>Ga0209526_10001303_pt1 | contig 16613 bp, 18 predicted proteins | sample JacPinW_OM2H0_M1_FD_188566 | JGI IMG/M metagenome (GOLD analysis project Ga0209526, IMG submission 188566) | Forest soil microbial communities from Algoma, Ontario, Canada - Jack Pine, Ontario site 1_JW_OM2H0_M1 (SPAdes) (version 2) | ecosystem: Environmental > Terrestrial > Soil > Boreal... | reverse complement strand
GCGCAAAAAAGCTTCTTTCCCATTCTCAATCAGGGCGAGCTTGCGGTCCTCTATTGCTTTGTCCTCCTTTATCTCGCCGCGGCGGGCGGCGGCGCGTGGAGCCTGGCGCGCGACAGGGTCACGCCGCCTTCCATTTGATCGAACAGCCGATGGACGGAATTTGGTTCTCCGGCGCCACGCCTGTGGCCGCGATGGCCCGCATCGCCTCGACAAGCTCCCGCCGCGCGCCCGCCGGAGGCGGCGCGGTGCGGCCTTCGTCGAGGCGGCCACGGTATTTCAGCTTCAGGTCTTTGCCGTAGCCGAAGAAATCGGGCGTGCAGACCGCGCCATACGCGCGTGCCACGGCCTGGGTTTCATCGTGAAGATAGGGAAACGGAATTTTGTGCGCCTGCGCGAACCGTTTCATATTGGCGAACGAATCCTCCGGATAGTCCATGGCATCGTTCGAGCAAACGGCCGCGAAGCCAATGCCCTCCGCCATTAATACGCGGGCATCCGCGACAAGCCGGTCGATCACCGCTTTCACATAGGGGCAATGATTACAAATGAAGACGATCACCGTGCCCTTTTCGCCCGCGACATCTTTGAGCGCATAGGTTTTGCCGTCGGTGGCGGGAAGCCAAAAATCCGGGGCCGGCGAATCCAGAATGATTTTTGTTGCAGTAGCAGCCATGATCCTACCTCCGCGTGCCTTAGATATAGTGGCGCCCGAAGCAGCGCGCCAGAAGCCAGACCGGCAGGATGAAATACATCGGAATGGGAGCGGCCGAATCTGATAACATTGACCGTATCCTTAGCATTATCCTTTACAGCCGTCGGCGTCCTCCTTGGCCATCACAGCAGTTGGCCGCGGTTTTGGAACTTTCGAACGACCTTCTCGTTCAGGCTAAATTGTACAGGAGGATCATCATGCCACGCGGCGACAAATCAAAATATACCGACAAGCAGGAGCGCAAGGCCGACCATATCGCCGAGGGCTATGAGAAGCGTGGGGTTCCGGAGCAGGAGGCCGAGCGCCGGGCCTGGGCAACCGTCAACAAAGATGATGGCGGCGGCAAGAGGGCGGGCGGGTCTGGCCGCGGCAAGTCTACCGGCCATCCGGCGGCGCATAAAGGCGGCGAGAAGGGCGGTGCAGCCTCGGCTTCCCGCTCAACAGCGAGCCGTTCGGCATCCGCGAAGAAGGCAGCGGCCACACGCAAGCGGAACGCCGAGCAGCACCCTTGATCAGCCTGATCAGGGCGCTAGGTTTTCCCGCCGGCGAGGCTCGCGTTGACTAATTTATGTGCCGCTTTCGGCCCGCGCCAACCCGTTACCTTCGCCCGCTTGTCCGTAAATAAAGTCGCGCTGAGAAGAATTGCTCTATCTCGGCCTTCACGCGCGCGGGTAGGTCGGCGGCTTTTTCCAGTTCTCCCATGCGATCGTGCCAGATCGGCATAAGGATGAGGCGAGGATTTTCTATCGGCCCCTTAGCGTCCTTCTGGACTAGATCGACCACGCCGAGAGGCCGGCAAGGCAAGATGACGCCTGGGTAGGTGCCTCCGTCATGAACCGCCAACGCGTCAATTGGATCGCCGTCCTCCCCTTCTGTGCCAGGGATGAAACCCCAGTCATAAGGAAAAACGAGTCCTAGCGGAAGCGCTCGGGAAACGGTAAAGGCGCGCAGTTTTGGCTCGCGTGGCGTCTCTACGATCATGTGCAATTGTCGATTGTCGCCGTAGGGTTGGAGGTCAACGAAATTGTACATTGCTTAATCCGGCGAATGGAACAGACGCATCGCCAAAGGAAACACGAACCAAAGCGTTAAAAAGACGCCGAACAAAGCGGTGGCGACCGCGAGGCTGGTCTTCGGGTCGCCGATCACGAGAAGGCCGAGCACGTAAACCTCAAGCGCGAGGCCTAGCATCAAAGGGACCATAGCAGCGATCAACCATGAGGCGAGCCATACGAAGAACCTGGATATTGTCGTTTGCTCCGCCAATCGATGGTAAGCGGCGGGGGTCATAATAAGCGCGATGGCAATCGCTATGAGCATTGTGGCGCTGAAATGGATGAGCCGCTCGTCCTCCGTAAGCTCTTTAAACCGCTCGTTGAATACAGCAATCAACTGGAAGCCGAAAAGAGCTTGGATACCCGGAAGCACAATGCGTGCCTCTTGGATGGCCTCGCGGCCAATCTTATCCGTCTGATCGGCCAGCTTCCCAGGCCGATGGCGCCAGTATCGATCGTCCATGTTTCTGCCTTTCAGAGCGCAGCGTCCGGTAAACGCGCGAACGGCAAAAGCGATGCATACGAATAGCGCTCACGGCAAAGATTAGCCGCGACGAAGTGCAGCCAAGTGGCGTTTAGACGACCGCCCGGGCAAGCCTAGGATCTACTCATGAGCGTTGCTTATTATGCGGCCCTAGCCGTACCGCGTCCTGTTTGACCATCGGTCACCAAATGTTTGGTCGTAGCGGCAAACGGCGTTGTATCAACAGTGACGCAGATACGCTCAGGCATTGACAGCTTTCAGCTCATCACGAGCCGTTTAGCTCGTTTAAGATCGCCGACAAAAGCTATATATGCGTCATTCCGCGAAGTCTCTTCCCTGATTCGCAGGATGGCTGCGGGATGGACTGTCGCTAGTGCATTGCGTCCATCATCCAAGCGAATGAGCCGGCCGCGCTCGCGTGAGATCGTGATAGGCCGGCCGGCAATTTCCCGTGCGGCAGTCGTGCCAAGAGCGACAACGAGCTTCGGCCTGACAATTGCTATTTCCCGATCCAACCACCAGCGGCACCGCCGGACTTCGTATCTGCTGGGCTGCTTATGGATACGGCGCTTGCCCCGCTGTTCATGCTTGAAATGCTTTACGACATTCGTCACGAAGACGTTGCTCCAGTCGAGATCGCTTTCCTTCAAGGCGCGATCGAGAAGGCGGCCCGCTGGCCCGACAAAAGGCCGTCCCGCGCGATCTTCCTGATCGCCGGGTTGTTCGCCCACCAGCATGATCGCCGCGGGCGCGGGGCCCTCACCAACAACCGCCTGCGTCGCGCCAATATACAAAGGGCAACGCTCGCAACAGGCAACGCCTTCGGCAACTTGCGCGAGTTCCTTCAAGGACGTCCTCGCAACTTTTCCGCGGACGCCGCCATAGCACACTGATCGAAGACGTCAGCGCGGCTTCCGCCCGAATGCCTCCCGCAATTTCACTTCTGCGGCTTCAAGTTTTCGTCTTCGTGCTGTGCTCAAGTTCTTACCGCCCCTATTAAGGTAAAACGTCAGCATCGACATCGCCGAGCGGAACGGAGACGATTTTAGCCGGTCACTGTGTTCGGCGGAGCGCTTCAAAGAGCGGGCGATCTTGGAGGGGTTGTCGCTCTTAAAGATCCCGCTTTCCAGATCCATGGCATCGCTATTTTGCGTCACCTCGGCCGTCCATTTGCGTTCCCTTGGTCTTTTTGTCGTCACCGCTCGCTCGCATTCACTTTTAATGACGGTGGACCGTCCAGAACGAATTTCAAACTTTGGACGAGATAGCCACCCGCCGTGGAATTCTTGAGCAAGCCATCGTGAAGGGCTAGCCTTCCAGGCATCGGGCCCTCTACAATCTGCCCATTAGCACGAGAACAAGGACGACGACGAAAACCAGCCCTAGGCCACTCGAGGGATAATAGCCCCAGGCACTGCTATATGGCCAAGTCGGAAGTGCGCCAAGGAGTAGCAAAATTAAGATGATGAGCAGGATAGTTCCGAGCGGCATGATCGATCTCCCTCCTCCCGGATAATTCAGAGTTTTTTGTTCGCGGCATCGGCAACCTTGTTGGTTGCGTCCTTAACCGCCTGTTTCGCATCACCGGCGAGCTTTTCACCCTTGCCTTTCGCCCGCTGAGCCAGGCCTTCGTCTTGCAGCTTTTCAGAGCCGGTTGCTTTACCGGCTGCTTCCTTTACTTTTCCCGCGGCCTGATTGGCGACGCCAGAAACTTTATCTGTGGTGCTACCCATTATCCATCTCCCTCACGTTTGTGTCTGTCACGATTGACGACTCTCAAACGAAGGTCCACGAATAAGGTTCCGCCGAATGTGACTGCATGCGATCGGGTTGACGCCATTCGCCGAGCGAGGACGTTTTCACGCGCCATGGATCAGAGCCCCGATATAGCCAAGTTTGTCGATAACGTGCGGCGAAAGCACGAACGGACAAAGATCGGGCTGGCCCATTGACCGATTGATGATGTCATCGCCAAGGTGAGCGGAAGCCAAGCATCTAAGATTTGATTTGTATCGGCGCATCACCGTCGGCACTCCCTAAGGAGCGGAACTCTTGTCGCGTCTCAACGTTTGATGGCTACGACTAGCGTAACGCAATAGGGAGAAACACTATGGCCACTCGCGTAGCGCGTCCGACTGTTACTCTGGCTTCGATTCTATTCTTTTCCTTGGCACAATTTGCCCTCGCGCAAACTACCGGTAACGCCCCGGGGGCGGGGCCTGGAAATACATCCGGCCCTGCAGTGGGGACAGATGTTCACCCGAGCACGGCAATTCAAAAGGAAACTGGTCGTTCGGGTGCGGGCGGCGGAGATGCGTCGAATGCTGCTGGTGCACCTGGGGTAGAAGGTAAGCCTGGCTCAGAAAGCGGCCCGTTGCCTCAAGATCGGACCTCCCAACCTCCGAAATAAACATTTGTAACTGCCGGCAGCGCGGGCGAGTCAGTCCCGTGCTGTCCCTAGTCGTGACCGGCCGAACGACGCGAGGATGTTAGGCGGTCTGCCCTGATGTCTCTTGATTTAGATCCGGAAACTCAATTGGTCGTCAATGCTCGCGATGCCGCCGAGGCTGCGGGATTGCGCTACGTCTCAGACGACGAGCCCGGTCTACGGCGCCGCAAAATAGGAAATGGATTTTCCTATTTAGGACCGGACGGCAAATCGGTGCGCGACAAAGCCACGCGCGAGAGTATTCGTAAGCTCGCGATTCCACCTGCCTATAGGGACGTCTGGATCTGCTCGCGCGCGAACGGTCACATCCAGGCAACGGGCCGTGACGCTAAAGGGCGCAAACAGTATCGCTATCACCCAAGCTTCCGCGAGTTCCGCGAGCGCACAAAATATGAGCACATGCTGGACTTCGCGCGGTCGCTCCCGGACATCCGCGCGAAGATCGCCGAGCATATGGGGCGGCGTGGCCTCGCACGAGAGAAGGTGATCGCAACCGTCGTCCACTTACTCGAAACGACGCTCATCCGTGTCGGCAACGACGATTACGCAAAGCAGAACAAGAGTTATGGTCTTACCACGATGCGCGGGCCACACGTCAAGGTCGAGGGAACGGAGTTACGCTTCCATTTCATCGGCAAAGCGGCAAGACTTGGCGGCTCAAGATCTATGATCGAAGGGTTGCCAAGATTGTTAAATCGTGCCAGGAGCTGCCCGGCCAGGAGCTGTTCCAATACTTCGACGAAGACGGTCAGCGCAAGAATGTGACCTCATCGGACGTCAATGCTTATTTGCGCGAGATAACAGGACGCGATGTCACCGCGAAGGAATTCCGCACGTGGGCGGGCAGCGTCTTGGCTGCGCTGGCGCTGCAAGAATTTGAAAAGTTCGACTCGCAGGCTCAGCTCAAGAAGAATGTACGCGCTGCAATCGAGAGCGTGGCCGCACGGCTCGGCAGTACACCGGCTATATGCCGCAAGTGCTATGTTCATCCAGAGATCTTGAACTCGTACGCCGAAGGCGCACTGCTCGTTCAGGTCAAGGATCGGGTTGATGGCGAGTTGCGCGACGACCTGGCGATGCTGAAGCCCGAAGAAGCGGCGGTACTGACACTTCTAGAATTCCGTCTCGGGCAATTTGCGCGACTTCCTTTAAGGACCGTTCTCGCAAATGCTTCTCCACGAATTTCACCGCCGCACCCGATTTGAATCCCTTGTGAAAGCCTATCCCTGAACCATTAGGAAACCTCAGCGCGGCTGTCTCAAGGGTTGACGCGGCCGGAGCCAAGGGACTAACCCAGGCAGACCTTGCCGGAGCCGTCGCGTTTCCCTCATGCCAGAGCTTTCCCCGGACGACGCCAAGCGGCTTGCCGCCGCAAGGGCCCTGGAGCTCGTGACCCCTGGCATGCGGCTTGGGCTTGGGACCGGCACGACGGCGGCGCATTTTGTCGAACTTTTGGGCGCCCGCGTGGCCAAAGGTTTGGACGTGATCTGCGTGCCGACCTCCGAGCGCACCCGCACCCTGGCAAAACTCCATGCCATTCCGCTGACCTCGATCGACGCTTTGCCGGAGCTCGATCTGACGGTCGATGGCGCCGACGAGTTCGACCCAAAATTGCGTCTCATCAAGGGCGGCGGCGGCGCGCTCTTACGCGAAAAAATCATCGCCGTGGCATCGAAGCGCATGGTCGTGATCGCCGATTCGTCGAAATTGGTAGCGGTGCTCGGCAAAGTCCCGCTGCCGGTCGAAGTCAATGTGTTCGGCCTCGAAGTGACGAAGCGCATGATTCTGGCCGCCGCGCGGGCCTGCGGCTGCGATGGCGAGGTCCGCCTGCGGAAAACACCTGGCGGCCAGGCCTTTGTCAGCGACAATGGGCACTATATCGTGGATTGTTTCTTCGGCGCCATTCTCCGCCCGGAGGATCTGGCGGACCGGCTCGCCGCCATTCCCGGCGTCGTCGAACATGGGCTCTTCATCGGGATTGCCAAGGCGGTGATCAGCGCCGGTCCGGCCGGCGTCGAGATTCTTGGCCAACTCGATTGACGCCAGCGGGGTCGTCCTGCATCTTGCGTCATGATTTGAGGAGGTTTCGGCTTGCGCACAGCTCTTGAAAAACAAGCCATGAATTTGGTTTTTTGCCTTGCGTTCCTGCTTGCTCCCTTAGTTGCCGCGAGCGGAAGCAGGGCGGAACAAGCCGCGCCCAACACCCCGCCGGGCCAAACCGGGCCGGCTCCGGCCGCGCCCAGCCCGTCGCATTTGGCCGCCGCCCGCGCGCTCGTGATCGCCTGTGGAATGTCGCGCTCCTTTAGCATCATCATTCCCCAATTCATGGATCAGATCGGCTCGTCGCTGACCCAGACGCGGCCGGAACTCATCCACGATCTCAACACGGTCCTGACCGGGCTCAAGCCCGAATTCGACCGCCAAGCGGACGAAATGGTCGATATCGCCGCGCAGATTTATGTCAGACAGATGAGCGAGCAGGATTTGAAGGCGGCGGTGGCCTTCTTCGAGAGCCCGGCAGGAAAAAAATACGTCGAGACACAGCCGGCCTTCCTGACCGAGGTGGTGACCGCGATGCAGGGCTGGCAAGGCAGGATATCGACCGACATGATGACCCGCGTGCGCGCCGAAATGAAGAAGAAGGGCCACGAGATTTGAAGTCTACGGTTTGATATAATAATTCGGTTGGTGGCGAAGAGGCCATCATTATTTCAGCTTCGACTATATCATCAACACTTGGCACGGCGTTCAGCAACTGTTAAATATACTAGTTCATGAGGGGAGTCCGAGAGACAGCTGTTTTTTGTTTTCTTAGTCGTTGCTTGTACCAGTCACAATTCATTTGCAGCTTCAGACGAGCAATCCCACTCCGAAATCCGCGGAATGAATTGGAAGGACGCGACAAACGTCCGCTTGGTTGCATCTAACGCAGTGATCACGAATTTACCCGGGTTCAAGGTCGTCACCGGCCAAGAGGCGCGAAGAGTGCGAGAACTTATCGACCCTATCAAGAATGACACGATTGAAGCAGAAGCATTCAACCCAGATACTGACTCTGAAATCGAATTCATGTGGTTTCCCGCTGGCTACGTCGCGTCAGATGACTGGTCCAATGTGGACGCCAATGACATGTTGGCTCAGATACAGAAAAACGACATCGCAGCAAATGTAGAAAGGAAAAATCATGGCGTTCCTTCTTTAACGGCTACCGGTTGGCGCCAAACTCCTACGTTAAACACAACTTCTCATACTGTTTCATGGATAATTGATGGTGAATCAAGCGATGGGTCTCACGTAATCAACGCTGTGGCTCTTAAATTAGGGCGTTATGGATTTGAGAAAATTATTTGGATCAGCGATGCTAAGACCGCGACTGCTCCCAATGACCTACTGCTTGCGGAAAAGGGATTCGAGTTCGAGCGCGGCGCTGGGTATGGCGATTATTTAGCGAGCTCGGACAGGACGGCAGCGTACGGGAATAGCTGGCCTCGTTGCGGGAGCGCTGGGTGTTAAACTACTCAAGGTTGCAGGAGCTGGAGCGTTGCTGATTGGACTGAAAAAGTTCGGTATTTTGCTATTACTTCCATTTGTTTGGCTTTGGAGCAGGATCACCCGCTTCTTAAGCCGGAAGCGAGCACGAAGTTCACCTCCCGAATAAAAGCACTGACTCATTACTCCAGCCGCACGAGCACGCTGTCTGTCGCCCCCCTTGCATCCATGACCGACACGCGCGCAAAACCCGCGCCATCGGGGGTCCAGGCCGCTTGCCGGCGCAAGTCCGGTCCCTCCACCGGCGAGCCGTTGACGATCCATCGCAGCGGCAAAACTCCGCCTTCGGCTTTCAAACTGAGCCGGGCGCCGGGCGAAGGCGGCGATGATCCGGCAAGGCCGAGATCGACGCGGGCGCCATCCGGCGGAAAAGCGATTTTTAGTTGCGCCGTCGCCACCGCCGCCAGAGTCTTGGGCACGTCCTTGCGCAAATGCCGCAAGGGCGGGGGGAGCGAGGCGGTCCGGCTCGCGAGAATACCGGCGGGCGCCTCAAGGAATTCGTGCCCGGTGCCGAGCCTTGCGAATGCGTCGAACAGAACCGGCGCGGCGGCTTGGCGTCCGGCGAGGCCGAATACGGAGCCATTGTCAGGCCGGCCGAGCCAGACCGCGATCGTATGGGCTTTGTCGAAGCCGATCGCGAAAGCATCGCGGTAGCCGTAGGAAGTCCCGGTCTTATAGGCGATGCGCCCGAACGGCGCGTTCAGGGGCGGGGCCACGCCGCGCAGAATGCCGGCGACATACCAGCTCGCGACAGGCTCCGCGATCCGGCGGGACCCGGCTTCCGCCATTCCCATGCCCTCCACTGTTTCGCGCAATTCCGGCATGCTCCCTCCCCGCGCGAGGCCGGCATAGAGCGCCGCAAGATCGCGCAGCGTGATTCCGAGCCCGCCCAGGCCGGCGGCTAGTCCCGGAGCGGTTTCATCCGGCAGCGCGATCCTGGCGCCGGCATTGCGCAGGCGCGCGATGAACCGCTCCGGGCCGATTTCGTCGAGCAGTTCGACCGCCGGAAGATTTAGGGATAGTTGCAGCGCGTGCCGCGCCGTCACGGTGCCCTGGAAGGAATGGTCGAAATTTTCCGGCGCGTAAGTTCCGTAATGTCTTGGCCGGTCGTCCAAAAGGGTTTCCGGGTGCGCGATGCCGTTTTCAAAAGCGAGCGCATAAATGAAAGGTTTTAAAGCCGAGCCGGGCGAGCGGATGGCCCCGGTCATGTCGATCGCTCCGGCGCGCTCTTGCGAAAAATAATCCGCCGCCCCGACATGTGCGCGGATCTCGCCGCTCGCATTGTCGATGACGAGGATGGCGCAAGACAGTTTTGGTCCAAGCCCGGCCGCTGCCTCGCGCGCCAACCCCTCGAGCGAGGCTTGCAGCTTGGCGTCGAGCGTCAGCTGGTGGATGCGCTGTTGCGGTGCGCGCCGGAGCGCGGCTTCGCTGGCGTGGGCGGCGAGCATGGGAAAGGCCCGGCGTTCTTGCGGCACGGCTTCGCGCTTGGCGGCATCGCGCTCGGCCCCAGTGATCACACCGCGTGCAAGCACCCGGTCGAGGACGGCATCGCGGGCAGCCCGCGCGGCAACAGGATAACGATCCGGCCGCCGGGTTTCCGGTGCTTGCGGCAAGGCGACCAGCAATGCCGCCTCGGCGACCGAGAGCCGTTTCGGCTCGCGGCCGAAATAGGCAAGGCTCGCCGCCCTGAGGCCCTCGATATTGCCGCCATAAGGTGCGAGCGCGAGGTAAAGATCGAGGACGCCGGTCTTATCCGTGCGCCGTTCGATATCTACCGCGCGCAGGATTTGTTCGAACTTCGCCGCCACGGATTTTCCGGCTTGGGGCTCGATGAGCCGGGCCACCTGCATCGTCAGCGTAGAGGCGCCGGAAACGATATGGCCCTGGCTTATCCATTGCAGCGCGGCCCGCCCGAGGCTCAGAAAATCAACTCCTGGATGCGCATAAAAACGATGGTCCTCATAAGCAATGAGCATCGCGATGAATCGGGGATCCACGTCCTTTGCCGCGACGGGAAGCCGCCAGCGTCCGTCAGGCATCGTGAAGGCCCGTAAAAGGCGTCCGTTGCGATCGACGACGATGCGCGAGCCTTGACTCGCGGCGGCACGATCGAGAGCACCCGCTGCCTGACGAAAATGTTGCACGGCCGCGGGAATGGTCAGGACGAGCATCGCCAACGTGAGGAAAAGACCCGCGATCTTACCAAAATGTCTCACGTGAAACATTTTATTTGGGCTGGGCAACATCGATTGCGCCATAAGCGGTGCGGCCAAACCTCTCTGGCCGGTACATATCCTCGATTGTCGCCGGCGGGCTGACATAATGCCCAGGCGTCACCGCGCGGACAATATAGGCGACCGTGAAATTTGCCTTGTCGCGCCCGTCGCGCGCGAAAGCGGCAACGAAACGATCGTCGCGATATTCGGTGTGCGCCGGTTCGACGGATTTCTTGAGAAAGGACAAGGCCTCGGTCGAGCCCCCCTCAAAAAGATCCGGATTGTCGATCTCCAATCCTGAAGGCAAACGATCGACGAGGAGCAGCCGCGCGAACGCGGCCTCATATTCGGTGACCGTCAAGGCGACGGCAAAGCGGTCGTTCTGCTTGATCGCCGTCGGCTCGACCGGTTTTCCGTCCAGCGTGTAATAGGCGCGCTCGATCCGGTAGCCTTGCTCCGCCGCGGGCTCCGGCGTCAGCGGATTGCCGGAGGTAGTCAAAACGACGCTCACCAGCGCTTGCCCGCTATTGGCGATCGTGGCGGTTTTGTTGGCGAGCGCGGCGGCGCGCCAGGTCCTGAATAAGGCGCCCTGCTGGGGCACGCCATCGACAGACAAGGCAATCGTCTTGGACTTATCGGCGAGCGCCTCGGTGGCGAGAATCATGAACGCATTTTCCTGGGTGCTCGAGACGGCGGTTTTCGCGCGCGCGTCCTCCACGATCTTCGACGCACGCAGAATTTCGGCGGCGGGCATTTGGGTCTCGACGGCAAGTGCGAGAAGCCCGGCGCCATCGCGCAGACGCGAACCATAATCGGGGATCGAGTAGAGCGGATTGCCGAGCGTGCTCAAACGCTCCGTTGCTTTTGCGAACACCGCCTCCGCGCGCGGGCGGTCGCCAAGCAATGCCAGCGCGGCGGCGAGATGGGCGCGGGCGAGCGGGGTCTCGAACGAGTCGATCTTGGCATCGGCCAGATAGCGCAGATCGCCCATGACCTGGCGGCCGTTGCGCGCCAGAACATAAGCTGCGTAGGCGATCGGGGCGCCTTGTCCCGCGCCAATTTCGCTCGAATTGGCCAGCAGATTACGCAGCCGCTCCAGGGCGGCGTCGAATTGCTTCCATGGCACGTCGAACCCATTTTCCCGCGCGCGGGTCAGGAAATCGGTGACGAACGCATGCAGCCACATGTCATCGGCATCGGTCGCCGACCAAACACCGAAGGCGCCGTTCGAATCCTGGCGCGCCAGCACCCGCTCGATCGCGTCGCGGATGCGCTGATCGGTGTCCGGGTCGAGTCCGAGCGCCTCGCTCTTGGCGAGCTTGTTGACATAGAGCAATGGCAGGGCACGGCTGACGATTTGTTCGGAACAGCCATAAGGGTAGCGATCGAGCGCCTGAAGGAGGGCCGGGACATCTATTCCGGCGAGCGAGGAAACGGCGAGCGAAACGGCGCCGGTCCCGGGCACGAAATCGGCGATGAGATCGCTCGAAATCGCGAGGCTTTCCCCCGGCGTCAGCGTGCGCACCGAGCGGCGGTAAAGTCCGGAGGTGCCGGGCGAGATGTCGAGCGCGAGCGTCTGTGGCGCGACGAGGCCGGGGCCGCTCAGCTTGAAGCCGACGCCGGCGTGGCCAACGCCCGTGGCCCTGAATGGGATCGTCAGCGCCTTGCGTGCCCCGGCATCGAGTTTGAATTTGCGGTGCAGGGTATTGCTCGCGGCCGAGAGGGGGCCGGTTACGTTGAGATCGAGGGCGTAGTCTCCAGGCTTTCCTTCGACATTGTCGATTTGCACGTGAAATTGCGACCGGTCGCCAAGCGACAGAAAGCGCGGTGCCGTCACCTGCGCGACGACCGGATCGCGAACGATCACGTCCGTGCCGGCGCTGCCGGCCTTGGTTTTTGTCCAGGCAACCGCCATGACCCGCAAGGTGCCGTTGAAGGCGGGCAGGTCGAAGTCGATCCGCGCCCGGCCGTCGGGGCCGGTCTTGACGATCCCCGAAAAGCGCGCGAGCGGTTCTTGCGTCGGCCGTTCGCCGCCAAGCTCCGGGGCAGCGTCGCCGCCGGACCGGATCGCGCCGCGCGAACCCTGCATTCCATCGATCAACAGACCGTAGAGGTCGCGGATTTCCGTGCTCAACTGGCGCTGGCCGAAGAAATAGCCGCGCGGATCGGGCGCTTCGTAATGGGTGAGATTGAGGATGCCCGCATCGACCGCCGCGACCGTCACTCTTGCCTCTTCTCCCGAGGCAAGGCCTTTGATTTCGAGCGGGATCGTCAAGGGTCCACGCGGCCGCGCCTTGGCCAGCGGAGCGAGTCTGACATCGAGCCCATGCGCTTGCGGTTCGATGGCAAACCAGGCAAGCCCGATGGCACGGCCCGGCATACGATTGGACGCCTTATCGAGCGGACGATAAGCGAGCACCACGGCATAAGCGCCCGCTCCCCAATTGCCCTCGACCGGGATTGCGGTCGTCGTGTCGCCCTCCTTCAGATCGAGCGTGGTCAGAGTGTTCAAACTCTCGCCGATAATAGCGACCGTCGCGGTGCCGGCAAAGCGCGAGGCGATGCGCAGCCGCATCTCTTCGCCCGGCTTATAATTTGCCTTGTCGAGACTGACATCGAGAAGATCCGGCGTTTGCGCGCGCGCTTCGCCGGACCAGCCGCTCTCGAACGCAAGACTGGTCGGCAGGTCGGTGGCGTTGCCGCTTGCAAGGTCGAGCCGGTATTGGCCAACCCCGGCGATCGCGGAAATCTTGGCGGGCGCATCGAGGCCGAGGTCGATCTTGCCTTCGGCGACTCGTTTCGACGATTTCACCCGCTCGAAATTCCAGCGCCCGTCGGCCCGGTACCATTGGTAATCGTTGCTTACTCGATAGAGCGACCACGCGACGCCCTTGCGCGCGGCACGGGTGCCGTCCGCGCCGACGGCGATGACATCGAAGCTCGCCGCCGCGCCGTCGCTCAAAGCCGTGAAATTCTTCTTGACGCCGATCAGGCCGGCCTTTGGCAGGATCGGCAGGACGAGCGAGCGTTCGATGGCCCGCCCGCCCGGCTCGCCGGCCCGCAGAATGATCTTTGCCTCAAGCGGGCGAGGCGCCGCGGTCTCTGGAATGGGCACGAGAATTTTTGCCGCGCCTGTCGCATCGGTGGTCGCTGCCTCCTCTATTTCCGTGCTGGTTTTGTCGAAAGGCTCGTCTTGCAGCCCGGCGGTAAATCCCTTGAGCGCGGGCAAGGGCGATTGGCTGGCGGCATCGATTTCGACCTCGCCGGTGATTTCGAGATTTGCGCCGGGCGCGCCGTAAAGATAACGCGCCTGGGCTCCGATCTCCACCGCCTCGCCGCTCCGCGCCGCCGCCGCCCGCGAGGTCAACGAAAATTCGACGCGTTCGGGCACATAATCCTCGACGAGGAATCGCGTCTGTCCAACAGGGGCTGCTTTGGGATCGGCAAACGCCTCGACGCGCCAAGTTCCGGTCGTGCTGCCGGGGAGCAGCGGCAACGCAAAGCTGCGGCCGCCGTCGCCCTGATCCTCGGTCCGGACCCGCTTATATTCGACGCCGTCGGGGCGTTTGACAACGACGGTCAGCGGCACGGAGGGCACGCCGGTGCCGAGTCCATCGCGCAGCAGCGCGGTGATGAAAACGCTCTCGCCGGAGCGATAGACGCCGCGCTCGGTATAGACCAGGGCGTCGAGCGCGGCCGTCGCGGCGCGGCCTTTGACGCCCCGGTCGGTGAGGTCGAAAGCATTCGCCTCGAGATCGAGGAAACCATAATCGCCCTTGCCGTCCTCGGCGACAACGAGACCAGGAGCAACCCCTCCAGTCCCACGCGAAAAACCGGGATCGAAATGAATGTGACCGGCATCGTCCGTGCGCTTCGAAGTCAGAATCTCATTGTCGCGCGCGACAAGGCGCACCTCGACCCCGGCGGCCGGCATTGCGCTCGCCAGCGAGCGGACGAACACATGAATGCCGTCCTTGCCGGTGAAAGCGGTGAGGCCCAAGTCGGAGACAATGAACCATTGCGTCGCAATTGTCCCGCCGCCTTCCTCGTCGCCGTCATTCGCGGCGGGACCATCGCCGGCCGGCTTGGCAGCCATGACATAGACGCCGGGATCGAGCTTTCCGGCCGCCTCCATGACCGGGAACGCGGTCGTCACTTCGGCGTTGAGCTCCGGCGTTGCGTCGAGCGTTCCAGACCAGATTTTCTTGCCGTCCGTCTCGATAAATTGCTTGATCCGGTAGGACGAGAGCTGGGCTAGAAAATCCTCGGATCGCACCGTCGGCAAAAGGTTGCGATCGCCGATCCGCGCGATATCCACGGCGATTTTCCGGGTGTTGACGGAGACGACGGGAATGCCTTCCTGGCCAACCCGTGGCAGCACGTAATTCTTGCCGGTGAAATGGACCAGCGGCGAACGATCGCGCACGTAGATTTCATAATCCGCCGATTTGCGCAGCGCTTCGCCGGCTGCCGAGGGCAAGCCCTCGCGCAACACGATTCTGTAATGTTCGCCGTGCTTCAGGCCCTCGACGCAAAGCTGTTGATCCTCGGTCGAGATCGCGGCATTGGCAAAACCCGAGGCGGTTACGAACGGCGAGAAATCGGCGTTGCCCAAGGCAAGCGATTCGGAAAACTGGAAGCACGCTCGAGGCGAGGTGGACTCATTGTCGATTTTGTAGTCGAGAATGCGAAACCCATGCTTCTCGCGGAGATCCTCATAGATGTTGCGCACGGCCGCGATATCGGCGGCATCGAGGCTCGCGCGGTAGGCATCGAGCGAGGGACGCCACATGCTTCGCTTGGCGTAGATTTCGCCGAGCCAGGCGAGCGCCACCGCCCGCTCCGGCTTGGCGCCCGCGTGCTCATAAGCAATGTAGGCGGCCGCCGTGCCGGTCTTCTGGAGATGATCGTCATCCCCGGCCGCCGCGAGGGCCGCGCGCGAATAGGAAAGCCAGGCGCCGGCATCCTTCGGATTGGCCGCGACGATTGCCGCGGACAGATTGAGCGCGGCCTTGAAATCCTTGCGGGCGATGGCCTGCTGCGCGTCCTTGCGCAATTGCGGGGGCGGGCGTGTTGCGAGCGCGCCTAGGTCCTTGCCGATATTTTGTTCGAGCCGGATCGCGTCGTTTTCGAGCTCCTCGCTGACGAAGCTTTGTCGCGCCTGCGCCAAGCCCATCCACAAAAGAAACGCCAAGCCTAGGGTAAGCGGGGCCGATTTGCGCATTTCCTTCCTCGTCCAAGGAGAGACCATAGGAGAAGCCATGTTATCATAGCGGGATTCGAATACCATGCTTCCGGGTGTATCCCACAAACGCGATGAAGGAACCCGCGACTCGAAAAAGCCAAGTTCGTTGATGCGATAATCCTTGGCGGCGATTGCAAGCCGGGCCGCACGATAGATTTTTAGCGCACATATTGTTATCGCGGAATAACCGCAATAAAACCATGCAACTCAAAAGTTCTCTTTGATCAGACCGTCATCTATAGTGGCGCTCCTTCTGGAGCTTGTTCGTGAGACGTACCGTCCCAAACCTCCCCGCCATCGTGTTTGTTGCCGCGATAGCCCTTTCGCTCGCGTCCTGCGGGCGGCGGGGACCGCTCGAACCTCCCCCCGGCGCGCCCGCCTCGAACGCGCCGTTAACCGGCACGCCAGGCGATTATGAAGCGCCCGGGAGCCCAGGCGAGCTGGCAGGGCAAAATACGGTCACGTCCAGCGGCGCGGAGGCGCCAGCGGCGGCGAAACAACCGCCGCGCCGCGCGTCAAAACCGTTCCTCCTCGACCCCTTGCTCTGATCCGCCCATGCATCACTTCGCGATGAAGAACGGCGTCATGCATGCCGAGGATGTCGATCTCGCAACGCTCGCGGCGGAAGTTGGCACGCCATTTTATTGCTATTCGACGGCGACGCTGACCCGCCATTACAAGGTATTCAATTCGGCTTTTTCCGGCCTGCCGCATCTCATTTGCTATGCGGTGAAAGCCAATTCCAACCTCGCCGTTCTCAAAACCCTGGCGCGGCTCGGCGCGGGAATGGATGTCGTCTCCGGAGGCGACCTCCGGCGCGCACTAGCGGCAAGCGTCGCCCCGGAAAAAATCACCTTTTCGGGGGTCGGCAAGACGCAAGCGGAAATGGCTTTTGCGCTCGAA
>Ga0209526_10001302_pt1 | contig 16615 bp, 10 predicted proteins | sample JacPinW_OM2H0_M1_FD_188566 | JGI IMG/M metagenome (GOLD analysis project Ga0209526, IMG submission 188566) | Forest soil microbial communities from Algoma, Ontario, Canada - Jack Pine, Ontario site 1_JW_OM2H0_M1 (SPAdes) (version 2) | ecosystem: Environmental > Terrestrial > Soil > Boreal... | reverse complement strand
CGCACCGGGAATACTGGTGGCGATTCCAGCCGCAGGTGCGCTGGGCATCGCGGTGGACGCTGTGAACGAACTGCTGGCTGGACCGGCCGTTTCTGCCGGCCCCGTGGGACTCGCCTCCACATCGGAAATATGGGCGGCGATTGCAGCCGAAGGCGCGGCCTTAGCGTCAATCGTTCCGGAGGTTTGGTCTTCCAGCAGCACGCGAGCTACGGGAATTCCAGGTTCATACAGATATTGGTCGCCGCTTCCGTTGCAGGATGCGAAGACCTTGCCGATGACGAAGCCCTCATTGCTGAAGGCGCTGCCGAATCGCGGCACGGCGGCCGAAGTAGTGTTCGATTTGGTGGTTCCGGCGGTGGCGAAGGCGAAGTTGTGATGGGCGCCCACGACCGCCTTTACGCTCGGCATGGACGGCTGCCACAGGATGCGCGCGTCCGGCGAAGCATGGGGATAAGTCCGTGCCGACTCCTTGCCCACGGGTTCGAGATTGATGTCCACCCGGCGGTTGTACGCGAGCGTCGTCGCCGTCAGTTGGCGTGTCATATAGTCTGGTGCTTTCCCAGGATTGCTTGACAACAGGTTTGCGACTTCCTGGCCACTAAGCGGCTTGGATCTACTCTCGGTGCGCGTTTCGATTTTTTCCGGCGTGGTGCCCAGTGAAACGAGGGCCTTTTTGGCAAGTTCTGCGCGGCGTCGGCTCAGCCCCGCATTGTATCGGTGGGAGCCGCGCGCATCAGCGTGGCCTATGACAAGGAGTTTCGCGGCGGTGTCATATTTCGCGTAAGTGTTGAAGTTCGCCGCAAGCTCCGAGAGCCTCGCTCGCTGGCTTGGCATTAGGCCTATTTTAGGATTTGCGGGCGTCGGGTAGTTCGTGGGATAGAAAATGCTCGCGAGCGACAATGACGGCGGCGGCGGTTCGGGATAAATTGATCCAAGATTGTAAAGTGCCCCTATTTGTGTCGACGTCCCGCCGCAGGTGTTCCAGATGTTGAAAGTATAGTTTACGGTGGTGTTGACTGGTCCCGGCAGCAGAGTTTCCAGAGGCTGCGAGGGTTGCTCTCCAACGTCGATCAGCGGGGTCACGGGTTGGTTTTCAGACTTATCCTTTTCTGGTTGCACCGGTGCCGCGGTGGAACTGGGATCGGTAGGTGTGCTCGGCGTGGTGGTGGAATTGGGATCGGTCGGTGCGCTCGGCGTGGTGGTGGAATTGGGATCGGTCGGTGCGCTCGGCGTGGTGGCGGAATTGGGATCCGTCGGCGCGCTCGGCGTCGTCGTGGAATTGGGATTCGGAGGTGTGCTCGGCGGCGCACTGGATCCTTTGGACGAACTGCCGGCTGAACCGGGCGTTCCCGTCGGAGTGGCCGCCGAGGGAGCTCCCTCCGAACCGGGAATATGGCCGACGATTCCAGCCGAAGGCGCGGCCTTAGCCTCCACTATTCCACGGCGAATCGTGTCGTAAGTAAAATTCGCGCCCAGGCCGGCTTCTGCCTCTCCAAAGCCCTGTCCCCGTTTCTTCGTCCGTTCAGCAATTTCACTTACCAATTGTGCACTGCATGCAGTGGCGAAGTCGGCGCGGAACATCTGGCCGTTCTTCATATCCACGAACATGCTGTTCGGGTCGCCGGCGTTGCGGTGATTCAGAATCTCTCCCTCGTAACCGTCGGGCAAGGTGAGGGGATCGATTTTCACCACGTGGGTAAGAGGCGTGACTCCATAAATGCTGTACTTCCCCTTAATGTCCGTGATGGCGGAGGTTTGGTTTTCCAGCAGCACGCGAACCCCGGGAATTCCAGATTCATCCAGGTCTTGTTTGCCGTTTCCGTTGCAATCGGCGAACACCTTGCCGATGACAAAGCCCTCATTACTGAAGACGCCGCCGAGCACCAGCACCGTGGCCGAAGCAGAGTTAGATTTGGTGGTCCCGGCAGCGGCGGAGACGAAGTTGGGATTCGCGCCCAGGGCCGCCGTTGCCCCTACCTGCACGCGGTAAGTGATATCGACTTCGGAATTCGGTGGGATGGTAGCAAGGGTGAAGACCAGGTTTGGACCTTTTCCACCTGTGGGATCCGGCGCCAATGCCGCCTTGATGCGTGTGGTGCCCAACTGATAGGCGAAGCCGCGCGGTAGTGCGTCGCTGACCTGCACGTTATTGAGCACAACCGGGGACGTGTTTTTAACCTGAATCGAGTAATCGAGAAAGTCGCCAATTTTTGCCGTGGACTGGGTGACTGATTTTTCTACCAGCAGCAGGCCGGTCGCGGCCAGATCCACCGGCTGATCAAAGTGCATCGGTCCGGCCGTACTGATCACAAAGTTTTTTCCGTAAGAAGCATTGGCATCAACCGCGCGCCCTGCGGGCATTTGTCCTATGGCCAACGTCGACGGATAGGTGAAACCCGGCGGCACAATGGTGAACTTGTAGGTGCTGGCAGGAACGTAGAGAAACTGAAAGCGGCCGTTGGATGCGGTAGTTACTGTGCTGACGGCTGGGGTGACGCCGTCTGCCATTAGCACCGTAGCCGGCTGGCCTGGATTGCCACCGTTGCCTTGGCCGGTCACATCAAGCAGCGTAACTTTTGCGCCGGCCACGGGTTGGTTGGAATGACTGTCAAATACGACGGCGCTGGGGTCAATCAAAAGGGTGGCATTTACCGAATTTGAACCGCAACCTTTAAGAACAGCCGTCAACGTGTCGCCGCTCAGGACTTCCATGATCTTATTCCCTGGAATGACGGGATTGGATGAAGCATCCAGGGTCGGCGGAAACGGGAGCACCTGGAAAATCCCAGTATTGGATCCTGTCTCCGTGGCGGTAAAGGTTTCGATGTCGCCGGAAAGCGATTCGGTCACCGTAATCTGGACCGTGTCCGGCACCACTGGATTTACATTGCATGCAGCGGCGTTCGCTTGAATGTAGAGGGGCTGTCCCGCGGAGCCGACCGGCGCCGGCCGGCTAAATCCTCCGTTAGTGAAGAATCCGATGATTGGACCTGGCCCGCTGGCATTAACGATCACCGTGTTGGATGGCGTCGCGTTATCGGCGCCGTTATTGAAGTACACGACGGCAGTATTGCTGATCGTTCCGGTGGCATTGTTGTTCAGCGTGACGCTGAATTTGAAGCTGGCGATCGCCCCTGAAGGGAACGCGTCCAGGGCAAACGCCACAGCGTCAATTGTTGAAAAGTCGGAGGGTGCGGTCGTGACGTAATTCGGCGTGGCAGCGCCGTAGAGATGGTAAAGTGGCGTCGACCCTCCCCATGCCACAAATGAAGCGAACTTGGTGTTGTCAGGGATGATGTCGCGCACCACTATCTTATTGACGTTGGTTCCATCGATGGCCACCGTCACGGGCGCGGCGTCGCCCGTGCCCACGTTGGCGGCGGTCAAGGTAAATGTGATTTGATCGCCCGGTTTGGCGGTAGGCGTGGAAACAGCTTTGGTGAGCGTCAGATTTGCCTTGGCAGGTCCGGCTTCGGTAATAACCTGGACGGTGTTGGAAATCGAGGCGTTCGTGCGTCCTGTGACGGAGAGGTAGCTTGCCCCTGCCTGATTGTCAATGGAGGTCCCAGGAGCAACGCTGGCGCGCGTCACTGAGACAAGACTCCCCAGCAACAAAGACGCCCACACGAAAATAGCAAACGCTTTACGCATTGGAACCATCATCCGCAAGAGCACGCACTCATACTCTGCTCGCGCTGAGGTACGGGCGGGCGACGCGAGGAGAATAAGGGAGGCGTCGCTAGGACGCCTCCCCAAGAGGAGTGCTCTTATTGGATCTTCACCGCGAAGATGATTACTGCTGACTGAGAAGGCGTCAGAGTTCCCACCGTTGCGGTGATAGTTCCGGCGGTTCCATTGGCAGGCGCCGAGATAGTGCCCACAGTGGTGCTTGCAACTGGGTTGTTGAAGTACACAGTAAACGCTGGCGTTGCATCACTGGCGACGACGCTGGTTATATTGGAAACGCCGGCGTTTGTCGCGGTAATGCGATAGATGACGCACGCTCCCGGCACGGCTCCGGCGGTGATGTTGCTTTGCACGAATGCCCCGGCCGTACCGCTACAGGTGGCGTCCAGTGACTGCTCTTTCAGCAAACGCAGTTCGCCGGCAATAACTGTGGACTGATCCTGTGCCGTTGCAAATGTAGCGTTGTAGCCGGCGCGGGGGGTAGTGACGTTGATGGTGCCCACGGCGGCGCCAGCGGGCGACGTGACTTTCACGAAGAGGGTCACGCTTTGACCCGGGGTCAAGGTGAACGTCGTCGCAGTGGAGATCGCCTGGTCCGGGGCGTCAAGTGTGCCATTGGTGTTTGTGTCCTGATAAAACACCGATGACCACCCCGCTTGCGTGTCGGAAGTAATGGGATTTGAGAAGGTGATGGGTTCGGTCACGTTCCCGTTGTTGGTCAGTTGGTGGACGTAAACCACGGAGCCGCCGGGGAAGATCTGGTTAGAGCCATTGGGCGTCAGAGTAACGTTGTGGATAGTGTTCACTGTGACCTGGTCGTGGATGATATCGAGAGCGCCCGAAGTCGGCGATTTGGATTGGATGTAAACAGCCTGAGCGCCCCCAGCGTACCCGCTCGGAACACTCACGACGGCGCAAACCAGGATGTTTGTACCGCCATTCACCGTGCCCGTGTTACTGATGACGGAGCCAAGATTAGCGGCGGAGCAATCCGCTCCATTGCTCAAACGGAAAGTTGCCGTCCAACCGGCCGGTAGCGTGTTACTGCTCCCAAAGGTGGTGGTAGAAGACGCCAGCATGTTATAGGAGTCCGCCGTGCCACTGCCGCTGGTATTGTTGACGTAAAGGGTGAAAGTCGTAGTGGTTCCCGGGTTCGTGGTGTTATTGACAACCGCGGAAGCTTCCGGACCCGCGCCCGTGCCCAGGACTCCCACGCCTCCGATGGCCGCGTTGTTGGTCAAGTCTACCGAGTTGGAAGTGATGGCGACTAACCGGTCAGTCATGCTGGCGTTTGCGCCCGCATTCAGCGCGCCAACGACAGTAGAAGTGGCCGTGACGGTGGCGTTAAAAGGACCACCAGTGGCCCCCGCCGGCAAGGTTGCTTTCACGATCACGGTGTAGCTCACGCCGGTTGCCAGGGGACCCGTATCGGGAATGCTGTTGCCGGTGGTATCGATGAGGGGCGTTACGCCATCGCTCTTATAGAAGGAGAAAACCGTCCCCGCAGGGAAGGTGTTGGAGGGGATGGTGATGTCAAATGAATCCGTGCCGTTTCCGGTGTTAGTGACGACATCGGTAAAGGTCACCGTGCTGCCTTGAGCAGCGGAATTAATTGTGTCAATGCCGTTGATGGTTGCGTCGTTGTCATTGGCGGCCACACCGGTGTCGCTGATGGTCACGGCTGCACTCTGCCTGACCGAGAAGTTATAGGTATTGCTAGTGCCGTTCACGGTCGTCCCCGAGCCATCGTTATAAGAATCCGTGGCCGTGTTGGCTAGAATTCCGGGGGGCGTGCCGGCGGCAATGTTTACCTGAAAAGTCAGTTGCCCAGAGACGCCCGTAGCCACCTGATCTACGATGGCGGTTATGGTGTTGCCGGTCACGCTGTAATTAATGTGGGGAGAACCGGCGGCAGGCTGCAAGTCGCCCGTGGCGTCGGTCAAGGCCGTGGCACCGGTAACACTCCAACGTCCACTCCCCGCAACGTAGGTCATACCAGCCGGCAGCGCATCGCCGACATTGATAGTGGTTGCCGTGTTGTTGCCCGTGTTGGTGTAAGTCAGGGTCACCGTATACGGACCACTCCCGGCCGCGCCTGTGTTGGAACTCATCGTCTTATTGACGTTGATAACGGCGTTGGAAGTGACGGTCGTGACGTCCGTGTCGGATGCGCTCTTAGTAGCGTCAAAGACCGACGTTGCCGTCACCGAAAAGTTGTTGGTTTGGCCGGCCGTCGCGCCAGGAGGAACGGTACCCGTAATGACGAACTTGAAGGCGTTTGCCGCTCCTGGGGTCACTGCTACAGTAGTTCCCGTTAAGTCGGTGAAGTTATCGGGGATACCGTCACCGTTCGCGTCCAGATAGATGTGCGTCCCGGTTAGTGTGTAGGCGCCAGACTGTGCGGGAGCCAGCGTCAGCGTAAAACTGTCGGAGCCGTTACCTGAGTTGGTGAGGGTGTGGGGATAGAATACTGGCGACCCGGGAGAGGCGGTCTTGGCCCCGTTGGCTGTCAGCGTCAAGCTGGCAACCTGCTGGACAATGGTCGTAACCAGGTTCGAGGTAGCGAAGCGGGATACGGAGGAACTATCCGTGTAGGTTGCAGCGGCTTGGTTCCCGATCGAGGTGCCTGCCGCAGTCTGCGCTTTAGCGCTGCCCGGGCTCAGCAAAGCTGCTACAGCGAGTACCAGCGATAAAATCAGGAGGGTCTTTTTTGCGGCAAGCGCAGGGACTCCCCACTTCGTTTTCGTGCGATTCATCTCAGTCTCCTGTTAAGAAAAACGCTTTGTAGATGCTGCTGGAAGGGCCCGTTGCTTAGGGTATCTAGGGTTGTTGGGTTTTGACTTTTACTCGAGCTTTTACCGTCTTGCTGCCACCACCGGAAATTTCTCCCAGATTCCACCGCAGGGTGCGGTACTCGGAATAAGGAACGAGTTCCTCTTTGGGTTGGCCGGTGGCGTTGCGTACCGTCCTCTTCAGCGGAATAGCCGAAAAGTGAGCTCCGTCCGTGCTTGCCAAAGCTGGTCGGGGTGATTCGGTGTCGGGGAGGTACTCCATACCGGCAGGTACGGGCAGGGTGGCCACCACATTGCGGACGTTTGACTTGTCAGTGTTTCGATAATCCGCAACGTATTCAATGGTGTCGCCTGGTTTAGCCGTTTGCCCTGACAGCTGGACTTCCGTACCGTTCGATTTCATGACCTTGTTGGCAACCAGCGTCACCTTGACCTCCGCCTTTGCCGACAGGCTGAGTGCAAGCATCGCCAGGATCACTTTGGCCGAATTCACCTTTGTCGCCGTAAACATTTTGGTAAATCTCCTAACCTATCGAAGAATAGTCGTTCAGGCTCGACGTGGGTTTAAGTTAGCGTCAGTGTCGTCACTCGCGGTCACTGAACCATTTTGAACCTGAGCCATCTTGAACCATTCCCGTTCATTGTTCGGATGGTACGCAAGTACTAGTTTGTTCCAATGTGGTATTGATATTTGGGCCGCTGGAGTAACGTGAGAAACTTCTAATATTGTCGTTGGTTTCAACCAAGCGGGTCATGCTTTGAGCGGCTATGACGGACAGGCTGCGGAGACGGGGCCAGGTCTTCCTACATTTTGGCGAGGGAAAGGATCTCTTGCGGAACGCATCCAGTGTTTCTCTTGTTGGAACGAACTGCCAAGCGCGCTCCAAGAGAATTAGTTATTGTGAAGATGACAAAAGTCAAAAGTCCCATTTGTCGCGCGGCGCGACAAATGGGGCACCCTGCAAACCTTCTCGTTCGTTAGGTCCGGGCCGCGGCCCTTCCGCAAATGGCCAGAAACTTGGCACAACCACGGAGAGCGGCAACGCAACCTGAGAGCAGACGTAGGTGCTGACATAGCTGCCGGGTCCGCAGATCCCAACGAAGCGTTGGCTGGTCTAGCTTTTTCTTATGTCTCGCATCACGTTTTTGGACCGCCGTGGTGATGGCCTTCGATTTGGAAGGATGATACGCTGCGTTCGTTGCGGACCTAGGGCTGCAAGAATTTGTATCGGCTTCGCCGTATTCCTAGGTTCCGAAGTTCTCTCGGGAGCACCGGATGGGCGGAATATCGAGGCGTCTCTTCAATGGAGCACTCGCTTCTGCTTTTGCGTGGTCAGCGGTTGCAACGGCGTGGGGAGATCGGAATAGTGCAACCAGCGTGGTTTTGTTGCTTTCGGGAGTTATTACCGATGGTGGCTGGAGCCAGTTGGCCTACAACGGGCTGAAGGAACTGAAGGAGCGGCACGGATTCAGGACGGCTTACGCCGAGAATATTAGTCTCGCGCAGATGGACCAAGTCGCGCGCGGATACTCGGACGACGGTTTCGACCTCGTGATTGGCCACGGTGTCGAATTCAGCAGTACCCTCCTTGAAGTAGCGCCCGATTACCCTGGCCAACACTATTTTGTCACCACTTTCCTCCCGGAACCCGGCGTACCTCACAACATCATGTTCGTTAATATGGGCTACTTCGGCGCTGCTTACGGCGCTGGTGTCTTGGCTGCGCTCATTTCGGATCGAAAGCAGGCGGTGGGCTTCATCGGAGGCGACGACGATCCGAACCAGCAGCGGATGAAAAGAGCCTTCATCGCCGGCGCGCAGCGCACGGTTCCGGGAATTCGAGCGCTCGCGATCATCACGGGAGACTATGACAACGCCGCCAAGGGCAGAGAGGCCGCCTCGATCTTGATTGGGAACGGCGCGGACGTTATCTGGCACGCGGCCGATGTTACAGGTCTTGGAGCGATTCAAGGCGCGGTTGCGGGGAATGTAAAAGTTTTGGGCTGCTATTCGGACCAGACCGAACTTGCTCCGAACAATGTGGCAACGAGCTTCGTGATGAATCTGGGAGGAATGGTGATCTCTGTTGCGCAAGAGGTCGCATCCCGCAATTTCTCAGGTGGCGCCGAGTGGAAACCTCCCGTCAACCAGATGTGGCTCCAGAAGTGCGGCAAGAACGCGGATTATAATCCTCGCCTGATTTCAGCCGCCGAATGGAATATTTTCCAGAAGGTATGGAGTGACATCGCGTCGCACAGAATTGATGTCGAGGCATTGGTGACGTAGCTTCAAGAACGCTTGCCGCAGTATCTGTCGCTTACTTCGCAGCTTACTGGAATCAGCTTCTTCGAGGAGCAGGTGGTGAAGAATACCCTGGAAATGAGGAACATCGTAAAGCGCTTTCCTGGTGTTCTCGCGAATAATAATGTCAACTTGACGATCCACGCGGGAGAAATTCACGCACTACTTGGCGAGAATGGCGCCGGCAAGAGCACCTTGATGCAGCTTCTCTACGGCTTTCACTCGATGGACTCGGGTGAGATTCTGATCGACGGAGAACGAGTGCGCCTGGACAGCCCCAAGGATGCAATTGCGCTCGGTATCGGCATGGTGCATCAGGAATTCATGTTGGTGCGGCCCTTCTCGGTGGCCGAAAACACAGTCCTTGGTTTGCGAGAGGGTTCCGGCCCGCTGCTTGATTTGCAGCGGGCCGGACAAAGACTGCGTGACTTGAGCAATCGACACGGGCTCGCACTCGATCCGGCCGCCAAGGTGGGATCGCTGCCGATAGGCGTCCAGCAGCGAGTCGAGATCCTGAAACTTCTGTATCGTGACGCGCGACTGCTGATTCTCGATGAACCTACCGCCGTGTTAACCCCTCGGGAGAAGGATCACTTATTTGCGATCCTGCGCAGGCTTCGGGCAGATGGCCGCTCGATCGTGATCGTTACGCACAAGCTGAACGAAATCATGGAATGTGCCGACCGCGTCACGGTAATGCGCGACGGACAGGTGGTTGCAACGCGAACGATCGGTTCAACCTCAGAGCAGGAGTTGACCCGGCTGATGGTCGGGCGTGAAGTGAATCTGCGCGCCGATAAATCCAGCCAAAAAATTGGCGCGTCGATTCTGCAAATCAAAGATTTACGGGTTGAAGATGAAACCGGGCGAGAGAAGGTTGGCGGCCTAAGCCTGGAAGTCCGTGCCGGCGAGATCCTGGGCATTGCAGGGGTTGACGGCAATGGCCAATCAGAGTTGGCCGAAGCGGTCATGCACCTACGGGAGGTGAAGGGCGGCCATGTGCTTCTGAACGGCACAGATGTTACCAGGCTGAGTGTCGCCCGGCATCGGACGATGGGTATTTCATACGTTCCGGCGGACCGCCGCCGTGTGGGATCGGTCACTGAAATGTCCGTTGCGGACAATGCAATTCTTGGTTTGCAGAGAAAGTACACGCGCAGTTTGTTTCGAAACATTGCCGACGCTCGGGAATCCGCGGAGGCGCTCGTCACCCGCTTTGGGATTCGTAGTTCCGGAATCGATCTTGCGGCGGGGAAGCTCTCCGGTGGCAATCTCCAGAAGCTGATCCTGGGCCGTGAAATCATGCGTGGATCGGCAGCTCTGATCGTTGAACACCCGACGCGCGGTCTAGATGTTGGCGCTGTCGAGTCGGTATGGGGAGAATTGCTGCGCGCACGGGAAGAGGGGAAGGCGATCCTGCTGATTTCAGCGGAATTGGACGAGCTGTTGAACCTCGCCGACAGAATTGCAGTGATGTTCGAGGGTCGCATCATGGGTACGGTCGATGCCGCGGCAGCCTCCGTGGAAGAGATTGGATTGATGATGGCAGGGATCCCGGTGAGAGAAACATCAATGGCGGGAGGGGAAATCAAGGAGACGTCTCATGGCGAGACTCTTTGAACGCCGGCTAACGCCGAAAGACTCACCTCTTGTCATACTTGCGACGACGACCACGGCTTTTTTTTCAGCAATGTTCGTTACGTCATTTCTCTTTCTCTCCTATGGCGCCAGCCCATTCCAGGCGTACTTTGCGCTTTTTCACGAGCCCTTCGCAACGCTGCGCGGGTTTGGATATTCGCTGGTGAGGGCGTCACCGTTAGCCCTGATTGGCCTGGGAACGATCGTGAGTTGGCGGTCGGGTTTCAGTTACCTCGGCTTTGAAGGGTGCTTCGTAATCGGTGCTGCAGCGACCAGCTGGCTTGCTCTGTTGATGGCCCCGGGTGCGATTATCGGCCCACTCCCTTTCTTTCTCTTTTTGCCGCTCGCAATTTTATTCGCCTTCGCTGCGGGAGGCGTCTGGGCAGGTCTCGTCGGGATCGTCCGCGCCCGGATGGGCGGAAACGAAGTCTTGATTTCTCTGATGTCGAATTACGTTGCGATTTTTATCTTGCAATATCTGGTATCCGGACCGATGAGAGCCCCCGGGAGTCTTCCGGAAACACGGCTGCTTCCGCGTAACACATGGTTGCCTTTCCTTTTGGCGGGAACGCGAGCGCACGCTGGTATTTTGATCGCGATCGCCGCCGCCGGTCTGGTGTGGATGTTGCTTCAAAAAATGCCGTTGGGATACGAACTGCTTGTGACCGGTTTCAATCCATTGGCAGCACGCTACGCGGGCATCGATGTGGCGCGGCATTTGGTGTTGGCTGCATTCTTTGCTGGAGGTTTGGGTGCTCTCGCGGGAATGGTGGAAGTGCTTGGGTCTCAGCACCGGCTGATGGATGGAATCAGCAGCGGCGTGGGTTTTGTCGGAATCGTCGTCGCCCTTCTCGCACGATTGAATCCGCTCGCCGTAATTCCCACCGCGCTCTTGTACGGAGGGATGTCGGTTGGCGCCGACGCGATGCAGAGGCGGGCGAGCATTCCTTCCTCAGTCACGTTTATCCTCCAAAGCCTCGCGGTGCTTCTTGTGTTGATATTTGACGCGTTGCGTTATTACCGCATGAATTTCGATTTCTGGCGCCGTAAGCCACCAACCGTCGCCGAGCGAGTATCCAATTGAACGGCTCTCCGCACTTGGGTTCGGCCTTCGTAGTCACGTGGCTATCCGCGAGCCTGGCACTTGCAGGGCCCGTCCTGCTTGCAGCTCTCGGTGAAACATTCGCAGAGCGAAGCGGCGTGTTGAATGTCGGGATCGAGGGGACGATGCTCTTGGGTGCTCTGACGAGCTTCCTCGCCTCCTATTACACAGGAATGGTCTGGACCAGCCTGCTGATTGCAATGCTTGTCGGTATCATAGCGAACGTCTTCCTGGCGTGGATGTACGTCACCGTGCGCGCGAGCCAAGTGGTGGCTGGACTTGTATTCAATGTTCTCGCACTCGGCGTCGCCAGCACGGTTTACCGGCGAGCGATGGGCAATTCGGCCGTGCCCGAGAACATCGCCATGTTCCACCCTCTGCACATACCAGTCATCAGCAATCTTCCCCTGATAGGTCCCGCGCTTTTTGGGCAGACCATACTTTTTTATTTAACGCTCATGTTAGCCTTCGTTGCCCACTTCATCCTGTTCCGCACGACTTTCGGCCTCGCTCTTCGAGCTTCCGGGGAAAATCCGGCTGCCGCCGATTCCGCCGGAATTTCTGTTTACCGCATGCGATATGCGGGAACCTTGATTTCCGGGGCGGCGGCAGGGATGGCGGGAGGATATTTGGTGCTCGCGCAGGTGGGGCTTTTTCGCGAATCCATTGTTTCCGGCCAGGGATTCATCGCGTTGGGGATTGTCATCTTCGGACGCTGGAATCCGCTGAAGGCTGCCATCGCCGCCTTGGTTTTTGGCGCGTGCGATGCTCTCCAGTTGTCGCTCCAGATTTTTGGAACGCGCGTTCCGCCGCAATTATTGCTGGCGTTGCCCTACGTCGTGACGATTCTCGCGATCTCAGGATTGTTCGGAGGCAAAGCAGTTCAGCCGGCGGCGCTGATGTCGCCTTACGTGAAGGATTAGCAGAAAGTATCACACAATGTGTTCCGGGCACTGATAGATCAAATCGTCATCGACCGCCACGGACGCTTCTTAAACCGGTCGGAGCCTGCGCGGCGCGCCAAATCGTCGGCGCTGATCTGCGCCTGCCGCCTGACGGCGATTTCGTTCACGGTGCTCACCACGCCATCCCGCATCACGAAGCGGCCATCGATCATGACGGCCGAGACCTCATGTCCGAGCGCGGAATATACGATTGCCGAAACGGGATGATGGATGGGAGTCATGAAAGCGTTGTCGTAATCGATGACAATCAGATCCGCTTTCTTTCCCGCTTCGATCGATCCAATTTCCTTTTCCAAGCCGACGGCGCGGGCGCCATCGATGGTCGCCATTTCCAGAACCTTTTCGGCCGTAATGACTGTTGCATCCCGATGAAAACCCTTTTGCATGAGCGCGGCAAATTTCATCGCTTGAAAGAGGCTGTGATTGTTGCTGCTCGCGGGCCCATCGGATGCAAGGCCGACAGTGACACCCGCAAGGAGCATTTCAGGAATGGGCGGACACCCTGAGGCCAGATAGAGATTGCTGCAGGGATTGTGCGCAACCTTTGTATTGTGATGGAGAAGAATTCTAATGTCGTGAGATTTGCAATGCACGCAGTGGGCGGCGAGCACGTCGGGGCCGAGAAAGCCGATGTCGCTCAGAAACTCCGTGTCCGTTTGGCCGTAGCGCGACGCGGCGGTCTCCAGTTCAAACGTCGTCTCCGCCACATGGGTTGTAATTAATGCGTGCTCTTCATCGGCAAGCTTTCGCGTCAATCGGTAACCTTTTTCGTCCACTGCCCAGATCATGTTCGGCGCCACACCCACTTGCACGCGTGCGCCTGCCATGTTGTAGCGGCGCATTTGCTCGCGTGCGTCGCCAATTGCATGTTCCGGCTCTTCGATGAGTTCGCGAGGAACTCCATATTCCTCACCCAACGATATGAAGCCGCGGCAGACAAAACCTCGCATCCCGGTTTGATCAAATGCTTCCACGACCGACTTGATCATGCCGGGGCGGGTATGAACGTACATGAAGTCGACGAGCGTCGTTACTCCTGAGCGGATGGATTCGACGCAGCCGTGAAGCGCGGCGACATGTGCGTCTTCGGGCGTCAGGTGAACACCGCTTGGCCCCGTCATGCACGTAAACCATTTCTTCAGTACCATGTCGTCGCCAAGACCCTTGAGTAGGGTCTGAAAAAGATGCGTGTGGGTGTTTACCATTCCCGGCATGACGATGCGCCCCGTGCAGTCCACAATTTCCGCTGTCTGGAAGCGCCGTTGCAGATCCTGACGTGTGCCAACCGCCACGATCCGGTCCTTCTCGACGCATACGCTCGCGCCTTCGAGCACTTCACGCCGCTCGTTCATCGTAATCAGCCACGCATCGGCAAAAATGAAACTCATCGTAGATCTCCCAGTCGATTAGGAATGAAATACCTGTGGGACATGGTATCGGGCCATCGCTGCGGGGAGTGGCAAATCCAGCGCGCAGAGAATCCTCACCCTTTCGCAGCGCGCGACGATTTTCCTTTTCCAAACGCCGCGCGATCGAGAGAAATGGAGCCTGCTCCGAAGGTTGCAAGCGCGAACGCGCCCACGCCGAGAGCTAGCGCAAGTTCATACTTATCCACTGCAAGCGGATTTTGGAAAAATTGTTCGCCCTTCCACATGGCAATTGCCATTTCGCCGGCAAGAAGCAATCCGGTGATCCGTGTGAAGAGTCCCGCGATGAACAATGCTCCTCCACCTACCTCCAGAACACCGGCAATGTACGCGAAGTAGGCGGGAAGATGGTTTACATGGAACATTTCGTCCAAATGTTCGAGTCTGCGCCCGACAAATTTTGGATACCCGTTGTAAATAAAAATCACGCCAAGTCCGATCCGCAACAGCAGCAGCGCCAACGGCCTTAACTTTTCCATGCCGTGCACCAGATTCTCCCCCAGGCCGAAAAATAAGCAACAAATGTACCACGCGGACCTGTCGGTCACGAAAATCCTGCTCGATCCTAAAATGGCCTTCAATGCGGAATTGTAGGTCAGGAAAACGGTGTCATCTACCGGCCATTTTTAAACGCTGCGGGTCGCGCTGAACGGCATATGTCATTGAAGGAATGGTCGGGGCGAATGGATTTTGAACCTGCGCCGCCCGAAAAGTCACCTGGCTCCAAAGGCCGCGCCTCCCTCCAGTTCAGTGCTCGAAATCAAGCTGCACGAGGCAGCGGTCCTGGCGAGATTTGATTCGCGCGCGGTCAGCATATTGGCGGATCAAATAGCCCGCCATTGCAATTACACCTGCCTGGCTGCCAATCTCGTCGTCAGACGAATCTCCAAGCGCGGCTCAGCCGTCCCTGTTTCAACGTTTGCTCGGATTGGCTGCTTTGACGCAGCCGGGATCACATCCAAGGAACCTCAGGGCAGTTTCTATTGATACGGGATGAGCGATTTCCCAAGAAACGGTGGGATTATATAGGTGAGCTAGGAAGATTCAAGGCGGTCAGGACTTCGCACAATGATTTTAACACTTCCGTAACATTTCCAGGTTCGCTATTGCCTGTGCCTGCCAAAATTTGGTCCGCCTGCGATTTGAATAGGATATTGTGATTTCTACGAAATCGAATCTGTAACATTATTGTAGTAATCTTTATTCTATAATTTCACAGTAGAAGGCGCGCCCACGCATTACCCCTGCCTTAAGAGTTTTTGGCGGATGCTACTCCGATGGCATCCAAGAAGAAGGAGCGAGATAGATGCAGATTTCGACGGAAGAACTCGAAGGGGGCATCACCAGGGTCGTTCTTGATGGCCGTCTGGATATCATGGGCGCTCAGGAGATTGACCTAAAAGTGCGATAGATACCTTGATCCCCATCCACCATGAGTTCCAAAGCGCGGTCGCCGCGCTACAATAGATCGAAGGGTGCGACCAGCGCAACGGACCCGCCCGCATTATGAATAGCTACAGCGCAAACACGCCTGCGGAGTGCCTGACTTTAGAGAGCAAGCTCTCCGAAATCTCTCGAGTAGTTCCTCCGTGGATCGAAAGACTGGCCTCACTGCACGCAATATCGGACCGAACTAGGTATGCGATGGATCTGTGCCTGGAAGAAGTGCTCTCGAACATCGTTCGGCATGGTTACGCTTGCGAATCAAGCCGCGCGATTATTATCCGCTATGTCTCACAACGTGATGGCTTCACTCTGGTCGTCGAGGATGAAGCCCCTCCATTCAACCCGCTTATTACCGAGGATCCGCCGATTCCACGCTCACTTGAAAATGCTTCGGTAGGAGGTCAAGGCATTCATTTGGTGAAACAGTTTGCGGACGCAATCGAATACGAGCCCATGCCCAGTGGAAATCGGCTGATCATCAAGTTTATCTCTCCTGAAACTTCCCGTGCCGTCGTTTGACGAGGGCGTGTCTTTGTGGTTCGTCAAAATTCAGTCGGCCAAAAATCCACACGGAGTTGTTGCCGAAAGACCAGTCCGAGATATCTCATTGAAAAGAATGGTCGGGGCGAGTGGATTTGAACCACCGGCCTCCTGGTCCCGAACCAGATTCCAAGCCTTATTGAAACCTATGGAATTTTGTTGTTTTTAAGTGATTCTTATTGAATCGCTTGCAGCCTCAGTATTGAACTCTGTTGAATCTTGTTGAAGCTTGGTGCTTTCACCGTCTCAAAATTGCCTACACTTAAAGCGAACATACAGTGAATAACCAGTCGGAGCAAATCAACGACTTTCCCTTCATTCTACTTTCAGGCCCCAGCCAAAAAGATGGAGTGAATTGTCCTAGATTCATCATTTAATAAAAAAGACCCGGACGCTTTTCGCTATCCGGGCCATACATGAATGAACTAATTTATGAGGCGCATCTCCCAGATTTCTTCGTATTCGATGCGCTCTAGTACTTGCGGAGTGAAAACACGGTTTCGGATTTCTGGTACGAAATCGATCTGTTTGAACCGTTCGACTGTGAAGCCCGCTTCCTTGAAGAAAGAATTTGCAGCTTCCCAGTCACTGAAGGCGTCATCCGCAATACTACGTCCCGTCACTTCAGTCACCCGTTTCAACGTACTGGCTTGCTTGGTTGCGGGGGAAAAGCGCTCAAAAGACTACCGGATCACCACATCGGGCGTGATCCACCC
>Ga0209526_10001301_pt1 | contig 16617 bp, 10 predicted proteins | sample JacPinW_OM2H0_M1_FD_188566 | JGI IMG/M metagenome (GOLD analysis project Ga0209526, IMG submission 188566) | Forest soil microbial communities from Algoma, Ontario, Canada - Jack Pine, Ontario site 1_JW_OM2H0_M1 (SPAdes) (version 2) | ecosystem: Environmental > Terrestrial > Soil > Boreal... | reverse complement strand
TCGACCAGGACCATCTCACTCCCGCAGCGTGGACACAACCAGGAAGCAGGTAGCTTGGCCTCCCCGGCGGCGGGTGTCGGGAAACTTTGACAGTGGCTGACTTCCAGTAACTGTTGACATAGTGGCAATAGTTTGGGGCGGCGCCGATTGGCAAGGTAGCCGAAGAAGCGAATCCGCACGAATCCACGCGGCAGCACGTGCAAGAGGAAGCGACGAAGGAATTCTTCGCCACTGACCGCCATCGTCCGGTGCTTACTTCCGTGAGCGTAGTCCTTCCATCGGAAGGTAACCTGGCCGTCGGCCACGTTGATAACCCTTGTCATACTGATTCTAAGAAACTGCAGAACCGATAGAATGGGAGAATCAGCCGCAGTTGATACAATTACTGCTTGGGGATTGCATCGGTTTGAACCGTCTGCATAGAGTGGACTGTAGAGCTCCTCGGAACCGAACCACGTTTTAAATCGAGTGGAGAAAAACCAGTTGTCGACAAGTCACTGGGAAACCGACATCTCCGAAACTAAAGACTCAATGGTCGCGGCTGGACACAGGACTCAGCAACTGCGCAATCCGGGATGCCCCGGTTGTGATTCGTGGTGAGGGCGAAGATGTCCGATCCTGAAACCGTACAGCATAGAATTTTGGTTGACACGAGGCGCAGTCAGCGGGCGGTGGCGCGCATCCGTGTACTGGTACGCAGAGGGGCAGACGTTGATGGCCTGATGTCAGAAGTTGGCCACACCATCGTGGTGAGCGCACATGGCGCTCTAATCGCCCTAGCCATGAAGGTCCAACCTGGGGAACAACTTCTCGTCAGGAACGGGAATAGTGGAGAAGAACAGGAGAGTCGAGTCGTTTCCGTCGGCGAGGAGCATGGCAACCAAAACCAGGTTAGCATCGAGTTTACCAAGCCTGTGCCGCAGTTCTGGCACATCGATTTTCCGCCTGCTGACTGGAACTCGGTGCAGGACTGACGGCAGGGTCGAGTCCAAGACCGAATCAGGCCCCTTTGATGCGTGGACGATCCGAGTCGCAAACGATGCGTTCGACAATCCAATTCGCTGGCGGGGCAACCACCGAATCGAAGAGGCAGAGGCGAACCGCGGTAGCGAATCATCGTTGAACGTATCGAATCGAAGCTCCTACCATTCCCTCTCGAACGTCGACTCTCTGCTGCATATTCCAATTGAGAAAGGCCAAGGTGCTCAAATGAGATTTCGCGCAATATCGTCAGCATATTCCTTCTCTCCACCGTCGGATGCGGATCGAAAAGTCTATCAGCCTCCCACTCAGCAGAGCATAAAGCATTCTTATAACGGACCTGCTTCCATTGGTGATTTTCTGACCACGCGTAGGGCGGCCGCTTCTGGTACTTACGTGCGGGAACAAGTTCTGCTACCCTAACTTAGCCAGTCCTGAGGTATTCCTCAGTGGCAAGAGTGCGGCACACATTTGGAAATAAGGAATATCAGCGACCATGAGTTCACCGATAGTCTCTGAGCGTGGCACCAAGCGGGCCTTCAATTTCAATGCTGGACCGGGATCGCTGCCGCTAGCTGTTCTTAACCGGATACGGGAGGAGTTGCTGGATTACGGCGGGACCGGGATGTCCGTAATGGAGATGAGCCATCGATCAGCTGTGTTTGAGGCGATCAATGATAAGGTCGAGCAATCGTTGCGGCGCCACTTGGCGATCCCCGCCGAATATGCCGTCTTGTTTCTGCAGGGCGGAGGTAGCTTGCAATTTGCCATGGTTCCGATGAATCTGTACGTACAGGGCAAACCGGTCGATGTGCTGCATACCGGGTCGTGGACCAGCAAAGCGATTGGAGAACTAAAGAGGGTGGCTGCCTATCGGCTAGCGGCTTCGACCGAATCCGACAGATTCGTGCGTTTGCCGCGCAAAGATGAAATATCGTTGACGCCCGATGCCTCGTATGTGCACATCTGCACGAACAATACGATCGAGGGCACGCAGTGGACCACAATGCCGGAGACGGGCCAGGTGCCACTGGTGGCGGACATGTCCTCGGACATACTCTCTCGACCAACCGACGTGAAGCGTTTCGGACTGATCTTCGCGGGCGCACAGAAGAACCTGGGGCCTTCCGGTGTCACCGTGGTGATTCTGCGGCGCGATCTAGCCGAGCGGGCGGACCAAAAACTGGCGAGTATTCTTCAATATCGTACACACATCAAGGAACGGTCGCTCTATCACACGCCACCGACATTTTCGGTGTATATAGTCGGATTGGTGCTCGACTGGATTGGCACCGAAGGCGGAGTGGTTGCGCTTGAGAAGCGCAATCACGTCAAGGCCAAGTTGCTCTATGACGCCATCGAAGCGGATGACTACTATAGCTGCCCTGTCGAGCAGGAGTCCCGATCAAAGATGAATGTCGTGTTCCGGGTGGCGGGCGGAGATGAAACCGTCGAGGAACGGTTCGTGAAGGAAGCCGAAGCGGCTGGTCTCGTGGGCATTAAGGGACACAGATCGGTAGGCGGGATGCGTGCGTCGCTCTATAACGCGGTGCCAGTCGAGGCTGTCGAAGCGCTCGTGAGCTTCATGCGCGAGTTCGAGCGAAAAAACGGCTGATGACAAACCGCGGAATTCGCACAGCTCCCCGCGTTTAGCTCAGCGACGTTGGGGGGGTTAACCCGGAACGTCTCACGTCGGCCCTGCAAAGAATTCGTCTCCTGCCGTGCGGCGGAGTATGCGCATTGCGATACCTGTTCCCGAAACGCAGACCTCACAGGAAGTCTACCCCGCTTGCAAATCGGGAACCGCGGGGGTGTGTCAATCACGCAACACAAGCTTGACTTGCCGAATTAGACCCGTTATCGTGTCGACGAGAGCCCGCCTGTAGAGGCCGTCGATGCCACCAGTAGCGAATCTAGCGTCCCCGCGAGTCCAAATGGCGGTAGGGGCTCAACCTCCACCAAATCAGTGTTATAACTCCCTGTCCGGCACCTTCTGGCGGCAGTACCAGTGGTCCGGCCGGGCTCCTCGCAAGGTTGGCGCAAACCAAAACAGATGCTCGAACCATGTCAAGCCTGGTCAGTCTGCGGGGGGGTGTTTGGCCACTGCCGGTCGAGAGGGTGACCCCGCGGCAGTCGGAAGCCACATTCCGTTTGTCGGGGGCCTTCCGGCGGAGTCGGCTGAAATTGAAGGCGTTCTGCGGGTTCTTACGGTCGACGTAGAGGGTTTCGCCCGTTTAGCCGCCAGAGGAGGGTCATGAACAAGCGGAACCGGAAGCAACAATTGTGGCTGACGATTGGTAGCGTTGTAGTGGTGGTGCTGGCGGCAGTTGTGTTCACGCTCGGATCGCTCCGGGTTCCGCTTCACCCAGACCAGGGGAATGCTTTCATTATCCTGTTCGCGCTTTCGACGGTCATGGCTGCGTTGCTGCTGGTGTTCTCGCTCATCCTGACCCGCAGCCTGCTGAAGATATGGGCGGAGCGGCGCAGTGGACAGATGGGCTCTCGGTTCAAGGTAAAGATGGTGATGGGCGCCATGGGCGTGTCGCTGCTGCCGATCGTGTTTCTATTTTTCTTCAGCTACGCGCTGGTGAACCGAACGCTCAATTTGTGGTTCCCGCGTCCGCTGGAAATCGCGAACGAACAGAGCCAGAAGCTCTTGGCCGATTTTGCGAGACGCGAGCACGATCGGCTTGCGGCGTACGCCGTCGCGGAGGCCGACTCTCTCGGCGGGCACTCCACATCGGCCGAATCGCATCCTCTACCCGGTACGAATCCTCCCGTCTCCTGGACCATTGGCCAGACCGGAAAAATTCAGGTGCCGCGCGCCGATCCGGTACCGGCAGCGCCGTCGAGCAAGAACCCTTCGCAGAGTGATCCGGAGTTGGTGCGAACGATCCCGGGTGGGGCCGAAATATGGCAGGCAGGGGGGAAATACTATCTGGCAGCAAGCACCCCTTTTCAAGGCGGATCTCTCGTCGTGGCGCGAGAGCTGCCGTCTGATTTCATGCAGCGATATTCTGATATCGAATCGCAAATAGCGACGTTCGCACAACAGAAACAGGATTTGCGGGCGTACAAGCGGGAAATCCTTTTGGCGCTGATGCTGATTACGTTGCTGCTCCTGTTCACGACCACGTGGGTGGCGCTGTTCTTGTCCAAACAGGTGACCGTCCCGATTCAGGGGTTGGCGGAGGGGACGCGAGAAATCTCTCGCGGTAATTTCGATCATCGAATCCAGGTGCAAGCCGAGGACGAGCTTGGGATGCTGGTTCGGTCCTTTAACCGAATGACCGAGCAGCTCGGCGAAGGACGGCGGCAGATCAACGAGTTTACGCAAAGCCTCGAACAAGCCATCGATGAGCGCGAGCGCCGGCGAAAGCTAATGGAAACGATTCTTGAGAATATCCCCACCGGGGTCGTGTCGCTTGATTCATCGGGAGAAGTCGTTCGCGTGAATCCGGCTGTCGTAACAATCCTTGGGGAGTACGCGCGGAATTCCCAGACTCTACAGGATCTGCTCGGCGAGGAGGCGGCACGGACCGTGCTACATCTGATGCGGCGGTCGCTGCGGATGGGCGTGGCGGCGCGCGAGATCGAAATCGCCACCGGCGGCCGGCTGGTGCGAACGGCCGTAACCGTGAGCTCGCTTGGACCCCGGCGCTCGAATCCGGGATTTGTGGTCGTGATCGACGACTTGACCGAGTTGCTGCGCGCGCAACGGGCGGCGGCATGGCAGGAGGTCGCGCAACGGATCGCACACGAGATCAAGAATCCGCTGACGCCGATTCAGCTTTCGGCTCAAAGGCTGCTGCGCCACCTCGAGCGTGCCGCTGTTGCGAAGCCGCAGGGCGTGCGCACCGAGTTCGAGAAGTTGACTGCGGAATGTGCGGGCCTGATCGAGCGTGAGGTGCAGACGTTGGAATCGCTGGTGGGTGAATTCTCGCAATTTGCACGCTTCCCTGCCGCGAAACTCGCGCCAGCAGATCTGAATTCGATTGTGGAGGGCGCGCTCAAACTCTTCCTTGGGCGCCTCGAGGGAATTACGGTGACAACCGAGCTCGCAGCGGTGTTGCCGCCGGTGAAGGCCGATCCCGAGCTGATGGGGCGCGTGCTGGCGAACCTGATCGACAACGCGGCCGAAGCGATGGAGAGCTCGACGATTCGGCAGCTTCGCGTGGCGACGCGGACCGAGGGCGACGGCGATGCGGTCGAAATTGAAGTTTCCGACAGCGGCCACGGAATTTCGCCCGAGGACAAGGAAAGGCTCTTCTTGCCCCATTTTTCGACCAAGGAACGCGGAACAGGATTGGGGCTAGCGATCGCAAGCCGCATCATCGCCGAACACAACGGCACCATTCGCGTGGAAGATAATTTTCCCACCGGCGCTCGATTCTTGATCCGCTTCCCTGCTGTGGAGGTAGCAACGGCGCCCGCCGCGACGGGAAGTTCGGCGGTGTAGGCGGCAGGGAAAGATGCTATCGGATCACGGACGAAACGTGTCGGGAGCAGCGAGGAATCGCCGCACATTTCGACGCATGCGAACTTGATTCGCGGCGAAAGCAGAGGCGCGATTGGCTAAAGTACCGGCAAGCATTCTCATTGTTGACGACGAAGGCGGTATCCGTGAGTCGCTCGGCGCGCTTCTTCGCGACGAAGGTTACGAAGTGGACGCCGTGGCTTCAGGAGAGGAATGCCTGGAACGACTCGGGCGTCGCCGCTTCGATCTGGTGCTGCTCGACGTGTGGTTGCCGAAGATGGACGGCCTGGAAACTCTCTCGAATATCGAATCCGACGAGGGCGCGCCCATCGTCGTGATGATCTCGGGTCATGGAAACATTGAGACAGCGGTGCGCGCAACGAAACTCGGAGCATTCGACTTCGTCGAGAAGCCTCTCTCGCTCGACAAGATCGTTCTGGTGGTGCGGAACGCGCTCGAATATCTGCGGCTGGAGGAGGAAAACCAGCGGCTGCGCGCCGAGCTCGAGCAACGGTACGAGATTCTCGGGAGCAGCGTTCCCATGAAGGCATTGCGCCAGCAGATCGCATTGACGGCACCAACGAACGGGCGCGTCCTGATTTACGGCGAGAGCGGAACCGGAAAGGAACTGGTGGCTCGGGCGTTGCATTTCAACAGCTCGCGAAATTCCATGCCATTTGTGGAAGTGAATTGCGCGGCGATTCCTGAAGAACTGATCGAGTCGGAGATGTTCGGGCACAACAAGGGTAGCTTCACGGGCGCAAGCGAAGACAAAATCGGGAAATTCCAGAAGGCCGATGGCGGAACACTGTTTCTTGACGAAGTGGGCGATATGAGCTTGAAGACGCAGTCCAAGGTGCTGCGGGTTCTCGAGGAGCAGCGTGTCGAGCCGCTCGGATCGAATCAGCCAGCGACGGTAGATGTGAGGGTGATCGCAGCAACGAATAAGAAACTCGAAGAAGAAATCGGGAGAAATGCGTTTCGAGAGGACTTGTTTTACCGGCTAAACGTCATCCCCTTCTACGTCCCGGCCCTGCGCGAGCGAAGGGAGGACATTCCGATTCTCGGAGCACATTTCCTGGCAGAATATTGCAGAGCGTATGGGAAGAAGCCAAAGGATTTCAGCGCACCTGCCATCGACGTGCTTCTCGCCTACCCGTGGCCCGGGAACGTGCGAGAGCTGCGGAATCTCGTCGAGCGGCTGGTGATCATGTGCCCGTCGCAAAAAATCGAACCGCACCACCTGCCCCCGGAACTGTTTCGAGGAGTGTCGAGGAGTCCTCAGAGACCGTATGAGAGTCTGCAGGAGGCGCGGTCGGCCTACGAGCGGGAGTTTGTCCTGCGGAAACTCGAAGAGAATCGCTGGAACATGACGAAGGCGGCCGCGGCGCTGGGGCTCGAGCGGAGCCATCTGTATCGCAAAATGCGCTCGCTCGGGATTTCACCGTCGAAGGCGTCGTGAGAGCGCAGGCGGTATGGCGCTTGACGAGTCAACAGGCAGGGAAAGCCCGCGCGTCGAGATACCCGTCCGCCAGCCCCGAAACATTCATCTTGGAATGGCACGCCGGGAGCGAACCCGAGCCACAGAATAGACTCTTCGCCGGTCGCATCCATCGAGTCCGAAGGCCCTGCCGCGAGAGGATCGCACCGCGTACGGCAACCCGGTGATCAAGAGGGCCCCGGGCGCCGAACCCACACACCGCTGTCGGACTATTTCTCATACTGGGCGAGTTGGTCGATCTGGCGGTGCCAGTCGAGTTGGCGTACGACCGCTCGGTTCTGCCGCCAGTTGGGCTGGACCTTGACGAAGAGTTCGAGGAAGATATGCGCGCCGAGGATCGACTCGAGTTCCTTGCGCGCGAGCGTGCCGATTTTCTTCATGGTTTCCCCGCCCTTGCCGATGAGAATCCCTTTTTGTCCTTCGCGTTCGACATAGAGAGTCGCGCGGATCCGGATCAGTTCGGTCCGCTCATCGAAATTGTCTATCAGCACGGCAATAGCGTGGGGAACTTCTTCGCGAGTCTGGAGTATGGCCTTCTCACGGATCACCTCAGCGGCGAGAAACCGCTCGGGCTGGTCCGTGAACTGGTCGGGTGGAAAAAAGGGCGGAGCTTCTGGCAGCCGAGCAAGCCAGCCGTTTGCTAAGTCGAAACAGCCCTCGCCGGTGAGCGCAGCGATGGGGAAAATTTCCGCGAAATCGAACTCCTTGCGGTAGTGATCGATGATCGGAAGCAGAAGTGGCTTCCGCACGCGGTCCACCTTGTTCAGGAGCAGGTAGACGGGGCCATCGAAACGCCGGACCCATTCGATCGCGAAGCGGTCTCCTGCGCCGAAATCCGCCGAAGCGTCCACCATGAGCGAGAGGATGTCGATGCCATCAAGCGCCTGTTGCAGCTCGTCGGTCATTTGCCGGCTGAGGACGTTGTTTGCTTTGTGGATGCCGGGCGTGTCAATCAGGACGACTTGGGCGTCATCGCGATTCAGGATGCCCTGGATGCGGCCGCGGGTGGTCTGCGGCACGTGGGAAACGATCGCGACCTTGCGGCCGACCAATGTGTTCACCAGCGTCGATTTGCCGGCGTTCGGACGGCCCACGATCGCAACGAAACCGGATTTAAAGGGCATGGCTCAAATTGTACGCTAAGCGGCCGAGCGAGAGCGACGAATCGGAATTTGTGGCAGCGACCACCCGATCAAGCTACTCGCAGCTATGCCGACGTCTGAGAGTTTGCACTCGACGCTCGCCGAAGCGGTTGCTGATCAGAGGGAAGGCCGGCGGCGACTAGCGCCGCCACGCGGGCTTGCAATTCGGCGCGGCGGTCCGGTGGGTACTGCGAGGCGTCAACGGCGGGGCCGAAGCGGACGATGACTTCGCCTGGACGTATCGCCCACTCCCCTTTTCGCATCACCTTGTGTGTGCCAACCAGCGACACAGGAACGATCGGAACGCCGGCTTGAATGGCCACGACAAATGCGCCTCTCTTGAACGGCCGAAGGTGTCCGTCGGGGCTGCGAGTCCCCTCAGCGAATATGGCAAACGAGAGACCATCGTGCAAATGATGGACGGCGGCGTTGGCGCTCGCAGCTGCAGACCCCTTATCGGCTCGGTTTACGGGGATGAAATTTGCAAGACGCATCCCGATCGAGAGAATGGGAATGCGGAACAGTTCCCTCTTTATGAGGATCGAAACGCGGCGCGGTATGGAGGGGACGAAGGCAAGCGCATCCACATTCGACGCATGGTTCGATGCGAAAATGCAGACTCCCGGCGGAATGTTCTCGAGGCCTTCGGCGCGGACTCGGATTCCGCCGAGCCGATTGCCGACGCGGACAGCTTTCATGGCCATTCGGTACATGAAGTCGGGGCTCCCCCTAAGAACGCTCCAAAGAATCAGCCAAGGCAGCACGACAATGATGCACAGGATAAAGAACAGGAGCACGATCGGGGTGCGGATCATGAGATAGACGACTTGGCGGTTGAGGGTTGACCAACGTTGAGCGGCCGCCAGTCAACACCGTCGATGGCATCCGCCCGAGCAATGACAGCACTTGGTTGAGGCGAGGCGCAAATTCGGGCCGCTGCAGGCATTAGTCGGTTGTGCCGTGCAGGAGGCCCTCGCGGATGCGATACTGCCGCTCGCTGGGATGGGAGATCTCGGCGACCGAATAGTGGCGGTCTTCGCGCGAACCAACCGCAAACGAAATTTCCATTTCGTTGGTGTCGCGGCGGATGCGGAGTTCGATCGTTTCTCCTGCAGAAAGCCCGCGAAGCACTTCAGCGGTATCTCTCGCCCCACTCTTGCCATTCATCGATACGATGACATCAGCATCGCGGACGCCGGCAACATCGGCAGCGCTACCGGGCTGAACGCCGGAGACGATGACGCCCTTGGCGGCCTGGACCGGCGAGAATCCGAGGTCCACGGTCTTTGTCGTGTCGACCTTCAATTCGAGCCCGGCAGAGGACAGGAAATTTGAATACGGAATCTGGTCGGTACCGGCGACGTAGCGGCCGAAGAAAGCTTCAAAGCTCGTTCCGGATACTTCTTCGACGACGCTGCGGATGCCTTCGCTCTCGTTGTAGAACCGTCCCTGCTGGGCGTATTCCACGTTCATGCGGCGCAAAACATCGTCGAGAGATTTGTGGTTGCCGGTGGTCTCGCGGATCGAGAGGTCCAGCATGACACCGATGATCTGCCCCTTGTTGTAATACGAGATGCTGCGATCGGGAGTGTTATAGGAATCGTATTTTTCGAGCCACGCGTCGAGACTCGATTCCTCTACGCTCTGCGTTTTACGCGCGGGCCGGGCTTCGAGATCGCCAATCTGTGAGGCGAGGTCATGGTAAAACTGATCTTTCGACCAGAGGCCCGAGCGCTCGAGAGCATACGCGGCATAGGCGCTCGTGACGCCCTCGGCGAACCAAAGTGCGCGGGTGTACTGCTCCTTGGTGTAGTCGACCGGCTCGAGCGCTTGCGGACGCACGCGCTTCACGTTCCAGGCATGGAAGAACTCGTGCGCGGCGATCGCGGCAGCCCTTTCTACCGAGGTGGCCGCAATGGCGGTCGAGCCAGAGTGTTCCATGCCTCCGCCACCGACCTCCGCATACCCGCCGATGTGGAAGAAAAACGTATATTCCTGGAACGGAGGACCGCCCATCAGTTGCAATTCGTACGTGGTGAGGCGGCGGAGACAATCCTCGAGGCGGTCTCGTTTCCAATCCTTGCCGTCGACAGCGACCCGGAAGTGCGCACCTTGATTATCGAATGCGAATCCGTCAAATCTCCCGACCTCGGCCGGGGCGTCAACCAGGGCGTCGTAGCTTGCTGCGATGAACGAGTCGTGCGACTCGGTCGCGGGCATGAGCTCGGTGAGGATCTGCCATCCCGCCGGCACGCCGTCGAAACGGATCAGAGCTTCTTCGTTACGGCGACTGGGCACATACATCAATATCTGGGCGAAATTAATGAAAGCATGATGCTCATTCAATTGCGAGTTGAATGGGCCGGGTTCGTTCCACTCGACGCCGTAATCAATTTCAATTTGACCGTTCTCCTGCGGAGCAGAGGGCCACACGACCTGCCAGGTTTGCTTGTCGAGTTTGCGGACCGCGATCTCGCGCCGGTTCCGGGCAATCAGGAAAGCATGGATGTCGTGCACTCGATACGAGAAGTCGCGAATCTGATAGAGAGCGTTCCATGCAGGGAGAGCCACGACGATATCCTGCTCCGGCATTGGCACAATCATTTGGACTCGGAACAGATGCTGGTCTGGATGTTCGATGTGAAGGATATAGGTGACGTTCGCCTGAGCGGTGCGGGCGCCGACCAAAAGTGAAACCAGTGCCAGCAAAGCGCCCCCCAGGCGCGGCGCGGCGCTCATCAACACTCGGGATTGCGGAGTTACCCGGAGACCAGCGGAGACAGTATCGGCGCTCGCGTCCGCTCGCCCTGGCTTCGGGCAAGTGGCGTGACAACAAAGACGCCTCTGCGGCGCCGACAGAGCCGCGAGGCTACGACCGCAGTTCGGCAAATGGCTCCCCATTATCGACCGGCACCGGAAAGCGATGTCAATTTATCGAGCAGCTTCGAGATAAGGCCGTCGAAACTGCCGTTAGACATCACCAGGACCAGGTCGCCGGGCTTGGTGTTGGCGGCAAGATATTCTGCGATCTCGGCCGACGAGGAGAAGGCCTTCGCGGTGCGGCCGCGCCGGCAGAGCGACTCGGCGATGGCCGTGGGCGAGAGGCGTTCATCCTCAGAGAGTGAGTCCGGGCGATTCACCGGGCCGATCGCGATCCCATCGGCAAGCGAAAGCGCATCCGGCAAGGAGTGCTCAAATACCTTGCGGCGCATGCTGTTTGAGCGTGGCTCGAGCGCGGCCCAGATCCTGCGGCCGGGCCAGCGAGTGCGAGTGGCCTCGAGCGTCAGTTGGATCGCAGTCGGGTGGTGAGCGAAATCCTCGACGACAAGGACACCGTTGGCCTCGCCCTTGATCTCCATGCGGCGCCGGACGCTCTGAAACGTGGCGAGTGCGCGCTCGATGGCCTCGCACCCGACGCCGCGGCCGTAGGCGAGGGCAATGGCGGCAAGAGCGTTGAGCACATTGTGGCGTCCGGCCACAGGCATTCGAATGCGGGCAACTTCGCTGCCGCGAAACGCGACGCGGAATTCTGTGGCACCGTCGTGCCAAAGAACGTCGCCGGCGTGCCAATCGCAGTCTGGCGTGAAGCCAAAGGTCTCGACCGGACAGAACGCTTTCGCGACGCTTTCCTTCAGTTCCGCGCTTTCGCCCCAGATCAGAATGCGTCCGCGGCGCGGAACCAGATTCACCAGACGGCGAAATTGGAGGGCGATCGAGGCCAGGTCTGGAAAGATGTCTGCATGGTCAAATTCGAGCGACGTGAGGATAAGCTCATCGGGATGGTAGTGCAGGAATTTCGGGGCCTTGTCGAAGAAGCAGGTGTCATACTCGTCGCCCTCGATGATGAACTCGTCCCCGCCGCCCAGGCCGTAGCTGCGGTCGGCGAAATTGGGGATGACGCCGCCAACAAGAAAGTCAGGGCGACGGCCGGCTGCGTGGAAGATCCAGGCGAGCATGGCGGTGGTGGTCGTTTTGCCATGTGTGCCTGCGACGACGATGGAGGTGTGGCCAGGAATGAAATATTCCTCGAGCACCTGCGGCATCGAGCAGTAGGGGATTTTTTCGTCGAGGATGTATTCGACTTCAGCATTCCCGCGTGAAATGGCGTTCCCGATGACGACCAGATCAGGCGGCGGCTTGAGATTCTCTTCGCGGTAACCCTCGTTCCAGCGAATACCGAGCGAGTCAAGAAGCGTCGACGCCGGAGGATAAACGTTGACGTCTGAGCCAGTGACTCGAAAGCCGCGCTCCTTGAGCATGCCGGCAACAGGGGCCATCGCCGATCCGGCGACGCCTAGCAGGTGTATGTGCTCAGCAGGTTCTGCGACGCGCCTTAGGATCGGATGACTCCTTCGAATGTTGCTTGATTCATATTCTCACCGATTCCGGGTTAACCCCGGCCGACCGAACCGCGCCTCGTAAGGAGCAGAAACGCAGTCGCCCGTCTCGCCGCTCCTGAGAACCACCACGAGCCACGGAAACGTTCCCGCAGCCAGAGTGCGCTGGGTTGCGCGCTCAGCGAGTATCACTCAGTCAAAACGGATCCTATAGAACACATGCGGGCTCGAGAATATCAAGCTGCATGCCTCCCCCGGTTGAAAGACGCGCGCGGACACCGAGCGGCAGCGTAAGCATTGGGCGCTTCGTGTGTCCGATGGGCGCGCCCCAAGCGACCGGAATCCCCAGCGGAGCGAGGATGCGTCGCGCGACTTCTTTCACCGATTCAGCACCGGCGGCTGCATCGCACTCGGGAAAGTCACCGAGTATGATTCCCGAGACGGCGCGGAATTTGCCGGCCTGCTTCAAGTGCATCAATGCGCGGTCGACCTGATACGGCTTCATGGCGCAGTCTTCGAGCACCACGATAGCGCCGTGCGTGTCGAGTTCCCACGGCGTGCCGAGGGTTGTTTCTACCAGCGTGAGACACCCGCCGAGGAGAATCCCTTCGGCCACCCCGGCGCCAAGTGGTTCGGCTGCCCGATCGCCCGTGAGACCAATGCTCCAACCCCGTTTCGTTTCTGCCAGAGCCTGCATGAGGCTATCGCCATCGTACCGCTTGGCCACCCCTGCGGCACCTTCGAGTCCGGATGCGACCATCGGACCGTAAAACGTCACCCAGCGGAATTTCTCCCACAGGAATATCTGGAGCGAAGTGACATCGCTATAGCCGACCAGAATTTTTGGTGAAGCGAGAGCGACGCTCAGGCTCTCGAGCAAATAGTTCGAACCGTAGCCCCCGCGGGCGCAGAAGATTGCGCGTGTCGTGGGATCAGAGAGGGCCTCTTTGAGCGCATTGAAGCGCGACGATGTCGATCCGGCGAAGAACCCGTCTTGCGCAAGGACGCTTGCGCGGTCAAACTTCGGTATGTAGCCGAGGTGCGCGAGCTCGTTGCAGCCCTCTTGCAGGCGGTCCACCTCAACCGGACTCGCAACCGAGAGAACCCGGACTGCGTCGCCCAGCCGGAGTGCGGGTGGCTTGTGAGATTGCGGCATCTGGACCAATCGAGAATAAGGAATTTCCAACGGGGAGTCCAGCAGAGCAGACCGAGCACATTGGCGTCTACGACTCGAACGCGGTGTGTTCGGGCCAGGCTGGGGAGCTTACCGAATTCCTTTGCGTGAGGTTGGCATCGCCAGAATGGCAGCCTAACCGATCACGGTCATGCACTGGATCGGCCTGCTGGGACCGTAAAGCGTGGCCCATCTGTTTGAGGCGATCGCTCGCGCAGATAATCGGGTCCGCGCGAGGCGCTATCAAGTCGACGAGATGGCCAGCCTGCAACGAACCGAGCCGGGTCCCTTCACTTGCGCTTAGCGCGTATAGGAGCGCCTGGCAAACCGTGGATTCGCGACGACTAGTTGCTAGAACCCAGTGACAGCGAGAACGACGTCGCCATGTCCGCTCAAGGGAGACCCCGAGACGGCGTACGGGGCCGAGAAGGCAGCGAAGCGGCCGTCCGAGGTGAGTGGGACCTGGGTGTTGCTGTCGACGGTCCAGGGCGACGGTCGTGAACCGGCACCTGGAGCTGAAATCGGATACACCTGCCGAATGCAGTCGGCTACACCGACGCAGGTGTCGTAGACATACAGGGAGCCAAGGCCCGAAGCGCGACGGCCAGATTCCTCTCGAACCTGCGCGAGAAACGTGATGTACCGGCCCGAGGGACTAACCCAGGGCCACCCAAGATCGGCGTTGCCCGCAAGCATAGACGCGGCGGCCGGAATCAAGGTCGTCGAGGGCAAGCAGGCGCTGGGAGCAGTCGCGCCTAGGCAGGTATCGCGAAAATATACTCTCTGCGCCCCGCCGGATTGCCCGGGCACACTATTGGCGGCCCGGGACTCGAATGCAACAAAACGCCCGTCGGCACTCACTGACGGGTTTTGGCTCTCGACATCCGGCGCAATGCGGATGTCGGTTGCGGAGGGCTCGCATCCATGAGGAGCGCTTGGGCCGAGGCAGGTATCGCTGAGAGAGATCTCCGTGACGGGGTATCGAGAGAGCGACGCGGCTCGATTGAGAGGCGAATCGAAGACGACGTAACGGCCGTTTGCCGAGATACCGGGTTGACCTCCCGGTTGACCTTCGAGTACCCACTGGTTCGCGGTTGGAGCTGCGTACGTCGCCGGGACGCAGGATTTCAGTGCGGTCGGTCCCGCACAGGTATCGCGGACGTAGATCCCGCCGGAATCGACCGAGCCTCGTGTGGCTAGATTTCCCGCACTCGATCGAAAAGCCACAAAACGCCCATCACTGCTCAGTGATGGAGAGGTACTCTCACCGTGTGGATCGTTGCCCTCTGGGTCGACCGAAATATCTGTCGTGTGCGGAACGCAATCGACAGACGAGCGAGGACCACGACACGTATCCCGGACGAAAATGTTCGAGGAGCCGGCCTGGACATGTCCCCGCCTGCCAGACACGAGATTGCTGGCCGTGGAGGTAAAAGCAACAAAACGGCCGTCGGAACTGATGCTGACGGGGGCAAAGGCTTCACCGTTCGGCAGGCCCCCGTCGGCAGCGAGATCCACGGCGATCGTTTCTGGCCTGCAACTAGCGACGTCGAGGCAAGTATCGCGAAGGAATATATTTCCCGCAGCCCCTGCGGCGACAAGATTTGTCGCATTCGAATAGAACGCAACGAAGCGGCCATCCGCGCTGATCGCAGGGGCAGCGCTTCGACCGTCAGCGGGACCGCCGAGGGCGTTCACCGAAACCACCTGCGGGAGATCTGGATGGGCGAAATCGGCTGATGGGCGTGCACTCGAACCGTGCGCCGGGTTGATCGTGAAAAAGACGGCGGCAGAGGGCCCTCCGCCGGGTGGTGGATTGAAAACCGTCACCTGTGCAATTCCGGCACTAGCGATGTCCTGGGCAGTGATCGAAACCGAGAGTTCGGTGCTCGTGGGGTTGAATTTGGTCGGGCGTGGCGAGTTATTCCAGAAGGCGACCGAAGCCGATATCAAACCTGTCCCGGAAATGCTCATGGTAAAGGCTGGGCCCCCCGCTGTGGCGCTGGTTGGGAAAATGGCTGTGATATTGGGGGTGTCGTGGAAGGGTGGATTACTGTTGCCGCCGCAGCCGAGAAGCAATGCGGCTGCTCCTGCAGCCAACGCAAGCGCAGGCGACCGCGAACACAGCAATCCCATCCAGCCTCCTAGGAACTCCACGGGGATCCCAAGGCCGCTCGCCACCAGCAGCCGGGAAGCGAAACGAGGGAAACGACACACCGCTTGCCAGTCCCCCAGCAAAACAGACAAGATTGATAGCATCCCGTCGCGCAGCCCGTCAACTCGGATTCGAAAGCGTCGCGTAGGGTTGGCTGGGGACCGGGATGCGGCAGCGGCCGCCTCGCTCTGCAACACGCCCAGCGGGTCAATTGGAATCGAAGGCGCGCGCAAATCACAAGGCGGTCACGATGGAAACGGGGCGTGCTTCGCAATGAGCGTTGAGCGCTCCGAGGCGAGTGACAAGTTCGCGCTCCTGAGGAACCGTAAGCTCGGCTTCAAATTCCACTAAGAGTCCTTGGTCGGTTTTATTGGTATGCCAGCGGCGCGTCTGGAGACCGAGCTCGTCGACAATCTGGCGGACCCGGCTGACCATATCGGCGCCGCCTTCGGCGCTCACCCGGAAACTCATCATCCTGCTGTGGAGGCCGAATCTGTCTTCCAGCTTACCGATGATGACGAGCGAGCCGAGCAGTAGAAGCGTAGTGAAAACTGCGGTTACCTCGAGGTTTGAACCCACCGCCATGCCGATACCTGCGACGACGAAGATCGTCGCCGCACTCGTGATGCCGACTACGACGCCACGCTGGCGGATCACCACACCGGCGCCGATGAAACCGATGCCGGGGATGACTTGCGCAGCGATCCGCGTGCGATCTCCCCCCAAGTCGCCTGCCATTTCAGAAGAGACGATGGTGAAAAGAGCGGCCCCGAGGCAGATCAGCATGTTCGTGCGGATGCCGGCGGGCTTGTGGCTCAGCTCGCGTTCCGTGCCGACGATCACGCCCAGG
>Ga0209526_10001300_pt1 | contig 16619 bp, 13 predicted proteins | sample JacPinW_OM2H0_M1_FD_188566 | JGI IMG/M metagenome (GOLD analysis project Ga0209526, IMG submission 188566) | Forest soil microbial communities from Algoma, Ontario, Canada - Jack Pine, Ontario site 1_JW_OM2H0_M1 (SPAdes) (version 2) | ecosystem: Environmental > Terrestrial > Soil > Boreal... | reverse complement strand
TAGTAGACGATGTAGATTTTTGCTGGGTTCGAGAGTACCTAAGCTGAGAACGTAATAGGGAGATCGAATATTCAGGCTATCCTTCACTCGTTCCACTTCTTGGGTTGACCTTGGGCAAAAGCGGCCATCGGCAGCTCCGGGTATTACCACAACACGCGATTTCTCTATCGCGGTAAGCGCCAACAGTCTTTGCTTGGAAAATTCTGACAGCGTGATGACGCGTCGCACCCGGCAAACTAGTCTGGGTGTCATCCAGCGATACCACGCCGCGAATGCCGAGCTAAACCACTCGGGGTGATCCAGCGAAGCGACGTCATGTACGGTTAGCAGTTGCTTTCTAACCGCAAGCGGACCGGAATTTGCGGGACTCCATAGAAAACCGTTGCGCACTACGGTCGGCAAAACCGCCTGCTCCCATAAATGCCCCTTCACGCCTTGCATCGGTCTACGTGGTGCGATCGGCGTGAGGCTCCTACCTATTCTTCGCTGCAACTCCACCGCATAGCGCTGCACCCCGCTCAAACCCGCGGTCTGCGAGCGGGCGTTAATGAATATTGGCAAGCTCGCGTTCATCGGAGCTTTCACCATCAATTGAGCCACTCACCCACGACGACTCGCCTCGCTGCCATCATCACTGAGTCCACTGTGATATCGAGCATGCAGCGCCCCTTTTCGGGATGAGAGCACGCTAGTGGCCAGCGGTCTGCATAAAGATTCAGACACGGGCTGCACGGAACCTTGGTGTCATAAACATAGGTCGCGCGCGGCCCAAGCGGTGCCCAGTATCGAGGCGAATTCGGTCCGAACAGTCCCACCGTAGGGACACCTAATGCCGCGCCGAGATGCATAATTCCCGTATCGTTACTTACCAGTAAGTTACAACGTTTCAGCAGCGCCGCCGTTCGCATGAGTGAACCCGTGTCGGACGCATCAATGGCGGGTCCTGAGTACATGCTGATAAAAGTATGAATCAGTTCTCTTTCTGAAGCTGTCCCGGTTAGCATCACCGATAGGCCTCGGTTGCGAATGCGTGCCCGTTCTGCAAGCTCGACAAAGCGCCACACGGGCCAACGACTAAACTCTCGATCTTGACTGCCCACATGAAGTGCGATTGTCGGAGCGGGCCGTAAGCCGAAGTGCTCGTTCCACCAACCGCCCGCCCACTCCTCCACTTCTTCGCTCAATTTGGGAGATGTTGGAAGAAACATTTGCGGGATGCTGCTATCGATAAGGCGCACCAGGCGGATAAACGACTGCCACACAGACTGATCATCACGGAATCGCATCGCATGAGTTAAGAACCGCCCTTTTGGCGTATCTGAGATGGGAACGAACCCTATGTGGTAAGCGGCGCCCATCAGAGACAAAAACGCGGAACCGGCTAAAGAACGCTGTTCGCAATTAAGTATTGTGTCGTAATGACAACTGCGCATATCCTTCAGCATCTGCAGCGCTGACCATGTGTTGAGTTTCCGGGGGACGTATAGATGGACACGAAATGCCCCCCCCATGGTCATGACTTCGCGAGTCGCAGGACCAACCAGAACCCCAATTTCCATCTCTGGATGACGTTCACGCAACACTTCGATGATCGAACGAATCAGAATGCTGTCACCCATTCCAAAAACTTTCACCACCAGCAGTCGACGCGGAATTTCAGGCAAAGGATTCGTCACTGTCTCGCTAACGGATGGCAGCATCCGAAGCAACAATCGCTCACAGGTTGCCGTTAACCACGGTCGCTGGATCGTGGTTGCCACTCCTTCGCTCCGGTTTGGTAACATTGAGTGCTACGATAAATTCAGTCTCAGCGGGTCAGGCTAGCGGCACGTAATGTCGAGAAAGACAAGATTCATTGCGTGAGGGGCCAAGAAGAACCTGCGCTAAGATCGCAGCGCTCTTGCTCCAACTCCAATCCCGCCAATCGAGCGCCTTCCCCGGTTTCTTTTTCGAAAGTGTCAATATTCCGTTGCGAATGCCTTCTTCAGTGGGCTCAATGTAGATTCCTGCTTCCCCACCTGCTTCCCTAAGCTCTGGCAGGTCGCTGGTAATCACCGCAGCACCGCACGCGCGTGCTTCAAGCACGGGCATGCCAAAGCCCTCGTATTTTGACGGAAAAACAAAAGCTTCTGCTCCTCGATAAAGGCCGGAAAGCGCCACATCGTCCACAAAACCCAAACTCAAGATCGCGTCAGAATTCCGCCGAGCCAGGTCAGCTATGGCCGTATATTTCCATCCCCTCTCTCCAATAAGCACTAATTTGTGGTCGCGCACTAAACCTACCGCTTTCATGTTAAGGAAGGTTTTGATTAGCAACTCAAGCCCTTTGCGAGGTTCCCAGGTCGCAACCGCAAGCAAATAAGGTTTGCTGACTTTATAGTTAGCTAGGATCTGTTGGATCTCGCACTCTGACTTTAATTGAAAGAGCTGCGAAAGACCCGGCCGCACTATGGCAGCCGCCTTGTAGCCAAAGTATTTTTCCAATCGCCTTGCGGTTCCCTCGGAGTTAGTCACCAGCGCATTAGCATTCGCCACGCTGAGTCGAAAGAACAAGCGCGTCGCCCACAAAGCGCGAGTGTCCATTGTTTCTGGTGCCACTTTATGCACCAAATCGTGAATCGTTAAAACCGTACGAGCTCTCACTCCAACCAGGGGCAGTAGCCCGGAACCAGACCAAAAACAATCGACTTCATCGCGTTGCGCTAGCCGGCCGGCTCCAACAACTAACCAGAGGTTACTCGGCAACCGCCTGAAAGGTGACTCATCCACCCTGAACGACCAGCGATTGGAAATTTGCGGAACATTCAGCGACCTTGGCGTATAAAGGAAAAACCGTGCGTTCGGCAAGACTTCATCGAGACCATTGCAGAGCTCCCAGATGTACCGTCCGATACCCTTCGGCTGCGATCCGAGCCGGCGGCCGTCTATCCCGATTCGTATTTCGCGTCCAAAGGATCGCATATCTCCGTAATGATAACTGCATGATTCCACCGCTATCCGGCATCACTGGTCTGTTGCGGATCTCTGTCGTTTAATTCGACAGCGTCGCCCACTAACCCGCATGCTTGACTGCATGCATCGGTTGGAACACCAGCGTACCGTCTTGGGGAACCTGCTTATCGTAAGCTCTGATCACATCATCCGGGATGAGAGTCATGTCGGAGCCGCGGCGGAAGTCCCGCAAAGAAGTACCGGTGGGCGCGGAATCAATATTTGGAGCGCCCCTCTTAGCAACTACGTCATCGGTGTTAACGGTCCTAAAGTCGATACTGTATCGCGTTAACCCAGAGGTGTTGGGCACAGTCGAATGAAGCTGTGCCGCAGAGAACAACACGATCCCAGAAGGAGGACAGACGAGACGAATCTGGGGCTCGAGCTCCAGCGGTTCCTCGACACGCGGCTGCACACGAGTATCGCTGTTGATGTGCTTGGCGGCGTTCTTTCGCCCGTCCGTATTCCACTGATAATAGTTGAAGTCGCTCGATCCATTTTTGACAGGTTGGCTCCAGTATCGACCATGAAAAGCCATCGAACTTTCCGCATCAAAGGGATAGATCGGAAGCCACCAGTTAAGCTGGCACATTGGCGCCGAGTACCAAGTATCGCGATGGGGATGGTGCGCGTAGCCTACACCGGAGGTTAAATATCCTCCATGCGTGACCATCCTTAAGCGTGGCACATCGATATAGGTGTCATCGAGTCCACAGCCCAGCTCGTCAACAACATTTTTGAGTAGTTTCAGCGTTGTCGGATGGTGGATAAACGCGGGTTTGAGCGGCGCACAAATCGAAACAAACTCCTCTACCGACATCGAGTACTGCGCAGTTCTCGGGTCTTTGCGATCGAAGGCTTCCTCGATCATAGCGCGGGCAAATTCACAGAGTGCAATGGTGCTCGGACGCGCCGAGAAGACGAAAAGGCGGCCAGTATAAAGCTGCTCGCGTCTGAGCGAATCGCTAAGTTGAGAATCGAAAAATACCGTGTCGAACACGACGTCTCCTTTTATCTTATGTCGACTTCAGGCGCGCGGACGGCTCGATACCTACACTGGGCTTGTTCTTAAATACAAAAAATCAATATCGATAAGGTCAGCTCGATTAAGTATTGCCCGATTCGAACATTCGCTGAGCGCGGCTTCCGCTAAAACGGTACACATCGCTCGCTCATGTCGACATCACTTCGGGTCTGAGACCGAGGTTCGCAAGTCTATCGATAATCTCCTGCCGATAAACGGGATTCATAACAATAACAACATCGGGACGATAGTCGCGGAGAACAGAAGGCCTGACAATTTCTAGGCCAGTCTTCGCCATGTAATGTGCCGACATGTGGGGATTGATATCAACCACATATTCGACTGCTCCCGGAATATTTAGGGTCGAAAGGAATGTGACTCCTTTCGAGCCCGCGCCCCAAACTACCGTCTTGAGGCCTTTCTCGCGATAACTCTCGAGCCGCTTTCTCCACTCAGCGATTCGACGGGGAACTCGGGTCGCGTAGCTCTGCACGAACTCTTTCAAATTGTCGAGATCATCCTCGGCCGCAAGCACGGATCCTGCTCCACTACCGGCCCTCCCTTCGATAGTTACGTATTGATTGTTGTACTCCCGCCCCACGTCCAGGACGTCGAAGCCAGCGCTTCGGAACAGTCGCGCAAGCGAGCCAACACTGAAATAAGAGCAGTGCTCATAGTAGATATCCCAAAATGCTTCTTCTTCAAGAACGCGCAATACGTCGGGAACTTGGAAAAACACACTGGTATCATACGAATTTCGTAGCGAACAACGCACCAACTTAATGAATTGGGCTGTATTCGCTATGTGCTCCAGAGTCATTTTGCAGCACAGGAAATCTGCGCGTAGTCCGCTGTTCTCTTCCGTATAGAAGTCAGAAATAAAACGAGTGCGGCTAGCAGATTGCGGCGCGGTACGCTCAGGTATATAAGCGGGGTCAAATCCTATGCCGCGGTTGTCGCCTAAATCGCACAGCAACGTCAGGAATTCACCCTTTCCGCACCCTATCTCGACGATATTCTTGGCGTGCAGAGAGTAACGGTCAATCAATCGTCGCGCGAGTCCCTCATGCCATGCGCGAAAGAACGGTGAGAAGCCCTGAGTTTCCTCGCAGCGGGAGGAATACTCGACGAGGTGCCGGTCGAACGAGGTATTGTAGATGAAGCCGCAACCTTCGCAGAATCCGAGCCGGATGTCGCCGGTTGGAAAAGTCAACGCCTGTTCACGGCTCGAGAGAAGTAGCACACTGTTGACCGGGACCGACAGCGATTCGTAGAAAACCCGCACTTGGTCGCACCCGCAAGACGGACAGATGAATAGGTTCGGCTTTGAATGGGTCATGTAATACGCAATTCCGGGACTGGTATAATGAACTTCCCGCCACGTTTGCGGTAGCAACTCTGCTGTTTCACGATTTCTTCTGCAAAATTCCACGCAAGAACGAGCAGGTAGTCTGGTTGGTCTTCCAGCAGTTTTTGCGGGTGATAAATGGGAAGGTGGTTCCCACTCATATAGCGCCCATGTTTAATGGGATTCAGATCGACGAGATAGTCTAGAACCTCGACATCGATGCCGGCCACGTTCATCATCGTGCAAGCCTTGGCCGCCGCTCCGTATCCGACGATTCGCTTTTTCGCGTGCCTTATCTGATGAAGAGTCCGTCTAAGATCAGCGATCATCGTCTGGACGCGCGAACCAAAATCCACGTAATAGCTGCTTTGATCAGCACCCAACTGTCTTTCACGCTCCAGTAACATACTCACCGAACCACCTCGGCGGTCGTGTTTCTCCACGAAGAGACGCAGCGACCCGCCGTGAATTGAAGTACGCTGGAGGTCGTTCAGAAACAGGCCACGATCACGAAAAAGCCGATCCAGCGCGGTAACCGAAAAGTAGCAGAGGTGTTGGTGGTAGATCGTATCGAACTCGCAATGTTCAATAAGATCGAGCACGTAGGGGACCTCGACGACGAAAACTCCGTCCTTCTTGAGGAGCAATGCGACGCCATCAACGAAGCCGCGAAGATCTGCGACATGCGCGAGGACATTGTTGGCGAGGAAAACATCCGTCAGCTTCCGCTGCTCAAACAGTTGTTGCGCCAACGGTAAAGTGAAGAAGGTCTGGAGCGTGTCGATGCCCCGTTCGAGCGCCACAGAAGCTGGCCCCTTCGCCGGGTCAATGCCCAGGACAGGAATGCTCCTGGCAGCGAAATGCCTCAGCAAGTATCCATCGTTGGAAGCGGCTTCGATAACCAAGCTTTCGGGTCCTAACGGGCGCGTCTCTATAAGCCGCTCAGCACTTTGCCTAAAGTGCTCCTGGAGCGCGGGCGATACCGATGAGAAATATGGATAGTCGTCGCCAAATAGGATTTCGGGACTTACGGTTTCGCTTATCTGCACAAGGCTGCAGTCCGGACAGAACATCACCTTGAGTGGAGCGAAGAATTCCGGCCGGTCGAGCTGTTCGGCACTCAGCAGCCGGTCTGCGAGCGGGGTCTCGCCGAGGTCCAAGATAGGGATTATGGCCCGCTCGCCGCATGACCGGCACCCAACTATGGTATCGCTGACTGGGCGCAGCTTTCGTCGCGCATTCATGCCGCGCTCCTGAGCGTCCCGTCCAGCAGTCCGTCCGCGATGAGCTGCTGAACGTGTGCGATTCGGTTGTAGCGGCTTCCCTCAAAATCCTCTAAGGTCAGGTTGGCGCCGCGATAGGCGTGATAGAGTTGCTCAGCGCCGGCCCGCGCGTTCCAGTGTGGGCGGTATTCGGTCGCTACCTCCGGCAGCAAGCTGCAGTCCACGCGGTAGTTTCGCATATCGGGCGAAGCTCCTTCGGCGAATTCGATGTGAGAGCCGGGAACGACTTCCCGGACAATCTCGGCCAGCTCCCGAATTCTAAAGTTTTCTCCCGGAACGCCGACATTGAAGGCGCGGTTATGAACTTTTTCGCGGGGCGCGTGCAACACTGCGAGAAAGGCGCGTGAAATATCCTCGATGTGAACGATCGGCCGCCACGAAGTCCCGGCGCTCTTCAAATACACCCGGCCAGTCGTGTACGCCCAAGCGACTAAGTTGTTGAGCACGAGGTCGAAACGCAGCCGTGAGGAGACCCCGTAGGCCGTCGCACTGCGCAGGAAGGTCGGGCTAAAGTCGTCGCTGGCAAGTCGACTCACGTCGCGCTCCACCATCACTTTCGAAATGCCATATGGCGTCACCGGATTCAGGGCGGAGTCTTCGCGCAGCAATTCATCGCCGCCCGCTCCGTAGTTGCTGCATGAAGAAGAGAAGATGAGGCGCTTTACACCCGCTTCGATCGCAAACTCGGCGATGCGCACAGACGCCTGGTGGTTGATTTCTGCAGTGAGCTTCGGATTTAGATAACCAAGAGGATCATTGGAAAGGCCTGCCAGATGTAGTATTGCGTCGTTGCCTTTGACATCGTCCAACTCTACATCTCGAATATCTTTGCAAATCTCAGGGATCTCTGGAGGCGCCGCACCGAACGTACAGCGGCGAAACAAGTCACTATCTAGCCCGTGCACCTCATGACCCGCCTCCAGCAACATTCGCGTGAGAACAACACCGATGTAGCCTTTATGACCGGTAAGCAAGACCCGCATAAACATCCTCACCAAACCTTCCATGGCGCTTGACCAGATTCCCACAACCTTTGAAGGATCTGCTTTTCGCGCAACGTATCCATACACTGCCAGAACGATTCATGTTGAAACGCCATCAACTGACCATCCCGGGCGAGCTTTTCCAAAGGCTCTTTCTCAAACTGAGTCTGATCACCTTCTATGTAGTCGAGAACTTCGGGCTGAAGAACGAAGAACGCTCCGTTGATCCAGCCCTCGGATGTTTGGGGTTTTTCTGAGAAGCGAATGATCCTGCACCCGTCGAGGTCGAGATGGCCATAACGGGCCGCGGGTCGCACGGCGGTCAGGGTCGCGAGCTTGCCGTGCGACTGATGAAATTTCAAGAGCTTATGCAAGTTGACGTCCGAAACACCGTCACCCCAGGTGAGCATAAAAGGCCCATCGGCAACATGACTCGCAAGACGCTTTATTCGGCCGCCAGTATTCGTCAAGATTCCGGTTTCGACCAGATTAACCGTCCAATCTAAATTGTCACCGTTGGTCGCGATCCGGCGGGTGTTAAAGTCCACTAACACGTTGCCGCTGAGAGAACAGTAATCGGCAAAGTATTTTTTGATATGTTCGCCCTTGTAACCCAAGGCGACCACAAAATCTTTGAACCCGTAATGAGCATAGTGCCGCATTATGTGCCAGAGAATAGGATATCCGCCTATCTCCAGCATCGGCTTTGGCCGAATCTCGGTCTCCTCCGCGATGCGGCTGCCAAATCCACCGGCCAAAATCGCCACCTTCATGTAGGTGTTCCCCCTTTTCCAGCGTCACTTAACGAAGACACACGATCTCTTCGGTCGAACCCGCGATAAGGAAGGATTGTTAAGCGCGCGATTCAAGGTTCTCTGCACAAACTGAGGTCGCTCCGATGATCAATTCTCTGGACCCGGTGCGAACGTTAGTGCTTTCTCGCTAGCTAGCAGCTAATGCACGTACCGAGTTTAGCTGCCCGGGTGAGCTCGAATAATCAAACGGTTGGCTCCGAAGTCCGACTTTCAAAGCAGTGAACAGCCTTTTGTTTAAAAGAGCGCGGGCGAAATTAATTCGTCAAGATGGTGTTATTCGCGCCGTCGTCAAAGTGAACTTCCGAACAGTCTAACCACCCCCGCCAGACAGCATCCCTTATCTCACGTCGCAACTCGCTGTACTTGTAACTATGTTGCAGCAGTCCGAGGGCTCGGCCAAACTGCTGTTCAATTTCGATGATCTCATGCCGCCCTTCGCCCCTAGAGAAGAGCGCCCCTATGACCGCGTTCGGTTGGCTCGCCATTCTTCTCAGGGAGTTTCCGAACTGATACCACCAGCGTTCGCTCAGCCAGCGCCGAAATCCGGGTCGTAGCGACAGACTGTGCGCCGAATAGGCGTCAAGAAGAACATGTGACGCAGCGTAACCGCGCTGCAATCTCCGCAAGTACATCCATCGAAGACGGTGACTGGGCATGAAATGCTGCAACCTCAATCGCTGGTCCACCCGCAGTCGCCATCCGCTGAGTCGGAGCGCCATGGTAAGCTCCGCGTCTTCGCCGCCCAAAAGTTTTTTACCTAATCTACCGGTGAGCTGGAAGCGGAATCCGTCCTGAATAAGCTTCTCCCAAGCTGCTTTACGTACACACAGACCAGAAGTTGGAAGGTCCTGTATAGGTTGCCGGATCTGCTCAAAATCGTGGTCAGTGAGAACCGCGTAAATAGGGTGAAATGTTTCGAACCAGGAAGGTGGAGAAACTTCACACGCAGGTGTTCGAATGCTGCCAACGGCACCCAGACTTGGGTCCGACGAAATAATATCATAGGCTGTGCGTACCCAGTCATTAGCCACCCAATTGTCGTCATCAACGAAACCCAAGAACTCATACTTGGCTTCTGCTAGCCCCCGCTCTCTGGCGTATCGAACCCCTGGATGTGATTCATCGATAACGCGAAGCGGCGTCGGTCCATTCTGCCAGCACGAGCGTGCGACCTCAGGGGTGCCGTCGGTGGAACAATTATTTATTAGCACAACTTCCCACGGCATCATTGGGTGTTCCTGCACCATCAGATGGGCAAGCGTCGTTGGAAGCCGCGCTGCACCATTATGGCAGCAGATTATTACGGAGAAGCCTTGCATGACAGCAATCTAAAATCGCCCCCATCGAACCGACAACTCTTAGATCACGAATCGCGCATGTTAGGTACGGGGATGGTCGAAAACCTCAGAACACTCACCCATGTATCGCGCCGGCTTTTATCCGAACGACCGTCGATATGTGACACGACTGCCGAACCTGTGCAGCGAAGATATAATAGCTTCTTGTCCAAGTCATTGCAGCCGCGTGTACAAGCGCGAAAGCGCATGTACGGTTCGTGCCGGTGCATCGCTTACCCTTAACGGTGGGTCGCTCCTAAGGGAACCGACAAGGGCAAGATGAACACATAGCAAGTTCAGGCATTCGTGAACTCGGTGACCTTAGAAGCATTGGAGGTTTCGCGACTAAGGGTTGGTCGAAGAGACCACTGACCACTGACAAAGACGGAACCTTCGGATGACGGCGGCAGTTTTCCAGAGCCGAGCAGATCCACCGCAGAAACCTCGAACCAGCAGGCGTCGGCAACCATATCCAAAGGCGCCATTGTATGCGAGAAATCGGCCAGCCATAGATCTACAAGATAGCGCCCCGGCATCAGTGGCAAGCCGCGAAGAGAACAGGTGAGGGTACCGGAGTCGGTAGCCGTAGCGGTCGCAAGCTGATTCGAGTTGCGATCACTAACATGGAATATCCGCTCACCGCGGTCTGTCTTAATGGTGAAACTACCACACGGGCGAATAGCCGCTGGCGATCTGAACTTCACGACAATCGCGATATTGTCTCCCATGCGGATGACGGAGGGCTCGGCGCCAGTGCTGATAACAGACACTTCTGTCATCAGTGGCCTAGATTCTCCTCGCCGGCCTGGATGGTCGCGCAGATCCGCGAACATGGCACCTGCATCGGTAATCAATTTTGTATAAGCGGACACTACATCTCTAGGCCTTCCGGTAGTCCTCAATTCTCCTGCATCGAGGAAAATTGCGGTTTTACACAAGGCCTCAATCGCTAGCATGTTGTGGCTGACGAACAACACGGTGCGGCCGCCGCGCGCTATTTCTCCCATTTTACCAAGACACTTATTCTGAAACTCGATGTCACCTACCGCCAGCACTTCATCAACCAACAGAATCTCCGGTTCCAGATGAGCTGCGACAGCGAAAGCGAGGCGCACATACATCCCGCTGGAGTAGCGCTTGACGGGGGTGTCGAGAAATTTATCAACCCCTGCAAAATCGACAATCTCATTGAACTTCTTCGCGATCTCGGCGCGTTTCATACCCAGGATCGCTCCGTTCAAGAAAATGTTCTCTCGACCGGTAAGTTCAGGATGAAACCCGGTACCAACCTCAAGCAGACTCCCCACCCGCCCATACAGTTCGACTTCTCCCTCGGTGGGATGCGTAATCAGCGAGAGGATCTTGAGCAGGGTCGATTTGCCACCGCCGTTGCGCCCGATAATCCCTAGCACATCCCCTGGCATTACCTCGAAGCTGACATCGCGCAGAGCCCATATGTGAGCCCGTTTGGAGTCGCGATTGTCGCGATCACCCGAACTCAATCGACGCAGGGGCGCTTTGAGTTTCGCGACAATGATCTCCCGCAGACTGTCGTGGCCTCGGCGCTCACCGAGACGGTAGCGCTTGCTTACCCCTCTCACCTTAATCATGGGCAGCATAGGGATCAAATAACGTCGGCGAACTGCCGTTCCATTCGGCGGAATGAATATGCAGCTGTTGTGAGCAGACCAGCAACGATCGCGGTCGAAATCGCGAGTCCTTGCCAATCGAATGGATTGCCGAAAATCGCGGCGCGGAACCCCTCGATGATACCGCTTAGCGGATTCAGCATAAGCACCCATCGCCATTGCTGAGGGAGGAAGCTCACCGGATAGATGACGGGAGTAAGGAACATCAAAGTCTGAATCGCGAACGGGAGAGCATGTCTGATGTCACGATACTTAACGTTAACCGCCGAGGTAAAGATGCTGCCCGCCGCGGCGATCATCGCCGTCAGCGCGACCAGCGGAAGCAACATAATCAGAGTCACATGAAACTTCACCCCATAGATGGGCATGATCACGAGCAACGTCAGCGAGGCAATCATCAAATCCATCAAACCGGCGCCGACCGCTGAAGCTGGAATAAGAAGGCGTGGGAAATAAACTTTGGTAATGAGATTAGGGTTGTTGATGAGACTATTAGAGCCCGTTGTCACAACCGTGGAGAAGAAGGTCCACGGCAGCAAGCCAGCATAAGAAAATATCGCATAGGGCTCACCCGCCGAGGGCATCCGGCCTAGCCTCCCGAACAGGAGCGTGAAGATGACCATAGTGAGGAATGGCTGAAGTATTGCCCAAGTCACACCCAGCGCAGATTGCTTATAACGGACCTTAACGTCTCGCTCTGCGAGGATGTAGAAGAGCTCCCGATGAGACCACAGGTCGAGCAGTTCGAGAGCAGCCCATCGCCGGGCCCCGATCACTCGGACTGGTGATCGATGGTCTACCTCTTCGGTGTTATATCCGCCTTGAAACGGCATTTCTGCTGCCAAGGCACCTGGATCGCTTCCAATTTTATCGACTAGTTGCAACCCCTACCCCACTCTTTCGCCCTCATGCTACGCACTGCAGCTACGGTAAATACCCACGTATCAGAAACGACGCTGCGCACGAGAACTCTCGGCGCTGCGAATCAGAGATCGCAATTACTTCTCTGCCGCACCAAATACGACGCCATCCGTCAATCACCCCGGGCTATTCGATGCGAGTCGCTGTCGAAATGCTGAGTCGAAAATTCGTATAGCTCGGCATCCTCAAGGGCTTCCATCTGGTGCACTAGACCCGGATGGATATCCATGCATTCGCCAGAATTCAGCTCAAACTCTTCAGTCTCAAGCTCATCCGGCGATTCCCTGATACGAACCAAAAGTCGGCCGGCACGCAGATAGAACGATTCCGTCTTAAGCTTGTGATAGTGAAGTGAACACCGCTTGCCCTTCTTAATTTCGAGAATTTTCCCGCAGTAGAGCTTACCGTTGGCGATCCATACTTCACGGCCCCATCCTTTATCAATGGTATGAACCGGCTGTCGACTTCTGTTCATTGCTGGTTGTCTTTCCTATACTCCAGAATCTCATCAAATGACGATGGCAGATGCTGGGTTTCAGCCTGATTTGGTTGAATCCGTGTCCAATTCGACTGAGGTTACCAAGACAGGCGTTGAGTTTGCTCCCTGCGATACCTCTATGTCGAGGTCTTGACTAGCATAATAGCGTGAGTACCGCTCATAATCGGTGCCGCGGAGATCCATCCGATTGAGAACGACACCGAGCACTTTTGCCCCAACTAGTGACAGAAGTTCGGCCGCACGACGAACATCTTGCTTTGAAGTATTAGCACCCGCCACTAACACCACTCCGTCCGTCATTGTCGCCATCCCTGCTGTGTCGCTAGCCGACATGATCGGTGCAGAATCGATCAATATAAAATCGTAGACTTGCGACAGCTGGACGAGCAGCCGAGACATTCTCGAGGAGGTTAGAAGTTCGGAGGGATTCGTTACACGCGAACCAGCACTAAGCAGAAAAAGGTTTCGGTCTTCAAGGAAACAGATGACGTCTGCCGGCTCGTATTCGCCTGACAGCACGTCGCTCAGGCCGACAGGGTTGTCGAATCCCAATGCCTCATGGCAGCGAGAGCGTCGTAGGTCCGCATCTATTAGCAACACGGTCGATTCAGTCCGGGCAAAAGCGAGAGCTGTCTGAACCGCGGTCCAGGTTTTCCCTTCGGCTTCGATTCCACTGGTAAATAGCACTAGCTTGGGCGGTGGATCACCCCGTGAAAACAATAGAGCGTTGCGAATGGATCTATACACGTCCCCCTCTGCGGCAGCGTGATGAATGGTTTGATTAGCTCGCGCCGCTCTTCGCGCATACGCGTTAGGCAACCACCGCATATTGGAGAGAAGACGAAGCCAACCGTTAGGCGTGTCCAGTTTTGCGAAGTCCGGAGCCACCGCAAGAGTAGGTAGGAGCAGGTATTGTTCCGCTTCCTCGGATGTCTTCAAACGGTCGTCAAGCTGTTCTAAAACAAAGGCGCATGCGATTCCGATGACTAGCACAAGCAATCCGCTGATTGCTAAATACTTGCGCGTATTCGGACTAGATGGATAGTTGGGCGCGACTGCGTGTTCTACGACGTTGATGTTGCTTATCGGGGACTGCTCGCCGACCGCTATCTGCTGCATCCGGAGAAGAACCGTTTTGTATAGCTGCCGATTGGATTCAACCTCGCGCGCGAGTACGGTGTCCTGGAGTGAAGCATCATTGAGAGCAAAATCACGTTCCTTCTCGCTCTCGATAGCTGCGCGCAAGCTGTTCTCTTCGTCGGCGGCGGCCTTGTATTGGCGCTGCACGGCATCGGCCACTCGCTGGATCTCCCTTCGCAGCCCCGCCCGGGCCTCCTCAAGGTGGGCTTTGAGCTCAGCAAGCTTCGGGTATTTGGGGCTGAACGCAGCCGACATATCGGCATATTGCGCTTGTAACTCCTGCACGCGCGGCTCAAGGGTCGCAATTACGGGGTTGGCAATCACCTGAGGCAGCGATTCGTAACTACCGCTGCGAACCAGCTGCATTTGGGCCTCAGCCGTTATTCTTTTGGTTTCAACCGTTGTCAGCGCGCGGGTCAGATTCTCCATGCGCCTTTGAGCGACCGTGTTTCTGTCCTGAACGTCGAACGACACGATGCCGTTCTTGCGACGATAGGCTTGGAGTGCGGCCTCCGAGCTCTCAACTTTCCCTTTCAGTTCAGTGAGTTCTCTTTGCAGAAAGCTTACCGCACTGCGGCGGGACTCGTTACGCAGATCCAGATCACGGTTGATGTAATGACTAACGTGTGCCTGAACGATGTGCTGCGCCAAAGCCGGGTTCGGTGCACTAAATGAAATCACAACCAAGCGAGTGCCAATTTCAGGCTTGACCTTCAAACGGTGGAGGTAGTTGTCTATCACGCCAGGATCTACTGCGTCTGGATCGGGCTTTTGCTGGGGCGCGGAACTCGACAGTAGCCGATTAAATGTCGGAAGCAGGGAGTAGAACAGGCCGGTTACAAAGCCAGGTTGCTCGGAAGCGAAAGGGGCTATATGCGTAAGATCCAAATCGCGAATCACGATCGCAGCCAGGTCGCGACTTTTTAGGAGGACAAACTGTGTCTTGTAATAGTCATAATCCTGGGTGCTACCTTGCTCATCAACTAGTTCTTTAATGTCTAGAACTTGCGCGGGGGCAGGCTCGATCAGGAGGGTGCTGCTCGCTGCAAAGTTCGGTGTCATGCAGAAAGTTATGAGCAGTGTCGTCAGCAAAGCCGCGGCTAGCAGTCCGAATATCAGATTTGAACGCCTTCTCATGATCCGCCAACAATCCGAGAAACCGATGCCTTCGGGTGCTGGCACATATGGGCGGATCGCGGCTGACGCCGGTAAAGCTACGATACCCGAGCTTTCGTGCGGGATACGGCGAATCGCCCTAGCTGTTATATCCGCCATGGAACGCCTACCTTTACGGCATCGGGACGCCAAACCCTAGGCCGGTCCCGAAGTGTTGGAAAACCTGGTACAGGCCATACGGGATCGCGCCCGCGGCGGTTTTTTCGACCACGACTACGTCTCCGGACTGAACCTGGGCGTCCATCTGTCGCCCCTTCTCTAGCTCAGATAAATCGAATTGCTTCGCAATATGGTGCCCGTTCGAATCAGTGCGCAGGACCTCTACGGAGTTGCTAAAAAGAGCCCCCCCGGCCGCCGAAATTGCCCCAAGAATTGTTAGGTCGGGAATGATCTTGAAAGCACCCGGATTTTTGACCCAGCCCTGAACCATCACCTCACCCGCAATCGGAACGACAACAACATCGCCAGGCCGGGTGGGCAGATCCAAGCAGGCGTGCGCTTGCTGATGGGCGAGATCGATAACGACCCATCTGCGGCCAGACAGTCCGCCCGACGGGGTCTCACGAGGCGGAGAAAATGGAGTTTCATCTTCTAGGGCGGTGGGACGAAAAGTGCCCGCCACCGGCGCATCGCGTGACGTCTGCGGTAAAGTTAAAGTCCCGCCGGAATCGACGTTCTTTTCGGACCTCTCTTCGTATTTGGCCGGCACGAAGATCACTTTCTGCGCGGAATCCGCGGTCATCCCGCCAGCACGCCCAATCATGTCGATGATGGACTCATTTCTGTTCGCAATATCATAACGTCCCGGTTTCTGGACCGCACCAGTCACTGCGACCTCCCGCGTCTGATACCCTTCTACGTATAAGTCGACCCGCGGGTACTTCATGTAGTCGCTAAGACGCTGGACCAGGGCACCCTTCAGCTCCTCCTCGTCCATTCCGGCAACCTTCATGGTTCCAATCAGCGATAGTCCAATCGTACCGTCCGGAGAAACCCGTACTCTCTGTTTTTGAAGCTCCTCAATCTCAGGTACCGAAACGGTGATCTGGTCGCCAGGACCGATCGCGAAATCTCCTGAGCCGTCTGCTTTACGCTCCTGCCACAGCTCCGTAATCCCATATATATTGCACGATTGTGTAAGACCCGGTTCGAGTGTGTTCGGTCCAGGGTCACGGACAACCGCATCCCGGCTTGATTCGGCGCAGGAGGTCAAACATCCGGCGATGAGGCAGCAAACAATTAGTCCGCTTATCCTTGACCTCTTAGTTAGGGCCATATATGACGCCTCGCATAACCGCACTGTAGTCGAACGAGGATCTCTGCCTCGTCGTCATCCTTGTCGAGCTTGTCGCTCCGGCGATTCCGGCCATGAACGGATAACGTCCTTTCTCAAATCCGAGAGTCCACTGCCCCGGACCTCTCTCTCTAGTAGAACGTTCGGCTTGACTACTCT
>Ga0209526_10001299_pt1 | contig 16626 bp, 13 predicted proteins | sample JacPinW_OM2H0_M1_FD_188566 | JGI IMG/M metagenome (GOLD analysis project Ga0209526, IMG submission 188566) | Forest soil microbial communities from Algoma, Ontario, Canada - Jack Pine, Ontario site 1_JW_OM2H0_M1 (SPAdes) (version 2) | ecosystem: Environmental > Terrestrial > Soil > Boreal... | reverse complement strand
AGCAGGTCCTGCATTTCGCTCCCGCTGAACGGCCGCCCTTCGGCCGTTGCCTGAATCTCCACAAAGTGTCCGCTGCCCGTCATCACCACGTTCATGTCCACTTCCGCGCGCGCGTCTTCTTCATACGCCAAGTCGAGCAGCGCGCGATCATCTACAATTCCCACGCTCGTCGCCGCCACCATATCGATCAGCGGCGAACTCTTCAGCATTCCCGCGGCCACCATGCGTTCGAACGCCAGCGCCAGCGCCACAAACGCGCCCGTAATCGATGCCGTCCGCGTCCCCCCGTCCGCTTGAATCACATCGCAATCGAGCCACACGGTGCGCTCGCCCAGCGCTTCTTGATCCGTCACCGCGCGCAGCGATCGCCCAATCAGACGCTGAATTTCCTGCGTGCGCCCGGACTGCTTCCCCCGTGTGGCTTCCCGCGCCGTGCGCTCTTCAGTCGCCCGCGGCAGCATTCCGTATTCGCTTGTGACCCAGCCCTTCCCGCTACCCTTCAGAAATCCCGGAACGCCGTCATCCACCGTTGCCGTGCAAATCACTCGCGTCTTCCCGAGCTCAATCAGCACGCTGCCTTCCGCCGTGGAAATAAAGTCCGGCGTAATCTTCAGCGCGCGCATCTGATCGGCGCTGCGTCCATCGACTCGCAATTTTCCTCCTGCTGTTGCTGCGCCGCGTTCACGTGTCCCGCTCATGGTTTTGACGCCGGTTTGTCTGGGGATGCCGCCAGTTTGACCGGGGCCGCAACAGGTGTCAATTGCTGCGCCTCAGTCGTCGACGCCGGCGCTTCCAAGTTCGACGCGCGCGGTCCGACTGCCGCGTTGGCATTTACAAGAAACGTCTGGCTCAAGTCCAAATGCCCGGCCAGCGTTTCCACTTCCTGGCCATGAATCAAGATCTTCAGCCTCCGCACCTGCGGCACATTGGACTCCAGCGTTTTCGCAATCGAATCCACTGCCATCTGCTCGCTCTCAATGCCCGAAGGAATCGATGTCGCCAGCGCCTCGGAAAAATCCGCAATCGCCGTTCCGTCGGGCAGCAAATAAAACGCCAGCAGCGCCGCATCTGGCGGCAGCGTGCGCAGCTCCATGTCCACGGGGCCAGCGAGCAACGTATTCAGCACTTGCTTCGACCGCAGCACCGGATCATTCGCAAGCGGCAAGTCCACGACTACCGCGGACACCGTTCCATCATCCGCTCCCGAAGCCCAAAATAACTTCGCCTTCACTTTCGGATCGCTTGGATTGATTACTGTAGGCTGCGTCAATTCCCGGCGCGCTTGTTCTTCGCTGCGCTGTTGCAACTTGGCCGCTTGCTTTATATTCCGTCGCAAAATCGGCAGGTAAATCGCCGCAATCACTACCGCAAAAAACAGTGCCCCGAGGAACCACCAGCGCCATCGCAGCATCATGGCCGCTCTCCGGGATTCGCCGGCACAACATACGTCGGACGAAATGCAGCCGCCCCGCGAGCAATCGCATCCGCAACGCCCGGCGCCATGTGATCGAGCTGCCCGCGATCCTCCACCGTGACGCTCGAAATCTCTACAGCAATCGCCGGTGCCGCCGTAGTACGCAGTTGCCGGACGCTGGACGTTTGCGCGGTAGCCGGCGAGCCCTTGAATCGTTGCGCCAGCAGCACCTGCACCTGGTCCGCTAGCTTGCGGCTCAGCGACACAAACGGCGCCTGCGCGCGATCCCACGGAATCAGCCCGGTCGCGTCCGCCCCCGAAGGCAAATCATTCATCACGTAAACGCGCGCCGTCCCCGGTGTGCCGGTCGACGCGATGTGCAGCGTCACGAAAATAGCCCCGCGCTGCGCGTTCGCCATTGCCGACCGATCGTCGAACGATGGATTCGCGTTCCCTTGCCGCGTCTGCACCACCTGAAATCCCTGCGCCTCAAGGGCCGTGCGCACCTGCGCCGCAAACTCCAGCACGATGTCGCTCTCGTGAATCCCGCCCGTCCCCCGCGCCCCCAAATCCGTCCCGCCATGTGCCGGATCGAGCACAACGACGTTCAGTCCCGGTCGTGTGAGCGTATCGGACGTTTGCATGGCAGCGCCAGACGTAGCGTTCGTATTTGGTGCCGTGGTTGCCGAAGGAGGAGGTTGTTGCGCCGCTGGAGCAGGCGAACCCTGTGGAGCTTGCGGTGTGCGCGCGTTTGCCGAGGCAACTGCTAGCCCCTGCCCGGAAAAAGACACCGCATCCCCGCTCAGTGCAATAAAAAGCGCAGCAAACACAACCGTGAGGCAGGTCCTCTGAATGGCGCTTTGAACATGAGTTCTCACATCGAGCAGCATACCAAATCTTTTAAGTACACTACCGACAAGCGCTGCATGCCGCCACTCAACTCAATGCCGCTCCGTTTTGGAGTGCGGCGGTCATGTTGACCCTGAGCCTAGAAGGGCCGCCGCTTTAACGACATAAGCCTCGGGACTCACTTATCCAAACGCTTCAGCTTCGCCTTCTCCAAAACCGCATTCACTGTGCCAACGCTCGCCTCCACGGCCTTCCATCGCGCAAGCACTTCTGCTCCCGCCGCCTCCCATTTCTCCGCTGCCGTTTGCGCATCCGCAGTAGGGGCCGCATCCGCTCCATCCACAATCATCAACAATCCCGTCAGCGCCGCGGCAACTTTGTGCAACGTAGACGGCTCTGCGCCGGGCAGCCTCAGGCCAAAGAATCCAAACTCCTCTTCACCCGGCGCACCATGTACTTCGTCGATCTTGTGCGCAAGCTCCGCGAGCGCCGCCGCAATCTCCGCATTCCCGGCGGCCTCCGTCTTCCGCGCCGCAATCTGCTTCTGCAATTCCTCCGCCCGACCTTGCGCGGCCGCCACGTCCCCCAGCCGTGCTGAAACGCGCGAAGCCGCTACAAACTCCCGCCGCAACCCATCCTCTGAGGTGCTAATCCGCGGATCCATCTTCACTCCAAGCGTCTGCGACGAACTTTTGCCATTCGCGGTCAGCTTCACTGTGTAATTTCCTGGCAACGCCCACACGCCCGCCGGTCCGTAGAACGACTTGTGCACGCTCTTCGGCAACTCATAGCGCAAATCCCACACAAAGCGGTGCATGCCAGCGTCCGCCGAAAGCGGCGCCGCCTCGCGCACCCATTCCATCGCGATCGGCAGGTTTTTCGGGTATGCGTTTGGCGATGGGTCTGCGCTCGAGAATCTCCGCACAAGGGCGCCTTCCGTGTCGAAAATCTCCATCTCCACCGGTCCGCGCGCCTTTTGCTTCAGCCAATAATCCACTACCGCGCCGTCCGGCGGATTCTCCGCCAGCGCTTCGTCCATCGGCACCGGCGTACCCTCATCTGACCCCGGCCGCACCCGATGGGCGGTCGCCGGCTTGAACAGCCACAAATCCGCCGCGCCCACCTGCGCGTTCATCTGCCGAAGCGGACTCGCATCGTCCAATATCCAAAACGACCGCCCATGCGTCGCCACCACCAGATCATCACCGTGCACCACCAAATCCCGAATCGAAGCAGCCGGCATATTGCGCTGCAGCGATCGCCACGACTCGCCTTCATTGAACGAAACATACACGCCCAATTCCGTACACGCGTACAGCAATCCCTTCCGCAGCGGATCCTCGCGAACGCAATTCAGAAAGCTGCCCTCGGGAATACCGCTCGAAACCTGCTGCCAGCTCCTACCGAAATCCCGCGTGCGATATAGATATGCGTGCAAGTCCTCAAGTCTGTGCCGGTCCACCGCCGCATAAGCCGTCCCTGCCTCAAAATGCGAAGCTTCGATGTGTGTCACCTTGCTCCACGGCGTTATTTCCGGTGGGGTGACGTTGCTCCACGTTTTGCCTTCGTCCCGCGTCAACTGAATCAGTCCGTCATCCGTGCCCGCCCAAATTTCTCCGGCCTGCACGCTCGACGGTCCAATCGTATAAATCACGCCGCGCCGTTTTTCCGCCGGAGCGTCCGCTGCGGTAGCCGCGTCCAGATCCGTCGGCACTCCCGGATCATCACGCGTCAAATCAGGACTGATCGCTTTCCACGAATTTCCGCCATCTGCGGTTCGAAACAATGTCTGCGAACCAAAATACAAAACGTGAGCATCAAGCGGTGAAAACACCAGCGGCAAAGTCCAAGTCCGCCGCAGCTTCTCCGTCTGCGAGAATCCAGGCGGCATCTGCATTACTTCCTCACTGCGCAGGTCCTGCCGAGCCACGGTTCCGCCATACACGATTTCCGGATTCAACGGGTCCGGCGCCATGTACCCGTTCTCGTCTCCCGCCTCCATCGGTCGCCAATCATGAAAATTCAACGAGCGATACTTACTGCGGCTTGGAGTCGCCGCCGCTCCGCTGTCCTGCTGCGCGCCATAAACCCAATAGGGAAAGCGGTTGTCCGTAGCCACGTGATAGAACTGCCCGGTTGGCTGGTTGTACCAAGTGCTCCAAGTCTCGCCGCCATTGCGGGTCACGACTGCGCCCTGGTCACTGCCCAAAATCATTCGTTGCGGCTCATCCGCATCGATCCACAGTTGATGATAGTCATCGCCTCCCGGCGCGCCCTTTAGCACGGTAAAATTCTTCCCGCCGTCGCGCGACCGATACAGCGCCGTGTTCGGCACATAAACCGTGTCCGGGTCTTTCGGATCCACGCTCACTTCGCAAAAATACCAGCCGCGCCCCCAGATCCGCTTGTCGTCGGAAACACGCAGCCAATTTTCCCCGCCGTCATCCGACCGATACAACCCGCCTTCCTTCGCATCCGCAATTAGGTAAATCCGTCGCGAGTTGCTCGGCGCAAACGCAATCCCCATGCGCCCCAATCCTTCCGAAGGCAATCCGTGTCCGCTCAACTGCTCCCAGTGCCCCCCGCCGTCTTTCGAACGATACAGTCCCGTCCCCGGTCCCTTCGACGGCGGATAAATATTCCACGGCGGCCGACGCGTTTGCAGCAGCGCTGCAAAAATTGTTTTCGGATTCCCCGGCTCAAAAGCTAAATCAATCGCGCCCGTGTTTTCGTCATGAAACAACACCCGCTTCCATTTCTTGCCGCCATCCTTCGAATAAAAAATGCCTCGCTCCGCATTCGGCCCATACGCATGCCCCAGCGCCGCCACGAAGACTCTTTCGGGGTCTCGCGGATCGACCAGAATCCGCGCAATCTGCCGCGAATCCTCCAGGCCAATGTGCGTCCAAGTCTTCCCGCCGTCCGCGGACCTGTACATCCCGTTGCCATAAGCAATATCCGAGCGCATGTCCGCTTCGCCCGTTCCCACATAAATAATCTGCGGATTCGAAGTCGCCACCGCGATCGCCCCAATCGAAGCAATTCCCTCCGAGTCAAATATCGGCTTCCAAGTGCGCCCCGCATCGTTGCTTCGCCAAACGCCGCCGCCGACTGCGCCAAAATAGAAAAGGTCAGGCTGTCCTCGCACGCCGGTCACTGCCAGCGCTCTTCCGCCACGCGCCGGTCCAATCGACCTCCACCGCAACTCCTGAAACAATTTCGCGTCAAATTTCTGAGCAGTGTCGGGTGCAGCCATCAGGCTCGGTCCGACAAATATGCCCAAGCACAACAAAATCACGCGCAAAAAACATTTCACGAGGTTATCTCCGACCAAACGCTTTCACCAAAGACCCGCGAGTATATCGCACTCCTTCGTTCCTCTCTGCGGTCTCAGTGTCCGACTCCGTGCCCTCTGTGTTAATGCTTTTCTCTTCTCTGCGCTCCTCCGCGACTTCTGTGTCTCGGCGCCAGATTTTTCGCCCTCTAAAAAGAAAAACGTCCGGCGCAGTTGAGCCGGACGTTGCTAGACTTCTCTGTCTTTATGCAGCTTCTGCACGCTCCACAATCCTCGGCCGCAGCGCTTTCCGCCGTAAGCTGGCCGTCGCCAAGTAAACCACAACCCCCGCCACAATGATCACCAAACCAAACAACAACCCATTTATCCCCAAGACCGTCTCGCTTCCGCCATGCGCCACCGCCAACCCCAACAGCAGCAGCGGAAAGACTCCTACCAAGATCGCACCCGTCAATCCACCTGGCACCCGGAACTCCCGCTTCAACTCCGGTTCCCGGATTCGCAGCACCACGAGCGTCACAAACTCCAGCATCAAGCTCGCGCCGTACAGAATAATGTCCAGCGTAACCAGCCGCTCAAATCCCAATCCCAAACAAAGTGCCCATCCCGTTGCCAACACCACGATCGCCACCCAGGGCGCTCGCGTTTTCGCATGCGTCTTCCCAAAAATTCTCGGCAGCATTCCGTCCTGCGCCATCGCCAGTGGCAGCCGCGAATAGCTCATTACCAGCGCGTTGAACATTCCAAACGCGCTCATCATCCCGCCTAGCACGAGCAGAAATCCCAGCCAATTCGCGCCATGCCAAGTTCCACCAATCAAGCCGGCCACTTGCGCCCAGGCGCCATCGCCGGAGAACGCCGCCGCTGGCACACCCGCAAGATACACCGCCGCGAACGGCACCACATACGTCAACGAAACCAAAATCACTGCCGCGATCATCGCCTTAGGATACGTCCTCTGCGGCCGCTCCACTTCCAGCGCAATCGTTGAAGCGTTGTCCCACCCCATGTAATTCCACATCGCAATCAGCATCCCGCCAAGCAATCCCACCGCGCCCACGCTGGACGTAACAGGCGCGACAGCCGCACTGCTCACCGCCGCCAATTTGAAAGGTGAAAGCAGCACGATCAGCGCAAACGGCATAGACAACAAGAAAAACAGCCCCAGGGAAGTGATCCCCACTACACGAATTCCCGCCACGTTCAATGCCGCACACGTAACCACCACGAAGAGCCCGACCATCACTCCGCGATGTCCCTCGCGAAACCACGGCGCTATTTGCGTCAAGTACGCCACAAACAGTGTGGGATAAATTGCCATATCGAAAATACTCGCCACCAGCGACAGCCAAGCTTCCTGAAATCCCCAAAAATCTCCCAGCCCCCGGCGAACCCAGGCGTAATATCCGCCCTCGGCAGGCAGCGCGCTCGAAAGCTCGCCGATCATGAACGCCGTCGGCAAGCTCCACAGCACCGGCGTCAGCAGCAAAATCAAAATCGCCCGCCCATATCCGGCGCCCTGCACAACTTGTTCCGTGCCGTAAGTGCCGCCCGACACCATGAAAAATGTCGCAGCGACCAGCGGCCACAGCGTTAGCTTGGCGATTCTTTTTTTCGCTTGGGGAATAGCGTGGGAAGGGAGTTGGGCGGGCAGCGATAACGTACTCAATTTTTACTCTCGATCCTCCTAGAGCGAACGCTCACTCTCACCGAACACGGAGCAACTTCGCATCCGAAGAATACAGGGTCCATCTCCGCATGCAACAACAAAATGCATCTGCTGCAAAATTTCTCGCGCTGCTTAACGCAACTCCCCTAATCCTCCTTACGAACGACTCGCCTGCTGTGGAATGCGGCGGTCTTGTTTACCCTGATCCTTGCGGGGCCGCAGCTTTAGCCACCAATCCGCAGCAACCGATACCGCCAGCGCACCTCGTTCGCAACGCCCCTGCCTCCTCCTTCCAAGCTGCCCAGCCGCCTGTGCTAAACTCCCGCGTTCGTTTCGATCGTTACTTCCAATCATCAGGAGCCTCGAGCAATGAAACTAGGTCCTTGCCTGACCACCGCGATCTTCCTCGCCATCCTCCCCCACGTAGCCCCCGCCCAAAAGCCGCCCACCCAGCCCCGCCCCATCACGATCGACGACTTATTCCAAATCCGCGAAGTCTCCGACCCGCAGCAAAGCCCCGACGCCCAATTCGTCGCCTACACCGTAAAAACCCTCTCGCTGAAGGAAGACAAGTCCGAAGAGCGCATCTGGACCGTCCCCACCTCCACCGCCGGCGCCGACGCCATCCCCATGACCGCCGAAGGCGTCTCTTCCTCCCACCCGCGCTGGAGTCCCGACGGCAAGTATCTCGCCTTCCTCTCCGCCCGCAACGAAGGCAAGGCGCAAGTCTGGCTCCTCAACCGCTCCGGCGGTGAAGCCCAGCGCCTAACCGACACGCCCCAAGACGTCGATGATTTCGCCTGGTCGCCCGACGGCACTCGCCTGGTAGTAATCCTTCGCGATCCCTCTGAAGAAGAGCTAGCTGCGGCCAAAACCAAAGAAAAGGAAGACGCCGCCGACAAGGACAAGAAGGCCAAAACAAAAAAGCCCTGGGTTATAGACCGCTTGCAATTCAAAACCGACGAAGTCGGCTATCTCGACCGCCGCCGCGCTCACCTCTACGTCCTCGACCTCGCCACCAAAAACCTAACCCAAATCACTTCCGGCGATTACGACGACGCCCACCCCGCCTGGTCGCCCGACGGCCGCCTCCTGGCCTTCGCCAGCAATCGCTCCAAGCCCGACCCCGACCGCACCTACAACACGGACATCTGGGCCGTCGCCGCCAATAACACTGACAAAGGCGCGCAGCTAATCCAAGTCACCACCAACCCCGGCGATGACGACACACCTTCCTGGTCCCCCGACGGCAAGCTCATCACCTACATCACCCAGCTCGATCCCCATCTCTTCCAATACGCCACGCACCACATCGCTGTCTCCCCGGCGAATGGAGGCGCCGCCCGCGTCCTCACCCAATCCTTCGACCGCAATGCCACTGAGCCGCGCTTCTCGCCCGACGGCGGTTCCATATACTTCATCGCCGATGATGACGGCACACAAAATCTATGCCGCGTCCCCGTCTCCGGCGGCGAAGTAACCCGCGCCATCAACGGTCGCTTCATGCTCTACGCCTATTCCGTTGCCAAGAACGGCGACATCGCCGCCCAGATCGACATGCCCGACCGCCCCAGCGAAATCTACGCGCAGCCTGCCTCCAGCAATAAGCTCACGCGCCTCACCAAGACAAACGACGCCTTCCTGACGCAACTCAAGCTCGTCCAGCCCGAATACATCCAGTTCAAAAGCAAAGACGGCACCCCGGTCCACGGCTACCTCTACAAGCCGCTCGACTACACACCCGGCAAAAAATATCCCACCATCCTCCGCCCCCACGGTGGACCCGTCTGGGCCTACTATGCCGAGTTTACCCATCTCGCCCAGCTTCTCGCCGCCCATGGCTACGCCGTTCTCCTCCCCAACCCGCGCGGCTCGACGGGCTACGGGGAGAATTTCGCCAAAGCGATCTACGCCGATTGGGGCAACAAGGACTACCAGGACGACATAGCCATCGTTGATTACGCCATCGCGCAAGGCATCGCCGATCCAGACAAGCTCGGCGTCGGCGGTTGGTCTTACGGCGGCATCTCCACTGACTTCATCATCGCCCAGACCACGCGCTTTAAAGCCGCCATCTCCGGCGCTGGCGAAGCCAACAACACCAGCATGTACGCTCACGACCAATACCAGCGCGACTACGAAACCGAGCTAGGCCGCCCGTGGGAGAACCACGCGCTCTACGACAAGCTCTCGCCCTTCTACAAAGTCGCCAACATCACCACGCCCACCCTCTTCATGGGGGGCGATATCGACTGGAACGTTCCCATTCTCGGTGGCGAGCAAATGTACCAAGCCATGAAAAGCCTCGGTCGCGAAACGCAGTTAGTCGTCTACCCCGGCGAGTACCACGAATTCAAAGCGCCCAGCCATCTCAAAGACCGCCTGGAGCGCTACCTAGCTTGGTACAATCACTACGTAAAAGGCGGCCCCGCTGCTCCCACACCTCCGCCGTCCAAATAACTTCAGCGTCCTGCGCAATCGTTGTAGAGGCGCGCTTCAGCGCGTCCTAGTAGCACAGCTGTCAGCCTGTGAGCGAGCAACGCGAGCGCTCCTGGCTTCGCTCAGGCTCATTGAATTTGTGTTAGCCTTTGCTGCCGTCCAGTAGCGAGGCAGTCGCAAGACCAAACGAGGAACGTCTATGCCAGAAGATTTGCCCGCTGACTCCTCCACTGCTGCCGCGGGCCCGAAACGCCGCCGCAATGCACCGCTTTGGCTGGGCTTCCTCATCGCTCTTTTTGCCTTCTTGAGCTATATCCCCATCTTCGCCAAATATCCCAGCACTCGCGATATGCCCTGGCCCAATTTTTTGCTCTTTGCTCTTGCTCTGGTCTTCCTCTTTGTCGGGTTGCGCCGCGCGTTTGCCCAACCCAATCTCTATCGCGGAAGGATTGCCGGTCCAATCCTTACCACTCTCAGCGTTGCCGCTCTGCTCTTCTTCTGCTTATCAATCTTTTCCTTGGGAAAGCACTTGCCCCCTTCTACCCAGGCGCCCAAGGTCGGCCAAAAAGCGCCCGATTTCGCATTGTCCGACACCAACGGCGCTACCGTTACACTCGCATCTCTGCTCTCCACGCCCATCACCGCCTCGCCGCCAACGAAAGGCGTTGTCCTCATTTTCTATCGGGGCTACTGGTGACCGTTCTGCAACTCCGAGTTACGGGGTATACAGGATCGGTTGCAAGATTTCGAAAAGTTAGGTGTTAAGCCCGTGGCCATCAGCGTTGATTCCCCCAGCGAATCGCAAGACCTGTGCCGCAAAGCCGGCTATACCTACACTTTTCTCTCCGATCCAAACGCCGAAGTAATCCGCCGCTACGACCTCCTCCACAAAGGCGCCGGGGTCAAGGGCCACGACGTCGCTCGACCTGGCGAGTTCCTCATCGACTCCTCTGGCACGATCCGCTGGATCAACCTCACTGACGACCTTCGCGTCCGGGCCCGCCCTGAGCAAATTCTGCAAGCCGCTGGCGCATTGTGAAGGCAAGTTCATGCCGTTATGTGCTCTCGATTTGGCCGCAGCACTGCAATTAGCGCGCGGTTTGTGATCGCCTGTGTACGCCGATGCGTAAGGGGGAGGCGTAGCGTTACTGCTGGACCTTCACCTTCACTTCGAGTCGGGAATCGGCTTGTACTTGTAGTGCTTCACCGCCAGCCAAATACTTCTTGATTACGCTGGCCTGAAACCAGTCCAACTCCCACGCATTCTCAATTGCCACCACCGTGTATTTCCCCGGAATGACCCCGCTCAGATGGAACGATCCATCCGAGTCGCTCTGGTCCCGCCGAAACAGCACAAGATTGTGCTCAGGGAGTTCCGGAACGAGCACAACCATCACTCCATCAACCGGCTTGCCATCCTTCACCGCCACTCCCGAAATTTGCCCTGTGCCTCTCGAAAGCACGACGCTTAGCTTGACGTCTTGGCCCTCGCCGATTTCCAAGCTCCGCCCATTAATCTTTGCTCCCGTTGCCGATAGAGTTTTGACGGCTGCCGCTGCAGGCTGTCCCACCAACAGATCGTAAGTGCCCGGCGGCAGCGATCCGTCTTTCAGGCTGAACTCCCCATTTTCATCCGCTTGCATCACAAACTCCTCATTGGCGGACCTGCTGCTAAGCCGCAGACTCACCAATAAGCGGCGGGGTGGAACACCTTCATCGAACCTCACCACCCCGCTCACCGTCGCTGATGCCTTCGTTTCCGAGGCGCTGACGTCCATGTCCCCGGCAAGCTCAACGTTGTGCCAACGCGTGGAGGACTCGCCTTCTTTCGAAACAACCAAGCCGAGTCGAAGCTTCCCAGGCGGAAGCCCGCCGACTTCGACCAGGCCCGGCGCGATCTGCTGGCTGTTAGCCTGCACCTGCATTTGCGAGCCGTTGCTCAATGTTTGTGTCACTTGCACGTAGACATTTTCGTTCTCCGACGACGTCGAAGAATGAATCAGCATATGGAGCGCCGGAAGCGCCTGCAGGAAGAAATCGGCGACTTCAGAGTCGCCGGCATGCAGAGTGATAGGTACGGCTCCAGCAAGATCTTCCGCATGGGAAAAGAACGTGACCGGATAGACCACGTCGAGCTCCGGCTCCCCATTAGTGAACTCCAGAAACGTCGTCTGCCCGCTCGAGTTGGTTTGCTGGATGCGCTGGTGCGTCACCCGCTGCGCGTACCACGGCTGCGCGGAGGCAGCCACGAAGTATACTCCGGGCCCCAAGTGGCCAAACCGATAGCGCCCGCGATCGTCCGTGCCCACTTCGCGCTCACGCCAGTTGGTGTGCCGGCCAAAACGCACGGTTTGGTGAAACAAAATCACGCGGGCGTTGCGCACCGGTTCGTTTCGTTCGTCGACCACTTGGCCCGCGATCGAGGCCGCGGAACGCAACTCAAACCGCAAATTTTCGGTGACCAGATCGGGGCCGACGATGATCGCCGTCGAAAACTGTTCGTGCTGCTTATAAACCTGCTGCACATAACCCTTGCGCCCAGCCCCCAGCACATAATGCCCTGGGGCAAGGTTCTCGAACGCAAATCGTCCGTCATCCCCGGTTAGCACAAATTCCCCGGGATCGCGCTCATCCGCCGGTGTAAGAAATACGCGGGCGCGCGCGAGCGGCTGTCCGCTGGTAGCGTCGACGACCGTTCCGCTGACCCGCAAATTTCGCCCGGCGGCAGCTTCCTGCGCCAACGCATGTGTTTGCGGCAGCACGCTCGACTGAGTGAAGAAGCCGAGAGCTAGCAGAACCGCTCCAAGAGTTTGCAAAATCATTGGGTTCCCTGTTCGATGCGCACGACTTCCAGCTCCACTTTTGCCTTTTGGTTGGGCGCCAGCAAAACGTCGCGCGCCTTAGACAAATATTTGCGCATCGCCTCCGGGTTGTCGTATTCGAGGTCCTCAGGATTGTAGACAGCCAAAACTTTGTATTCCCCCGGCGCGAGCTGCGGTATCTGAAAAGAGCGCGACCCGCCCATCACGCTAACGTCGCGCCTCGGCTGCTGCGCGTTCATTGGCGCGTTGGCCGGAATGATAAGGATTGTGGCCGCCTCGCCTTGCGCGTCGAACGTAAGACTCCCCTCCAGGCTGGCGAAGTCGTCGCGCAAAACGATTTCGATAGCCTGGTTCGAGGCGCCGGGCCCTACCGTAAGATTTTGCTCGAGCAAATCGATAGACCCGGAGCGCGCGGACTGCACATAGTACGGGCCGTTCGGTTGGATCTCCACGGAGTACACGCCGGGAGGAACATTGCGTATCGGCGGATTGGGGTCTTCTTCCGTCGTGGACTGCGTATATTGCTGCTGCTGCGAAAAAAGACGCCCCTGCGGCCTCAGCGCCGCGCCCGCAGGACTGTCTTGCTGATGTACCTGGCGACGCCCACTCGAACTAAAGAACATCTGTGGCGGTCTTCCGTCGCCCGGCGTGTCGTTGCGCGTTGATTCGACCCTTGCGCTCACCGGAATCACGGCGCCCGGCACCAGCGCCAAATGCACCCCGGAAAGCTCCGAAGTCACATTCAAGCTTTGCGACGCGAAATATTGCTGGTTGGTTTTCGGGTTCTGCGCTTGGGCCGTGAGGGTGCACACACCCCCAGGGAACCACGAGCTGCGAAACGTGCCCCTCGCCTCATCCATGTCGAGCCCTGCACCGATCTCCTGCCCGGAAGCGCTGACAATCTGCAGACTGATTCCGACCTCTGGCGAATACCCGCTGATAGTCCCGGATATCCGGTAGAACGGTTGTGATGTGAGCGTCAAATTGATTTCGGCGTGCTTCCCCGGAGTGATTTCGATCACCCCGGCGGAAGACAAGTCCGGCACCCCGGGATAAAACACGCCGGAATACCCGCGCGCTCCGCTTTGCGAAAGCTTCCCGGGAAACGACACCGGCCAATAGCTTGGCCCGGCAAATACGAAATACTTGCCTGGCTGCAGCTCAGGCACGCGGAATTCGCCTTGTTCATCCGTCTCAACTCTACGGTTCGCATCTCGCATCTTCTTCCCATTTTCGATGCGCTCCCACACGATCTGCACGGGTATGTTTTCCGCAGGCTCCCCGTTCTCGCCGTTGATGCGCCCGGAGATCACTCCCTCCGGGACCAGCTTTATAGTGACGGGAGCGTCCTCTTTCTCCGCTCTAAATATTACTGGCCGCACTCCGGAGCGCTGAAGCTGTTCCGCCGCAAAATAGCCAGGCTTTTGAGCCGTGATCTGGAAATAGCCATTCGTCAGGCCGTCAAATTGAAATTTGCCCTCAGCACCCGTGAGGACGGAGCGTTGTCGCCCGCCGTTAAGCTGGACGAGCGCGGCATTGATGGGTTCACCCGTCGCCGAATTTACGACGGTCCCGCGCGCAGTGTGCGTGCGCGCCCCAGTCTGAAATTGCGGTGTCTGAAATTGCGGTTTGCCAAGCAGCGAGGCAGGGCCGGCCAACAGGAAAAGGGCTAGCAGCGTCCGGGGGATCATGCAAGGCACCTAATCAGTCATGTATAATCGACTTGAGTATACATCCCCTCGGATGCGGATTCGCCTCCCGAATTTGCCTCCGCCTCGACAGTCCGCGAGGAATTCGGCTAACTCGGGTTTTTTGTTCCTCTCGGGTGCTCGGCGCAGACATGCGATGCGAACTCTTTGTCGCGCTGCTGTTCGTAGTGCGTCTTCATCTCTTCAATGGAGTTGCCAATAACCGGCCCTGAAGGCTTGAACGCCCACGCGCATTCCTCGCATGCCCAGCCCTCAAAATTCTGTGTTTTCACCCATACCAGCTTGCGACGCATCGCCTCCATGGCACACCTCGAATTGGCGCGTTACGCTTCTGTGAGAAAGGGTATGGCATTGGTCTTGGACGGCACTGCGGCGACAAACCCCCGTCTTTTCATTGCTTTGAGCGAGGTTCTGCCACAGTCACTGCTGTTCGACCACACAGCAAAACCGAAGTGAATAGACAAGGTTTAAACAGTAGCGATAGGAAGAGGCTACTGTCTGTTGGATATCCAACACAAGCGAGGATTGCTATCTCAATCCCAGATCATCCTCAAACTGTTGAATGACCCCATAACACTCACACGCGGAGCTCTGCAGTTTCCGGCGGTTCACGACCCTCACCGCGCCTCGCACGTATTCTATGATCCCCTTTTCTTGCAGTATACCCGCCGCCACGCTCACGCTCGATCGATCCGTGCCCATCATCATCGCTATGAAATCGTGGGTGATTGGAAGTATTCCCAAATTCACCCTGTCCTGCGTCATCAGCAGCCACCGCGAGAGACGCTGCTGTATATCGTGCAGTCGATTGCACGCCGCAGTTTGCGCAACTTGCATCCCTTGCAGCCCCGAATGCCTATTCAAGATCATCTGCAACTGCGGAGCCGACTGCAAAATTCGTTCTAGCGCGCTCCCAATCATTCGGAAGCCATCGCCCGCGATCTGCACTATCTCCCGCACCGAACTTCTGCTCAAGCCAACCGCCAATCCTGCCCCAACGTAACCTTCGCTTCCCACCACACCCACTTCTACCGTTCGACCGTCTTTGGTCACCACCACCTGGGAAACCATTCCGCGGTTCGGGAAATACACGAACTCGATGTTTCGTGTCGGTTCATGCAGGCTAAGATGATTTGGCATATCGACGTACGTCAAGTCAGCGCGCATCATCTGGTATTCATTGTCGGGCGTTGCCAGAAGTACTTTGTTCGTTACGTGTTTCCCCTCGATGTTGGTCCTTTCACCTGTGTGTTGGACTCGAAAGTTTTTCCCGCTCATGTCAATCCTCCACCGCGCGCAAAGTGCGGTGCATTCACTGGGTAAAAACTTCATGGCCTGTGAGACTCCACGTCAATTCAATCAAAAAAGGGCCCAACAATCTGTGCGAAACGTGACATCTCTCGAAGCCAAAGCGGATCAGGCGGCAGGCCGGTCACGCACCCCTTGGTGCGCGGAGAGTACACGCGCATCTCAATGTAGCTAATCGCCCACTCCTTGCCCGGGGTGCCGCCGCTTTTCCACACCGCCCAGCTGGACCGTCTTGCGCTCGCCCCCAAACGAGCCTACCTTTGTGGTGCATCGTACAGACAAGAAACAATGTTTGTGTTTTAATTTTGACCTATCTATAGTAAGAAATTATAAGCGGCTAGCCGTGTCGGCGAAATTGCCAGAACGGAAGTGGGCTGGATTGAAGAATTGTTATAGGGTTAGTTTATGAATCACAGTACCAAGAAATCTAAGCGGGTGCCCAAGAAAACGGACGCTTTCAACGCACAAGCATTTCTAGATTCGGTTGGCGTGGCGAGAAAAGTTAGGCAGTTTAAGAGAGCCGATACTATCTTTTCTCAAGGTAGCCCTGCGGACAGCGTCATGTATGTACAAGAAGGCGCTGTGAAGATTACCGCCGTTAGTGAAGCCGGCAAGGAAGCGATCATCACCATTCTGGGGCCTGGTGACTTTTTTGGCGAGGGTTGCCTGGCGGGTCAGCCGCGTCGCATGGGCAATGCCACAGCGACTATACCTACCACGATCCTCGTCATTGACAAGAAGGAAATGCAAAGCGTGCTGCACGAGCAGCATGATTTATCCGACCTCTTCATCAATTTCGTGCTCACCCGCAACATTCGAATCGAGGAAGACTTGATCGATCAGCTATTCAACTCCACCGAGAAACGCCTCGCGCGCACCCTCCTGTTGCTTGCCCGCTACGGTAAGGAAGACCAGCCCAAGAGAGCACTCCCCAAAGTATCGCAAGAGACGCTGGCGGAGATGATTGGCACGTCGCGCACGCGCGTCAATTTGTTCATGAACAAATTCAGGAAGCTCGGTTTCATTAAGTACAACGGCGGAATTCATATCGATGCCTCCCTCCTAAGCGTCGTCCTTCACGACTGACGCATAAAGCACTGCCCGTCATTCCGAACACGTCT
>Ga0209526_10001297_pt1 | contig 16635 bp, 16 predicted proteins | sample JacPinW_OM2H0_M1_FD_188566 | JGI IMG/M metagenome (GOLD analysis project Ga0209526, IMG submission 188566) | Forest soil microbial communities from Algoma, Ontario, Canada - Jack Pine, Ontario site 1_JW_OM2H0_M1 (SPAdes) (version 2) | ecosystem: Environmental > Terrestrial > Soil > Boreal... | reverse complement strand
TTTGCACCAGATGGTAGTTTGCGCGGAGGAGAGATACGGTGGAATCGATGTGAGACTGAAATCCAGGGGACGCATCTTAACGGCGTGTTGCCCAAATAACTTCAAAATAATGTATCTACTAGAGTTACATATCTGGTAAGATCTGATTTCCATGATGGGAGAACGAGAGCCGCAGACACCGCTCTGGAACTATCGAGTTAATCTCGATAAGCGGGTGCGGCGTGATCATCCGCTACGGCGGATCAATTGCCGATCGAGTGGAAGATCGAAATCAGATTGCTCGCCAGCATCTACTGCGATGTTCTTCATATGTCATTATCGACATCCAGATATAAATCTGCGCGAGAAGCCCGTTCGGCTCGCCCGTGGTGATGATGCAAATTCACAGCCATTCATCCGTTGCTGGATCTTTCCCGTTTTTCCAAAGTCCGGTTAAGAATAACGGGAATCATCTTTCATACCCATCGCGTAAGGGGTGTGCCGGCGGTAACCTTCTTCCTTTCGTAGAAACCATCAGCCGGAATTAGGCACCGCCGTATCAAGTGCTTGGCGGTACGATGGAAGCGTGTGACCGTTTAAACCTTCACGTCTAACGAACCCCTCCAGAGGCTACTTATCCTCATCCTCGTCGCGGTCATGCCGAAATTGAACCGGTACAGAGCGAGTAAATAGGTCAGTGTAAAGAGCGAAAAACCGAGAATTGTTAATATGAAACACTACCTTTGACCGAGACAAAAGGTTGATAGAGGGATACGGATTCGAAATCGAGACGGTCGACTTTCCGTAGTTCTGATCGAACGTCGTGCCCATGTCCACGTATAAGTCCTGTGTGTCTACGTCCAGACTCGGATCATAAAACGATGCAAACGCAACCGTGTCATAAATAAATCCACCAGGCTGAACACCCTGTTTGTACAGTTGCGTGATGATGGTCGGCGGGGTGCGGCTGACGATCTGGTCATATACAGCCTGCGGAAGAGTGACCGTATTTGTTACGTCTAACGGGATAATGAGGCGCGGCACCTGCGCGCGCAATACTACTTGGACCGCTTCAGGATCAAACCACCAGTTGAATTCTCCGAAATCGTTGTACGCGTTGCCTGGCGCATAGATCTGTCCTCCCATAATAACAATTTGTTTGATCAAGGGAATGATCGTTGGGTCTTCCCGCATCGCCAACGCCACGTTCGTCAACGGTCCGATCGCGAGAAGCGTAACTTCGTGAGGATAACGATGAAAAGCTTCTATAAGGAAACGAACCGCATCTTCCTTCGCAGGCTTTGTATGTGTGGCAAATCCACCGGGCGGCTCGACCAAGTCGCCAGGTTCTGGCTGCGTACTGTTGTAGGCACCCACATAGTCTTTCGCCGGACCAAACAAAGTTAATTCAAGCTGATAAGAGTTATAATCGTGGAGCAGGGGATACTGCGCGCCAACATACACTTTCACTCTGTGTTCAATACCCAACCGCTCAACGGCCTTGAGGCAATCCGCTACTTCCTGATCTCTCCACTGATTTCCTGAGACAATAGTGAATCCAAGCAGGTCAATAGCGCCTTGAGCGTAGAGTTGTGCAGCCATGACTGCTACCTGACCATCATCGCCGATGGTATTGAAATCGGTATCAATGATTACCTTTGGGGGATCGGCTAAACACGACGTGGCGCCGAGAGATAAGCAAAACAGAATACTACTTAGAATGGGGGGAAACTTCATGTTGGTTACTCTCCTCAAGGCCTAGGGGGTTGGAAATTAAGACCTCGATAAGATTTTGTATGTCCGGGTTCTCAAAAGCAACAGATTTTTTGAATTTGCGCTTACGTTCAACGCTACACTCAAACTATCGTGCGATGGCCGCCTAGCTCGATAACAGTCTACGATCACCGCGGCGACGATCACGCCGATTGACACTTGAGCCCTCAGCGAGGCATCGTTCGGCCATGAAGAATCTCCTCGATTCCTTCGCTCGTGCCGCCGATCACGATTTTGTGCAAGCCATAGGAGACCAAATCGAATACAACACTTGTACGGGACGATGTGACAGTCAAAGCCGGCTTGAACGAAGCGCAAAGTGTACAAAACCCTATCGGGGATCGGCTGAAATTTGGTGGCGGTTTTCATGGATCCTGGGGCGGTAGGGAGTTGTGGATCGGCTCGGCTTTCGAATGAAGCAAAACACCACCTTTGCAAAATTAGTGCAGAATTAAGCCAGTAGCGGTCAAAACTTCGCTGGATTTTTGATGCTAAAATTGTCTGTAGATCCTTTGTCAGACTTGATTTGCACCCGGCAGGGCTCGAACCTGCAACCCTGTGATCCGAAGTCATATACTCAATCGCATTGAGCCGCAGGCGCTACTCTCGGCAAAAAAGAGGCACCAGCGGTTTTCCCAAGAACAAGGACATATATGGGCACTTAAGAGCTAACATAAACGCGCCAAAAGCAACCAAACTGTTTCGCTTTTCTCTCGCGCCCCATGATAAGTTAGTTAGTCATGAATGGTCGGCGACAACCTATTCCTATCCTGATCTTCGCCGATTCGATCCTCGGTATTCAGCCTTACGACTGGCAGTGCCGGATCTTGTTGGACTACGAAGCCGGTTTCAAAACCGCAGCCGCGTGTGCAAACTACTCGGGGAAAACTAGCACCATTTTCCCGATCTGCGCGTTGTGGACCTTGTTCTGCTTCCCTCGTGCCCGCGTTATGTACGTCAGCGCTACTCAAGAGCAGGTACGCCGACAATTCTTTGCTACCTTAAGCCGCTTCCAATCGCGTCCAGCCTTTCGAGGTTGGGAGTTTATGACAGATAGCGTTAGCTCACCACAAGGCGGTTGCATCTTCGGACGCGCCGTAAAGGAAGGAGGCCATATCGAAGGCCAACACGACGAACCCAATTCCCCAGCCGCTATCCTCTGCGATGAAGCCAAAACCGTTCGCTCCGATATTCTGGAAACCTTCGAACGCTGCACCACCTCCCACCGGTTGTTTATGTCAAGCACAGGACAGGCTAGCGGCGGCTTTTACCGCATCATGACCGCCAACGATTCCTTGTGGAAAAGACACTGGATTAAAACCAGCGATTGTCCCCACGTCGATCCCGCCCTGATTTCGGAAGACCGACTCAATTTGAAAGACAACACCTTCGCCGTTAAACACGACGCCCGCTGGGTCTACGACGAAGGCAACTCAATGGTTAGTCTCGAACATGTCCGCTCCCTGATCGCTTGCCCGCCTCCGTTCGTTCCCGGTCCAGCTACCGGTTTTTGCGATTTCGCAGGCGGTCGAGATGAGACAGCGTTCGCTACCTGCGTCGGTAACCAGTCGAGATCAAGGCTTGGCGGCAACGCGACACCATGGCCAGTGTCGGTGAGTTTCTTCATTTGTTCGAACAAAACGGTTTCACCCAAAGCCAAGCATCTTACCTGCTGGGCGGAGATCAAGGGTTTGGTCACAGCTCGCTGGACAGGATGCAAGAGAAAGGCTGGGCCGTGCGCAGGTTCAATAACGGTGCAGCGCCATCACCTGAAAAAATCGGTGCCTACCATGACCTGGCTGCCGAATGGTGGGGCACAGTCGGCGAGTTAATCCGTGATCGAAAGATCATCTTGCTGGATGACGAAACGCTGATCAGACAACTCACGTTGCGCCTGCGCATCAGTGATTCAGACGGCCGCGACCGACTCGAACCAAAACACATCTATAGGGCCAGAGAAGGCGGTTCACCCGATCGAGCTGATGCGGTCGTCGGCGCTGTCATGTTACAGGTGCTCAACAACAAGTTCGCATTCGATCCAGCCGGCCAGCAACAGTACGCCGAAATGTTGGAGAAATCGGCGCGCCTAATGGAACGACAACGCTCTCCCTTCGCAGTTGAATACGTCAACTGGAATACGAGTTGGCTTTAGCTTAGCTTGGCATATCCGCCGAGCTTACTAGACGCCGGGCATCCGAGACTTCATGAAACGCCAAACATCCAAAAAAATGCAGCGTGAACGCGAACGAGCGCTCAAACGCGAAGCTAAGGAGGCCAAGCGCAAGCAACCCAAACAGGTAATACCATTACCCTGAAAAGGATCTCTGCGCACTGCTTCAACAACCACCAACAACCCACTAGGTTGTTATGACTCGTGTCATGACTCCCTAGGAGAAATCGAACAAGCTGTTCGATTCACCATAGGTCAGCCGGCAGCACTTTCAGGCGCCGGAAGGGAGACAGTTTGCGCCACCGATTTAGCCTGGTTCTCTCGCTTGAAATCTTCCATTAATTCCGAGTATCGACGCAGTTGATTTTCGTCGATTCGATCGCCAATCGGTTGATCGGTTGCAGCCTCAGATCGATTGACGTTTTTCAAAGCCCATAAGTGCGGAAGGGCTCTTTCTAAGAACCAGGCGTGCGCCGTCCAATTTTTCTCGCCTGCTGCCATCACACTCGCGACGGCTTCTTCGGCCCGTCTTTGAAACCGGATCGCTTCGGCTTCCTTGATCCGTTGCTCAAGTCGCGGGTTCTCGCTGCACCTGAGCCGGAAGAGTGAATAAGTGATGCTCTCTGATTCGCACGCTTTGGTGATCGTCCAGCCTTGCTCGACAAGATGGCATATGCGGATAAAGACGCGCAGCGTCAAACGCCTCGCCTGGCCACGGGGGTTGCCGCGAGGTTTGTACGTGGGCCGAACAACTTCGAACTCGATCCTTTTTGCTTCGTCCGCTGTCTGGTTCTGCGGCTCTTCGGCGTGTGTTTCTGCCATTTAAGAGAGAGCTTATCAAAGAAATTGAAAACTACCAAAAGGTTGCTTCGACTTTTTACGTAATAAGAGTGGTAAAAATCGGTTCTCGTTTCCACCCCTTATAGTAGTAGGAAACGAGGAAACGAGAAATCTGAGAAAGCCAACTAAGAGGCTTTCTAATCACTCTTTCCGGAAACGGCCTAGGAGAAAGCGGAAACGAGAACGAGTTTTTTGGAAACGGTGTTGGAAACGAGCTTGGAAACGAGAGGGGGTAAAAAACCGCTCTCGTTTCCAATATTTTTCGTCTCGTTTTTATGTTTCATTTTGGTTCATGAATCCGCGTGGATAATACCGTCGTTTTCGGATTTCTATCAGCTTTGCTGCTTCTAAACGTTTTGCGGCTTTTGACACTGTGCCTGCCGTACAATTCAGTTCGTTAGCGATCTCAGAATTTGTCTCTAATCCGTCTTGTATGAGTTGAAGGACTTTTCCATCAAAGCCGATTTCTTGGCATGCGATCGATACTTCGCCGGTTGACTCAGTCTTAAAGTGCCAAATGCGAATCCATTCTGGGGTTGACGTATTTCGGATTTTTTCGAATTTGGTTTCGAATTTCGCGCCGTCCTCCGTTGGATTGGCTTTGGAACTTGATTCAATTTTTATCACCCAGGCGGCTGGGTCTTCGCGTTTGCTTGTGCCGCGCATAAAACCGTTTCGGCCGGCGTGATGAACGATAATTACAGCGATACGGCGACGGCGAAGCTCCAATAACCAGAACAAGAGTTGTTCCCATGCATCGGAATCATTTTCTTTTACACCGGAAACGAGGCAGGAAAGGTTATCTAGGATCAGCACCTTTATTTCTTTCCCGATACAAAGATTGGTTATGACCTTCTGTATCAGAGGGTTTGCAAGATTCATTGAAAGGCCGGACAAGTCGAAAAGCCGCTCATGATGCAAGACATGCAGATTTTTATTGGCTTCAAACATTCCCTTGAGCCGGTCACGGGTGCTGTCCTGAGCCATTTCACCGTCGACATACAACACTGGAAAAGCGCCCCATGATTTCCATGTGCCTAGGTTGTTTCCCGTACTCACATGAGTTGCTACAGCGCAGACCAACCACGTTTTGCCGATGCCGCGCTCGCCGTAGAGAAATCCAAGGTCACATTCCCGCAACCATTCGCCGAGAAGTTTTGCGCGCGGCGTGATTGGAGTGGTTTCAAGCTGTTCGCTGGTTAACAGCGCAGCCCGGTATTTTTGGAGGAGATCTTCGAAGAGGCGTTGTTCGAGTGGCTCGTTGCCATTTGTCCCGGTGCTCGCCTGTTCTGCGGCGGGTACGGTTTGTACTCGGTCACTCATGGGAAAATGCCCTCCAGTTCGTTTGCCTGAGAGGGGTGAAGCTCAACGAGATCATTTAGATCCTTGATTGGCGCGCCGTCAGTCTTTGTTAGGCCCTCAAGGCGGAAGAGATCGACCTGGCAATTTAGGTTTTCGAGATGTCGCGCCCAAAAGAGCGCCCGCGCTACGCCGTTCCCGTCGGTGTCAGCGTGAGGAAAGATTCGTATGCGGCGCCTGCGGAATAACTCTACGCTGTCAGGATGAAATCCGTGAATGCACTGTGAGCGGCCGAGAACGGCCACGGGTTGGATATCTACGCGGCCGGCTCTCAACGCTAAGTGCAGAATCGCGAGATAGTCGGGACCGCCCTCAACTAGCGCTATCGTGTTACCATGGTTGCGGTATTGGGAACTAATGAGACAACCGACTGGCCAGGATTTTGGGCTCCCGATGAGGGCGTGCGCCTTGCGTTCTCTTTTGGTTATGTCGGCTGGATAGGGTTGCCGATCGATTCGCCGGGCTTCGGCGCAGCGACCGGAAACGTCTGTAAGAATCCAGCTAGGCAATCTATAAACTGACCCAAAGAGCAAGCAGCCCATTTCCTGCGCCAAAGAGACTGCTCTCGGGTCGACACCGCGCGATTGAGCGACTGCTTCGATCTCGGTCGCCGAGCCGAAGTGAAATCGAGAAAGGTCGGGCCTTCGTTCTTCGCTCTGCTTGGATAGGTAACTTACTGGACTGGTGCAGTAAGTTGACTCACGCGCACCTGCCAGCGCTAAGAATTCGCGGATTGCTTGGCGGTTTTCGATCCCGCGGGCTTTACCCAAGAAATCGATCGCATCGCCTTCTTCGCCGCTAGCGAAATCCTTCCAGCGTAGCCCATCAGCATAGACGCTGAAGGAAGGTTTTCGGTCCTCGCGAAAGGGCGATTGACAGCAGGCTGAAGGATTTCCTTCAAATCCGCACAAGCGCCAAAGCTCAGGTATCCGCAGAGATTCTTTGGATGCCTTAATTGCTGCGTTGTCCATGACCGCCTCTGGTTTTGCGCTGATAATCGAGTTCGGCTTTTAACGCTTGGACGAGATAGGCCCGAGCCTCTGCGCCTTGGCGCAAGACTGCGTTTGGTGGCACATGATTCAGGTCAAAGCGCCGGCTTAAGGTCTCCCAGCTTCCCGCGATTGTGACCCATTCCTGCCAGCAACGGTCATCGTCGCGGACACGGATGGATAGCGCGTAAAAATCATCGCCATCCTTCGGTTTAATTTTAGGAGCCATGACTCGCGCTCCTTTCGGTAATCCAGAGCAGCCAACGCCAGGCGCTCGTTGGCAGAGCGTACCGGACCTGAACTAAGCGATTAGGTTTGCTCGGGAAGCGCGAATCGAGTATCGGTGCCGTGTTATAGGTTTTGGTTTTGCGGAGCCGGGCGCCATCCCGGCCCGCCCACTTCTGGGGCGGTGACCCACGAGTGTTCATCGCACCTCCCGTTTAAACTTACTGAGGGCTTGCAATACCTCGGATTCGTCGAAAAGGATCACTTTCCGAATTTTAATGAATGGGACGAGCCCCATATCGCGCCACCCTCGGAGCGTACGCTGACTGACTCCGATTTTCTCGGACATAGGCCTTTCCCTTATGAGAGTCTTCATATGTTGCGAAAAGCTATAACATAGCGTTTCGTGACCAGAAAGGCACAAAGCGTCTTGCAACGAACTTAAAGAGCTATTATAGCTTTATCGTGCCACGTAAGCCGAAAGACGAAAATCATCCTTTGACCCGTTTACGGAAAATCCTTTCCGAAGATGGCACCGAAGTGACCCGTGAGCTTTTTGCTAAGAGAACCGGTATTCCTTCGGGTAGCATCAAGGCGCTTGAAACCGGCCTCTACCGGCTAAGTCCAGCCCTAGCAAAAAAGATCACGTTCGCAACCGGAGTCAACACCAATAGCATTCTAAAGAGAAATAATAGAGATCGGCTGCTCGATGTTTTCGGGCGTCCTTACACTTGCCAAAGCTATCGCGAATTCCAGCTTTTGAACGAGTCCGACCCGATTAGGAAGATGACCGATGCCCATGCCTTATGCTTGCGTGTGCTCGGACTTTTGAGGGCTATCAACGAGAGACGTTACAACGAACTATTCATGCGGATCTACCTTGAGTTGGAGGAGATTTGGAAGGAGTACAAACTTGTTGACGCCGGTAAAGAATTTCACGCGACCAACCTGAGTCTAGAGCTCATAGAGAATTCGCCTTCGGTTCACCAGCTAAACAAGGTCTATCCATTTATAGAAGGGCCAGAAGGAACAGCTCTATTGAATTTCTCGCGGTTTTTTGAAGAGAGAATGGTTGTAGACCCAAAAATCAAGAAGCGGCGGACAAAGGCAAAGGGATAACTTTAGGTTCTGGTTTGGTTGCGGGAACAATCGACCAGAACTCTTGCGCCTGTGCCTCGGTCGTCCCGCGGTGATAGTGCCGCCACATTGTATCGACCGAATCGTGCCCGGATTGCAGCACCAGCTTGTTGATCTCCTTGTGAACGGCCAGCCAGTTTGAGCAATAGGTGTGGCGCATCCCTTGTTGTGGCCATTTCTTGATGCCGGCAGCTGTCCAATTGGCCGTCCGGTGCCTGCGTAACTCGCTTTCGGTCATCGTCACAACGGGTCCGCGTTGGATTCCAGCTCGCTTGATGAAATATTGAATCCAGTTTTTGGCGTTATCGGAAAGGTCAATAAAGCGGCGCCTGTTCGTCTTGGAAACCTCAGGACGAATCGTAATAATCTTGTCGTTCAGATCGACGTCCTGCCACTCGATCTTCTGCAGTTCACCGTCCGGACGGATGCCGCAGAACAACCCGAGCACGAGAAAAGGTAGCAGCACCAGGTCTTTCTCCGCCGCATGGCCTAGCATTGCTTTTACCGCTTTGTTTGAGAGAGTCTCGACTTCTTTTCTTGGTCGCTCCGCGAAATCAAGCCGAGCGATCGGGTTCTCGAACAAGTAGCCGCGTTTGATTCCAAGGTTAAAGACCGCACGAAGGTAGCGCATTACAGCGTTGCGGCCGCCTGGTGTGATCGCAGAGAGCAGATGCTCAAGTTCCCGGTGTGTAATATCCGAAACCAGGATGTCGTGCAGGGTGGGGAAGCGGTTGCGCGTAACTCGGAGCTCTCTCCGGTATTGTTCGTTACGGTCTTTCTTTGCCTCAAGAAACTGGTTGAACAGCGCAACAAAGCTGATGCTGGATTGACGTATTTTTTGCGCGGTCAAGTACCCGCGGACAGCATCTAGAAGCGTGGCACTATCGCCAAGAAGCTTGTATGCTTCGGCAGCTTCGGACATCCGAGCGGCAGTAAGCGAGGAAAGCGAATGACCGAAATTGTCTTTTCTCGCCTTGAGCTTTTCGCATTCAGCCGAGGCTTTCTTTTCTGTTTCGAAAAATAGTTCCTGGCGTTTTCCGGTATCTGAAAGGACGGCCGGCACATTGACCACCCATGAGGCCAGTCCTCTGCTCTTGCGCGACTTTCGGCGAAGCGGCTTGAGCGTAGCGGTTCGTGGCACGGGACTTATAGTCGCAAATAGTCGCATTAAAACAAGACTTTTCGTAGCACATCATGACGCTTGATTCCTCTAAATACCTAGGAGAGAGCAACTTCTCCTCTGAGTTGCATCCGACTTAGGATCTGGTGGAGCAATCCTTAGGGGTTCGAGTCCCCTCCCCGGCATGATTCGCGGACCACGAATGTCTTGGGATTCATCAACCGCCAAAGTCGTGGATCGCGTTCTCAGCGCGAGGACGCGCCCGCCGAGACCGAGGGGTTGAGCAACGATGCCCGTTTTTTGAAACTGTGTCTTTAGTTGCTTGCATATGCCACGCCAAGCGATAGCAACAATGATCAGTACATTTTTAGGATGAGCCAAAGTTCTTTTATCCCGAGCCGGAGGGAGTTTCTAACGATCTGTGGTGGTGTTGGGGTCGTCTCCAGTTTCTTTGTTGGAGTGCTTTATGCGCTGGCTGCGGCGAGCCCGAGCGAGCCAATCAGTCCTGAAATCATTGATCAGGCGGCGGAACTGGCTGGTATCACGATCTTGCCCGAACAAAAGCAAGCGATGCTCTCGCAGTTGCGCGACCAGCGGAACAGCATCGTGAAAGTCCGGGCGATTCATCTCCCCAACGATTTGCCACCGGCATTCCGTTTCGATCCATTACTGGGACTAGATTGTCGCTCTGGGAGCGATATTCGAATTGAGCGGATGGCGAAGGCAATCAGCTCTGCTCCAGCAATCGTGAACCAGCCCGTCCCGGCCAATTTGGAAGAGCTGGCTTTTGCTACGGTGCGAGAACTTGGCGAATTGATTCGCGAGAAAAAGGTCTCCTCAGTTGCGCTCACCGAGATGTATCTCGCTCGGTTGAAACGATTCGATCCCAAACTGCATTTCACGATTACGCTCACGGAAGAAAGAGCGAAGGCGCAAGCAAGGAAGGCCGACGAAGAGATTGCTAAAGGTAGTTACCGGGGGCCCTTACATGGGATTCCTTGGGGCGCTAAAGATCTCCTGGCAGTCCGGGGTTATCCAACGACGTGGGGTGCTGGCGGGTTCGAGAATCAATCGATCGACGAAGATGCCACAGTTGTGAAACGTTTGGACGAGGCTGGTGCGGTTCTCATTGCTAAATTGACATCAGGAGCTCTCGCGATGGGAGACAAGTGGTTCGCTGGACGTACACTCAACCCTTGGAACCTCTCTCAAGGCTCCAGCGGCTCGTCGGCCGGACCAGCGGCGGCAACTGCTGCTGGTTGTGTCGCCTTTACGATCGGTTCCGAGACTCTTGGTTCTATATCGTCTCCGTCGACCCGCTGCGGTACGACCGGTTATCGACCGACATTTGGGTTTGTACCGCGTACCGGTGCAATGGCGTTGGCGTGGACGATGGACAAGCTAGGACCAATTTGTCGCGCGGCGGAAGACTGCGCGCTTGTGATGCAAGCGATCTACGGTCCCGATGATAGCGACTCGAGCGTGATTCCATTCCCATTCGTCTGGGATGCCGATTTCAACTGGAAGCAGCTGAAAGTTGCTTACATACGGGCTGATTTTGAGCAATTGCCAGAACCCGAAAAACAGCCAGAAGGATTGAGTGATGCCGAGTTAAAGGAATGGCACGATAAGCAGCCGGATCGCGATGCGACCTACAAGCGACAGGTTTATGACCACCAGTTTGATGTAGCGGCTCTCGAACAAATTCGGCGGCTAGGCGTCGACCCGCATCCGGTAGACCTTCCCGATCTTCCATTCGATGCTCTGGTCCCGTTGCTGATCGCTGAGGCAGCAGCTGCATTCGATGATCTCATTCTGTCGGGTCGGGATAAGCTGCTCACGGAACAAAGCCCAGAGGATTGGCCCAACCAGTTCCGCGTGGCGCGCTTTTTATCCTGCGGTTGATTACATTCAGGCCAACCGTGTCCGAACCTTGGCCATCCGAGAGATGAAAAAGATTTTCAGCGAACATGATGTAGTTCTAGCCAGAAGCTCCGGCCCGCAGCTTACTCTCACGAACCTGACCGGACATCCGGCGGTAATTGTCCCGGGTGGCCTGCGTAGGAATGATGCACCTAAACCTCCATCCCTCGATACCGGCGATGATGACAGTGTCGGTGGTCCGGGGACACCGGTGAGTATCACCTTCCTGGGCCGGCACTACGAAGATGAAAAGCTGCTCGCGTTCGCCCGTGCGTATCAAGAAGCGACTGGATTTCACCACGCGCGACCACCGAGTTTCTAGGAATAGCCAATAGCCGGTTGCGTATCCGCTGATATAAAAAAAGGCTCCTGGAGGTATTTGACCCGCTTTACCCGGCGAGTTAGGCGATCGGATCCAGATTCTGATTGCGGGGCGTGTGCCCATCCTAACTATTCTCTGAGTCGGAGAGTGGGTGCCGGATCCTTTGCGTATTTAAATCCGGTCGGAGCTTGAGCCGCTGCTACACCTTTTCCTAACAGCAAATATTTGAATGCGAGGCCCATCGTATTCGGATGCATCAGGCTTTTGTACCCGCGCAGAAAGCGTTGCTGGTCTGGCGACATCGATCCGGCCCCCACGAGCCGTTCGATTTCGAGGAGCCGCCGTTCGGCCGCGCCTACCATAAAGTGATGTTGATCGGTAAATCCCAGGACGGCGCATCCCTCGCTCGAGGCAGCTTCGGCGATGGCCGAGAAGTCGATATGCGCGGTGATATCGATTTCGCCGGGACGTTGTAACACATCCTTTAGTCGCTGGTGTTGATAATAGCCAGCGAGGGTCCCCTCTGTCCTAAGCGGTGAATAGAGTTCGTCTCTGGGAAAACCGTAATCGATGATGAGAATAAACCCGCGATTCAGGGCTCGAGCGGCCGATTTTACCCAATCCAATGTCGCAAGATTGACCTCGGTTCGATACGGAGTAATCGAAGGTGGCGGCAGCCGTCCCACTTGACGAATGAGATCGACGTTCTCGATGGGGCGAAGGACGAATTCGAACACCTCGTTCTTCTCCTGGACACGAACCTCCATCCATTTCCTGCCGTCATGTTCCACCAGGTAACAGGGCAATGCATCCAGCAATTCGTTACAAAAAATAATCCCGGAGAAAGGGTCCAATTGTTCGAGGCCTGCAATCCAGTGAGTCGGAATGGACGTTTGGCCGACATGGGCCCTTTGATTGCCTGCTTTTCCGGCTGATGGCTCAACAATCCAGTATTCCCATCCGACCGATTTTGGTTCCCTAGCAAGCGCCCTAGTCACATCTTTGGCCAATTGACCATTCTCCGCTCCTTGCTCCAGAATTTTAAGCCAGTCGGATGTTCCAAGAAGATCGAATAGCTCGACAAACTGAGCTGCCAAAATCTCTCCGAAAATTTCGCCAACGCTGACATTGGTAAAAAAGTCGCCGGCTCGTCCAACCCGATGGCGCTCGCTCGAATAATATCCATGGATCGGATGGTAGAGCGCTTGCCCCATAAACCAGGCGAATGAGACCGGACCACTCTTACAGATCTGATCGCGAATGAGGTTGGCTAACTCGTTAGATCGGCTCACTTGTGTTTCTTTAAGCTCTTTGGCTGAAAAACTCGAGCGTCGATGGAACGTCGGGAACAATCAGCGAAGGGCGCATTGCATTTTCGGTAGCGGCGACCGTCCCGCTACGCCCTCGGCGCTCCTGCTCGAGACGGTTGGAGCGAAGTGATTCGTGTGCCTACCCAAAACGCGCAATCTCCATCAGGGTTGATTACCAGGCGCCCGGCAAAAGACCCTAAGGCGACTGTGATTTGCGGCGGGTCTGAATCAATCGCTCGGTTCGGATTTTCAGGTTGGACAAGACAGGGTTCTTCGCCGGACAGTCGCCGCTGAAGATTGCCATTGGCGAACTACCAAGTTTTTTTCATTTGAACCCACCCAAGGCTGGTGAAAGCTGTCAGGCTTGTCGTTTTCTATGACTGAACCCAAAAAACCCTTTTACCGACGGATCTGGTTTATTGTGGCCAGTATTTTGGTTTTGATGTTTGCCCTGATCGCGGCGGGTTTTTACTTCGGGGTCATTGTTCGTTATGAAGAAAAGGTAGCCGAGTTCGATTTAAAGAAACTGGACGAAATTGAGTCGGCGAGTGTCGTTTACGATCGATATGGGGAGGTCTACGGGAAGATTTTTATTCAGAATCGGGAACAGGTCAGTCTCGATCAAATCTCTCCGAATCTGGTCAACGCGGTAATTTCCGCGGAAGATAACCGCTTCTACGAGCATAGTGGCGTTGATCTGTGGGGAATTTTTCGAGCTGCTTTCAAGAACACCCAGGCTGGCCGAATTCGTCAAGGTGCAAGCACATTGACCCAGCAGCTCGCGCGAAACACATTTGATCTAAAGGACCGCACTTATGATCGCAAGATATTGGAAGTGTTCCTGGCGATGCGAATCGATAAGGCGGTGCCCAAGAATAAGATTCTGGAGCTGTATCTAAATCGGGTTTATTTCGGAGGAGGTCTGTACGGAGCTGAAGCTGCTGCGCGCGGTTATTTTGGAAAGTCAGCCAAGGACCTGAGCATCGGCGAATCCGCAATGTTGGCTGGCCTGTTAAAGAGTCCTAACAATCTCTCGCCTTGGCACAGCCGAGAAGCAGCGGCAAATGAGCGGGATTTCGTTCTCGGCCGAATGGTTGAGAACCACAAAATCTCCGAAGCGCAGGCGAAGGAGGAGGCCAGTAAGCCGCTTGAGATTCGGTCAAAGGGCCAAGTCGTATTTCAGTCCTATCTGATCGACTTTGTCCGGGAGCAGATTCAGGAAGAGCTCGATTTAGAGTCTCTGGTAAGTGGTGGCTATAAGATCTACACGACGATTGATCCGGTACTCCAGCGCACTGCGGAGGAGGCTCTACAACGAGAGCTCCTCCAGGTTGAGAATCGGAGCGATTACCATCACCAGAATTATGCTGATTACACGGAAAAACTGAAGGCCTGGAAAACGATTCATAGGGAAGGAGGAAATCCTCCTTCTCCCGAGTATCTCCAAGGTGCAGTGTTGGCGCTGGATAATCGAACAGGAGGTATTCTCGCGATGGTAGGTGGGCGCGATTACGGGCAAAGCCAATACAACCGGACCTATCAATCAAAAAGGCCGGCTGGAACCGCGTTTATACCTTTCGTTTTCGCAGGCGCATTTAGCAAAGGGATCTTTCCGGGTTCGTTGGCCGATGATTCGGCTTTGGATAACCGCCAAGTAATGATTGGAGGTACCACCGGAATCCTCGGTGAATGGGGAGTGGAACGAGAGGAAAATCGTTACGAAGGCCCAATCCCGCTCCGGCAAGTACTCGCCGAATCGAAAAATGCTGCCACGGTCCGGTTGGGGATTGAGACCGGCCTCGATTCGGTGATTCAACTAGCAAAACAAGCCGGTATCGATGAAGACTTGCGCCCGTTTCCCACCACATTTCTGGGAAGCAGCGAGGTTACGCTTGAGGATATGGTCACGGCTTACAGCGCGTTCCCCGGTGGCGGGACGCGTCCGGAGGGCCTGTTTCTCATAGCGCGAATTGAAACACAGGATGGAAAAGAAGTATTTCGCGCCCAGCCCAAGCGACAGAATGTGATGGACCCAGGAGTGGCGTACGAAGTCCACTCATTCCTGACCGATGCGTTGACCTCCGGGACCGGCGCGAAAGCGCAGAAATCATACGGCCTTAAAGGTTTTCCGGCGGCTGGAAAAACCGGGACCGCATACAACTTCACGGACGCGTGGTTCGTCGGATACGACAGCGAGATTACCTGTGGAGTTTGGACCGGTTTCGACAAGCCACAAACGATCTATCGCGGAGCGTTCGGCAATGATCTCGCTTTGCCGATCTGGACCGCCATCATGAATGCATCGCTGACAAAAACCCCTCCACGAGATCTGGGACGTCCAATCGATCTAAAGAGAGTGGAAGTCTGTTTGAATACCGGGTTGCCCGCTTCGCCGAAATGTTCCTTGCTTTCGACGGTCTCGAACGATCCGGATCTGCCGGCCCGTAAAGGGACCTTTTTCGAATTCACTACGCCGAAGCAGATGCCGAAAGAACGTTGTTGGTTGCACGGCGACGACAATCGTTCCTTTGTTAAGACTTTAAGGAACCAGGATATTCCCCGTGCTACGACTGCCAATGAGGTCGGCAAGTTTCCGCCGGTGACGATGCAGGGTCCTACCGTTGTTGGCAATGATCCGTACGATTCAACCAAACCGCGAAAGGATAACGTGCAAGTTGCTCAGGCCGGTCCGACACTTACGCCGGCGCCGAAAGCTTTGCCCGTCACAACAACGTCGCCCCAGGTGCGCCGGGCCGAACCCGTCGGACCACTCGACCGACAGTCGACCCCTCCGAAGGTCGACTTACCGCCGCCGGAGCACGTCGACCTCGGGTCCGATCCCACGAATCTGTAGAAGAAACGCGGATTGCGGAATGATCATACGCAACCCTATCGCCCTTTCGGGCTTATCATTCCGCAATCCGCAATCCGCATTTCTTCTATGGTTTTGCGCGCAGATAAAGCGCTCTTCTACCTAGGTCAAGAACGGCGTCATAAGACCAGAGAATATCTGCTCCAATAAGTCCCGCCCAGGGCGGTCCTCCTTCGGAGTCGGACAGCTCAAAACTGGCGCTACGCACTTTGTGTCCGCCGAGGTTAAAGCTACCAAGCTGCAAGCCTTTTGCGGTAACGGAATACACCCTCGTGTTGTCGAAATGGTGCAGGGGACTGTGTACTTCGGCTTGGGTAACCTCAGAAGGGAGGTTCTCGGCTTCGACGACGGACTGCTTGATAAGCGTTTTCGGGTCCCCGGTATCAATGTAGAAACGGTATTCGGAATTACCGACTCTCCCGATGACTTCCAAATGGTACTCTGGAGTGACGGACAGGGGAATATAAGTGAACCCTTCTTGTTCATAAGCTGCGCGGGTCCTGGCTGGATCAGCGGTCGGTGCCAAAATGATTTGCTGGTTCGACCAGTCGACGATCGCATTTTGGCGCAGGAGGATATCCATGCCAATCATCCCATTTCGGTTGAAATCGCCAGA
>Ga0209526_10001295_pt1 | contig 16647 bp, 13 predicted proteins | sample JacPinW_OM2H0_M1_FD_188566 | JGI IMG/M metagenome (GOLD analysis project Ga0209526, IMG submission 188566) | Forest soil microbial communities from Algoma, Ontario, Canada - Jack Pine, Ontario site 1_JW_OM2H0_M1 (SPAdes) (version 2) | ecosystem: Environmental > Terrestrial > Soil > Boreal... | reverse complement strand
CCGCAGCCGCTACAAGACCCGCCGCTCGATCTTGGTTGGATACGGCGGCAGCTTTCTCAAATGAAAGTGCTGTTCGCCTTCGAGTACCATCTTCTGCTAGCACTCGCGAGCTTCACCCGCCCTCCGATAACCAACACGGCCCTTTCCCAGTCGGTGGGCGGTTGAAGGAACCGCGGTTGCTGTCTGGGGTAGCGCCTGAGTATCCGTCGGTCGCGCGGAGGGAGCACGTCGAAGGCGACGTCATCGTCGAAATTGTCGTTGACGAAGGCGGCAATATTTCCGATATGACGGCCGTTTCTGGCCCGATGGTCCTGCGCCGAGCAGCGCTCAGTGCGATAGATCGCTGGAAGTATGAACCTCCCAAATTAGATGGCCAACCCGTCTCTGTGCAGGCGACGGTGACGCTCCAGTTCCGGCTCTAACGAGCGAGCTTTGGCGTGCCGACATCGCAGTCGGTGGTTTTGATCTCCCAACGGAAACCAGGAAATGTGCACGACGCCCACCACCAGCGCCGGACCGTGGGCAGTCGAACCGCTCCACCTGGACAAGTACCGCGCCTCAGGATGCGCTATCAAGGCCGGTTCAAAGCCGAGCTGGCCCAAGAGCTCCAGAGGCTGAATCAACAGATGATGAACTCCGACCTGATCATCGCCCCCAAGCAAGTCCCCCGGTCCCAGCCGTCGGCGGATGCTAGCGGCGGAAACTCCTCAGGCTCGGGGAGAACTAACGCTAGCGTCGAGGATTTGCCATGAGCCATATTTTTGAACTATTGCGTGAGGCCCAGCAGGAACGGGCGATTCTTGATCGATCGATCGCATCGACGGCGACGAACAGCCGCAATTTTGAGGTTCTACGCCTGGCGCAAAAAGACGCGCGACTCTTCGAAGCCGTGGGGCCACAGGCGGCCGTTCCAATCGAGCCGGCGCCACCGCGACCCGCTGAATTCCCCCGGGATGAGACCTTTAAGCTGGTCCAGCGGGTTTTTCTGTCCGCCGGCGCCGCGGCTCCGAGAGCGGTCGTGTTCTGCGCTATCGACGAGGGCAGCCGACGCAACTGGATTTGCGCACGAGCCGCCGAGCTGCTGGCCAGCCACACGCAACGCTCGGTCTGTCTCGTGGATGCAAACCTGGCGACCCCTGGGCTGCACAATTACTTCGAGGTCGAAAACCGCCGGGGACTCGCCGGGGCGATCAGCGAACCCGGCCCGATCAAGGACTTCACACGACCGCTCGGCACGGGCTGTTTGCGGCTGATGTCTGCCGGCGTGCTGTTACCCGGAGCGGATTCTCACGCGGTGTTGGCGTCGGGGCGTCTGCGTGCGCGGATTTCCGAGATCCGAGCGAGCTTCGACTACGTACTGCTCGATGCGCCGCCCGCGTCAGGCAGTTCCATCACAAGCTACTTGGCCGGATTAGCCGACGGGGTCATCCTCATCGTCGAGCCGAGCTTCACCCCGAGGCAAGCGGCGCTCGAAGCCAAAGGGGACATCGAGGCTGCGGGCGGCCGCGTGCTCGGCGTCGTACTCGACCGGCGTGGGCTGACGTTTTCAGATCGAACGGGACAGCCCGAGAACGGTTCGAAAACAGCCCGCAACTCCTAGCTCTGGTTCCCGGGATTCTCATCTCCCATTCAAGTCTCGATCGGAAGGACTCAGCGTGGGTACTAGACGCCGCTACATTCTGTTGAGTTTTTTCAAGGCGTTCGATTTGGCGCTCCTGCTCGGTTCGCTTTTGACCGCTGCTATGCCGAATCTAAACGAGGTCGGCGCCACTTCGCTCACCGATTTCTTGTCCATGCGGATCTCGGTACGCAACTTCGCGCTCTTCGCGGGCCTCCTGGTTCTTTGGCATTTTCTGTTTTCCTTTTTTGGCTTGTACAAATCCAAACGGCTTTCGGGCCAGCGCACCGAAGCCATCGACGTCTTGAAGGCGACTTCGCTGGGAACTTTTGCTTTCTTCCTGGTGGGCATCCAGTTCAAGTTGACCGTGATCCATCCGTTGTTTCTCACCGTGTTCTGGCTGACCAGTACGGGCGCCGCTGTGCTGAGTCGGCGGATGCTGCGGTTCCTGCTCGAGCAAATTCGGCATCGTGGCCGCAACCTTCGCGACGTCCTGATCGTGGGCACCAACCCGCGCGCGGTGAAGCTTGCAAGGTCTCTCGAAGCTCATCCCGCGCTCGGCTATCGCGTCCTCGGTTTTGTCGACCGGGAGTGGCCGGGCATCGAAGAGTTCCGCAAAACGGGCTACACACGCGTTTGCGGCTTCGAGGCCTTCTCTTCCTTTGTACGTGACACCGTCGTCGATGAGGTCGTAATCACTCTGCCAGTCAGTTCTCTCTATCTCGAGACCTCGCGTATCGTGGCGTTCTGCGAGCAGCAGGGCATCATCACCCATGTCCTCTCCAGCCTGTTTGATCTCAAAACCGGGCGGGAAAAGTCCCCCTTGGACTACGGTTCGCTGATCACCCTTCATCCGGGAGCGATGCAGGGATGGCCATGGCTGGTCAAGCGCGTTCTCGACGTCATGATCTCATTGTCGTGCCTCATCTTGTTCGCGCCCGCCCTTCTCGTCACAGCCGTGCTGATCAGATTGACCTCTCCTGGTCCGATCTTTTTTGTTCAGAAGAGGGTGGGCCTGAACAAGAGGCTGATCTCCGTCTATAAGTTCCGGACGATGGTGCAGGATGCCGAGCAGAAACAAGCTCAGCTCGAACACCTAAACGAGGTCGGCGGACCGGTATTCAAGATCAAGAATGATCCCCGTGTAACGCCCATCGGGAGGTTTTTAAGGAAGACCAGCATCGACGAACTCCCTCAGCTCGTTAATGTCTTGAAAGGCGATATGAGCCTTGTGGGTCCGCGGCCGCTGCCTGTGCGGGACTATCAAGGCTTTGACACCGACTGGCAGCGCCGCCGCTTCAGCATCCGTCCCGGGATCACTTGCCTCTGGCAGATCAAGGGCAGGAGCTCTATCCAATTTGAAAGATGGATGGAACTGGATCTCGAGTACATCGATCGATGGTCTGTTTGGCTGGACTTGCAGATTCTGATTCGGACCATCCCCGCGGTTCTGAAAGGCTCGGGTGCAGCCTGAGGTTTTTCGGCGAGGCTCGGGCACCGAAATCACGCCATGGCCTTACCGGGAATTTCGCGAAACCCAATAAACTTATGAATCCAGATCCACAGATGACCGTGGCGGTTGCCCTTCCGCACGGCCGTAGACAGGCTCCGGCCCCAGCACGGGATCCGGAGCTGTCGGAATTTTCCGAAACTCTATTCGGCCTGATGGAAGAACTCAGCCTGCCCTATTGCTTGCTGGCGGAACCTTGCCGGGAGTCGAGCAATTCGGTTTGCCGGCTGGAAATAACAGTTCTTCGAGCCGAACCTACGCGTTTTCCACTGTTGTTCGGAAAACTCCGCGAAAAGGGATATATACCGCTGCAATCGGTTCCCTTGAACGCCAATGATTGCCGCTATGACTTTGCAAGCCGCTTGGATGCGGACGCGCAATTTTTCAGTATAACGATTCGAGAGACATTCCCCGGGGGCCGCCTGTTCATCACCGATGGCGGAACCCTGGCTCGGCGTCAGAACCGCGGGAACTGCTGGATTGCCTGCGAAGCTGATCGATTTTGCTACCTCTTAACGAAAGTCAGCCTCGAGGGAGTGGTCACAGAAGGCCAGCGGGACCAGCTCCAGCAACTAGCCGAAGCCCTCGGACCGGCCGAGGCGGAACGGGTCGCCGCCCGGCTCTTCGGCGAAGATTTAAACGGAGAAGTTGCCGCGGCGTGCGTTCACGGGCAATGGGACCGAATCCGGGAGCGGCTCGCGGCTCCGATGCGTGGCGTGACGCTTCGAACGGCTGGCCTCGGCTGTTTGGTGTACATGCTTCTCGAACTGCGGTGCGCGCTGCGGCGCTGGTTCCGACCAAGTGGAGTCTACCTTGTCATCTTGGGGCCAGACGGTGCGGGCAAGAGCACCCTCACTCGCAAGATCTTTGAATTCTTCGGCCCTTTATTTGAGGGCCATCGGATGCTCCAATGGCGCCCGCAGCTGCTCAAGCCCAGGAAGGAAGAGACTCCCTGGTTCAATCCCCCGCATACCAAACCGCCATATGGATTTCTCAGGTCGGCGGCCCATCTTCTGGCCGTGTTTGCAGATTATTGGGTGGCCTATCCGATCCTGATCCGGCCGCTTCTAGCGCGCACTGCTCTGATCGTCTACGACCGCGATCTCCACGATTTGCTAGTCGATCGCCTGCGGTATCGGTACGGCGGGCCGGGCTGGCTGTGTCGATTCGCCGTCGGTCTGATGCCTAAGCCAGAAACTGTGTACCTGACGCTTGATGCTGAACCAGACATCATCCTAGGTCGCAAAAACGAAGTCGCCCGGGATGAGCTCGAACGTCAAAGGAGCGCCTATAGAGAGCTGGCAGCCGGCCTTGCTAATTCCACTGTGATTCGAACGGATCAAGATATCGAGGCGAGCACTGGTTCCGCGATGAAAGCAGTTCTGAAATATATGGCCAGTCGCTTCGAACAGCGCGAACGATTGCCTCTGCGGGGCGAAACACCGGAAACCAACGGGCATCAAACGGCACCGCAAGCGAATCTGCGGATCGTGTCTGACCTCTACCAGCACCTGCGCCACCTGATTCACTTCGTTGCGGGGCTCCAATCCTGGGCTCTGAAAGGCTCTATGGCCGTCATGGATCAGGCGCTGATCTCCGGGTCGAATTTTCTCCTTGGCATTATCCTGGCTCGCCATTTGGGGGCCGAACAGTACGGTGCCTATGCTCTCGCGTTTTCGACCTTCGTGCTGCTCGCTCTACTCCACCAGGCCTTGTGGTTAGAACCGATGTCGGTTTTTGGTCCATCGGTTTACCGAAAAACCCTCCCGCAGTATCTGGGGCTCTTGCTGCGGGGACAGTTGAGCCTGGGTGCGGCGATTGTGATCTGCGCGGGCTTGGCCGGCGGCATCTCTTCGTTGCTGAGAGAACCGAGTCGTCTGGCATCGGCCTTTCTCGGGATGTCGTTTGCCGCTCCCTGTGTACTGCTGTTCTGGTTTGCCCGGCGGGCGTTCTATCTGCAGTTGCGGCCGGGTCAAGCACTGGTCGGCGCGAGCACATATTCCGGGCTTCTGTGTTCAGGATTCTTGGCTCTCGGCTACCGGCATCTGTTCTCACCCTTCTCCGCATTCCTGGTCATGGGAGCCGCCGCCCTCCTCACGAGCCTTGTGCTTCTAATTCGCCTGCAGCCGGCTACCAGTCAGAAGAACATCGCCGGAGTGCTGACGCTCAAAGAAGTCGGCGAACGACACTGGCGCTATGGCAGATGGGCTCTAGTCAGCGGACTATTCATTTGGATTCCCTGGAATGTGTTTTACTCCATCATAGCCCGCCATTCAGGCCTGGCCGAGACGGCAAACTTGAGGGCCTTGTTAAACCTGGCCATGCCCATCACCCAGACCTACGCTGCATTCTCTTTACTGTTCATGTCCCACGCCGCTCGCCTTGGACAAGAGGAAGGCTGGGGGGCAGTCAAAGCTCAGGCCTGGAAAATTGCCGGCCTGTATGCCTCAGGATCAGGCGCGTACTGGCTGCTGGTCTGCCTTTTTCGGAGTCAACTGATTGACTTCCTCTACGCGGGTCACTACCAGCAGGTGGTTTCCCTCCTGCCAGCGGTCGCGATCGCCTCGATCTTGTCGGGTGCTGCCATGGGCCCGACCATCGCCATTCGCGCCATGCGCTCGCCTTCGAGTGTGGCTGCCATCTACTGCGGCTCGAGCGTGGTCTGCATGTTGGTGGGAATCCCAGCGTGTTGGGCGTGGGGAATTCTTGGAGCAGTCCTTGCCATCCTGCTCTCGAGCGTAATGGCTGTTCTCACCGGATTCTGGATACTTTGCTCGCGCAAGTCAGATGAACCAGCGCCGGAGTTTGGCGCGAAACAGGTCGCTCGGTCATCCATCATCGTCACCCTGGATCGACAGATAGCAACGCAAGCAGAACAGGGACGTTAGGCAAGATGCTAACCGCAACAGCTACCAGAGTCCTGAGTGAGTGGGTAGATCGAAAAACCCTGTTTGGTTTCGCTATCGCCACAACGCTCGGTGTGCTCGTGGCCGCCCATCCGATTCCCGCTTTTGTCGGGATAGCGGTCTGCACGAGCCTGTGCTTGATTGTGCGTTGGTGCCGAGGGCGGATGGAATTTTGGCAGGCGCTGGTCCTGCTAGCCTTGACCCCGTACATCATCCTGAACTTTGGCTTTGACAACCTTGCCATCAACTACTTCCCGGTTGGCGAGTTGCTACTGTTGCTAGCGCTCGCCCTCGTGATTCGGGAGACGAAATCAGACCTGTTAAAGAGAACGCTGCTCGATCCTCCGGTCGTTTGTCTGATCGCTCTGTTGCTGTTGTCGTGCCTTCATTTGATCATCGATGTGCCCCGGTATGGACTGTATGCCGTGCGGGACAGTTCCATGTTCTTCGAGGCGGTATTTATAGTTTTGGGAATCGTGTGGGCCCAGAATCCGCGGGGCACGCAGCTTCTGATTCGCTGGCTGTTCTTGATTCTCCTGGTGAACCTGTTCTACGCCTACACCTTCTCCTGGGGCGAAAGAATCCAGGCTGCCTCTCCCAGTTTCGGCGTGTTTCATCCAGTCCCGCTGTTGGGGAATTACCAGCAGGGTGCCCACTGGTTGCTCCTAGGAGCCCTGTTCTTTGTCTGGCTTGGACCATCGGTTGTTCGCTGGCCGCGCTGGGTCCTGATCGTGCTCGCTGCCGCACAACTCGGCGGCTTAGCGATACTGCAGGACCGGTCGATGTATGTCGGGATGGTGGTGATCGTCCTCATTCTGCTTCTGTTCCATCAAACCAAGAAATTAGTCGCGTTTCTATCCACGATCGGGTGGGGAATCGCCTTCGTGCTGGTGCTGTCGACGGCCGTTTCTGTGCTGGGCATCAAACTTCAGGGCCGCATGGGCCCTGTGGATGTCTCGTTCCTAGAGGAGCATGCCAAGACTGTGCTGGCCATAGGCGACGCGAACACCCTGATGTCACACGACGTCGACCGAGCCGACTGGTACGGCCAGGTCTGGAACCGCGTCACCTCGAGCCCGTCGAATCTATTTGTCGGCGAAGGCTTCGGGCAAGCCTTGATTCATTTCGCGAATGAGCAGGGAATACCTGTCCGCCAACCCCACAATTCCTCGCTTACCGTGCTGGCGCGCTTGGGTTTTGTGGGATTGACGTTCTGGCTGCTGTTCATCGGGATGGTCCTGGTTCGCTGTGTCCGATTCCTCCGCACGCCGTACAGATCGGCGGCGGTTTTCGGCCTGGTTCTGTGGCTGTTCCTCAGCATTATCGTGGCCCTGTTGGAAGCGAGCGTCCAGCCCGCTTTCGAGTTCTCTCACGGAGCCATCCCGTTCTATTTCCTGGTGGGGCTAGCCATCGGACTCATGCGACACGGGAAAGGCAGTCTCGACTTTCGACCTTTAGCTGCTGGGACACCGACCAGGGTCGGCCTCTGACACTTGATTGTTCCCCTTGGAAAACTTACGGACAAAATCAGGATCGTAACCACGAGCTGGGATGATGGGCACCCGTGCGATCGTCGGCTAGCCAAGTTGCTCGCCTCGAGGAGCCTGCCGGCAACATTTTACGTCCCGCTAGCCGGCGAGGACGGCAAGCCCGTGCTCGGACCGGAAGCTCTTCGGTCCTTGCGCAGCCAGGGATTTGAAATCGGCGCGCACACCATGTCGCACCAGATCGTATCCGGGTTGCCGGATGCGGAACTTTCCAGGCAAGTGCACGGCTCAAAGCAGAAGCTCGAGGAGCAACTCGGCGCGGAAGTGCCGATGTTTTGCTACCCGCGAGGACGCTACGACGGCAAAGCTATCGACTCGGTACGACGGTCCGGCTTCCGGGGCGCGCGAACCACGCGCATGCTTTCGCATACGCTTCGGTTCAGCCGTTTTGAAATGCCGACCAGCCTGCAGGCTTACCCGCATCGCCCGCTCAGTTATTTGAAAAATCTCGGCAAGCGCCGAGATTTGGCCGGATTCGGTCGCTACGTCAACGAGTACCTCGCGTGCAAGAGCTGGGTCGAGATGGGAAAGAGGCTCTTTGAGGACGTTCTCGCCGGGGGCGGCCTATGGCATCTCTACGGCCATTCTTGGGAGCTCGAAGAGCTCGGACTCTGGGACCAGTTGCAGGAGATGTTCGACTACGTTGCTGACCGGCCGGGCGTGATTTATGCCTCCAACAGCCAGGCTCTCGAGCTTGCACAGGATGAGGCGTCTACGGGTGCCGAGGCCGCATGAAGATTGTGATGGTTCACAACACCTATCAGCACCCGGGAGGCGAAGACGCATCCTTCCGAAACGCGCGCGACCTGCTACAGAACGCGGATCACGAGATTGTTGAGTACCTGCGCAGCAACGACGAGGTCAACCAATTCGTGTCGCTCCGCCAGCTGACTCTGGCCAAGCGAACCATCTGGGCCGGGGACACGAGGAGGGAATTCCGCGAATTGCTGATGCGAGAGAAGCCCGACGTTGTACATGTCCAAAATACGTTTGTGATGATTTCTCCCTCGATCTACTGGGCGTGCCGCGACGCGCAGGTGCCGGTAGTCCAAGTCATGGAGAATTACCGGCTGCTTTGCCCCGGAGCCCTCTTACTCCGCGATGGAAAGGTCTGCGAAGAATGCATGGTGCACGGCGTGTGGCGGAGCGTGCGCTATGGTTGCTACCGTCAATCGAGCAAAGCGACCGCCGTGGTGGCCGCGATGCTCGCGACGCATCGCTTCCTTGGCACGTGGTCACGGTTGATTGACTACTACCTGGTTCCGACAAACTTTGGGCGCCGCAAGTTCATCGAGGGGGGGCTGCCGCCGGAGAAACTGCTGGTCAAGCCGAACTTTGTCTATCCGGATCCCGGCGAAGGCCATGGCGAGCGGACCTACGCGCTCTTCGTGGGACGGCTTTCCCCCGAGAAGGGCTTACGCACGCTGCTGTCAGCTTGGGCAAGCCTTCGCACTCCGATCCCCCTCCACATCGCTGGCGACGGCCCTATGAAGGAAGAACTCGAGGGCTACGTCCGCCAAAACGCTCTTTCCCATGTGCGCTTCCTGGGAAATCTAAAGCGGGACCAAGTCATGATGGCCATGAAAGAGGCACGCTGCCTTCTATTTCCTGGCGAATGCTACGAAGGGCTTCCCCATACTGTCCTCGAGGCGTTTGCTTGTGGTACTCCGGTCATCGCCTCGAGCATGGGAGCGGCGCAGGAAGTTGTGTTAGACGGCCGGGTGGGGGTCCAGTTCACCCCCGGCGATACCAAAGACCTGGCGAGCAAGACCGAATGGGCATGGGCGCACCCCGCAAGACTGGCGGAGATGGGGCGAGAGGCCCGACGAGAATACGAAGCTAAATACACGGCAGCGCGCAACTACGAGCTGCTCATGAAGGCTTACCAGCGGGCTATCGAGGATCATGCACCAGAGCCCATGACTCTCGAAACCACTCTGCTAAACCCCGCGCAACATCTCGGGACTCAATAAGAACGCACCAGATCATTACTAAACATCCAGTTCGCAATAAAAAAAAGGAGAAACTCGAATGCAGATTTTGATTACGGGCGGAGCAGGTTTCATCGGTTCCTACCTGACTGAGCTGTTGCTGGCACAAGGCGATACCGTTTGGGCCGTTGACGATTTATCGACGGGCTCTATTGACAATATTGAGCACCTCAAAAGTCATCCCCGTTACCACTACCAGATCGAGAGCGTCATGAATGTACCCCTGATGGCCGAGCTGGTCGATCGTAGCGACGTCATTTTCCATCTAGCGGCCGCCGTCGGCGTCCGCTTGATTGTCGAGAGCCCCGTTCGAACGATCGAAACAAATATCCGAGGCACCGAGATTGTCCTGCAGGCGGCCGCGAAGAAGAAAAAGCGCGTGCTCATCGCCTCGACTTCCGAGGTTTACGGCAAGTCCACCAAGGTTCCTTTTTGCGAGGAAGATGATCTGGTGAGCGGCCCCTCGACGAAGGGGCGCTGGAGTTATGCCTGCTCAAAGGCGATCGATGAGTTTCTCGCTCTGGCCTACTGGAGGGAACGCAAACTGCCAGTGACAATCGTCCGACTATTCAACACCGTCGGGCCGCGTCAGACCGGACGGTACGGCATGGTCGTGCCCAACTTCGTGCGTCAGGCGCTCAACGATGAACGCATCACCGTCTACGGCACGGGCAAACAGACCCGCTGTTTCGGCTACGTCGAGGATGTGGTCGAGGCACTCAACATGCTGATGCACACCGAAAAATCCATCGGAGAGATCTTCAACGTGGGCAACAACGAGGAAGTCTCCATTGAAGAGCTTGCCGAGCGCATCCGCCGCATGTCCGAGAGCCGGTCCGAGATTGTCCACATTCCTTACAGTCAAGCTTACGAAGAAGGCTTCGAAGACATGTACCGACGGGTACCCTCGCTCGAGAAAATCGGTCGGTGTATCGGATACCGCCCCAAAACATCGCTCGACGAGATCATCGATAAAGTTGTCTCGTTTGAACGCAACCGCCGGTTCGGCATCGTGGGTGCCGCAACAGGGGTACCCATGCTGTTTAATCCGCCGCTCATTCAACAGCCTTCTCAGCTGATGCCTTAGCCTTGTTCGTCGAAAGATCAGCCTGGAAGAATTTGGTGATGTCCAGAAAACCCAACACGGAAGCCCATCTGCATGCATTGTCCGTTCTGGCACTCTGTCCCGACAGATCAGCCGAGGCGGTTCGTCACGTTGTCGGACTAGACGAGTCCGAGCGCGAGGAATTCATTCATCTCGCCGAGGTGCATCACGTCGTGATCCGCGCTCTCGAGCCGCTCGAGCGCCAAGCCAGAACGGATGGCCATGCCGAGTTGGCGAGGCGAGTACGAACCGCGCTCGACCGGGAGCAGGACCGCATCGCCAAGGCTCTAGCGGGTCTCGACAGGGTGTGTGCTCAGCTCGAAGCGGCCGGCTGCGCGGTCGTGGTAATGAAGACGCTCGATCATTGGCCCGACTTTGGCAGCGACCTGGACCTGATCACCACAGCCGATCGAACCCGCGTACTGCCCTTGCTCAAAAACGCCCTCGGAGGGCGCCGTTGCATGCGTACGCTGTCAGACTGCATCGCGCACAAGCGCAGCTTCACTCTACCCGGACTCGCCGAACAAGTGGAGTTGCATATCAAGAGGCTGGGACAGGTTGGCGAGCACATAAAATTGGCCGCGCGTTTCATTGACCGTCGCCATCTGGAAACGTTTGGCGGACACACGTTCCAGGTGCCCGCACCCGAAGAGCGTGTCATGGCCGCGACACTGCAGCGCATGTACCGGCACCTCTACATGCGCATCTGCGATGTTTGCAATACCGCGCAGTTGATCAAGAGTCGGCAACTCGATTACGCCGGGTTGCGCGCCGCCGCTGAAGAGGGGGGCATTTGGCCCGGTGTGGCGACCTATTTGATGGTGGTATCGGATTACGTCAAGAAATATCGCGGCCAAAGCCTGGAGCTTCCCGATCAGGTAGTCGCCTCGGCGCGCTTCGGAGCAGAAAAGGTGTTTCCCCGCGGGCTGTACTGCCGGTTTCCCGTGGTGCCATACGGCTTGGCTCTCTATGCCCACCAACTGAGGCATATCGCCCGAAGTGGAGATATCCACGGCACGGCGCGCCTGAGCTTGGTTCCCCCTCTGGCTTCGATCGGCGCACTCGCCTACGCCCTCATGGGCAGCAGCGAACGAATCTGGTAACTGTTCCATCCCTTTATTCCAGGTAACAACAGGTCGGACACATCGATGCCACCCCAGCCAATTTCCAGTGCAAGGTTCTCCCGGTTTGCGCCTCTAGCTCGTAAGTGGCGACTCGCACGACGCTTGTACCAGAAGGAAGGGACCTCCACTCTGCTTGCGGAGCTCCTCTACTACGTCAGCAAGCCGATGCTGTGGGCCTACGAGTCTGTCCGGTGGTGCTGGTGCGGAATTCGAGGGCAGAAATCGTTTGAAGTATTGGGTCACCAGATCGCCGTTTTTCCGAAGGATTCCGGAATTTCGCGGGAACTGGCTCTGCACAAGGTGCACGAGCCGCTTGCCACCCGTCTTCTGCTCGAAACCCTGAAACCCGGCATGAACGTGGTCGATATCGGGAGCAATATCGGATACTACGCCCTCTTAGAAGCCCGTCTGGTCGGACCGCAGGGACTCATCATTGCTATCGAACCCATGAAGGAAAATGCTCGGCAGCTGATCCGGAATATCGAGACTAATGGCTATCGCAACATTCTCGTGCACGAATTTGCCATCGCTAACCGTAACGGAACGGCAGATATGCATGTATCAGAGAAGTCGAATTGGCACTGCCTTTCCGCGGTCCCCGGGCCAGCAAAGAAGCGGCAGGTCCCCGTCTCGACCCTGGACAAGCTGTTGGCAAGTCTGCGGCTAACACGTGTGGACTTGATGCGCATGGATTTAGAAGGCTATGAGGTCGTGGCCATCGAGGGCATGCACTGGGCTCTTCAGATGTACAGCCCGCGCCTTCTCGTCGAGCTCCATCCGCACATCATTGCGATACAGCCTACCGTCAAATACCTCTGCTTTCTCAAGAATTTGGGCTACCGCGTGGAATGGCTAATCGAACAGGAACGGGATGTGGCGTTTCGTTGGCGATTCTTGAAAGCGGAAAGACCGACGATGGACGACTTGATGTGCGACCCCCGGATTTGCCGAGATCCCCGGGCAGTCACGGTGCTCCTGTCCAGGGATTCGGCGGGGTGTCTCGAACGGGACGATGAACGGCTCGGAGCAACGGAGCGTCGTTCCCGCAGAGCTTGAGCCATCCCGCAGTCTGGTCCGCTAAGGCGGCGGACTTCTCACCTGATTAAGAAATCTCTCCTCCGACCACCTGTCTTGCTGGGCGGGGGCAAATGTTCGGGGGCGGATAAATTGATGACCAGCGAAAAACCAAAGACGGCGCGCTTCGACGTTCTCGGTGTGCCCGTGGACGCGGTGCAGATCCCTGATGTGATCCTAAAGATGGAGCAGTGGATTTCCCGAGGGGACGCCGGTCGCTACATTGCGGTCACAAACACCCACGTCGTCGTTGAAGCAGAACGCGACCGCTCCTTCAGGCAGACACTCGTCTGTGCCGACCTGGTTGTCCCGGATGGTATGCCTTTGGTCTGGATGGGCCGGAGAAACGGATTCCACATGCCGCAGCGGGTCTACGGTCCGGATCTGTTTGAAGCCTTTTGTCGGGAGACGCATGAGAAGGGATACACCCACTTCTTTTACGGCGGCGCTCCCGGCACTCCCGAGGAGATTGCCCGTGTGCTCAAGAAGCGGTATCCGGGGTTGCGGGTCGTCGGCACCTACTCTCCCCCTTTCCGTCCGCTGACGCCGGAAGAAGACGCCCAAACCGTTGCCATGATCAACCGAGCGGCTCCCGATGTGCTTTGGATTGGCCTGGGCTGCCCGAAACAGGAGCGCTGGATGCACGAGCATCGGTCCTGCTTGGCCGTACCCGTCATGTTGGGAGTGGGCGCGGCCTTCGACTTTCTGAGTGGGCGCACCCCACAGGCTCCGCGATGGATAAGAGAGCACGGCCTGGAGTGGCTCTATCGCTTGTGTAAGGAGCCTCGACGCCTGTGGCGTCGTTACCTGGTCTCGAACAGCTCTTTCATCTACTACTGCTGTCTAGAGAGTGTTGGCCTGAAGCGATTCTTGAGTGGCGCAAACGATAGCCGAAAATCCGGCTATTCCACCGCGCCATTGGCACACCGCCGCCCTCGTTCCACCGTTCCAGACCGCAGAAGCGCGGCGTAGAGGCGTTTGAGCAACGAAGCGGCGCGCCTCGACGTGCCGACTGAGTTCTCATTGGCCAGCACAAGCTCAAAAAGTGAGGTTTTCCCAATGAAGCGAGCATTGATTACCGGCATCACCGGGCAGGATGGTTCCTACTTGGCGGAACTGTTGCTCTCGGAGGGCTACGAGGTCCACGGCATCATCCGCCGATCCAGTACGTTCAATACACGCCGGATCGACCATATTTACCAGGAGCCAGACACTCCGAACGCGCGTCTTCTCCTGCACTATGGCGACCTGGCCTCGACCGACTGGATGCTGGACTTGATCTATAGCCTGGCCCCTGACGAGGTATACAACTTGGCCGCCCAGAGCCATGTCAAGGTTAGTTTCGAAATCCCAGAATACACGGGCGACGTGACAGGTTTGGCCACCACGCGACTGCTCGAAGCGATCCGGCGCAGCGGGATCAAGACGCGCTTCTACCAGGCTTCCAGTTCCGAAATGTTTGGCGCGGCGCCGGCCCCGCAGAATGAAACCACGAATCTCCAGCCCCGGAGCCCCTACGGCGTGGCAAAAGTTCAGGCCTATTGGACGACGCGAATCTATCGAGAGGGCTACGGGCTGTTTGCCTGTAACGGTATCCTCTTCAATCACGAGAGCCCCCGACGCGGCGAGACTTTCGTTACGCGCAAGATCACCCGCGGCCTGGCCAGAATCCTCGCCGGCCGGCAGGACAGAATCCTTCTCGGAAACCTGGACGCGGAAAGGGACTGGGGATATGCCCCGGAGTACGTGGAAGCAATGCGGCTCATGCTACAGCAGGACCGTCCGGACGATTTTGTGATTGGGACTGGAGAAACTCACTCGGTTCGGGAGTTCGTCGACGAAGTCTTTCGCTATGTCGGCCTTGACTGGCAACAGCATGTCGAAATCAATCCGCGTTACTTCCGCCCACTCGAGGTTGAGTGCCTGCTAGCCGACGCCTCCAAAGCCCGGAATCAGCTCAAATGGTCGCCCCAGGTCACCTTCCGCGAGTTGGTAGCCATCATGGTGGATGCCGATCTGGAAGCAAATGGACTACAGGCACCAGGAGCAGGCAAAAGGATCTTGGAGGCGAAGCTCGGTCACTGGCACCAATGGCAGAACTCGGTTGGCGACGCGGTGCATGCGCTCGCGGGCCGAGCCGCCGACTGAAAAAGGGGTTGCCTTTGTTCCTATCCCAAGTTACGCAGGTTCCCTTTCTTGAGGACGATCTCTGGAATGGTTATCCGGAACAGGCCAGGACGCCTTACGGTCTGGCCAAGAAAATCGTTTGCGGCGTGCTAGAGGGTACTCGCCCGCTGTGTCGTCCAGGTTGCGTCGATCCTGCTGTTCGCGGGTGTAGCCGGCGATCAATCTTGCGCCGGACGTTGACAAGAGGCCAGAGGTCATGACCAGGAGTTTGTATCGGTGCTCTCTGCTGGCACCCCTGTTGATGCTCGGCGCGACCGTTTCGTTCGCGCAGGTCCCAAAATCCAGTCACGTCTTCATCGTACTCGAGGAAAACGCGAATTATTCCAAAACGATCGGGAATCCGAGGCTACCCTATCTGAACAGCCTGGCAAATCGCTACGGCCTCAGCACGAACTATTTCGCCAATACGCACCCCTCCATCGGAAATTATTTCATGCTGACTACCGGACAGATTTTGACCAACGATGACAGCCAAACTCCGGATTCGTTTCCCGTGTCGGTCGATAACGTGGTGCGCGAACTGCTTGCGGCCGGCAAGACTTGGAAGTCTTACTGCGAGGACATTCCTTCGGTTGGTTACACGGGCGGAGACAGCGGCAAATACTCTGCTCGCCACTGCCCGCTTGCGTACATGACCGACGTGCAGAACAATCCCACGCAGAAGCAGAACTTGGTGCCTTTCACGCAGTTTCCGCAGGACTTGGCCAACAACCAGTTACCCAACTTTTCCTTTATAGCGCCGAACCTATGTAACGATGCCCATGACTGTCCGCTCTCGACCGCCGATGCGTGGCTTCAGAACAACATCGATCCGCTGATCACCAGCCCTATCTTCCAACAGGATGGCGTGCTGGTTCTGGTGTTTGACGAGTCCGAGTCTGATAACGCGAACGGTGGCGGCCAAATTTCCTGGGTCATCGTCGGTCCAAGGGTCAACCACGGCCTGCAATCCAATAGCTTCTATCAGCACCAAAATACTCTGCGGTTGCTCTCTGAGACCCTCGGCTTGACGAAGTTCCCTGGAGCTGCGGCCCGGGCGGCTGACATGCACGAGTTCTTCGGCAGCCCTCCGCCGCTTCAGCCGCCGAACTGCACGCTTTCAGTCTCACCCAGCAGGGGCCCGGTGCCCTTGCAGGTGACTGCCAAGGCAACTTGCACGGACCCGCAGGGCTCCCCACTCACCACCCGGATTACCTGGGGCGACGGCTCATCAACCAACGGCAGCAGCGGTGCACATAGCTACGCCAAGGCAGGATCTTACATAAATAAAGTAACGGCCACCGACAGCGCCAAGTTGACCGGTTCAGCCTCCCGAACCGTGACCACGACCATTCTGGGGACGCCGGGGCCGATCACGATCAATGGAGCGAACGGCACGATCGTCGAGAATCTTCATATCACAAATCCAAACGGCGACTGCCTAACGGTTACGAATTCCACCAATATCACCATCCGCAGGTCGGAGATCGGCCCCTGTGGGGGGAACGGGGTGAACGTTTCGGGCGGCAATACCATTGGAATTTATGACAGTTACATCCATCCGGGAAAGCCGCTCGCTACGGGGTGTTGCGACACCCATGATGGG
>Ga0209526_10001294_pt1 | contig 16657 bp, 20 predicted proteins | sample JacPinW_OM2H0_M1_FD_188566 | JGI IMG/M metagenome (GOLD analysis project Ga0209526, IMG submission 188566) | Forest soil microbial communities from Algoma, Ontario, Canada - Jack Pine, Ontario site 1_JW_OM2H0_M1 (SPAdes) (version 2) | ecosystem: Environmental > Terrestrial > Soil > Boreal... | reverse complement strand
ATGGCCGACGCGGTGGTGTTCCTGGCCTCCGAGGGGGCCCGGTTCATCACCGGAGTCGGCCTGCCGGTCGACGGCGGCATGGGCATGTAGCAAACGACGCCGATCGAGAGGTGAACCTTCCATGAGCATCGACAAGCCCGTCGTGGTGTACGGCGCGTCCGGTTACACGGGGCGGCTGATCTGCGAGTACCTTCGCGAATTCAATGTCCCTTTCATCGCGGCCGGGCGCGATAAGGCCCGCATAGCCGAGGCGCTCGACAAGGTGCCGGGCATCGATACGGTCGCGCACGAGATCATTGAGGTCGAGCACCAGGTCGCCCCGCTGACCGAACTGCTGAGCGGAGCGCGCGTGGTGTGCAATACGGTCGGCCCGTTCGCCCAGCACGGCGGTGAAGTGGTCGAGGCCTGCATCGCCACCGGATGCCATTACATCGACACGACCGGTGAGCAGGACTGGCTGATCCAGTGCGATGAGGCCTACGGCCAGCGGATGGCGGACCAGGGACTCCTCCTGTCGCCCGGCGTCGCGCAGATGTACACGACCGGAGAGATCGCCGCCGGGCTGTGCCTGGAAACGCCGGGCCTGGACACGCTGGACATTCTTGTCTTCTGGAAGGGCCTGCCGACGATCGCGTCGACCCGGACGATCCTGGTGAATGCCGCGCTGTCCAAGGCGCACTATCTCGAACAGAACGAATATGTCGAGTGGCCGGCCGATGCCGGTCTTTATAGCGTGACGGTGCCAGGCCAGCACGAGACGGGACTCGCGCTGCCGTGGGGCGGCACCTCGCACCCGGTGTGGTTCAAGCGAGACCCGCGCGTGGCCAACGTCAAGGTGCTCGGCGGGGTCTTCAACCGCCCGCTGATGCTGGGCGTCCCGCAGATCGTCGCCGCCGCCCTAGCCCAGATCGAGGGACTTTCGGAGGAAGACCGGTACAAGGCACTGTCCGACCAGGCCGCAGCGGTGATGAACCAGATGCCGCCGCGCGAGAGCACACGGATCAACACTTCGCTGGACTCGGTGCACGCTTCGGGCCCGATCGGACGGGCGCACTGCGTGATCTATGGCAACTGCAATTACAAGCAGACCGGCCTGCTGCAGGCGTACGCGGCTTATTCGCTGCTGCTGCAGCCGCCGAAGCGGGTCGGATTCGCCTCCGGCTGCCAGGCCTTCGGCCACCGTGAGCTGCTGGGCGTGCTGCGCAGCTTCGGCCTCGTGATGGAGCCGATTCTCACCACGGCGCACTGAACCGTGCGGCTCACCGACTTCCTCGACAAGGGAGCGTCGCTGGGTCTCGACGCCCCGTGCCTGACCATGGCGGGCGACACCCGGACGTATGGCGACGTGCAACGGCTCTCCTGGATGATCGCCCGGGCGCTGTCCCGCTCGGGCATCAGGCCGGGCGACAAGGTAGCCGTGCTGTCCGCCAACGACCCCGTGGCCTTCTCCTGTGTGTTCGGCATCGCACGGGCCGGCGCCGTATGGTGTCCCATCAATCCACGCAACGAGGCAGCCGAGAACCGCGAACTCCTCGACCTCTTCGACTGCTCCTGCTTGATCTTCCAGGGAACCTTCGCGCCACTCGTCGCCCGGATCGCCCCGGATTTGCCGAACGTCACCACGCTCGTCAGCCTCGACGAGGGCGTTCCGGGCGCTATTTCGTTCGGAAAATGGCTGGATGGTATCGGTGACGAGCCCTGCGAGGCCGAGCCTGTAGACGACATCGCCATGATCGCGGGTACCGGCGGCACCACGGGCAAGCCCAAGGGAGTGCTGCTCACCGGCCACAACATCGAGACGATGACGGCCCTGACCCTGATGAGCTACCCTTTCGACGGGCGGCCCGCTTATCTGGCGCTGGCCCCGCTCACCCACGCCGCCGGGGTCCTGTGTTTCCCGATCATGACTCTCGGCGGCGAGATCGTCATCATGCCCAGGCCCGACCTGGCCGAGTTCCTCTCACTGATCGAACAGCACCGGGTCACCCACGCCTTCCTGCCGCCGACACTGATCTACCTGCTACTCGATCACCCCGGGCTGGCCGCGGCCGACCTGACGTCGTTGCAATGCCTCTGGTACGGCGCCGCCCCGATGTCAGCGGCCCGCCTGGAGCAGGCCATCGGCGCGATCGGCCCGGTCATGGGGCAGCTGTTCGGGCAGACCGAGGCGCCGATGATGATCTCCACCATGGCGCCGAAAGATCACTTCCGCGCTGACGGCACGCTGGCCAGGGAGCGCTTGGTCTCCGCCGGGCGGCCCACGCCCCTGGTGACCGTGGCGATCATGGATGACCAGGGCCGGCCACTGCCCGCCGGCCAGCGCGGCGAGATCGTCGTCCGCGGTCCCCTGGTCATGGCCGGCTATTACAAGGACCCGGCGGCCTCAGCCGAGGCTTCCCGGCACGGCTGGCACCACACCGGCGACATCGGCTATCTCGACGCCGACAACTACCTCTACATCGTGGACCGGGCCAAAGACATGATCATCACCGGCGGATTCAACGTCTACTCGGCGGAGGTCGAGCAGGCCCTGCTGGCGCATCCCGGGGTGCTGGACTGCGCGGTCATTGGGCTGCCCGATGACAAGTGGGGCGAGCGGGTCACCGCGGTCGTCCAGCCCTACCCGGGCCAGGATGTCGCCGACGATGACATCCGCGCGTTCGTCAAGGGCCGCCTCGGCAGCGTCAAGGTCCCCAAGCAGGTCGAGGTGTGGCCGGACCTGCCTCGCTCCAAGGTCGGCAAGGTACTCAAGAACGAGGTCAAGTCCCGCCTGCTCGGCCAGGCCGAACGCGACAGCCACTAACCGCTCACCGCTCTGAGTGATCTCAGGCGACCAGGCGGGCGATGAGGGGCCGGTCATGTTTGGGCAGTTCCCGCAGGCCGTGGCGGACAGTGAGGGCCGCGTCGATGAGGACGCACGCCCGGGCCGCCTCTGCGGCCAGATGATCCACGTCCCCGAGCCTGGCGGCAGCCAGCCACGTGGACACCTCAGCCCAGGAATACAGGCTGGCCCGCTGCCGCTTGACCGCAGGCTCAGGGAAACTCCCCGGGCCCCGCTCACCGGTAACCCAGTAGCGCACCGACGCCGTCGTCACCTTCGCGCGCTGCGCGATCTCCTCAGTCACGACCCGGTCCTCGGTGACTCCGGTCACTGTCATCCCGGCCGCCTCGACATCCGCGATAGCCGAGACAATCGCCTGGATCGCGTCGTCTGCCTCACGGGAGAACATCACGATCCCGCCCCGGTCACCGGCCTGCACGGTCGCGTCGATGCCCCCCGCAGCAGACAGAACCCCGCCCAATGCCTCAGCGTCATCATCAGTGACAGGGCCGGCCACATCAACGTCGAACCAGTACACGTCCATTACTCAGCTTCTCTCCTGGCTGGCATGCTCGCACCGCGCCAGCGCACGTAACATCTTGGCCGCCTCATTTTCCGGCACGCGCGGCGTGCCGTAGATCGTCAGCGGCGGACAGCCCTCCGGGCCGCCGGGCAGTACGCGCGGGCGTAGGCATGCGCCCGGCCGCTAGCGATCTGCACGCGCCATCCCGCGGCCTCCAGCTCACGGATCGCCTCCAGGATCTCCTTGGCCGGCATGTTGTCGATCGTACAACACATGTTGTGTTCGGGACAACAAAACGCATCGTGTCCGGCGGCGTCACATCAACTCCTCGCTGGTGGCTGTCGATTTACGGGGGGCCCGTTCGTGACCAGGGTGAGGCCGGCCCTCGGGAGCTGGCCACCGAACGAGGAGGAACCATGCGAGTGACACTGACCACCTTCGTGACCATGGATGGCGTCATGCAAAGCCCAGGCGCCCCCGAGGAGGACCCCAGGGACGGCTTCGACCTGGGTGGCTGGCTACCGCCGCACTTCGATGAGGACACCGGCCAGTACATGAACGAGGTCTTCGACCAGGCTGGCGCGTTTCTGCTCGGCCGGATCACGTACGAGGCGATGGCTGGCTTCTGGCCTGCTGTCACTGAGCCCGGCAACCGGGTTGGCAGCCAGCTCAATTCCCTCCCCAAGTACGTCGCCACCACCACCATGAAAGACCTCTCCTGGCCGGGTTCGGTGCCGCTCAGCGGTGACATCGCGCAGAAGGTGGCCGAGTTCAAGCGAACGCCCGGGAAAGAGTTGCAGATCCACGGCAGCGGCGCCCTGGCGCGCTCCCTCATGGGCCAGGATCTCATCGACGCCTACCGCCTGATTGTCTTCCCCGTGGTCCTGGGCCGCGGCCAGCGGCTCTTTGCTGACGGTGTCCCGCCAACCACGATGCGCCTGGTGGACAGCCGGACCACGGGCCGTGGCGTGGTCATGCATACTTACGAGGCCGCAGGACGACCGGCGTTCGGCTCGGTCATGCCCGAGGATGTGGCCGGTTGACGAGGTCGCAGCCCGGGTCAGCCGCGGTCTATGGCCGGCCGGAGCTGAGACACTGCGTGCGGGGTGGTCCGGGATCGCCGCCAGGCGGCCCAGGCCCGCCCAATGCCGTAGGAGAAGGCGCCCAGAACACCGACGAAGAAGCCGACCGGCCAGTTGTACAGGTAGGAGCCGACGATCGCGGCCCACACGGTGATCAGGGCGATGGCGACCGATAGGAGCATGGCCAGGCCCGGCCGGTCCGTGAACGATCTGGCCGCCGCGGGCGGGCCGATCATCAAGCTGAAGATAAGCAGGGCGCCCACCACGGGAACGGTCATGGCGGTGGCCAGGGCGACGACGAGCAGGAAGCAGATCTCCATGCGGTAACTGCGGACGCCTTTCGCCTCCGCTATCTCGGGGACAACGGAGGAGAGCATCAGGGGCCGGTACAGCACGGTCACCGCGGCGATGCAGACAAGGCCCAGGGCCGCGACGGGCAGGATCTGGGTGGCGCTCACCCCCAGGACCTCACCGAACAGGAGGGAGTAGATTTCCGGCTCGTACTGGGTGGTCCGGCTGAGGAACGCGGCGCCCAGGGCGAGCATCATGACCAGCCAGAGAGCGGTCGTGACGTCATGACGGCCCCGGCGGCCGAGCGAGCCGATCCCGAGCGCGCCCAGGACCGAGAACACGGCCAGGCCGGCCAGGGTGCTGATCCCGAGCAGGCTGGCGCCAGCGGCGCCGGCGAACGCGCCCTTGGGGATGGCATGAGCGGGGAACGCCGAGCCCCGCAGCACCACAAAGAACCCGACGACCCCGGCGACCGGAGCCACGATCGTCGCCACGAGCCAGGTGTTCATCATGAAACCCGCGAACATGCTGTGTCTCCCGCTCGCTCTGTTTTCCCGCTCGCCTCCGGGGCGCCTGAAGGCGCCGCCTTCCCTCGTCGCTCGTCGCTCGTCCCTCGCTTCTCGCTCCTCAGTCCAGGCGGCGCCGCGCCCCTCCGGCTCGCTCGGGCCGCGGGCAGGCCGGAGAGCAGGTAGGTGATGAAGACCACGGCGACGATGAAGAAGCTCACCGGCAGACCCCGATGACCCGACCCCCAGTAGTAGCTGTCGTAGGCCAGGAGGATGCCGAGCCAGGTAGCGCCCACGCCGACCAGGCACGCGACGGCCAGCGTCCAGCCCAGCCTCGTGGTCAGGCGCAGCGCCGCGGCCGCGGGGCCGATCAGCAGGGCGGTCGACAGCACGGCGCCGACGGCCAGCGATGACAGCCCCACCGAGACGGCCAGGGCCAGCATGTACAGCAGGCCGACCAAGCGGACGGGGACTCCCCGCGCCGCGGCGATGTCGGTGCTCACCGTGCTCAGCAGCAACGGGCGCCAGCCGGCCGCGATGCTGGCCAGCGATATCACACTGAAGATCGCGACGAACCAGATGGTGCCGCTGGGAATCGTGAAGATCGAGCCGAACAGGATCTGCTGGGTGGCGCCGGTCGTCGCGCCTGAGGTGGTGTCCAGGTAGAGGAACAGGGCGGACAGGCCGATGGCGGCGCCGAGCACGATGCCGGTCGCCAGGTCCCTTCCCCGCACCCGCCGGACCCCGATCATGTCCATGACACCGCCGCCGACGATCCCCAGGCCCACGAACCCGAGCAGCGGGTTCAGCCCGATCAGCAGCGCCCCTGAGCCCCCGGCCGCGGAGACGTCACTGAGCGCGTGCCCGCCGAAGGACTGGCCGCGCATGACGGTGAACACGCCGACCACGGCGGACACGACGGCGACCACGCCGCCGATCAGGGCCGCCGCGTGGACCGGTGCGTTGGAGAAGAAACCGGGCTCGAACACCCATGTGTAGAGCGTGTGCATGGGCGTCACCCGGCCTCAACCGCGTGGTCGGGGGTGAGGTCCGCCCCCTGCCCCGGGGCCGGACCGGCCACGACCAGGACGCGCCCGTGCACGTGCAAGACGTCGACATGGTGGCCGTACAGGCTGCTGAGCACCTCGGCCCGGACGACCTCCTCAGTGGGACCGCTCGCCGCCCGTCCGCCGGCCAGGTAGACGACGCGATCCATCACCGGGAGCAGCGGGTTCATCTCGTGGGCCGACAGCAGCACGGCGATCTGCTGCTCGCCGGCGATGCGGGCGAGCAGGCTGATGATCTCCTGGCCGCTGCGGATGTCGAGGTTGGCCAGCGGCTCGTCCAGCAGAAGCAGCTTCGGGCGGCTGATGAGGGCGTGCGCGATCAGCACCCGCTGCTGCTCGCCTCCGGAGAGGTTCCCGACCCGGGCATCCGCGAAGCGGTCGGCATCGACCGCGTGCAGCATCTCGCGGACCGCCTGGCCGCGCTCCTTCGAGCGCAGCCGGATCCCGAAACGGTGCCCGTCCAGGCCGAGCGCGACCAGGTCCCTGGCCCTCAGCGGCATATCCGGATCGAGGAGGACTTTCTGCGGAACGTAACCGATGGACTGATCCCGGTGCGAACGGGGCTGGCCCTGGATGGTGACCTTGCCTTCGGTGGGCCGCTGCAGGCCGAGGATCACCCGCAGCAGCGTCGTCTTGCCCGCCCCGTTCGGGCCGATCAGGCCGGTGAACTGGCCTGCGCTGACGGTGAAGCTGACCTGATCGAGGATCTGCCGCCCGGACAGCGACACGCTGACCCCGCTGACATCGAGGATCTCCGGCGCGACAGCACCGTCGCTGGCCTGGTTCATCACAGCCTCTGGGTCGAGACTTTGCTGGCCACCGCCTTCTGGAGGGCCTCGACCTCCGCGAGCATCCACGACTGGTAGTTGTAGCCCGGCGTGGGCATCGTCTCGTAGACGCCGACCACCGGCACACGTGCCTTCAGGGCGGTCTGCCGTACCGACGTCGTGAGCGCGCTGGTGACCTGCTGGTTGTAGGCGAACGCCTTGACCTTGTGCTGGGTGAAGAAGCTGTTCTCGAGGGCGATGTCCTGGGGTGCGGGCTCGACGCCGTTCATGATGTTGAGCTGGAACGTGAACGGGGTGAGGTTCTTGATTCCCATGGCCGACAGGAGGTAGTCGGCGACCGGCTCGGTGGTGGCGACCTTGGTGTTCGGGTACTTCGCCTTGAACTGGGCGATGGCGTTGCGCCAGGGGGTCAGCGAGCGGTCGAACGCTTGCAGGTTGGCCTGGAAGTAGGCGGCGTGGGCGGGCTGGATGGCCGACAGGTCAGCGGCCATGGCCTTGGCCACCTTCGGCATCGTGGCCGGGTCGTACCACAGGTGCGGGTTAGGGGTGCTGTCCGGCAGGCCCAGCAGGTGCTGGACGACGATCACCTTGCGGTTCGGGTTCGGCGACGCCGACTCCATCCGGCTTATCCAGGTGTCGTAACCCACCCCGTTCTGCACGATCAACTGGGCTGCGCTGACCTTCTGGGCCACGCTCGGGCTCGCCTCGAAGGTGTGCGGGTCGGTGTTGGGATTGTCCAGGATCGCGGACGCCTGAACGTACCGGCCGCCGATCTGTCCCAGGACGTTGGCGTACTCGTTCTCGGCGCCGATGACGCTTATCACCGCGGTGGTACTCGAGGTGTTCGCGGACGTGGCGCTGCTCCCACAGCCTGCCACCGTCACCGCCAGTGCGGCCACGGCGGCGCTCGCAGCGATGCCCCATCTCATCCTGGGGAACCTGCGGAGTGCAGACTGCCCTGCCATGTTGACCATAGGCGGAAACATAGTCTCAGACTGGGTCTCATTGCAAATTAACCCCGGGATCTGCCGCACCGGGAGGGCCTATGCCAGCGCGGTATTTGCATAAACGAATAGGCATGTGTTTATATGGTCGCGTGTCGGAGGGGACGAAGGCCTACGAGGCCGCCGGGGAGCTGCTCAAGGTGCTGTCCGCCCCGGCCCGGCTGGCGATCGTGGTCGAACTGGCTGAGCAGCCCCGGTTCGTTCACGAGCTGGTGGATCGGCTCGAGATGAGCCAGCCCCTGGTCTCCCAACACCTCCGGGTGCTGCGGGGGGCCAGGCTGGTTGGCGTCGAGCGCCGCGGCCGGGAAGCCGTGTACTCCCTGGCCGACCAGCATGTCGGCCACATCGTCGCCGACGCCGTCCAGCACAGCAAGGAGGAACAATGACCGCCACCGAGCACGACGTCCATGCCGCGCACCCGCACGAGCACGGCCCTGAGTGCGGGCACGCCAGTGTGGAGCGTGCGGGCCACATCGACTACGTCCACGACGGGCACGCCCACACTGTGCACGATGGCCACTACGACGAGCACCCCCTGCCGCCGCACCTGGCCCACGAGCGCCACGCCCACGCTCATGGCGCCGGCTGCGGGCACGAGGCGGTCCTCCATGGCGACCATGTCGATTACGTCCATGAAGGTCACCGCCACGCCGCCCACGACGGTCACTACGACGAGCACTAGGCCCGGGATCGGGCGAAGCAGCGCCGCGCTGCCTGCCTGGAGGAGCGTCATGCCAGCTCAACGGATGGCCAGCGACCTGCACAGCGTGGTCGAGGGCCGCCTGCGCGGGATCGATCAGCGCTACACCACCGGACGCCGGGCCATTATCGAACTGCTCGTCAGCGCCGGCCACCCGGTGAGCATCGGCGACATCGCCGAGAGCCTTCCTGACCTGCCGCGTAGTTCCGCCTACCGGCACCTGGTCGACCTGGAGGCGGCCGGGATCGTCGGGCGGGTGACCGCCAACGATGAGTTCACCCGCTTCGAGCTCGCCGAGGACCTCACCGAGCACCACCACCACCTGCTGTGCGTCAGCTGCGGCAAGGTCATCGACGTCACGCTGCCAGCCGTCTTCGAGCAGGACGTGGCCAAGGCCATCGGCCAGCTCGCCGACGCCCAGGGCTTCCAGCCGCACGGCCACCGTCTTGACGTCCTCGGCCTCTGCGCCGACTGCCACTAAGGGCTCAGCCCATCCAGGGCGGCGCGGATGGCCAGATCCCACCGGCGATCCATGGATGCCTTGGATGTGCCGAGCCAGCCCGCGGTCTCCTGCGCCGCCAGTCCCTGGGCGAGCGCTATGAGCACGTGGGCGATGTCGGTCTCGTCACCGTCCAGGATGGCCGCGTCGGTGCAGCGCCGGACGTGCCCCACAACGAACTCCCGGACGGCGCCGCCGGCCTTGAGCTCTTCGGGCCCGGGGTCGAAATCGGCAAAGGGCCGCGAGAACATCACCTCGGCCAGCACCGGGTTCCCGCGGACGAACTCCCGGAAGGCCTCGATGACACCCACCAGGTCGGCTCGTGGATCGGCTGACTCCTCAAGCCGGCCGAAGTGACGCCGCAGCAGCCGGAAGCCCTCGAAGAACACCTCCCGGACGAGCCCGGCCTTGTCGCCGAACAACTCGTAGACGGCCGGGGTCGACGTGCTGGCCTGCTGCGCGACCTCCCGGGTCGTGAACCCGGTGACACCGCGGGCGGCCAGCATGGCGACCGCGACGTGTAGGACGTGATCCCGCAGCTCCGGCGTCCGCTGCTTCGCTCTCGGCACGGCTGAATCCTAGGAGGAACCGTCACTGCCGGCCGGGCTGCGGCACGGCCCCGGCTGACGCCCGGATGGCGGCGTCATCGGTTTCGATGGCCGCCCGGAGCGCCTTCAGCGCGTGGTCCCTGGCCCGCAGCTTGCTCGCCGCGTGGGCGTCCCGGTCGAGCTTGGCCAGTTCGCTGGCGGTGCCGGTGGCGACGTCCGGCAGTTCAGCGGCTGGCACGACCTTGTCCAGGAGGCCGCCGCCGACGGCGTCGCTGGGCGAGAAGACCTCGGCCAGGATGACCACCCTGGTCAGGTGCGTCGGCGTGAGCCGTTGCCGGCAGATCTCCACCGCCGCCCACGGCATCGTGATCCCGAGAGCCACCTCGTTCGCAGTGATCTTGTAAGGGCCGGCGGCACCAACCCGGTAATCGCCCGACAGCAGCAGGAACATACCCATCGCCACCGCGTGGCCCGTGCACCCGATGACCACCGGCGCCGGGAAGGACAAGATCCGTTCCGCCAGCTCGAAGCCCGCCCGGACCATGGCGAACGCCGCGGAGCCGCCGGATGAGAGCACGGGCAGATCGAAACCAGCGGAGAACACTCCCGGCCGGCCCGTGAGCACGACGACCGCCCGATCTGCTGCCGCCCGGTCCAGCGCAACGTTGAGCTCGCTGAGCATCTGCGGCGACAGGACATTCACCCTGCCGTCATCCATCGTGATCGTGGCGATGGAGTTGTCGAGCTCATACGAAACAAGCGTGCCCACGGCGCGACCACCTTCCGACGACCCTCAAAGGGGCTTACCGTAGCCACGTTACGGGACATCGTCATGATTCAGGAAGGCCAGTCGTTCAGCAGAGTTTTTTTTCCTGAACGACTGGCTTCGCAGCACCGCACCGAGACGTGTGCGGGCTACTTCTCCTGGAGCACCGACAAGATGTTGCCGGCCGGGTCGGAGTTGAACTGCAGGCCGGCCCCGGAAAATCGCTGGTAAAGGCCCTTGAAGCCGCGCGCGACGGTGTCGGGGAGGGCGTAGAACTCGTCGAGAATGGCGCGGGCGATGTCATCGTCGATGACGGTGGCGTCCCAGCGCACCTCCTCGCCGAGGGTCGTGATGCTGAAGGTGAAGAACGCGCAGCACGCCTTTTCGCGCGCGGCGAGGTCGCGCACCCAGGCTTCTAGACCCGGCTGGGCCCGGAACCGGAAGCGGATACCGCCGGAGAGCCGTTCCCGGCCGATCAGGGCCTGGCTGAAGATGCGCCGATATTCGCTGAGACGCTCGGGGACCGTGTCGGGGGCGCTACTCATGTCGCAGACGATCGGTGTGGTGGATGCCGGGATGTCCATGGTCCTGCTCCTTTGGTTCGCTTCGGGGCGCTTGCCACCTGTCCAGGACAACCCTAGAGTCTGGACCAGGGTCTAGAGTCAAGGGGAGCGCGTGAAGATCGGACAGGTCGCCAGGGAAGCAGGCGTCAGCGTCGACACAATTCGCTTCTACGAGCGGCGCGGTGTGCTGCCAGCACCCGAACGCAGGCCCTCGGGGTACCGGATGTTCACCGAAGCGACCGTGGAGCGGATCCGGATGGCCCGGGGGCTGCAGAGCATGGGCTTCACCTTGGACGAGGTCATCGACGCCCTGGGCGCTCATGACGCGGGCGGGGCCACCTGCGACAGCGAACGGTGGCGCCTGGAGGCCGTGGTCGACCGGATGGAGGCCAGGATCGCCGAGCTACAGCAGGCGCGGCGGAACGCCATGACGATCCTGGACGAGTGCCGGGCCGGCCGGTGCTGTTTGACCACCTGTAGCCCGGCCGGGCACGATCATCGCTGAGGGCTGGGAGCTGGCGGCGGCGAGGGAGCTGATCGGACATGAGCATTCTGGGCACCCGGGTCCTGCGGACTGAGGATCCTGGCTTCCTGACGACCGGCGGCGTCTACACCGACGACGTCGTGGACGAGCGGCTGGCCGGCGCCTGCCACGTATTCTTCGTCCGATCCCCCGTTGCGCACGCGCGGATCCGGTCCGTCGACGTCAGCGCCGCGCTGCGGGCGCCCGGCGTCGTCGCCGCGTTCACCGGCGCCGACCTGGCTGACCTCCCGCTGCTGGCCCCGCCGATGCCCGGCATGATCAACGAGCGGATGAGCCAGCCGGTCCTCGCCCGCGATGTGGTCCGCTTCGTCGGCGAGCAGGTGGCAGTGGTCGTCACCGAGGACCCGTACCAGGGCGAGGACGCCGCGGAACTGGTTGACGCCGACTATGACGTCCTGCCGCCCGTGCTGGACCTGGCCGAGGCCGCCTCCGGCGAGTCCGGCGTGCTCTTCCCCGAGGCCGGCACCAACGTCGCTGCCTCCTTTGGTGACGCTGCCGGGCTCCAGGCCGACCTGTTTGATGGCTGCGACGTGGTCGTCACCCGCACAATCGTCAACCAGCGGGTCGCGCCCGCACCGATGGAGACCCGCGCGGCGGCCGCGGCCTGGGGCGAGGACGGCCGGCTGACGGCGTGGCTGCCGAACCAGGGCGCGCAGGGGACGCGCGACGCCCTAGCCGACATGCTCGGGATCGAGCCGGCCGGGATCCGGGTCATCACCCCGGACGTGGGCGGTGCGTTCGGCGCCAAGTTCGGCGCGGACCCGGAGCACGCGGTGGTGTGCTGGGTGGCTCGGCAGCTGGGCCGTCCCGCGCGCTGGGCCGAGACCCGCAACGAGAACCTGGTCGCGATGACGCACGGCCGGGCGCAGCGCCAGACGGTCACGATCGGCGGCGGCCGGGACGGGACCGTGGCGGCGTACCGGCTGGAAATCGTGCAGGACGCCGGGGCCTACGCCAGGTTCGGCGCGTTCCTTCCGGCCCTTACGATCTTGATGGCGCCCGGGCCGTACGCATTCGCCCGCGCCGAGGCGGTCGCGAAGACGGTGGTGACGAACACCACGCCGGTCGGCGCCTACCGCGGCGCGGGCCGCCCTGAGGCCACCGCAGCGGTGGAGCGGGCCATCGACCTGTTCGCCGCCGAGATCGGCATGGACCCGGCCGACGTGCGCCGCAAGAACCTGCTGCCCAAGTTCACCGAGCCGCACACGACCGCGTTCGGCGCCGTGTACGACAGCGGCGATTATGCGGCCGCGCTGGAGACGGCCCTGGCGGCGGCCGGCTACCCCGGCCTCAGGGCACAGCAGGTGAAACGGCGCGCAGCCGGCGACGTGGTCCAGCTCGGCATCGGCATGTCCTGCTACGTGGAGATCACCGGGCCGGGGATGGAAGCCGGCGGCCCGCGCGAGAACGCCACGGTCGAGGTCCATCCCGACGGCAGCGCCACGATCCTGACCGGGACCTCCCCGCACGGCCAGGGCCACGCCACGGTATGGGCGATGCTGGCCAGCGACGAGCTCGGCATCCCGGTCGACAAGATCACCGTGAAGTGGGGCGACACCGACCTGATCCCGGAGGGCGGCGGCACCGGCGGCTCGCGCAGCCTGCAGCAGGGCGGCGCGGCGGTGCGGCAGGCGTCACGGGAGCTGATCGACGTGGCCCGGCAGCGCGCGGCCGACGAACTGGAGGCCAGCCCAGCCGACCTGGTCTTCGACACCGGGCGCAGCGCATTCGCCGTGGCCGGCGACCCGGAGGCCTCGGTGCCGCTGCCCAAGCTCGCCGAGGAGGAACAGCTTGTCGTGCGCACCGTGTTCATCGCGCCCGGCCCGACCTTCCCGTTCGGGGCGCACGTGGCGGTCGTCGAGGTGGACACCGAGACCGGCAAGGCGGTGCTGCGCCGGATGGTGACCGTGGACGACGCTGGCACGGTGATCAACCCGTTGCTGGCGGAGGGCCAGCGGCACGGCGGCATCGCCCAGGGCGCTGCGCAGGCGTTCCTGGAGGAATTCATCTACGACGCCGACGGCAACCCGCTGACTGCGAGCTTCGCCGACTATCCCTTCCTGTCGGCCACCGAGGTTCCCAGCTTCGAGCTGGCCCACATGGCCACGCCGACCAGCTACAACCCGCTGGGCGCCAAGGGGATCGGGGAGGCCGGCACGATCGGCTCTACGCCGGCCGTGCAGAACGCGATCATCGACGCGCTCGCCCACCTCGGCGTGCGGCACATCGACATGCCCGCCTCCCCGCAGCGGGTGTGGCTGGCCCTGCGGTCAGCACCCGGCGCCCCAGTGTTCAGCAGCACGGGGGCGGCATCGAACGGATCGAGGGACGCGTAGATGCAGGTCCAGCTCACGGTGAATGGGCAGGCCCGGTCCGACGAGGTCGAGCCGCGGCTCCTGCTCGTGCACTATCTGCGGCAGCGGTGCGGGCTGCGGGCCGCCAATGTCGGCTGTGACACAACATCCTGCGGCGCGTGCACCGTGCTGCTGAACGGCCGGTCGGTGAAGTCCTGCACGATGCTGACCGTGCAGGCGGCAGGCCAGGAAGTGACCACCGCTGAGGGCCTCGCCGCCGACGGCCAGCTGCATCCGGTGCAGCAGGCGTTCCGGCAGGAACACGGCCTGCAATGCGGCTTCTGCACGCCAGGAATGGTCATGGCGGCCGTCGGCCTGCTGGCCGAGAATCCGCATCCCACCGAGGCCGAGGTGCGGGAAGGCCTGGAGGGCAACTTCTGCCGCTGCACCGGCTACCACAACATCGTCCGCGCGGTGCTGGCCGCCGCCGACGCGACGGCCGCAGAGGTGAACCCGTGATTCCCGCGCCGTTCGAGTATGCGGCCGCGGACTCCGCCGAGCACGCCCTGGAACTGCTGGCCAAGTTCGGCGACGAGGCCAAGCTGCTGGCAGGCGGGCACTCGCTGCTGCCGATGATGAAGCTGCGGCTCGCCTACCCCTCAGCCCTGATCGACATCGGCCGGGTTGGGGAGCTGGCCGGCGTCCGGGCCGACGGCGACGAGCTGGTGATCGGCGCTACCACCTGCCACGCCGACGTCGCGGGCTCCGACCTGGTCAGATCGCAGGCTCCGCTGCTGGCGCACTCCGCAGCGCAGGTCGGCGATCCGCAGATCCGTCACCGCGGCACGATCGGCGGCTCCCTCGCGCACGCCGACCCGGCCGCGGACCTGCCCATGGCGCTGGTCGCGCTGGGCGGCTCGGTAGAGATCACCGGGCCCGGCGGGACCAGGATCGTCGCCGCCGACGACTTCTTCACCGGGTTCCTCGAGACCAGCCTGGAGCCCGGCGAGCTGCTCAGCGCGGTGCGGGTGCCGCGCAGGCCGGGCGTCGGCTGGGGCTACCAGAAGTTCGTGCGCCGGGCGAACGACTGGGCAATTGTCGGGGTCGCGGCCATCGACGGGCGGATCGCACTGGCCAACATGGGCCCGGTCCCGATCCGCGCGCGGGCCGCCGAGCAGGCACTCGCCGACGGCGCCAGCCCGGCGGAGGCCGCCGGGCTGGCCGCGGAGGACACCAGGCCGAGCGAGGACATCCACGCCGACCGCACATACCGCCAGCACCTGGCGCGCGTGCTCACCCGGCGTGCCCTGGAACACCAGGCCGGTTAGACAGCCAGCGTCAGCGAGACCCAGGGTCCTTGGGCAGCCCGATCCGCCGCAACTGCGCGAGGTCAGCCGGGCCGAGGCGATCCAGGAGGCCGATCGCCGCGCAGTTGGCCCGGACCTGCTCCGCGTCGGTGGCCCCGAACAGCACGCTCGTGACGGTCGGGTTGGTGAGCGGAAAAGCCATGGCCAGCGCGGCGGCGGTCGTTTCCAGGCGGCCGGCCAGGCCGGTGAGCTCCTCAGCCGCCGCGACGGCCGGCGCGACCCGAGGATCATCCAGCGTCCCCGCGGCGCGGCCCAGTGCGGGGCCGGACCCGTACTTGCCGGTGAGCACACCGCCGGCCAGGCTGAACGAGGCGATCACACCAGCACCCAGCGCCTTGAGGGCCTGTGTCATGGCGGCATCCTCCACCCATGACCTCCGCACCAGGCTGTAAGGCAGCTGGACCGCGCAGGGCGCCGTGACTCCGAGGCTGGCCGCGGCCTCGGCGGCCTGGCCGGCGAGATCAGCGGGCCAGTTCACCAGGCCCCAGGCCCGGGCCTTCCCGGAGTCGACGAGCCCGCTCACATCGGCGACCAGGTCGGCGACCGCCATGCCCGGCGGTGGTGCGTTCGCATAGATCAAGTCGACATAGCCGAACCCCATGCGCCCCAGGGACGCGTCCAGTTCCGCCGCGGCGCTCTGCTCCGGCCAGAACTCCCACCACAGCTTGTTGGCCACGATCGCCTCGTCCCGGCGCACGCCTGCGCCACGGAACAACTCACCGAACACCACCTCGGAATATCCGGTTCGGATGGGCGCCGTGCCCGTCTCGTCGTCGTAGCGGGCATCATCGAAAAAGTTGATGCCCTCGTCACGGGCCGCCCGCACGATGGCAATTCCGGTATCGGCGGGCAGCCGCTCATACGTGCGCCACGAGCCGAGTGACAACGCCGACACCTCTATCCCCGACGAGCCCAGCGGCCGGGAACTCAGGAAATCAGCTGGCATTCTTGCCTCCCCGGCATCTGAGGACGTCGATGCCGAGTTTATGGAATCGTGCCGCAGGTGCGCGCCGGGACCGCGACCGGCCAGATCCGCAAGGACCTGCTCAGCCCGCAACTCGCAGGTGCCCCGGCGCCGGCGGCGTCCCCCAGCCAGCCAAACGACATCCAACTGGGGATCCGTTGACCCACCCCGGATTTAGGGGACAGACAATAGGCGTATGCGTTCCCGCTACCTGATGCTCGGGGCCGCGGTATGGGCCGCTGGATACACCGGGATCTATCTCGCCGTCATCCACGGGCAGGGCAACTCGCCTGCTTGGTGGTATGTCGCGCTGCTGGCCGCCGGGGCAGG
>Ga0209526_10001293_pt1 | contig 16659 bp, 20 predicted proteins | sample JacPinW_OM2H0_M1_FD_188566 | JGI IMG/M metagenome (GOLD analysis project Ga0209526, IMG submission 188566) | Forest soil microbial communities from Algoma, Ontario, Canada - Jack Pine, Ontario site 1_JW_OM2H0_M1 (SPAdes) (version 2) | ecosystem: Environmental > Terrestrial > Soil > Boreal... | reverse complement strand
AGCTGCCTGCTCGGTTAGAACCGCGCGCGGCTCCGAGGAGTCGCGAAACGTGCCAGAGCCCGCGAACACATAGGCAAAGGCGTTCCGCGTGGTCTCGATTTTGAGCCGCTTCCGTCGACCCGGGGCAACTGAGATATCGAGGTAATTCGGATCAGCGGCCACACCTTCCACCGGTCCCCTCCTAGCCCGGAACTCGCCGCAGATGATGCGTACGCGGGTGCCGTCGTCGTCGGTGACCTCCGGGATCGCGTTTGCCGGAATGTCCTGATACCGCGGGTCGGTCATCTTCAGCGATGAAGGCAGGTTGGCCCACAGCTGGAAGCCGTGCATACGGCCCTGCTTATCACCTTTAGGCATCTCCTGGTGCAGGATGCCGCTGCCGGCGGTCATCCATTGTACGTCGCCGGCGGTCATCTTGCCCTTGTTGCCAAGGCTGTCGCCGTGTTCCACAGAGCCGGCAAGCACGTAGGTGATGGTCTCAATCCCGCGGTGCGGATGCCATGGGAATCCGGCCAGATAATCTTCCGGGTTGTCATTGCGAAAATCATCCAGCAGCAGAAACGGATCAAAATCTTTGGTTTTGCCGAAACCGAAGGCGCGCTGCAGCTTCACGCCAGCGCCCTCGATGGTTGGCTTCGTCTGAATGACCGCTTTAATGGGACGGAGGGACATAGCCTCCTCCTTTCCTTCTGTGCCGCGCAGATCACAATTTCTATGTGCGCCGGCGAACGATTCAGGCCTTCGTGAACTCGACGTCGAGCGTGACGGTTACCTCCTCGCCGACCAGGATGCCGCCGGTCTCCAGCGCAGCGTTCCAGGTCAGTCCGAAGTCTTTGCGGTTAATCTTCGTGGTCGCCGACAGCCCTACGCGGGTGTTGCCCCAGGGATCTTTGGCGGGCGGAGTCGGTCCCTCTATAGTGAACACCACGTTGCGAGTAACGCCGCGAATGGTCAGGTCTCCCGTGACGGCCAACTCTCCATCCGCGGTGCGCTTCATGCGGGTGGACTTGAAGGACAGGGTCGGAAACTTCTCCACATGGAGGAAGTCGGCGCTTTTCAAATGCGTGTCACGCTGGGCGTCGCGGGTGTTGATCGATGCCCCGTCGATCGAGGCCTCGACACGAGAGTTAGTCAGGTCTTTCTCGTCGAGCACTAAGACGCCGCTGACTTGAGCGAATTGTCCCTTAACGTTGGAGATCATCATGTGTTTCACCTTGAATTCGGCGACGGAGTGGACCGGGTCGATGTTCCAGGTGGTAGTGGTGGCGGTGGGTGTGGCCAGTGCGCTCATGGTTGTTGTCCTTTCAAGCGATTTGATGCGTTACACCGATAATCGTTGCAACAAATAAAATCGAACAAAAAATCATGCTACCTGGCGGCGGCAGGCCAGCAGCAGTTCACTGAGTGCTCGCAGGCGCTCCCGGCCCAGGTGGTCCAGTTGCTTGCGATGGGCTTCCTGCACCGGTTCATCGAGCCGGGCCAGGAGCTCAAGGCCCTCGGGTGTGATCCGGGTCAGCACCATCCGCCGGTCCTGGATTTCCCGGCAACGCGAGATCAGGCCGCGTTTCTCCAGACGGTCGAGCAACCGGGTGACATCTGGGTCTCGCGTAATCATGCGGCTGGCGATTTCCCCACAGGGGAGCCCTTCGGGTGCACCGCGCAGGATTCGGAGCACGTTGTACTGCGTGGCCGACAGCTCCTCGGGCTTGAGCACCTGGGCCAGACCGCGGGACAGCACGTCTGTGGTGCGCAGCAGGTCTAGGAACGCTGCTTCCTCAGGACACGCCGCGCGCCGTCGCTTGTTTGCCGACTGAACCGTTTCTTTCATCGAAGACTGATTGTATTTGTTATAACGACTAGTGTCAAGACAGATGTCTAGGCGAGTAATTCCGCGCTCTTTGTTGATCGCTCCGGGTTCAGCGCCGATAGGCAATCAAAGTGGCCGAACGCCTCTTGTGCTGTCCAGTTGATCAGTTTGGCGTCGGTGTCTGGGTGACGGCCAACTCTGACTCTTCTTACTCTACCGTCGCGGCACCACCGTGATCCTACCGCCGTCATGCGTGCCGAGTAACGATCGGTAGACCGCAACTGAGACTCACTCATCCAGGCGGTCTAGTCAATGCGCGCTATAGAACTCGAAAGGATGGGTTGTCCAGTGCGCCGGACCGCATCAAACGCTTTCCGACTTGCTGGATGGTGCCGCAACGACAAAGAGCGATCTTTTTGAGCAGTTTCTCTATAAGTTGGATCCGCTCGCGCTGCATCTTCAGCTGCTTGAGCTTATCTTGGGCTGCGTTTCGCCTCGTCGTAGACGAGCTAAAACCCAGAAACAACGACCTCAGTTCCTTCAGGGAAAATCCGCTGTTCTGCCCAAAACGGATCAGCGTCAAGCGATCCAAAACGTCGGTTCCGTACACTCGGTGTCCGTTCAAGCGGTGAGGCGGAGGCAGCAGCCCGTGCTCTCGTCGAAGCGGATGGTCGTCGCCAGGACGCCAGTCCGCCCCGCCACTTCGGAAATCCTCATGAAAGTCAGTCTAGATCGCACTTGACTTAGAGTCCACTGGAAGTCCTAGCCTCAAAATCGGGCGAACCATGGTGCCCGACCAACACCTTGGAACTGATTCCGCGACCGGAAAGGAGCTTTTTGATGAATGAAAAGGCGGTGACGCTTGTTCTTCTCGCAACGTTAGTTTTGCTGGCTTCAGGGCAAGACGAAGGCCTACACGGTTCGACTCACGACCATCCCACGGAGGCAAGTATGTCTGCGCAGCACGGCTCGACTCACGCAGGGCCAGCGGCATTCAAACCTGAATTCGAGAATGAGTTCGTTCAGGTAGTTCGCATCACTATCGGCCCGCACGCAAAACTTCCGATGCACGACCTGACCGCTCCCTGGTCGTTCTCCTGACTGACCAAGACCTGAAAATAACGTTTCCAAACGGTGAAACGAGAGAAGAACACAGCAAGAAGGGTGAGACCATGTGGGTGTCCGCCCAGAGGCATGCCGGTGAAAATCTCAGCCACAAGCCCATTGAATTCATCGCCGTGATTCCGAAACACAAATGACCGGCCACCGGACCTCGATGCCTACACTGCATCGGAATGCCAGGAGAATCGGTACGCGAAGGACCAAACCATCCACGACGGCTTTAAGAGAGCCGTGTTCTTGCTCCTGAACTAGCGAGCCCAGCTTTTCACTCAAAGCCGGGTGTCCAGGTAGGATTCGAACCTGGAAGAAATGGCGATGCCGAGCCATGGTCTCGTCCGCGTTGGGATGGAAAGGGTGCGCGTGCTCTTGGTTTCAATTGCCTTGGCCTGGAAAAGATCTGGGCAAGCGCCCACAGATTTAGATCGAACGTGAGTGCATGAAGGAGATCATTGACTCTCCACCATCACGCAACGATCAGGAATCTCCGCTGCAGTCGACCGCATTGTCCCCCGCCGCCCTCAGGCTGAAATTCGCCGGCACAAGCACGCCTCGGGTTGCCACCGCCGCCGCAATCGCCAACACCACCGCTGAGTAGATGGGATAGCCGCGCGAGCTGCGCGCGCCACGATCGAAGCGGAATGCGATCGCCGTTGCGGCGGTCAAGAGGCAGCGCGATGAGGCCGATGACTAAATAGAAAATCGATCCAATCCCATGATTTTCCGCCCTCGTGAAGTTCCCCACGGGATCACGCCGATCCGCTCCCACGCCGGCATCTGAACGAGAGCCCTGTCTGCGGTTACGCCAGCGAGCAACCCTCCGAACAGGATAGCTCCAACCGCAAGACTTTTGGTCACTGAAGACGTCGTAAGTTTCACACGGATTGTCGCCAAACTGTAAAACGACTGGGAACCTGCAACCTTCATGCTGGCTACGCTGCGGGCGAATCAGTTCCAAACTGAATGGCAGGGCACGCCCCAACAGGTTGGGCGCGTCTTAGCTCCCGGTCGGAACGATGCCAGCATTCTCTACCATGAGGATAACGGTCCGCTGAAGAGCCCGAGTACGATGTACTATCCCCTTTGGAACAACGATACCCTGCCGCGCGGCGAGTTCCAGGGTTCGATCTTGAAGATCAATGAAAAGCTTTCCTTCGACAACGTAGAAAAACTCGTCCTCCTCATCGTGCTTATGCCAATGATATTCACCCTGCACCACGCCAACACGAACCAATGATTCATTAACTTGGCAAAGAGTCTGGTTGTACCATTTGTAGGTACAGGCGTCGGTGTGGGCCTTCTCGTCGATTATTTCGAGCGGGCGACAAAGAATGTTCAGTCGCGTTTCGTATGGGAAGCTCTGGGCATCGCTCATGAGAATCTTCCTCCTCCCCAGCCTACAATGGATAATGTTTTCTAACGCCCTAAATCTCCCCCGCCCAAAAGACGGAAAGGCTAACGTCCATTGGTGGTTAGACAGCGTTACGCGCCATCATGCGGCATCGAGAAAAAAAGCGGGATTGGGCCCTGCAACATGACAGGATCACAGAGGTTAAGCCCGCGAGCACTGCGAAGTTTATTGCCACGGAGAGCCATCGAATGGAATTCTCCCGAGCGCGAGAGGCAATGGAGCAGCTACGTTCAGTTCGCGGTACATAACACGTCGATGTTCCGGATGGAGTCGATGATTTTCTCACTCGTAAACAGCGGCAAGTCGTCGAGCGTTGCGATTTCGCCAAAGCTTCTGTCGGCCGGTACCCGAGATACCCAGTTCCATGAAGGACCAGGCGCACGAGCCGACCTTCCGCGCCTAGTTGCGGACCCACGCACCATCCCGTTCTTCCCAAGTTGCAATGATTGGTCCCGGCATTTCATGGACCTCGTCCTGGCCGCAAGAATGCTGGAAGGGCTGCGCGGAAAACGGACCGGCGATGAACTCAACATCCACGCGGCACTTAACCCCACACTTGCAGGTGTACTCCATCGGCGTCCACTTTTGCGGGTAATCTATCGGGTTAGCACTCATTGTCAATTACCTCCAAGCAGCAAGTATGCGCCTAGCGGGCATGGGGCGTCCCTTGTGAATCGCTTGCATTGCTGTGGATAAGTGCCACGAAGCACATCGCCGCGTAAACCCCAACGCGGATACCCCTAACCGCAGAATTACCGTCCCATCCACCCATTCGGGTCACTCACAACTCCAAACGCAGGCGCTTGGTCCTCCATGGGCTTTTCGAAGAAATCAGCGTTGCAAAGTACGTTTTTTTTTCACTCCACCAGACCAATCCTCAAGTGGTGTCACGGTTATTTTCCTCGCGGTCATAGTATCGGTGGCAGTACCGCCCTCTGTAAGCGTCGAAGTAGTAGTTAACTGCGCCCACTTGCCGCAACTCCGGCCCGCGCTGCGCCGCAGGATTCCAGTTCTGCAATCCTAACCTCAGTTCGTGGTTTTCATCCGTGACCAGCATTAGCGCTTCTTTCAGGGATAGCACGCTATCGTACAGTGTACTGATATGGGCCTTAAGGTCGGTATCTTTGGAACTCTGCGCACGTTCCCTTACAACCTTCAGAGCGCCCAATGTATTGTTTTAGAATTTTAACGGCAGCGGCGGTAATCGATACGGATATAGCCGGGATACACCCGACGCGGGCGGCAGTCGAACTTACGTGCGACGCTGCCAAGCATGGACCTGGATGGACCCTGGCTTCGACGGTTGGCTCGTCTCGCGGGCGAACCTCTAATTGCCCGCCCAAGAATAGCGGTGGAACCTCGACATCTCTTTTTGGGGTGAGAGACTCCCGTCTCGGCAGGCCGGTGTCGCCCGTGTGATGTGTTCAGTGCTTGTGGACGGTTGCCGAACTGCTTCACCCGGCATAAAATGCCGCACTAGTGGTCGGCCGATTGTGAGGTAGCAATGGCCGTCTTCAAGAACCAAACGTTCACACGGGACAAAATCGTCCTCGACGGCAGTGAATTCTATGATTGCACATTCAACGAATGCCGTATCACCTACAGAGGTGGTGCCATCGAATTCAAATCCAAAGCCATTCGGTGCCACTGGGTTTTCGAGGGGGCAGCTCAGAATACGATTGTGTTGCTGCGAGACTTGGGTCTCTTGTTACCTAATGTCGAACTAAAAGACTGGCCTACGGATAGTTAGAGTTACCGACATTTTTGTCTTCCACCGCGGATCGGCTAATAGATTGTCCCACAACAACGGATGGTGTGGATCGGTCCGAAGGTGGAAAGGTTCGAAACTCCGTCTAGTCCCGGCACCGCCAATCTTAAGCTACGACTACGATTCAGAGAGCACTCCCGAACTGCCTCTACTTTTCCGGCGGCTTGACGGCAGGGAAGGGCCGCAGGTCAATCGGGATGGGAAAACAGAACAGTCAGCCGGCGTCCGCCGTGCTGCCTCAACGATGCAATATGGCATCATGAGCGAGCGTTGAGATTTATACCGAATCCACTGAAAGGTACCTAGCTGGGATGGAACCCGTCTCCGATATCCTTGAGACGTTTCTTGATTTCCTCTGCGGACGATTCCAAGGCTTGCTTTTGAACGTTGCTCCAACGACCTATCTCCGTCTCGCAGTCGGTGCATCTGACGATGCTGTCGTCTGCGAGATCAGGTTCAGCGACGAGTGCCTTGCTGCCGCAATTGACGCAGCGAAGGGCTATCGGAATCGGGATCGAATCTATGCAGGCACCTCTCAAGGTGTGTGTCGGTGTGTGTCGAACAGGCATTATACGCTCAGGAAGCCAGCAGTTCTTCAACCGACAAAGGTGACAGCCATTTCGGAACTATTCCCTGCTCATGGTAATGGGGATGGGGAAGCAAGGCTGGAGAGAGGACGCGGAGGAAAACGGACATGGCGAACCTATTTTCAGGGAAATGATTTCCGTGCTCCTGGATGGGGAGCGGGACATTAATTAATGGAGGCTGTGCCTCGCGGAGGGGAGAGCAGGAGTACTGTCAGCTACTGTTGAGTGATGGGCGGGAAACATTGAGCCAGAGCAAGCGACAGAGTTGCTCGGCGGAGCGCACAGGATGCTTTCCGCGGTGCGGATAGCGAAGGCGCTAAAGGCGAAGGTCAGGTCTCGGCTTAATAATGAGTGGTCAGAAGGTATACCCGCGTGACGGTGAGCAGGACATTTCCAAAGCTCTCGCCCTTTACGAATCCCAGCGATTACCCCGCACGACGCAAGCAGAAATGGTGCCGTAAGGGGTATATCTTCTTTTTGACCTGTAGGTGCGCTTGCCACCCACAGTCTCTCGAATCCACAGGCTCACTTTCATGATTTCTCCTCTTGAACCCAATACTGGAGTTCAAGGAAGAATCAGAATTAAGGTAGCCACTCGTGGTAGCCATCCTTGTAAGTCTCCTTGTCTAAAGCGATGGCGGAGAGGGAGGGATTCGAACCCCCGATACCCTTTCGGGTATGCCGGTTTTCAAGACCGGAGCCATCAACCACTCGGCCACCTCTCCACCTACTACAGTTTTACTACAGTCTGCAAATTTGTCCGTGCGCGGAACGAGCAATTTCGTTCATTGTCAGCCAATTACAAGCGTCCGAAATGCTCGTACCCTGGTTTTCAAGACCATGAAGCATGGCGATTAGCGGCCGAACGCGCAGGCACCGCTCGTTCTATGAGCTCGAGGGATTTCTCAAGGTGCGGACGGTACCAGCTGACTGCGTCCGGAGCTTTCTCTGTGTAGATCTTTTCCCAATGAGTCTGTGTATCCATAAATCAGCACTCCGGTATTAGTGAACTCCTAGGAATAAAAGCCAGCTACCGACACATCGCAGGGGAGATTGATGCGGCCGTCGGGCTGAACATCCCATAATAAAATGAAGCTTGAGCTGATACGCGATGACCAAACTTGATTCATGGGACGCGGCGGCGCGGGCACGCGTGAGCGACCGCTGGGCCAAAGCTTCCGCCGATTGGAACAAGGCGATGACGGACGCGCTGCTCGCCGCAGCAGCACTCCCGATTCGGTGGTGCTGGACCTGGCGGCTGGGTCCGGAGACCCCGCATTAAGCGTCGCGCAACGGCTGATCGGTGTCAGAGTCATCGCTTTGGACAGCTCGCGTCCGGTCTTTTGCTTGCCGACGCACAGGCCCGGGAGCTCGGCCTCGGGTCAAAGATCGTGTGCATCCAGGGTGACGCGCACGCTATCCCACTGGCGTCGAATTCTGTGGACCGCATCACCTGCCGCTGCGGCATTATGTTCTTTAGCGATACCGGGCTGGTCATGTCAGAAATGCTGCGTGTGCTCAAGCCCGGCGGGCGCGCCGCCTTGCTGGCCTGGGGATCGTCGGAACAACCCTTCTTCGATGCGACCGTCGAGCGCGTACTTCAGCTAGTCCGCGGCTCGGAGATGCCGGCCCAGGCTCGCACAATGTTCCGATTTGCCTCGCCTGGTTCGCTGGAACATGAGCTTCGGGCGGCCGGTTTCTGCGGTGTTCAAGAAGAAGGGCTTACTCTGCCAAGAATCTGGGCGGGATCGCCGCAGGAGCTGTGGGTGTACCTGCAGGAAGTCAGCACACCCTGCCATCCGCTTTTTGCCAGCATTCCTCCAGTCCTGCATGCCAAAGTCGATGCGGAGGTATCATCTGCCCTCGCTCGATTCCGAACTGGTACTGTCTTAGAAGTACCGGCTAAGGTGATCGTCGCTGCGGGACAGCGCGATTTGTCAACTAAATCTCCCTCCCAGAGGCAGCACAACATTTGACGCATGAGGCAGCCATGCTTTCTACAGAGACCATATCTACCCCCATCTCGTGAGCATGCTGGGAAATCCGAAGCCAATAGAAGAAATCCGGCAGCGCATCGTCCCTTTGGCGCGAGGGAATGTCCTTGAGATCGGTGTGGGTCAGGCATCAACTTCACTCATTACGATTCCGCAAGGCTAAGCAAGGTCTATGCCTCGAACCCAACCCCGGGGATGCTTCGGCGCGCAGAAGAGCAACGGCGCCCATCTGGATATCGAGTTTCTCGACCTGCCCGGAGAACGCATACCACTGGCCAACGCGAGCATCGATACAGTGGTGAGCACCTTCACGTTATGCACGATTCCCGGCATCGTGCAGGCCATTCAGGGTATAGGGAGGGTCCTCAAGCCGGGTGGCAAGCTTGTCTTCTTCGAGCACGGTCTGGCGCCCGACTCCTCGGGTACGACGCTGGCATGAGCGATCCGAACCACTTTTTCGTTGGACGTTCAAAGGCTGCCACGTGACACGTAACATTCCGTCTCTCATCGGCAAGAGTGGCTAGCGAGCGAAAAGTCGTTGGTTGGCTCGGTCGCCAGAGGGTTGCGGCTACTGGTTGCTCGCGCACCCGGCCCGGCTACGACGTACTGAGCGTTGGGATTAACTGCGCCGTACGCGACCAGGAGCGGAGTGGACTCGAAGTTCCCCGGTCCCGGGGGTCCGGTAGTCGGGTCGAAGTCATTTTCTCCGCAGGTGGCAAAGCTAGGCAACGTGCTTTTGCAAAGCGGCGTCACACCCGACCCCGTTCCAGGTACGCCGCCGGGGTTGAAAACGGTTCGATCCCCGGCTGTGTCGCCGTTCAAGTTGGCATCCTGCGCCGACTGTACCGTCGTCCACTGCGGTGACTCGTAGGTGTAGATCGGCCTGAAACCCCAGTTGCCTACGATGTTCTTCATGAGCCAGTTGCCATGCTTGAAGAAAGGCAAATCATAAACCGCCGCCAGGGTGAAGCGGTGGGTCCGAGATAGGTGACACGGACCTCTCCGCGTCCCAGTTCTGGAAGTCCTGGGGACGGCGAGGGGTGAGGCTCGTGGAAAAAGAAATCCGCCGTGCTGTTGTCTATCGTGCGGCTGTAGGTGTACGCCGCCTGGAACATCAGACCGTTGCTGAAGCGCCGGCTGAGGTGGGTCTGCAAGCCATAATAGATAGAAGAGCCGTTTGGTGAATCAGTGACAATGTTCGATTGAAAACCGGCGTTGAGGAACTCCGGTATAAACGATCCCGGAGCCCTCAGATCATGCAAGTTGGTCGACATTGCGTCCAACTCAGCTTGTGATGGCTGTTGCAAGAAGGTCGGCAAGAAAGCCTGCGTACATTCCCGTTGTAGTCGAAAACGGGTTCCTTCGTCTGAAGCGGCCCGGCCTGAGTCTTCGCGCCATCACCAGAGTTTCCACTTCGAAACCTAACTTGAGCATTCTCGAAATCACGATGTTCCCATTCTCCTGTATCGTTTCGCGCGAAGTCCATGTAGACCGGCGCGAAGCAGGTGCAATAGGAAGAGACGTAGTAACTCATCGAACGATAGGGGTCACCAACTTCTGTAAGTTGTTGTGAACAGAGTCGCACCAACGAAAGGTAACCTTGTGGTCGGCAAGCGGGACGAGTCGATGGTTGGAGATGGCGACGCGTTGGGTGTGACGGCCCCGATCTGGAGCACATACGCCGGGCCACCGAGGATGGTTTTGAGTAGACCACCCAATCGTTTCTGAATGGTGGCCTGAGCCAGGAAATGAAGATCTTGGGTTGAGCGAGGAGTGTCAGATCTCCAGAGAAGCAGAGCTCGTTGTGCTGGAAGGCGCACTTGAGAGCGGCCACGAACTTGCCTCCAAAAAACGCGCCGGAGCACAGGGATAGGAAGTTTCTGCACTGGCCAGGAGAAATGCTTTTCAAGACCGCCCGTTTCAACAACTCACGGGTCGCTCCGCGAGAAGAGCGTGATCGACTCCTGTGGTTAAGCGGCCCTCGTCCCAGGCGCACTTGGTTGAGCAGTCTCATACGCGTGATGTATAAGACAAGACCTATGAAACGAGTCTCCGTGTTACTGGTTTTGGTCGTCGCTTCTAGTATTGCTCGCGTTCACCCTCAGACATTGGCCAAGCCTGCCGAGGAAAAACTCACCGCGGCAGCCCGCACCACTGGAATGCAAAAGCACGATGGTTTTCTTCCCTACTACTGGGACGAGAAAAAGGGGGACATTCTGTTTGAACTGTCGCCGGCGGCGCTGGGTGTGGAGTTTCTTTACTTCACCGGGCTGGGCAGCGGAGTCGGTTCCACGGAGGTATTCGCCGACCGGAGTTCCTTCGGCGGCGCCGCAGTGTGCCGTTTTCGCCGGGTTGGGATGCGGGTGCTGGTGATCCAGGAAAACACCAACTTCCGCGCCCCGAGTGGCGTTCCGGAATTGCAGCATTCCGTGGAGTCGAGCTTTCCGGCTTCGATACTGGCGTCGCTTCCGGTCGAAGCGGAACAGGACGGCACGGTGCTGGTTAACGCCAACGCGTTGCTGGTCCGGGATGCGTTTGATCTGCTAAGCCAACTGCGGCGGCCGACTCGCGCTGTTGGAGGCGCATTGCTGCGGGAACAATCGTCGCGGGCGGCGGACTGGCGGCTGGACAAGGATCGCAGTGTGCTTGATCTGGAGCACACCGCTAGCTTTCCGCTCAACACAGAAGTGGAAGCGTTGTTGACCTTCGCAACGGACTCCGAAAGCGATCTGAACCAGCCCGATCCGCATGCGCTCAGTGTCCGCGAGCACCATTCGTTTGTTGCCATTCCCGGTGCCGGGTACGAGCCTCTGGAGCAGGACCCCCGGGTGGGATTCATCAGCATCAGCTTCGACGATTTTTCCCAGCCTTATGATCGCCCGCTCACGCGTTACCTGGTAAGCCGGTGGCGCTTGCAGAAAAAAGACTCAAATGCGTCCCTGAGTGATCCGGTCAAGCCGATTGTTTTCTATCTCGATCGTGCCATTCCGGAGCCAGTCCGCTCAGCCGCACGGCGTGGAGCGCTGTGGTGGAATGCGGCATTTGAGCAGGCAGGATTTACAAACGCGCTCCAGATCGAGGATTTGCCCGAGAGAGCGGATCCAATGGACGTTCGCTATCCGACCATCCAGTGGACAAACCGTTCTGGCCGAGGATGGTCAGTAGGCCAAAGCCACGTCGATCCGCGCACGGGCGAGATTATTCACGCCGTGGTACAGCTGGATTCCCATCGCATGCGAACCGTGAACAATTACTGGCAGTCCACGATTCCTTCGGGTCGTGACGGTGCAGAGCCTACGCTTGATATGTTCGCCGCGCTCGATGCCCTTGATCCGCAAACCAGCGAAGAGCAAGTAATGCTGAATCGGCTGGCTCTGCTCACCTGCCACGAAATGGGCCACGTGCTTGGCCTGGAACACAACTTCGTCGCCAGCACATACGATCGCGGGTCGGTCATGGACTACTTTGCGCCGCGGGTGCGGATTCGCTCTGACGGCACGGCCGATCTCTCGGACGCCTACATGCAAGCAGTGGGCCGCTACGACCGTTTTGCCATCGAGTGGGGCTACAGCCAGGGCAAACCGGGTAGCAAGGCGGAAGAGCGCGAACGCTTGGATTTAATCGTGAGAGGCGCAATCGCGAAGGGAATTGTCTGGGGAAATTACAGTGATCCGCGCTGGAATTCATACGATGATGGGCCTGATCCGGTGACCTGGCTAAAAGAAGTTCTGCCCGTCCGGGACGCCCTGCTGGCACACTATGGTCCTCGAATGCTGCGTCCGGGCGAACCGAATTCGATGCTCACTTCGCGGCTGCCGCTGGTCTATCTGTTCCATCGCTACGCACTCGGAGCGGCAATCAATGTGGTGGGAAGCGCCAAGGTGCCGCCTTCTCTGGCTGGGGATGGCCAGCAGCCGGTAAGCATCTGGCCGGCGGAGAGCCAGAAAGAAGCGCTGTATCTGGCGCTGCAAGCCCTGAGACCTTCCAAACTGAACCTTCCGGCGGAAGCCTGGCAGGCGCTTGGTCCGGTTGAGAATCGCGAGTCCGATCCAGAGCGCTTCACCTCCTCCGCGGGATATCTCTTCAGCCCGCAGGATGGAGCGCGCGTCGTGGCCGAAATCGTCGTGGGCGGATTGCTCGATGCCAAGCGCATGCAGAGGCTGGCGGTGATCTCGCGCCAGGACCCGCAAGCTCCTTCGCCGGGCAGTGTGATTTCAGCCCTGGTGACGGCTACATTTTCCGCTAGCGCAAAAACGCCAGCGGAACGGGATCTCGCTGGCGTCGTGCAAACTGAAGTTGCGGAGCGACTAATGGTTCTGGCGGCGAATTCCGATGCCACACCGGAAGTGCGAGCCGTCGCCTTGGCTGGGGTGCATGAGGTGCAGAGTGCAGCGAAGAAAGGCACGGCTCGGGGACCAGTCGTCGAACAGCTGGATCACGAGATCACTTTATTTCTGCAGAATCCGCAGCAGAACACGCCCAAGCTGAAATCTACGGGGGCGCCGGTGGGGCCGCCAGTGTAGGTGAGAAACATCGCGGGGAAAGACTGCGCCAGACGGTCTAGTTAGAATGCTTGCTTCATGCTGGGCGAAATCGGGTGCCTGGCTTCGTAGGCCGCAATTTCGGCTTGGTGCTGCAATGTGAGTCCGATGTCGTCCAAGCCTTCGAGCAGGCAATGGCGGGTGAAGTCGTCGATCTCGAAGGTAACGGAAAAGCCGCGTTCGTACTCTACCTTGCACCGCTCAAGATCGATGGTGACTTGGTGATCGGGCATTTCGGCTGCGCGACCGGCGATTTCTTCGACTTCCGCCTCGGTCAGCACTACCGTCAGCACTCCATTCTTCACGCAGTTATTGGCAAAAATGTCGGCAAACGACGGAGCGATCACCGCGCGAAAACCGAAATCCTCCAGCGCCCATACAGCGTGTTCGCGGGACGATCCGCAACCGAAATTCTTGCCGGTCACAAGAATGCTAGCTCCTGCATAACGCGGCTGGTTCAAAGAGAAGGACGGATCTGGCGAACCATCTTTCGAGCGGCGCCAATCGTAAAACAAAAACTCGCCAAAGCCGGTGCGCTCAATTCTCTTGAGGAATTGCTTGGGAATGATCTGGTCGGTATCGATGTTAGCGCGATGGAGCGGAGCGACCTTGCCTTTGTGGATGCGAAAGGGTTTCATAATGTCTAAATGAAGCGCCCGTCTCCCAGCCGGCTGTCTGTCCACCCCGCCGCCCTTCGAGGCGGGGCTACCTTCACTGAAACTTCCAATTTCGGATATCGGTAAAATGCCCGGCAATGGCCGCAGCCGCCGCCATCATAGGACTGACCAGGTGAGTGCGCCCGCCACGTCCCTGGCGCCCTTCAAAATTACGGTTGCTGGTGGAAGCACAACGCTCCCCGGATAGCAGGATGTCCGGGTTCATGCCCAAGCACATCGAGCAGCCCGACTCCCGCCATTCGAAACCAGCTTCCTGGAAAATCTGGTGCAGACCTTCCTGCTCCGCGGCGTGTTTCACGGCCTGTGAACCCGGCACCACCATGGCCCGCACCTGGGGATTTACATGGTGGCCCCGGGCTACGCGCGCCGCCGCCCGCAGATCTTCCAGACGTGAATTGGTGCAGGAGCCGATAAAAACCCGATCTACTGAAATTTCTTCGACGCGAGTGCCGGGTTGAAGCCCCATATATTCCAGCATGCGCTCAACGGCGCGACGCTCGGCCTCGGTGTCGAACTCGCTGAGTTCCGGCACCCGGCCACTGACCGCGACGACCATGCTCGGGTTGGTGCCCCAGGTCACAAAGGGAGCGAGTTTGGAGGCGTCAATGGCTACGACTTTGTCGTAATGTGCGCCCGGATCGGAAGGCAAGTCGCGCCAGCGCGCGAGCGCCTTTTCCCACTCACCATTCCGTGGGGCGAAGCGGCGGCTGTTGATGTAGGAGAAGGTGGTCTCATCGGGTGCTACCATGCCGGCGCGGGCCCCGGCCTCAATGCTCATGTTACACAACGTCATTCGCCCTTCCACGGAAAGCGCGCGGACTGCTTGGCCGGCGTACTCGATTACGTGTCCGGTCGCACCGTCGGTCCCGATCTGTCCGATGATCCCAAGCGCCAGATCTTTCGCCGTCACTCCCTCGCCTAGCGAGCCGCGCACAGCGATCAACATGGTTTTCGGTTTGCGTTGCGGCAGACATTGTGTGGCCAGCACATGCTCGACTTCCGATGTTCCAATGCCGAAGGCGAGCGCGCCAAACGCGCCATGGGTGCTGGTGTGACTATCGCCACAGACGATGGTCATGCCAGGCTGAGTGAGCCCCAGTTCCGGACCGATCACGTGCACGATTCCCTGGTTTGGCGAGTCCATGTCGAACAGAGGTACTGCGAACTCTTTACAGTTCTGTTCGAGTGCCTGGATCTGACGTGCGGCAATCGGGTCCGTAATGGGAGTACCGCGAGGCTCGGTCGGAATATTGTGGTCTACGGTCGCGACCGTTCGGTGCGGCTGCCGTACCCGGCGTCCCGCCGCGCGCAGGCCATCGAATGCCTGGGGTGAGGTAACCTCATGCACCAGGTGCAGGTCTATATAAAGAAGAGGCAGCCGCTCGGGAGGTGAACACACGACATGCTCGTTCCAGACCTTTTCAAAGAGAGTGAGCTTTTCTGCCATGGTCAGTTCGGGGCAATGGTCCAGGGAATATCTTATCAATAAAGTTGCATGGCGAAGGTCGCTTGGCATGCGATCAGGGCGAGGGGACCCCGCTTTCATGCTGTCCGAACTCCGGAGTTCAGCTACGCTAGACAAGTCGGGAGACTGCCCTGAACGCCATCAAATATTCCCAAGGAATGGGAAAGACAAGCACGCAGGTTATGATAAGTCGGGGATGTAGTTGGGGGGTGGCAAGGCTGCCGATGAGTCGGTCGAGCGCCAAGCAAAATTTATGATTAACGGGAAACGCATCGCCGTGGTCTTGCCGGCGTATAACGCGGAGAAGACGTTGGCGGCGACGGTGGCGGAGTTGCCGGAGCTGGTGGATATCCGCATTCTGGTGGACGACCACAGTTCCGACCGCACCGTCGAAATCGCCGAGCGGCTGGGACTGCAATTCTTCGTGCATGACCAGAATTATGGCTACGGACGCAATCAGCAGACCTGCTATCGCGAGGCCTTGGCGGCCGGCGCTGACGTGATCATCATGGTGCATCCCGACTATCAGTACACGCCGCTGCTGGTGACCGCGATGGCGAGCATGGTGGCGTACGAGGTCTACGACGTGGTGCTGGGGTCACGTATCATCGGAGGGCAGGCACTGCAGGGAGGCATGCCGTTCTACAAGTATGTGGCGAACCGCTTGCTTACGGCATTCGAGAATTTGTTTCTCGGGATTAAGTTGTCTGAATACCATACGGGTTACCGTGCCTTCAGCCGTGAGGTCCTGGTAGAGCTTCCTCTTCTTGAGAACTCGGGTGACTTTCTCTTCGATAATCAGATGCTGGCGCAATGCGTGAACTTTGGCTTCCGCATCGGCGAAGTATCATGCCCGACGAAATACTTCGAGGAGGCTTCTTCGATCAACTTCCGCCGCAGCGTAACTTACGGGCTGGGTGTGATCGCGACAACCTTGCAGTTTGGGTTGCAAAATGCGGGTCTAGCGCATTTTCGGATTTTCAACGTGAAGGGCCGAAAGCTGGAGCCGGGATACGCCAACTATTACGCACGGGGGGCAGCGGAACCTCCAGGCTCATGACGCCGTCTCCTGGGGCAGCTTAGGCGGGTTCCGGGCAATTGCGCCTCCGGCCGGTAGCAGCTAGCATCTAACCAGACAGGCATGGCGACCGCCACCACTACCGCGACCGAAAGATATCCACCCAAGCTGGTTTACGGCGAAATTCTGAGTTTCGCCTACGAGACTTTCAGCAGTAATAAGGTGCGTTTCGCGCTGACTGCGCTGGGGATGGTGATCGGTACGGCTTCTTT
>Ga0209526_10001292_pt1 | contig 16670 bp, 17 predicted proteins | sample JacPinW_OM2H0_M1_FD_188566 | JGI IMG/M metagenome (GOLD analysis project Ga0209526, IMG submission 188566) | Forest soil microbial communities from Algoma, Ontario, Canada - Jack Pine, Ontario site 1_JW_OM2H0_M1 (SPAdes) (version 2) | ecosystem: Environmental > Terrestrial > Soil > Boreal... | reverse complement strand
ATTCGAATAGTCGATTTGCCTTGTTGATCGCGCCGAACCGGCTCCCCTCCCCAAGACATCGCTGAAATCGGATCAAGCTCGCGCGAAGGTCGTGCGGGCACAGCGCGCATTTGCGCATCTTGGAGAACTAAAATGGCTACCGGAACAGTTAAGTGGTTCAACGCGACAAAGGGCTTCGGCTTCATTCAGCCTGACGACGGCGGCAACGACGTGTTCGTGCATATCAGCGCCGTCGAGCGCGCCGGCATGGGCTCGCTCAATGAAGGCCAGAAGCTTTCATACGAATCGAAGCTCGACAGCATGCGCGGCAAGACCAGCGCGGAAAACCTTCGCGCCATGTGAAGCGGTCGATGTGAGATTTTCCCGCGGATGTACCGGGATCTCTCATTCGGCGGCGTCCCGTTTCTTCGGGGATAACGACATTACGATTTAAGCCCGTCGGCGGCCGCCGGCGGGCTTTTTCGTGGACGGCATTCTTCTCTTGAAAGGGAAGCCGCTAACTAGATGTGCCAGGCTGCTTGACGTTGGGCCGCTTTTGCGAAGGAACCTATCGATCCCGTTCGGCTTTCTTCAACCGCAAATGGACTTAGTTGATCAATGTCTGCCAATCTCACCAAGCGGGACTTCGCCAAAGGCGCCGGTGCTGCCGCGTTCGGCATGACAACCGGGGCGCCTTTGGCGGGCCGGGCCCAGACCTCGGCAGAAAGTCAGCCGAAATCGGTGCAGGACGTCGCCGTCACGTTTCCGGAGGGTTTCTCCTGGGGCGTCGCCACGTCAGCGTTTCAGATCGAGGGCGCCGTAAAGGAAGACGGTCGCGGCGCATCGATCTGGGATACCTACGCGCATACGCCGGGCAAGATCAGGAACGGCGATAACGCCGACGTCGCCAACGATCACTATCATCGCTACAGGGATGATGTACGGCTCATGCAAGATTTGGGCGTCAAGAACTATCGTTTCTCCATCGCCTGGCCGCGAATCTTTCCCAACGGCATCGGTCAGCCGAATCCAAAGGGCCTCGACTTCTACCGCCGCCTCGTCGACGCGCTTCTCGAGGCCGGCATCGAACCGTTTCCGACTCTCTACCACTGGGACCTGCCGCAGGCGCTGCAGGACAAGGGCGGATGGCAGTCTCGCGACACCGCCAAAGCGTTTGCGGACTATGCCGGCTATATGGCGCGGCAGCTCAGCGACCGGGTCAAGCGCTTCTTCACGATCAACGAGTTCTTCTCCTTCGTGGATATAGGCCATCGTGGGGTTGAAATGATGGTCGACGGCAAGAAAGTCCGAATCGAACACGCTCCGGGTGTGAGGCTGTCAAACGCAAAGCTGAACCAGGTCCGGCACCACGCCGCCCTCGCCCATGGACTTTCGGTCCAGGCGATACGCGCCAATGCAAAAGCAGGAACCAAATGCGGACCCGCGGACAACCTCAGCACGGCGGTGCCGGCGATCGAAACACCCGAGAATATCAAGGCTGCGGAGATTGCAACCCGCGAAATGAACGCCGGTTACCTGACCGTTATCCTCGAGGGAAAATACACCGACGCTTATCTCGCCGCTGCCGGGAAGGGCGCGCCGAAATTCACCGAGGACGACCTGAAGATCATCTCCTCACCGGTCGATTTCATCGGCATCAACATTTATCGGCCTTCCGTGTATGTCGTGGCTTCTGAACGGGCTCCGGGATTTCGGCCGATACCGTTCAACAAATCGCACCCGCGGATGCTTTCGTTGTGGCACTTGCTCGGTCCCGAGGTGATGTATTGGGCTCCGCGGCAGATACAGTCGCTGTGGAAGACAAAAGAAATCTATATCACCGAGAATGGATGCGCCGCGAGCGACGAGCTGTCCACCGAGGGGATCGTCGACGATTCTGACCGCTTTATGTTCCTTCGTAACCACCTCGCTCATCTGCACCGGGCGACCGCGGAGGGCGTGCCCGTCAAGGGCTACTTTCACTGGAGCCTGATGGACAATTTCGAGTGGAGCGACGGTTTTGCGAACCGTTTCGGTCTCGTCTATGTCGACTTCAAGACGCAGAAGCGGACACCAAAACTCGGCGCGGCATATTTCCGCGAAGCCATTGCCAGGAATGCGGTGGTTTAGAGCATGATAGGTTCAGGTTAAGCGTAGCGGTGATCGCCGTCTCTCCCTCTCCCCGCAAGCGGGGAGAGGTGAAACGAACTGGCGCATTCGCCGATTCAACTCACAGCCATCATGTTCTAGCCAGCGCGCCCTATTGCGCCTTGTCGTGCGCCGCGATGCCGACCGCCTTGTAGTCGTAGGTCGGATAGAATTCCGTGCGATAGCTGCCCCAGGCTGTGTTCTCCAATACGCGGTTGGCCTCGCGAAGCCGGGACGCCGGAAGCCGCAGCGTGACGACTTGTCCGATCCCCATCATGATGTACCAGCTCACGACTTCGATGCCCGGCGGGGGGAAGGCTTTGTAAAAGCCCTGCTTCTCGAGCTGCGCGTTGAGTTCGCTCAAAGGACGCGATTGGTCGTGCTTCAAAAAGATGGTGAGCATCACGGCGTTGTCGGCCGTCGGCGCCGCGTTCTCAGTCGGCGCCGCTGCCGTCTGGGCGCCGGCGCCTGAATTGAACGCCAGGACGCCGGCCAGCGCTGCCATCGCCGTCAGTGAAACGATACCTCGACCCATCGCCATCTCCCTAGTTTTGAACACCCGATTTGCAGGATTATCGCGGAAACGCGATCATTGCAGGCTAGCGCGTATTGCGCAAAAGTGGATACCGGTTTTGCGAATAGAATGCGCGCAAAAAATGCTGGCTCGGGTGTGAACCTGCTCTCATCGCGATCGATATTCCCCGGAGATGTCCTTGCCGGTGTAGTCGGTCATCAGCGCGGTGGCGGCCAGCGTAATCACGGCGCAAGCCGCGATATAGATCGCAATCGCGAAGGAGGAGTGATAGGTGCCGAACAGCCACGTCGCGATCAGCGGCGCCGGGCCTCCGGCGATGATGGATGCGAGCTGATAGCCGAGCGAGGAGCCGCTGTAGCGCAAGCGCCCGGTAAAGCTTTCGGCGATCAGTGCGGCTTGCGGACCGTACATCATGTCGTGCGGCACCAGCGAGAGTATCACCGCGAAAATGATGATCGCTTCCGATCCGGAATTCAACATGGCGAAATAGATGAAACCGAACACGCCGGTCACCGCCGCACCGATCATGTACATCTTTTTGCGGCCGATGCGGTCGGACAGATGACCGAACAACGGAATCGAAATAAACGACAGCACGGAGGCCGAGAGCACGGCTGATAGCAGGAAGTTGCGGGAGACGTGCAGCGTATCGGTGCCGTAGGAAAAGATGAATGCGGTGAAGATGTAGAACGGCGCCTGCTCGGCCATGCGCGCCAGCGCGGAGAGCAGGATTTCCTTTGGATACTGTCTGATGACGGTCAGCATCGGGGTGCGCTCGACCTTGCGCTCGGCGAGCAGTTTGGCGAACACCGGCGTCTCCAGAATGCCCATCCGTATGTAGAGGCCGACGCCGACCAGGACGAGGCTCAAACCAAACGGGATACGCCAGCCCCAGGCAAGAAACTGCTCGCCGGACATCTGACTGAAAGCGAGCACGGCGAGATTGGCCAGGAACAGTCCGCAGGGAACGCCGAATTGCGGCCAGGAGGCGACGAGCCCGCGCGAGCGATCGGTGCGCGCCCATTCCATCGACATCAGCACCGAGCCACCCCATTCGCCGCCGACACCGACGCCCTGGATGAACCGCAGGACGGTCAGGATCACCGCGCCCCAGATGCCGATGCTCTCATAGGTCGGGACCAGCGCCACCGCGAAAGTGGCCACTCCCATCAGCAGCAGCGTCGCGATCAGCGTCGACTTGCGGCCGATGCGGTCGCCGTAATGCCCGAAAATGGCGGCGCCGATCGGGCGCGCAACGAAGCCGACGGCGTAGATGGCGAAGGCCTCGAGCGTCCCGACCCAGGGGTCAGAATGCGGAAAAAACAGTTTCGCAAAGACGAGGCCCGTGACCGTGCTGTAGAGGAAGAAATCGTACCACTCGATCGCGGTCCCGATGGTGGAGGCGATGACGGCGCGGCGAAGCTGAACCTGATGTTCGGATGAGGTGAGGGGATTGGCCTCGACATTGGACACTGTCATGAACGGTCGCTCTCCAGCGGCGCTCCCCAAAGCCCATGTGGATTGTTTGGCAAGGAAACTTGCGACCTCACGTCCGGGTTCCCGATGGCTGCGAAGGAACCGCAAAAAAGATAGGGAGCGAGCCTGACTCCGTCGCCAGCCAGACTGCGCCGAAAGACACGGCCGAAATGGATTCCGGCCCTCTCTCGCGCGAGGGCGGTGGAATCCAGCTTTCAAGCTCCGCGCGTCGGGGGCAATCTCACCGGTTTGTGTGCTGTCGAATGTGAAGCATGTCACATCCGGTCGCTGGGTTTGGCGTTACCCGTGACGCCGTCGGGGCCTCTCAGCATCGAGGACGAGACGATGAAATTGCGACGCAAGGCATACCGGTGGCTCAGGTTCGTCCTCTCAGGGCGATTTCTCGAGAAGTTTCTGAATCTGCGATACGACGCCTTTGTGGCGAAAGCGTTGGACAGGGAACCACGCGGCCGACTGGACGACGATCGTACCCGCTTTTCTCAGCCCGAGATTTCCTAGGACTGGCCGACGAGCTTCTTGCAATAGGCGGCTCCGCCGCTCACGGCATCGCGCCCCTTCCATGCCAAGTAGGTCAGGCGACCGGCCAGGGATTGATGGCTGCGCAGGCGGCGCGATCCCAGAACGTGGCCGACATTCTTGGGAAACCTGCTGACCTCGGCTTCCACCAGAGCGGCGATCGCGTTCATCAGATTGTGAAGCCGCTCTCCCCAGTCGGATTCGTCGAGCAGATCGATGCGGACCTGCAAGGCGTACTCGGTGTCGTAAATATCGGTCAGAATTTCCTTGCAGACCAGGACCCGGTTGTTCCTGAGGGCAACGCGTAACGCCGATCGATTGTCGTCCAACCGGTCCAGCACCATCGAAACCGCGATCGCATAAGGCGTGGCGGCGATGTCCGCGGCGTTCTTGCTGGGCGCAGCCTTGGTGGCGAGGCGGATCAATTGCCAGGGAGTCCTGAGCCGCTTGACTACCAGCGTCAGCGCAAAGGGAAGTGCCTCGGCGTGGTTTTTTCCGAACGCATCCAGCAATGTCGCTACTTTGGAGACCCGCGCGTCATCAAACTTTTTGATGGTGGCCGGCAGCGCATCGCTGAACTTCGCCAGCGCATCGCGTGCGCACAGCACACACAGCATTTTGGTCAGGTCGCCATAGGCCGCATGCGAAGCCGTGTAGGTCGCGATTTTGACCCGGGTTTGATCGGCGCCATCCAACGAGCCGAGCGTGTTCTCGAGATATTTGACGACCTTGGTCTGGAACGTGGCGGCGACCTGCCGGGCTTCGCGCTGATCGTTCGCGGCAATCAGCTCGTTTATCTCCTTGGCATAGTCGCGCGCCATCGTCGGCAACAGATCTCGGCTGATCCATTCCCAGATCGGAGACAGCGAACCGCGCAGTATGCGACCGGAATTGGCATGCGCGGGAGCGCCGTCGATCAGCAGCGGCTCCAACGGTGCAAAAAAATACCGCGAGGGATTTCCGACGCGATTTTGAGTCGACCCATCGTTGCGAAATTCCGCGCGCAGTCTGGCCAGCACATCTGCGGAGCCGGGTATTTCGCTGCCGCAGACTTCAAGCCGCTCGAGCTCGATCAGAAGGTTGCCGCGCGCCAACGGCGTCAGCCTCCTCAAATACTCCTGAATCCGATCGGCCTGTATCATTGCAGCGCAATTTTTCGGCAGTTTGGTTCAACGATCGTTCGCCGCATGCAGGCGTGACCGTGCGTGCATCGAACCATGAAAACAGTTCGCGGTGGATTAAGAAGTAGATCGAATGCCCGTGAAACTACGGGCATCCTTGCTCACGCCAAATGCATTTCTATGCTCCGCGGAACTACGGAGAATGATCCGTCGTCGCAACATTCACCACAATACGCGGGGGATTTCGCCCCAAATCTCCGGCAACGGCGACGCGCTTGCTTTCCAGGCTCTGCCGAAATCACCGTAGTCTTACCGAGTAAAAAATTAACCCTCAAAGAGGATAGGCTCGCTAAACAAATTATATGTCACAGCAAGAAAACCGAATCACCGATTCGCATTCTTCGAAGTGGATCGGAAACAGCCCCCCTCTCGACGACGCTCTCGAAATTGTCCGGCTGTCCGCTGCGCGCGAACGGGCGATGGATGAAGCGGGGGCCGCGATAGCCCGCCAGCTAAACGGGCCATTGACCGCGCTGCTGCTCTACATCGGCGAACTCAAGCACCACAGCCACCAGTTCTCGCAGGCCGCTGGGAACAGGGTTTACCTGCAACAGGTGGTGGAGAATGCGCTTCAGCAAACCGAACGAGTCTGCGCCATGATGAAGCAGATTGCAGACGCTCACGAGGCGTTCGCCGGCGCGCCCGGACCCAGGGCTGGATGGGAGACGCGTAGCGGTAACGCCAAGGATGGGGCTCGTACATCAAGCGTCATGTTTTCATCAGGCTCCGGCCAGAGACCTTTGACCAAGCGCGAGCGCGAGGTTCTGAACCTCATCAGCGAGGGCTGCTCCAACAAGCAGGGCGCTCTTCGGATGCGTATCAGCCCAAGGACCTTCGAAAGCCATCGTGCCGAGGCGATGCGAAAACTTGGCGCGCGCAACACGGCGGACCTTGTCCGCAAGGCGCTGTTGCATCCGGGTGCAGTGTAGTACGTCCTGGAATCGCGCGGCGTGTCGATGGCCCGTCATTGCCCGGGCGCGATTCGACCTCAGTTCAGATTCAGATTCAGATTTATTGTCACGGTCGTCATACTCGGCGAAAGCGGAATATCCGGTATGCCGCGGATTCCCGGTTCCATTGTTCGCGCTCTGGAGCCGGCGATGCCGGGCAATCCTGTCGCTCAGTAGTAGTCTTCCGCGAAGGCGTGAACGCGCGGCGCGGGCCGCCGCAGCATATCGGCCTTGGCCTTGGGCGCGCTCGCAACGATCGTGATGATCCACCGTAGCGGAATGCTTGATTTGCTTTCCAGGACCGACCGAACGTGGCCGGTGACCGTCGTTCCGCCCGTCCTGACGGTTGCGGTTCTGCCGTTGAATTGTGCGATACGGAAACGCCGGACTTCTTTCTGGTCGGTCGTTTCAAACGTAAACATGAAGGCCTCCCCTGTTCACGCCACTATCGCCGTTTAACATTAGCTGTGTATGAAAATTGGGAACCGTAGAAGTACGGTCGCGCCGCTTCGGTGCGCGGATACGCCAGACTGCGAAGCGGCGCTTGCAATACGCTACTCGGCCGATCCCGGAAATACCGATTCCATCTTCGTCTTCAGCGTCGCGGCGTTGAACGGCTTGACGATGTAGTTGCTGCCCCCGGCCTTCTTGGCGGCAATGACGTTTTCGGTGTTCGATTCCGCGGTGATCATGATGAACGGCGTTTGCGAAAGTTCTGGGCTGGCGCGGACTTCCTTGAGCAGATCGTACCCGGTCATCGGCTCCATGCTCCAGTCGGAAATCACCAGGCCGTACTTTTTGCCATGCATCCTGGCCAGGGCGGCTGATCCGTCGCTGGCATCGGGGAGCCGGTAGTTTTACATGGTCGATCAAAATCGACGCCGCGATTTTAGCGCAGGATCAAACACGCGATCGCTGAAAACCGGAACGCGCGAATGCGATCAAGCCGGACGATACGTTCGCCGGCCGCGGCGAGCGATCACGACGACTGTCGAAGCAACCTGTTGTACTGCGCCTTGACCGTTGCGTAACATTCGCAGGAGGTTTTGCTGAGACCATCCAGATTGGTGATCTCGATGTGTCCACGGCTGTAGTGGATGAAATTGGCCTGCTGCAGGGTGTTGGCGACAAGCGATACGCTGTTGCGGCGCGCGCCGATCATCTGCGCCATCGATTCCTGTGTCAGGGCAAGTTTGTCGCTGCCGGATAGATCGCGAGTGTGCAACAGGCATCGCGCCAGCCGGGATTCCACCGTGTGCGCGGCGTTGCACCCGGCGGTTTGCTGGGTCTGCGCGTAAATCGCCAGTCCATGCCGGACAAGCGCCGTCCGGAGCGTTGCGCTTTGGTCGGCCGCGGCCCGAAGGCGATCGACGTCAATCGTCGAGGCGATGCCGGGCACCAGCACCACTGCGCTATTGAGTGCTATCGGGTCACCCAGCGCGGATGAGCCGAGGATGCTGTCGCGGCCGATCATGGCGACCTGGACGCGCTCCCCCCTTGCGAGTTGCACGATCAGTGAGATCACGCCTCGATGCGGCAGGTATGCACGCTTGAGCGTTTCGCCGACCTCGACCAGCGCGAATTCCTGGACCAGATCGACGGTTCGCAGATGCGGGCGGATCAATTCGAAATCATCCGCCGCCAGCGATGACAAAAATCCATTGGGTGAACGGGGAGCCGAGTCCAAAACAGCCTCATGCCTTGGGAGCAAGCTGGTCTCCGGGGGCCACCAGCGCCTATGCACAATAATCAACTTAAAGGATAAGCTTGGCACGCCTTGCTCGCAAAAAACAGGAAAAAAGCCGCAGCTTGCCGCACCGAGTCCGTTGCTATGCGCGCTATCGTGCAGATAATAATAGGAAATTTCGGTCAGCCGCCCGTCGTTGCAGAATCGTCACTCCGGCGCCTACAGCAACCGGTCATATTGCACCTTGACGGCATGGTAACATTCGCAAGACGTTTCTCTCAGTGCTTCCACGTTTGTAATTTCGATTTGCCCGCGGCTGTAGCGAATGATACCGGCGCTCTGAAGCGCATGGGCGACAATCGAGACCGCATTGCGTTGTACGCCGATCATTTGCGCCAGAAATTCCTGGGTCAGCGGCATTGTTTCGCTGTCCCACAGATCGCGTGCACGTAACAGCCAACGCGACAAACGCGCTTCGACCGAGTGAGATGCGTTACATGCGGCGGATTGCTGGGCTTGCGCAAACAGCGCCTGTTCATGTCGTGCGAGCAGGGTTCGAAAAGCGGCGCTCCGATCGGCGGCCGCCCGAAAATCCGCAACACCGAGAATTGAAGCGGTACCTGGCAGACGAACGACCGCGTCAGTCAACCATATCCCGCCGTCCAACGCGGCCGAGGCACCAACGACGCTGTCGCGGCCGACCATCGCCACCTCCACCGTCTGTCCTTCCGACAGGCTAACCATTAGGGAAATGACGCCGCTGTGAGGCAGATAGACATGCGTCAGCGGTGCGCCGGCTTCAACCAGCACGGTTTCCCTGACCAGCTCGACGAACGCGAGATGCGGCCGCAACACTTCGAACTCGGTTTCCGGCAGGGCTTGCAACAGATGATTACTTGAGCGCGGGAGCGGGGGCATAGGCTCTCCTGCCGAAAAAGGCGGGAGTTCAAATGGTATTTCAGCACCTGTGTCGTGGCTCGTCGGATGGTACGCCAAGATAGCCCGGCGATCCAATCGCGCAAGTCTGTAGTTGTACACTGGCCCCTATACACCGTGGAGGGCAGACAGATCGCGGTGTTTGCGGCGGAAGTAAGAGTCACGCACTGATTCGCGGGGATAAAAACCCCAGCGCAATCAATGTTGAAGCTGTTTAACGCGTAAAAGACGGCAAGGAGCCCGTTATGCGCCGCATTCTGGTTGTCGATGACGATCCGCATATCTGCCTTGCCATTCGCGCGTGGCTGCAGCGGTATGGCTTTAGGGTCGCAACCGCAGGTTGTGGACCCAGCGGTCTCGCCGCGCTCGACAATTCGACGTTCGACCTGATGATCGTCGATATCTTTATGCCCAGCATGCGCGGTTTCGAGTCGATCAGGGTGTTTCACAATCACGCGCCCCAGGTGCCGATGATCGCGATTTCCGGATACGCATTTTCCGATCTGGAGCCATCCAGCGCCGACTTCCTGAAAATGGCTCTCAGGCTTGGCGCGACGCGCTGCCTGCGCAAGCCCTTCCGGCCAACAACATTGCTCGGCGTGATCGACGAATGCTTGTCGGAGGCCGAGCCGCATCGAAAGCATGTTGCTACTCCGGCCGCCGCCGCGAACGCGCTGTTCGAACCGCAGCGCAAAACGAAATCATCAAACGATGTGAGGGAGGAGGTTGTGACAGGCTGAGCTGTCAGGCCTTGATCGACGCCACGGTCTGTCGTGCCTGGCGGAGCGGTGAAAAAGCGTAGCTCAAGGTCTCCGGGCGTTGGCCTGCATTCTGCATCGCGTCGCGTCTGGAGTTTTGATTCACAAAAGGGGGGATCGCGTGCACTACGATTCAGAGGTTGCCGAACTGTCGAAACGTAACGTTCAGCCTCGGGAGGCCGAAATGCCACGTGTTCTCGTCGTCGACGACGACCAAATGGTCTGCATGGCCATTGAGGTTTATCTTGAGCGACATGATTTTCAGGTGACTATCGCCGATGGCGGCGAAGCCGGACTTCGCGCGCTTGAAGGCGCGACGTTCGACCTGATGATCGTCGATATTTTCATGCCGCACATGCGCGGCTTCGAGTCGATCAGGATCTTCCACGAGCGCGCGCCGACAGTTCCGCTGATCGCGATGTCCGGCTACGCCTTTGCAAATCTCAATTCGCCTGCGCCCGATTTCCTGAGGATGGCGCTTGAGCTCGGCGCGTCGCGCTGCCTGCGCAAACCGTTCACGCCGGCAGCGCTGCTGACGGTGATCAACGAATGTCTGCTGGAAGCCCAGTCCCGCCTTTCAAGCGTCGTTCAGCTGAGATAGCAATTCGGCCCGCCGCGGGCGGCGGGAATGTTGCTCCGACGTTGGCCGGTCGGTTTGCGTTATCGCGATCGGTGGTGCTGGCCTCGCGCGTTCTTCCTGATCCCGGATCAGGCCTGCCGGATGCTCCATGCCGGCACCGGCCGATTCCGGCATGTCCGCGGAGGTTGCGATGCGCGCCTTCCTTGAGCGACTGCTGGACTCGTCGATGCTTTCTCCGCACGGCATATGCCTGCTGTGGGAACCCGAGCTGATTTGGCTGCACGTCGCCTCCGATGCGGTGATCGCGGTCGCTTACTTCTCGATCCCCTTTGCGCTTGCGCTTCTTCTCGGGAAACGGCGCGACATCGAGTTCAACTGGATCTTCTGGGCTTTTGCTATCTTCATCATGGCGTGCGGGTTCACCCATGTATTCGCGATTTATACGCTATGGGTGCCGGTCTACGGAATCGAAGGCCTGGTCAAGGCGCTAACCGCCGTCGCATCGATCGTCACCGCCGCATTGCTTTGGCAATTGCTGCCAAAGCTTCTTGCCATTCCCTCGCCAGCCCAGCTTCGCCAGACACGGGCGGCCCTTGAAGAAGAAGGCAAGCAACGCCGCGGCGCCGAGGATACGCTTCAGAAATTCCGGCAAATAGAAGCCACAGAAGCACAGATTCGTCAGGCCCAGAAGATGGAGGCGGTCGGTCAGTTGACCGGCGGCATCGCCCATGACTTCAACAACATTCTCACCGTTATCACCGGCACCATCGAGATTCTCGGCGAGGCGGTTGCAGACCGGCCGGATCTCGCAGCAATTGCGAAACTGATCGAGGAAGCCGCCGCCCGCGGCGCCGACCTGACGTCGCACCTGCTTGCGTTCGCGCGCAGGCAGCCGTTGCAACCTCGCGAAGTCGACGTCAACTCGCTGCTGATCGGTTCCGCCGGGCTGCTGCGGCCGACGCTGGGCGAACACATCGAAATCAACTCGATACTGGCGGATGACGTCGCACCCGCTCTCGTCGACCCCAATCAGCTGACGACCACGATCATCAATCTCGCGCTGAACGCACGTGACGCGATGCCGGGCGGCGGCAAACTTACGCTCGAGAGCAAAAACGTCGTGTTCGATGAGAATCACCCCGACTGGAACAGCGAGGTTGCCGCCGGAAAATATGTCATGATCGCGGTGAGCGACTCCGGCTGCGGGATTGCCGCCGACCATCTCGAACGGGTTTTCGAGCCATTCTTCACGACCAAGGAGGTCGGGCAAGGGACCGGCCTCGGCCTCAGTATGGTCTATGGCTTCATCAAGCAGTCGAACGGCCATATCAAAGTCTTGAGCGAAGTCGGTCAGGGGACCACAGTCAAAGTCTATCTGCCCCAGGCGGCAGGCTTCGCTCAACCGCTGGAGGATACCGTTCAGGCGCGTATCGAGGGCGGCGATGAAGCAATCCTGATTGTCGAGGATGACGTTCTGGTGCGCAAGTACGTCGTCAACCAGGTTCAAAGCCTGGGCTACAGGACGCTTGCCGCGAGCAATGCCAGCCAGGCCCTGGCGATCATCGACGACGTTGAAAAAATCGACCTTCTATTCACCGATGTGATCATGCCCGGTCCTATCAACGGACGGCAACTGGCTATCGAAGCATTGCATCGCAGGCCATCGCTCAAGGTATTGTACACGTCCGGCTATACGCAAAACACGATGGTCCATGATGGCCGTCTCGATGCCGACGTTCTGCTGCTCGCGAAGCCGTATCGCAAGGTCGATCTGGCGAAAATGATCCGCACCGCGCTGGCGACCTGACGCAAGCGACGTTCCGACCAACATGGATGTGTCGCGGTTGCTTCAAATCACCTCACCTTGCGTTGTCACGGCCGTTGCGCCGATGCGATCGCCGTCGCAATCATGCTGCGGCATTCCGTTGGGCTCGGCCACTATCATTTCTCGGTACTAGTACGGAGCTGCAGTTTAGCTCTGGGTATTTGTACGGAGCTGAAATTTAACGAACAGGTAGCGTGCACGGAACAGTGTGGCATCGTCGCCGAATAAAAAATGCGGCGTCGCGTCAATGGTGTTCATCCAGAAGGGTATCAAAATGTCCGGCATTGTTCTTTCGTCGTCAGTCCGCCAGAACTTGCTTTCGCTGCAGTCGACCGCTGATCTGCTCGCCACCACGCAGAGCCGCCTTTCGACCGGCAAGAAAGTGAATACTGCGCTCGACAACCCAACGAATTTCTTCACCGCCCAGTCACTCGATGGCCGCGCCAGCGACATCAGCAACCTCCTGGACGGTATCGGCAACGGCGTGCAGGTGCTGCAAGCTGCCAACACCGGCATCACCTCGCTGCAGAAGCTGGTTGATACCGCTAAGTCGATCGCCAACCAGGCGCTGCAGACCACCGTCGGCTATTCCACCAAGTCGAACGTGTCCGCGACGATCGCCGGCGCGACCGCGACCGACCTGCGCGGCACCACCTCCTTCACCAGCGCGACCGCGGCCAGCAACGTGCTGTTCTCCGGCGCCGCCGGCGGTACCACCGCAGCGGCTTCGGGCCTGACGCTTGGCGGCCTGGTCGGAACCAAGACGGGCACCGCGGTGAGCGACAACGCAACTGCGCCGGCAGTCATCACGGCCGCGACCCTTCTCAACAACACTGGTGGTGCAGCCGCCGGCCTCGGCACCGCAACCGTTGCCGACGGCGACACCTTCATCGTCAACGGCAAGTCCATCACGTTCAAGGCGGGTGCGGCTCCGCTGGCAGCGTCTGTTCCGTCCGGTTACGGCATTTCCGGCAACATCGCGACCGATGGAAACGGCAATACGATCATCTACATCGGCGCGAGCACCACCACCTCGACCGCTACCGTCGGTGATGTGCTGACGGCAATCGATCTCGCGAGCGGAGTGGGCTCGGCAACGGTTAGCGCCGGTGCTGCAACCCTTACCGCGGCGAACGCTGGCCAGACGGCTTCCTCGATCACGGCAGGCGCCGTCAGTCTCAAGACCTCAACCGGTGCCGATCTAAGCGTGAGCGGTAAGGCCGATTTCCTTAAGGCATTCGGTCTGACCACCGCACTGGGCTCGGGTGTCACCACTGTTGGCGCCACCCGCACCACCAGCGCTGCCACTCTCGGAAACCTGATCGTGGACGGGTCCACGCTGAACGTGGACGGCAAGACGATTTCGTTCAGGAACGCCCCGACCCCGGCTGCAGCAGCCGTTGCGTCCGGCTCGGGCGTTAGCGGCAACGTCGTCACCGATGGCAGCGGCAACTCGACGGTCTATCTGCAAGCGGCGACCATCGCCGATGTGTTGAAGGCAGTCGATCTTGCGACTGGCGTTCGGACCGCGAGCAACGCTAGCGGTACAGCGACGGTCACCACCGCGACCGGCCAGACCCCCTCGACGATCAATTCGAGCGGTGTGTTGAATCTCAGCACCGGCACGATCAACGATCTGTCCATCACCGCAACGGGCAATGCTCTCTCGGTGCTCGGATTGACCGGCGCCACCGGTAACGCGACCAGCTTCAGCGCAGCTCGTACTGCGGGAGCCGGCGGCATCAACGGCAAGACCTTGACCTTCTCCGCCTTCAATGGTGGTACGGCGGTCAATGTCACCTTCGGCGACGGCACCGGGAGTTCCGTCAAGACCCTCGATCAGTTGAACGTCGCTCTGCAGGCCAACAACCTGGCCGCGACGCTCGACTCGACCGGCAAGCTGTCGATCTCGTCGACCAACGATTACGCGTCCTCAACCCTGGGCACCGTAGCGGCGGGCGGCGTGATCGGCGGCACCGTCACCAGCGCGCTGACCTTCTCGACAGCCGCTGCTCCGGTGATCGACAGCTCGGCGCAGGCGGTTCGCAGCAACCTGGTGAGCCAGTACAATAACATCCTGGCCCAGATCACCACCACAGCACAGGACGCGTCGTTCAACGGCGTCAACCTGCTGGCGGGCGACCAGCTCAAGCTGACGTTCAACGAGACCGGCAAGTCGACGTTGAGCATCACCGGCGTCACCTTCAATGCGGCCGGCCTCGGTCTTGCGAACCTCACGACCGGCACCGACTTCATCGACAACGCCGCCACCAACAGGGTGGTGACCGGCCTGAACAGCGCCAGCACCAACCTGCGCTCCCAGGCTTCGGCCTTGGGTTCGAACCTGTCGATCGTGCAGATCCGTCAGAACTTCGCGAAGAACCTGATCAACGTGCTGCAGACCGGCTCCTCGAACCTGACGTTGGCCGATACCAACGAGGAAGCGGCGAACAGCCAGGCGCTGTCCACCCGCCAGTCGATCGCGGTGTCCGCGCTTGCACTGGCCAACAACTCGCAGCAGAGCGTGCTTCAGCTGCTCCGCTGAGTCCGACTGCGACACCAACGATCAAGGCGGCGGGGGAAACCCCGCCGCTTCTATCGATCTGAAGGTTCGAAAGATTGAATGGCGGCTTGTCTGCCGCGCGGTTGTACGCGTCAAGTTTCGAAAAGGTCGAGGGTGGTTACGCCCGCGCCGTACCCTGAAAGGAGACGACGACCATGCCGTTGAAAATCGAGCTGAAGCCGTTTGAGCGCATCATCATCGGCGAAACCGTTATCATCAATTCCGGCACCCGCACCTCGTTCCTGATTGACGGCGAGGCGCCCATTCTTCGCGAGAAGGATACCGTGACCGCGGAGACCGCCAACACACCGGTCAAGCGGCTCTATTACTGCGTCCAGATGATGTATCTGAAAAACGACATTCCGAGATATCGGGCTTCGTATCTTGGCTTCATCAAGGACCTGCGGGAGGCCATTCCAGGCGCGCGCGATCTGATCGAGGCCATCAACAATCATATTTCGGGCGGTACCCTCTACAAGGCTCTCAAGGAAATAAGGAAACTGATGAAGCACGAGGAAGAGCTGCTGCTGATGAACGCCTGACGCGGTTCAAGCTCATTTACGCACCTCGCACGCCAATCTCGATCCCCGCATGGCGAAGCTCGTCGGCCGCGTGCATCGCCTCGACGGCCAGCTCATGGTCGTCCTCGACGTCGATCGCGTCCTCGAAATCGTGCCTGACATGCTGGCGGCATAAAGACCGGCGGCGGGCACGCACTAACTGAGTTTGCAATGGAAACGTCCGTTTCGGGATCTGGAAGAGGCAGAGGCGAAAATGAGAACATGTCTGGTGGTCGATGACTCAAGCGTCATTCGAAAGGTCGCAAGGCGCATTCTGGAAGGCCTGGATTTCCAGATCGTCGAGGCCGAGGACGGCGAGAAAGCGCTGGAGGTCTGCAAGCGCGGATTGCCCGACGCGATCCTGCTCGACTGGAACATGCCGATCATGGACGGCTATGAATTCCTCGGCAATCTGCGCCGCATGCCCGGCGGCGACCAGCCCAAGGTGGTGTTCTGCACCACCGAAAACGATGTCGCGCACATCGCGCGCGCGCTTCACGCCGGGGCCAACGAATACATCATGAAGCCGTTCGACAAGGACATCGTCACGGCGAAATTCCAGGAAGTTGGCCTGATCTGATCTGCATCATCCGGCGGCTGAACGGCCCTCGGCGTTATCGTTTCAATAGTGCCGCTTGAGCCGTATCCGGTGAATGATGAGTGTTGCGTTGGCAAGTTCCTCGACCCCGAATTCGACGCGGCAAGAGCCGCTGCGGGTGATGGTGGTCGATGACTCCGTCGTTATCAGAGGGTTGATCGCGCGCTGGGTCGGATCCGAACCGGACATGGTTGTCGCGGCATCGCTGCGCACCGGCCGTGACGCCGTCAACCAGATCGAGCGGGTCAATCCCGATGTTGCCGTGCTCGATATCGAAATGCCGGAGCTCGACGGCATTTCCGCGCTGCCCCTTCTGCTGGCGAAGAAACGCAACCTCATCATCATCATGGCGTCGAC
>Ga0209526_10001290_pt1 | contig 16697 bp, 15 predicted proteins | sample JacPinW_OM2H0_M1_FD_188566 | JGI IMG/M metagenome (GOLD analysis project Ga0209526, IMG submission 188566) | Forest soil microbial communities from Algoma, Ontario, Canada - Jack Pine, Ontario site 1_JW_OM2H0_M1 (SPAdes) (version 2) | ecosystem: Environmental > Terrestrial > Soil > Boreal... | reverse complement strand
CAATGTAATCCCGCATAGATATGTCTTATCAGCCGATGCCCGGCTTGTGCACGGCTTCGACGGACTCGAAGACGCAGAGCGCCAAGAATTGTGCAGGCTTGACGGTCTTCTCTCGCCCACGATTGAAGATTCCGAGCGTTACAATGAACTCGATGCACGAAGCTTCACGGTCAATCTGCCGCCAACACATACCGTGCAGCCTTTGCTGCGGGCCATGCCTGGTCTCGCAGGGGCACCGCCCGGCGCCGCCTGCTGGCAGTTCCTTTCCGCCATTGGAATATCTTGTTCGAGCGCCCGGGCCAACTAGAGCGTCCAAAACATACCAATTGCAAACACCACTCCAACCGTGCCCGCGCAAATGGATTGGACTACTTAATGGAGAGTTCTGGAGGATGGCAATTCTGGCTTGAGGACGGCGGCTGCGTGCGCCAATTCATGGTAGCTGAGCCGGACGAAATCAAAGCTCGGCAGTGCTTGCGAAAAAATCAGCCGAACGGGAAAATCCTGTCGCGAAAAATTGTGCCGGAAAACGTCATTCAGATTCTAGGAATGAAACCGGGCGGGCTCCGCGAATGGGTCGCCAGCGCGCAAGGCGACATGGTCGGCGATGCAACGCCGACTTGACATGGCGCGGATTTACGAATTGCGCGCCTTGGCAATCATGTCCCCGAGTTGCGCGATCTTGATGGGCAGGCTGTTCGCCACAAGACCAATCGGCGCGAGCGCATCATTGACCGCGCTGGCAACGGCCGCCGGCGCGCCGAGATAGCCGGATTCGCCGGAGCCTTTCTGTCCGAACACGGTGTGCGGCGAAGGCGTGACGTGATGGATGATCTCGACCGGCGGAATCTCATGCGCCGACGGGAGCAGATAATCCATGAAGGTCTGGGCCAGGAGCTGCCCGTCCGGGTTGTAGGCAAACTCCTCATAGAGCGCCGCGCCGATCCCGTGCGCTATGCCGCCCATCGTCATTCCGCGCACGATCTTGGGATTGATCACGGTGCCGCAGTCATGACCGACGAAATAGCGCACGAACGCGGGTTTTCCGAGATCGGGATCAATCGTCATCAGAACAAGATGAAACTCGAACGCGAAACAGGGGTACATCTGCACGCGGCCATCGGGCGTCGGGAGCTTTCCGCCGGTCGGCACCTGCATCACATGCGTGAAGGCGAGCCCCGGCTCCGTACCGGCAGGCAGGCGATGAAAGTGCCGATGCGCCAGCGTGACGAGATCGGTCCAGGTGCGCCGATGCTGCGGAACGTTCGCATCGGACACATTGCCGTTTTCATATCTGGCCTGCTCGGGCGCGATCCCCAGATCATGGGCCGCAATGGCGAGGAGCCGCTGCCTGAGCTTCTGCGCGCAATGGAATGCCGCACCCCCGAGCATGATGGCCATGCGGCTGCCGACCGGACTCTGACTCGGCAGCGAGGCGAGCGTATCCGGCCGCACCACGCGGATGCAATCGGGATCGATCTCGAGCACTTCCCCGATCACGCAGCCGACGAGGGTCTCATGTCCTTGCCCCGCGGAGAGCGTATGGATGGTCGCGGTGACTGCGCCGCTGACATCGACATTGATCCGGCATGAATCGGCGTAGGTGGTGGTCTCGTTGTTGGGATTGAGCAACGGCTCGAAGGTCGAATTGGCGCCGCTCGGCTCCAGGCAGGCGGCCATCCCGATGCCGGCGAGCAAGCCCACGCTGCGCAGCCGGTCGCGTTCGGCAATCAACTCTGCGTAATCGGCGCGCGCCAGCACCTTGTCGATCACCGCGTGATAGTCGCCGCTGTCATAGGTCGTGCCGCTTGGAATGAGGTACGGAAACTGCTCGGCACGAATGAGGTTGCGCCGCCTCACTTCCAGGCGATCGAGATTAAGATGCCGCGCGACCTCCTCGATGGTGCGCTCGAGCGCAAAATTGGTCGGCGCCTGGCCGAAGGCACGCACGGCCTCCTGCACGGTCTTGTTGGAAGTAACCGCAATGGCGCGGTATTGCACGCTGTTGATGCGATAGGGGCCGACAATGGCGCCGATGGGTTTTCCAAGCTGGAAGGGCGAGCGCCCAGCATAGGCGCCGACGTTGTCGAGCGCGCGCAGCTTCAAAGAATGGATGACGCCGCGCTCATCGAAGGCCGCCTCCACGTCGAAATTGCGCTCGGGGCCGTGGCCATCCCCGCCGCGCATGTTCTCAAGGCGGTCTTCGATCAGCCGCACCGGGAAGCCGAGTCGGCGCGAGAGATAGCCCGCCAGTACGGCATGCTTGATGCCGCGCTTGACCCCATAGCTGCCGCCGACATCGACGTCGTTATGAACACGAACGCCGGAGCCCGGCAGCTTGAGCGCGAGCGCGATCTGATCGGGAAAGCGCGGCATCTGGACCGAGGCAAACACGTCCAGGATTTCCCGCCAGGGATCCCAGCTCGCGAGCACGGCAAAGGTCTCCACCGGCACGGTCGAGCTGCGCCCCCATTTCAGGCGCAACGAAAGCCAATGGGAGCTTTCGGAAAAATCCCTCTCGACTTCGCCCCAGGTAAAGGTGCGATCGAGCAACACGTTTGAACCATGCTCCGCGTGCACCGGCGGGCTTGCCGGCGCAAAAGCTTCTTCGCCGTCGAGCACGAACGCCAGCGGCTCATAGTCCACCGCGACCTGCTCGGCCGCGTCTTCGGCGAGCGCCCGGGTGTCGGCGACGACGGCGGCCACCCACTCGCCCGCATAGCGCGCCACGTCTACGGCGAGCGGCCGGCGCGGGACCTTGGGGGTATCGAGACCGGCCAACAGCGGTTGCGTCGCACCGGCCAGCTCGCGCCCATCCAGCACGTAATGCACGCCCGTTACCGCGAGTGCATCCGCCTTGTGGATGGCGAGAATGCGCGCGGCGGGATATGGCGACGTGATCAGCGCGACGTGCCGCGTGCCGGGAAGCACGATATCGCCGGCGAACCGGCCTTTGCCCGCGACAAAGCGGCGATCCTCGCGCACGCGCCGGTCGGTGGAGATGAAACGAAAGGATTTCGCGCTCACGTCTGGCTCGCCGGCTGGTTGAGGCCGCGCATGCGCTCGGCGGCAAGCGCAATGGCTTCGACGATCTGCGCATAGCCGGTGCAGCGGCAGATGTTGCCGGAGATCGCCTCGATAATTTCCTCGCGCGTCGGGGCGGCATTTCGGATCAGCAGCGCATGCGCGGCGAGGATCATGGCCGGGGTACAGTAGCCGCACTGCATACCATGCGTTTCGCAGAAGGCATCTTGCAGGGGCGAAAGCTCCCCTGGCCCCGGCGCGATGCCCTCGATCGTGGTGATGGCATAGCCGTCCGCTTGCACCGCAAACATCAGGCACGATCGCACAGGCGTGCCGTCAAGAAGAACGGTGCATGCGCCGCATACGCCATGCTCGCAGCCGGCATGCGCGCCGGTCAGCAGCAAGCGCTCGCGCAAACAGTCGAGCAGGCTCGTGCGCGGCTCGACGTCGAGCGCGTGTAGCTCGCCGTTGACGGAGAGATCAATGCGCACGGGACGCCTGCCCCTGGGCAGAACGATAAGCCTCCGCGATCGCGCGGACCATGAGAGTGGCCGCGGCGCGCCGGCGGTAATCAGCCGAAGCATGCAGGTCGGAGAGCGGCTCTATTTCGGCAAGCGCTGCCCGCGCCAGCTCGCGCAATCTCTTCTCCTCAATGCGCGTACCGATCAGTGCCTCCGCAAGCCTATCAAGGCGCAGGGGCACAGGCGTGACTGCGCCAATGCCGAGCGCGAGCCGCCGGCATATACCATCTTCATCAACAACGATCTGCGCCGCAGCCGACGCAAACGCGAAATCGCTGCGCCGCGCATTCACCTCGTGAAAACCCACCCGCGCGTCTTTCCAGACCGGAAAGCGAACACAAGTCAGGCACGCCGCCGGAGGGAGCGCCGTCAGCATCGGCCCTGTGAAGAACGCACTCGCGGCGATTTCCCTGGTCGCATCCCCTTCCCGATAGACCAGGGTCGCCCCGAGCGTGACGGCGACAAGCGCAATCTCGGCGGCCGGGTCGCCATTGGCCAGCGAGCCGCCGACCGTGCCACGCGCGCGGGTTGCGGCATGACCGACGAAGGGCATCACCTTTGCGAGGAGCGGCACGTCGGCGCGCACGAGCGAATCGCGTTCGAGGACGCACTGTTTGGACGTGGCGCCGATAGTGACTTGACCATCCTCCTTCCGAACAAAGGCAAGCTCAGGAAGGCGTGCAATGTCGATCAGCCGTTTCGGGCGGGCAAGCCGCATGGCCATCAGCGGCACCAGCGTCTGCCCGCCCGCGATCAGACGAGCATCATCCTCCTGTGCCAGGAGCGCGCAGGCCTCGGCAAGGTCCGCCGGGCGCGAGTATTCAAACGCGGCTGATTTCACTTGACCAGGATCGGGTTCACTCCGAACCGGTAATTTACACCCACCTTGACGATGTTGAGCCGTTCGCGGATGTCGGTATCAATCAAAACATTCCCGCCGACCGAGTCGGTAAACCGCTGCGCACGCGTGCCCATATCCATGTAATCGTATTCGATCTTGGCGCTCCAATTGTTGGTAAAGGCATATTCGGCACCGAGGCCGAGCATCCAACCCCATTGCAGCTGATTGGTGCTGAAAACAAGGGTGCCGGGCGCCAGGTTAATCTTGATTTGATACCCGTTATTGGCCCAGGCGGCACCGCCTTTGCCATAGAGCAGGAGATGATCGAATGCGACCCCGAGCCGGGCCGCGACAGTGCCGAGTGCGTCGATTTTGGACGTACAGTTCCCACCGGTAACCGTCACCGGCGGGGCCGCAGTTACAATACAAGCCGTGCTGCCATTGAGGTTCGTCCAACTCGCCTGACCCTCAAACCCGATGACCAGCCAATTGGTTTGATAATTCAACCCGACCTGTCCCCCGGCGATCTCCCCGCTCATATCAACGCGGGTGGGCAAGGGAGCTAACGTTCCGTTCCCGGGGGCCGACGGACCCAAAGCTGCCGGCGGGACGGGAAACGGCTGCGAGTTTTCCTGTATGAATCCGCCCCCGCCACCGGCATGAAGGCCGACGTAGACGCCGGTCCATCTGAAAATCACGGCCACGGGCCGCGGCTCATAGATCGCGCCCTCGACCGGAATATCAGCGGCCGCGGCGATCGAAAGCGGGGTCGCAACCGCGAGCGCAGCTGCAAGTATACGCACGACTTTCATCCCCGCCCCGCACTCAAGTGCTGCTTACTCGACCAAGCCGTTGCGCCTCAAAGGTGGCACGCTCGTGTCGGTTGCGAGCGGAGTCAAGATGCCTGGAGCGGCGCCACGCTCAAGTACTCAGCGCCGGCATTCAAGCAACCCTTGTTTTTTCAGCGAAAACCTTGGCTTTCGAGCGCTGTGGCAGTCCCGCCACAACTAGGAATGATTCGCGCAGCCTGGGGCAAAGGCGGGCGCCTGAGGGACTATTCGCGCGTCCTTTCACGTTTGCGCGCGCCGTGCTCACGTCCCGCCTCCGCCGCCTGCGCTCGGCGCCAGACCGGGTGTGTTGCTGTCAACTGCCGTCACGGCGCCATTGCGCCCTAGCGCTGCGCACGCTCGGCGCCATGCTCCACGATGCGCACGAGGTCAGCCATGATGCGGTTTAGCTCAAAATCCTTGGGTGTGTAGACGCCGGCCACACCGGCCTCCCGCAGCGCTTGCGCATCCTCGGGCGGAATAATGCCGCCGACTACGACAGGAATATCCCGGAGCCCTGCACCTTCCATCCTTTCGATCACCTCCCGGACAACGGAAAGATGCGACCCGGACAGGATCGAAAGCCCGACCACGTGGGCGTGCTGCGTGCGGGCCGCTTCGACGATCTGTGCCGGCGTCATTCGAATGCCCTCATACACCACATCCATTCCGGCATCGCGCGCGCGGCCCGCAATCTGCTCGGCTCCATTGGAGTGGCCATCGAGACCGGGCTTGCCCACGACGAATTTCAGACGCCGGCCAAGCTTGCGCGATACCCGGTCTACTTCTTCGCGCAGACCGTCGAGCCCGCTCGTTTCGTTGCGGATCGCCTGCCCTACTCCGGTTGGCGCCCGATACTCCCCGAAACTCTCGCGCAACGCGAAACCCCATTCGCCAGTGGTCACTCCCGCTTTCGCGCAATCGATTGAAGCGAGCATGATGTTGCGACCTTCCTTGGCAGCTGCACGCAGGCAATCGAGCGCAGCCCTGACCGCGCGCGCATCCCGGCTCGCACGCCAAGCCGCAAGGCGCTCGATCTGCTCGGCCTCGGCCTCAGGGGACACCGTGAGCGCGCTGCCGGCAGCGCCGGACAGCGGTGATTGTTCGGTCTCGAGAAAGCGATTGACCCCCACCACGATCTGCTCGCCGCGCTCGATGGTCTCGAAGCGCCGCGTGTTGGACTCGACCAGTTGACGCTTCATATAGCCCTGCTCGACGGCGGCCACCGCCCCGCCCAGCGCCTCGATATGGGCAAGCTCTTCCTTTGCCTCGCGCTTGAGCTCTTTCACCTTCTCGGCGATGACCGGCGAGCCATCGAAGATGTCATCGAATTCGAGCAGATCAGTCTCGTAGGCCAGGATTTGCTGCATGCGCAGCGACCACTGCTGATCCCACGGCCGCGGCAAGCCCAATGCCTCGTTCCAGGCCGGAAGCTGCACCGCGCGTGCCCGCGCGCGCATCGACAACGTGACCGCAAGCATTTCAAGCACAATGCGGGTGACGTTGTTTTCCGGCTGCTGCTCGGTCAGACCGAGCGAGTTGACCTGCACTCCGTACCGGAACAGCCGCTGCTTGGGGTCCTCGACGCCGTAACGTTCGGCAGTGATCTCATCCCAGAGCTCGACGAAGGCGCGCATCTTGCAGAGCTCGGTGACGAAGCGCAGACCCGCATTGACGAAAAATGAAATACGCCCGACCACGTCGGCGAACGCGTGCGCTTCGACCGCCCGCGATGCCTTTGCGGCGTCGAGGATTGCGATCGCCGCCGCAAGCGCGAACGCGAGCTCCTGCACCGGCGTCGCGCCGGCTTCCTGCAGGTGATAGGAGCAGACATTGACGGGATTCCACTTCGGCATTTCCCGGGTGGTGAAAAGAATCACGTCCCTGGTCAGCCGCATGGAAGGTGCGGGCGGAAATACGTAGGTGCCGCGCGAGAGATACTCCTTGATGATGTCGTTCTGCGTCGTGCCCTGGAGTTTGCCGCGCTCGACATTTTGTTCGTCGGCAAGCGCGACATAGAGCGCAAGCAACCAGGCCGCGGTCGCATTGATGGTCATCGACGTGTTCATGCTGCCGAGCGGAATGGCCTCGAACAGCGCACGCATGTCACCGAGGTGTGAGATCGGAACGCCGACCTTGCCGACCTCTCCCTTGGCGCTGGGATGATCGCTGTCGTATCCGGTCTGGGTGGGCAGATCGAAAGCAACAGAAAGCCCGGTCTGCCCCTTGGCAAGGTTTTTACGGTAGAGCGCGTTCGATTCGCTCGCCGTTGAATGGCCGGCGTAGGTGCGGAAGATCCAGGCTTTGTCGCGCTCCCGACTCATGACCTTGGACGACTTGTCCGCTGGCGCCTCTCAACGCCTGATAAATCCGACAATGAGCAGCAATATAACCGCGCCAATGACCGCATTGACGATTGATCCGACGAAACCGGCGAACGGAGCAAAACCCAATCGGGTCAGCAACCAAACGCCGATGAATGCTCCGACGATCCCGATGATCATGTTCCAGAGGAGCCCGAAGCCGAAGCCGCGCACAATGTTGCCCGCCAACCAGCCGGCAATCGCCCCGACAATCAGCATGATAATGATGCTGTCTACACCAATCATGATACCCTCCCTGATGCTCAGCGCGGCCCCTGATGCTGCGCTGCAAAAGCAAGCATAGTGCAAGCCCGGCGCGTTGTCAGGAACTCCTAGGGCTGGACTGCGTTCATTATTGCGGCGCAGCATAAAATGGGGCAGAGTTGTGGGCCCAGACATTGCAGAGGCGCCATGACCGCGCTCGCAAAACCTACCCCCCTCCCATCCTCAGGCCTGAAGAGCTGTTACGCCGTCGGCGAGATCCCCCCGCTCGGCCATGTTCCGAGCCAGATGCATGCCTGGGCGATCCGAAAGGAGCGCCATGGCCCGCCCGAGAGCGCAATGCGGCTTGAAGTGCTGCCGACGTGGCAGATCGGGGAAGACGAGGTGCTCGTCTATGTCATGGCCGGCGGCGTGAACTACAACGGCATCTGGGCGGGTCTCGGCGTGCCCATTTCTCCGCTCGATGTTCACAAGAATCCATTCCACATCGCGGGCTCGGATGCCTCCGGCGTGGTGTGGGCGTGCGGCCCAAAGGTTCGCCGCTGGAAAGCCGGTGACGAAATCATCGTCCACTGCAATCAGGATGACGGCGACGACGAGGAGTGCAACGGCGGCGATCCGTTGCTCTCAGCGTCGCAACGCATCTGGGGGTACGAGACCCCGGATGGCTCGTTTGCGCAGTTCTGCCGCGTGCAGTCGCGCCAGCTCATGCCCAAGCCGGCGCATCTCACCTGGGAAGAGGCCGCCTGTTACACGCTTACACTGGCCACCGCCTATCGCATGCTGTTCGGCCATCCTCCCCACACCATGAAGCCCGGAGACAATGTGCTGGTGTGGGGTGCCTCGGGGGGACTGGGGGTATTCGGCGTGCAGCTCGCCGCCGCGTCCGGTGCCAATGCCATCGGCATCGTGTCGGACGAAAGCAAGCGCGATTACGTGATGCAGCTCGGAGCGAAAGGCGTCATCAATCGCACCGATTTTTCATGCTGGGGCCAGATGCCGAAGGTCGGCAGCCCCGATTACGATGTCTGGGTCAAAGAGGCGCGAAAGTTCGGCAAGGCGATCTGGGACATCACCGGAAAACGCGACATGGACATCGTGTTCGAGCATCCCGGCGAAGCGACGTTCCCGGTGTCCTGCCTGGTGGTCAAGCGCGGCGGCATGGTGGTCTTCTGCGCGGGCACTTCCGGTTACAACATTACGTTCGACGCGCGTTACGTCTGGATGCGCCAGAAACGCATCCAGGGCTCCCATTTTGCCCATCTCAAGCAAGCCTCGGCAGCCAATCGCTTTGTCATCGATCGTCGCATCGATCCGTGCATGAGCCACGTGTTTGCGTGGGACAAGATTCCCCACGCGCACGAGCTGATGCGCACCAACCGCCACCCGCCGGGCAACATGGCCGTCCTGGTGAACGCGCCTCGGACGGGTTTGCGCACATTGGATGATGCCATCGAGGCGGCGAGGGAATAGATCATCCCGCTCGATCCCCGCTCACGTGTCATCGGTTATCGCGTTCGCGGGTCTGTGGCGTGCGCGCAGCCGCGCTGCATTGAGCTCGCTACCATAGATGAAAATCGTGGCCGTCCAGTAGAGAAACACGAGCGCCATCATGGCCGAAGCAAGACCCGCATAGGTGTTGACGTAGCTGAAGGAAAACTCGTCGAGATAACGCCCAAGCCCAACCCCGGCGGCGAGCCAGAGAAAGAGGGTCGCCGCAATGCCGGGAACGATCTCGCTCATGCGCCGGCGGCCCGCCGGGATCCACTTATGGGCGACGATGAGAGCGACGGTGAGGACAAGGGCAGCAAGCGCGAACCGGAAAAATGTGAAGGTCGCTTCATGCCATGGTCGCACCCAAGGGACATGGCGAGCGAACGTTCGAAACAGAAGCGGTCCGAGGACGACGAGGAATCCCAACGCCAGAAGGGCGAGAGCAGCGATCAGCACATAGCCGATCGATTCCAGCCGCAAAACAATCCAGTTCCGGGTCTCGACGAGCTCATAGGCCCGGTTGAGGCCGATACGAAGGCTCTCCACGCCGCTCGAGGCGAAAAAGACGGAGAGAACGACTCCGAGCGTGAAGACTCCCGTGCGCGCGGTCGTGAGCACGTCATGTATCTCGTTCGCAAGCGGCCGCGCCACTTCCTGCGGCCATGTCGCGAGCAGCAGATTTGCGATCTCATCGGCAAGATCTGCCGATCCGAAGAAGCCTGCCAGCGAGGTGAGCACAATAAAAAACGGAAACATGGCCATCAGCGCCGAGAGCGCGATGTGACTGGCAATGGCCCAGCCGTCGTCGGCAAGGAACCGCTGGTAGGCCTCGAGGGCTATGGCAAAGTAGCGTCGCATCGATCCGTTGGGCGGCTTCCGCCCGCCGCGTTCCATCGCGCCCCGTTCTATCAGAACTTCTCGCAACGGTCGTACTGCACATGCAGGCCGCGAGCCGCAAACAGGAGCAAGGCTTGAACAGGACCGGGCGCCGCGACGCGGGAGTAAAGCTCATCGCACTGTCGCGGGCGGCCATGCGCGCAGCCGAAACGCTGCTCGCTGAAGCGATGGCGGCCGTCCGCCAGCGGGTGACGGCCGACGATCATATCGTGGATCGCCTGCTCGACCGTGAACAACGCGCGACCCACGGGCTTGCCTGGTTTGCGACCTATGTCGAGGCGATTCGCCAGCTTGCGGCGCTTGCCGAACGTCTCCACGCCGCGGATGGGCTCGGCGCGGCCGAAGAGCTGCTGATCGAGATCGGCATCGGCGAATATCTCGCTCAGATCGCGGGTGGCATTCCGATGAGCCCGGGGGAGATGACGCGACCCGCCGATCTCGGGCTGCCGGCAAAAAGCGTATTGCATCATTTGGGCGGTCCGCTCGAAGGGCTGATGAGCAGCAACGCCGAGCGGCGAGCACGGCTGATTGAGCTGATGCGCGAGGACGGCGCCACGGTCGGGGATTGCGGCCTTGACGAGACGCTCACAAGCATCCGCGAGGAGATGCGAAAGTTCGCCGATGGAGATGTCGTGCCGCATGCGCAGGAGTGGCATCTCACAAACAGCTACATTCCAGCCGCCGTCATCGCCCAGATGGGAGAGCTTGGCGTCTTCGGCCTCACGATTGCGGAGGAATACGGTGGGCTCGGGCTGGGCAAGGAATCGATGTGCGTCGTTTCCGAAGAGCTCTCGCGCGGTTACATTGGGGTTGGCTCGCTCGGCACCCGATCGGAGATCGCTGCAGAGCTGATTGCAGGCAGCGGCAGCGAAGAACAGAAGCGCAAATGGCTGCCGAAGATCGCAAGCGGTGAGGTGCTGCCGACCGCAGTATTCACAGAGCCCAATGCCGGGTCCGATCTCGCTTCGATCAGGACGCGCGCCGTGCGCCATGGCGACGTTTACAAGGTCTACGGCAACAAGACCTGGATTACACACCCGGTCCGTGCCGATCTCATGACGCTCTTGGTGCGCACCAATCCTCGCGAGCCCGGCCACCGCGGGCTGTCCATGCTGCTTGCCGAGAAGCCGCGCGGCTCGGACCAGGAGCCGTTCCCTGCACCCGGCATGAGCGGCAGCGAAATCGAAGTGCTCGGCTATCGCGGAATGAAGGAATACGAAATCGCTTTCGACGGTTTCGAGGTCAAAGCGCAGGGCCTGCTCGGCGGGGTCGAAGGGCTGGGCTTTCGCCAACTCATGGCCACCTTCGAATCCGCGCGCATCCAGACTGCTGCTCGCGCCATCGGCGTCGCACAGGCCGCGATGGAGCAGGCATTCTCATATGCGCAGGAACGCGAGCAGTTCGGAACGCCAATCATCAACTTCCCGCGGGTGGGCGACAAGATTGCCATGATGGCGGTCGAGATCATGATCGCACGCCAGCTTACATACTTTGCGGCACGACAGAAGGATTCCGGCAAACGCTGCGATCTGGAGGCCGGAATGGCCAAGCTGCTGGCAGCGCGTGTGGCCTGGGCGAGCGCCGACAACGCCGTGCAGATCCACGGAGGAAACGGATTTGCGCTCGAATTTCCGGTCTCCCGCATCCTATGTGATGCCCGCATTCTCAGCATCTTTGAGGGAGCGGCCGAAATCCAGGCGCAGGTCATCGCACGCCGCCTGCTCGAGGGCGCGAACTAGAACCGAACCGGGCTGTGCGGCGTTTGTAATCAGCAAGGCGCTGCGTCATGCTGCGCAGGAGACGGCGCGCGCGGGCGCAAACGCAAGGAGGCTTCATGACAGCAGTCAGGATCCACCCTGGCGAGTGGGTGGTGGTTTGCGACGGCACGAAGGCGCTCGTGCTCGAAAATGCCGGTGACGAGAAATTTCCCAATCTGAAGACCAGAGAAGTTTACCAGCAAGAAGATCCGAAAACCCACGAGCAGGGCACTGACGCGCCGGGCCGCTCGATCAATTCAATCGATGCTCGCCGCAGCGCGATGGAGCAGACGGACTGGCATCTTCAGGCGGAGCAGCGGTTTCTGCAAAAGCTCGCCGTACATCTCGATGCTGCGATAAATGCGGGGCAGACCAAATCCCTGATCGTGGTGGCTCCGCCGCGCGCGCTCGGGGTTTTGCGGCAAGCGTATTCGCACAATCTGCGCGCTGCGCTGCGAGCTGAGATCGACAAGGACCTTGTGAAGCTGCCGGTCTACCAGATCGAGAAGCACCTCGCCGGGTGATGTTGTGGCGATGTCGTAGCCCGGATGAGCGAAGCGATATCCGGGAGCGGTTGCCCCGCATTTCGCTTCGCTCATGCGGGCTACGGATTGGACTACGCTGCCGCCGCGGGCTCTTTCAGCAGCTTGCCCACGTTGCCCGCGAGGATGGCTTCGCCCGCTTTGCCGAGCGCGCGCAACTCCTGGACGAACTCGCGCACCGCATGGCGCTCGCGGATCTCCTGCGGATAGTCGGTGGCAAAAACGATGCGCGAAGCAGGAATTTCGATCAGCGCGGCCTTGACGGCGCCCATCGCTCCGCAGAATCCCGCGGTGTCGAATACCATGTTGTTGTGGAGATAATGATCGAGCTCCTTCTGCGCCTTCATGCCATGGCGCGCGTTGTCGGTCGTGCCCCAGAACTCCTTGTCCTGGTAGGAGCGAATTCGTCCCAGCAAGGTCGAGAGTCCGCCGCCCAGATGCGACATGTGGACCATGAGGGCGGGGTGGCGGTCAAAAAGCCCCGAATTGATCAGCCGGATGGTCGCCATGACAAGTGAAAATTCGCGCCCCACGGACCGCGCAGTATCGTAGCCGTCGAACTGCCTGGTTTGATTGAGCTTGAGTGCGGGATGCACAAACACGAATAAGCCTAGCTTCTCGCACTCGGTCCAGAACGGCTCGAATTCCGGGGCATCAAGATAAAGGTCATTGGTCTCCGACGTGATCACCACACCCTGGAAGCCCAGCTCATGCTTGCAGCGAGCAAGCTCGCGCAACGCAGCCGCCCCGCCCAAGGGATTGGCGTGCGCCGCTCCAATAAAACGTCCGGGATAATCGCGCTCCGCCTGCTTGGCCGTCTCGTTGCATAGCCGCGAGCGGTCCAGATCGGCGCACATTCCGGCGGCGCTGGTGAGAAGCGCAACATCGATGCCCGCTTCATCCATCATGCGGATATGTTCGTCGAGATCAAACAGCATCCAATGCATGATGAAGCTCGGCGCGCCATTCTCGTCATATGAGACAAGCTTGCGCCGACCCAGATCCTTGGGCATCAGCTCGCGTGGGGTGAAATGGTGCTGGAAATCGACGATCATGACTGTCTCCCCCTGCGTTGACTTAAACGGCGCTGGCGGCGCCCGCGCGGATGGCCAAGTCGTCTAGGGCGCGTGCGAAGGCAAGGTCAAGGGTGTCCGGCATGGCCTTGCGACCGATGGGGTGCTAAAAACCTCTGTAATGTCCGAGGTGTTGACTTACGCCATCGTTCCAATCGCAATCGGCGCCGTGGCCGTGGTGCTGCTGCTGGGCCTCTACAACATGACGCGCGGCGGCTCCCCGCACCGATCCCAGAAGCTGATGCGGCTGCGGGTTCTGCTGCAGTTCATTGCCATCATCGTCATCATGTTGACCATCTGGGCGATACGATAAGGCTCGGGCATGGTCGTCCTCAATCGGATCTACACCCGGACCGGAGATGACGGTACGACCGCTCTCGGCAACGGCGAACGCCGCAAGAAATACGATCTGCGCATAGCGGCTTACGGCACGCTCGATGAGCTCAGCGCCGCGATCGGGCTGGTGAGAGTTCATGGCGCCGATCCAGACCTCGACCTCCTGCTCGCGCGCGTGCAAAATGATCTCTTCGACGTCGAAGCCGACCTCTGCTTGTCGGAGAAGGGGCCGGGCGGCGCGCGCATGACGACAACGGATGCGCAAGTGACCTGGCTGGAACAGCGCATCGATCATTTCAATGCAGATCTTGCGCCGTTGCGCTCCTTCATTTTGCCGGGCGGCCGGACCGCCGCTGCCTATCTCCATCTCGCCCGCACGATCTGCCGGCGGGCCGAGCGGATCATGGTCGAGCTCAACGACAAATCGAGCGAAGGGGTCACCCCGGCAGCGCTGAAATATGTCAACCGTCTGTCCGACTTGCTGTTCGTCCTCTCTCGCTATGCCAACGATAAAGGTGCTTGCGATGTCCTATGGCAACCCGGACAAAACCGGTGAACGGGAAAAATCTCCATGGTGGTGCCGATATACGACGACAACCCGTTCACTCAACCGGTAAAGCCATACGTCACCTGGTCCCTCATCGCCGCCAACATCCTGGTTTTCATGCACGAAGCCGTCGCCCCGCAGGCGGGGCTCGACCGCATGATCGACACCTACAGCTTGACCCCGGCCGCACTCAGCGGGGATATCGGCTCAAGGGGAGCGCTGCCCGCCTATGCGACGCTCATTACCTATCAGTTCTTTCATGCCGATATCGGCCACTTGTTCGGCAACATGATCTTTCTCTGGGTGTTCGGCGACGACATCGAGCGCGCGCTCGGCCGCTTGCGCTACCTGATCTTCTATCTTGTGAGCGGAGTGATCGGAGGTCTGGTCTTCGTCGGCTATGATCCGCACTCCGGCATCGAGCTGATCGGCGCCTCGGGCGCAATTGCGGGGATCGTGATCGCCTATGTCATGCTGCGTCCCTGTGCCAAGATCACGGTCTTGGTCACCATCATTCCGCTGCGGATCAGCGCCTACTGGGTTGTTGGCTTGTTCGTGCTCACCCAGCTGTGGAACCTGGGCGCGGTGTCCAGGAGCGAAGTGGCCTATTGGTGCCACTTTGGCGGCATGCTGGCAGGTGCTGGCCTGTTCCCGCTCATGAAGCCGCGCAGTGTGAAACTCTTCGAATGTATCCGACCGGAGAGTGAAAGGGTCATCCGGATCGGCCCGCTCCCGGCCCCTCGTGCCTCGCAGTTTGATGTGCCGAGCCGCCACTGATTGACTTTTTGTTAATGACGCCGCAAGCCTGAGGCCGGGGTTCATCGCGGCATGTTCAAGCGCATTCTGATCGCCAATCGCGGCGAGATCGCGTGTCGCATTATGCGCACCGCACGGCGGCTGGGCATCCAGACCGTCGCGGTTTACTCCGAGGCCGACCAGGATGCTCTGCACGTGGAGATGGCGGACCAGGCCGTGCTCATCGGCCCGCCACCCTCCTCTGAAAGTTATCTGGTCATCCAGAAGATCGTAGCGGCCTGCAGAGACACCGCCACCGAAGCCGTGCATCCCGGCTACGGTTTCCTGGCTGAGAACGAAGCGTTCCCCAAAGCCTTGGCAGAGGCCGGGATCGTGTTCATTGGCCCGCATCCCGGCGCAATCGCCGCCATGGGCGACAAGATCGAAAGCAAGCGGACCGCCGCCGCCGCAGGAGTTGCGACCGTACCCGGCCACCTCGGTGTGATCGCGGACGAGGAGGAAGCGGCAAGGGTCGCTGATGAGGTCGGCTATCCCGTCATGATCAAGGCGTCTGCCGGCGGCGGCGGCAAGGGAATGCGGATTGCCTATTCACGCGACGACATCGCGTCGGGATTTGCCCGCGCGCGCTCGGAAGCAAAATCTTCGTTCGGCGACGAGCGCGTTTTCATCGAAAAGTATATTCGTGACCCGCGCCACGTCGAAATTCAGGTGCTTGGCGACAAGCATGGCAATGTCATCCATCTCGGCGAGCGGGAGTGCTCCATTCAGCGCCGCAATCAAAAGATTATCGAGGAAGCACCAAGCCCGCTGCTTGACGCAAAAACGCGCCGGCGCATGGGAGAGCAGGCGGTCGCGCTGGCAAGGGCCGTCGGCTACGATTCCGCCGGCACTGTCGAGTTCGTCGCCGGACAGGACAAGAGCTTCTATTTCCTGGAAATGAATACGCGGCTGCAGGTCGAGCACCCGGTGACGGAGCTCATCACCGGCATCGATCTCGTCGAGCAGATGATCCGAGTCGCGGCGGGAGAGCCGCTCGCTTTCAAACAAAGCGACGTGAAACTTTCGGGCTGGGCGGTCGAGACGCGCATCTATGCAGAGGATCCCGCCCGCAATTTCCTGCCCTCGATCGGGCGGCTGGTGCGTTACCGCCCGCCAGCCGAAATGTGCGCCGACGGCATTACGGTGCGCAATGACACGGGGGTGTACGAGGGTGGTGAAATCTCGATCTTCTATGACCCCCTCATTGCGAAGCTCATCACGCACGGTCCAACGCGCGACGCGGCGGTGACGGCGCAGGTGGATGCGCTCGATGCTTTCCTCGTCGTGGGCATACGCCACAACATCCCGTTCCTCTCGGCTTTGATGCTCAACGACCGATGGAAGTCCGGCAAATTGTCGACGGCATTCCTGGCAGAGGAGTTTCCCGGCGGCTTTGCACCAATTGTACCGGCCGGCGAGACTGCCCGAACTCTGGCGGCAGTGGCGGCCGCCATCGAC
>Ga0209526_10001288_pt1 | contig 16705 bp, 16 predicted proteins | sample JacPinW_OM2H0_M1_FD_188566 | JGI IMG/M metagenome (GOLD analysis project Ga0209526, IMG submission 188566) | Forest soil microbial communities from Algoma, Ontario, Canada - Jack Pine, Ontario site 1_JW_OM2H0_M1 (SPAdes) (version 2) | ecosystem: Environmental > Terrestrial > Soil > Boreal... | reverse complement strand
GATCACAAAGGGTACCTGCGCTCTCGCTCGCCAGCCCGAGCGGAGGTCTCGAATTGAGGAAGCAATTCGGGCAAGCTATTCCAATACCTGGGTATGCACTGCCCAACTAACGGAACTGACGCCGGCTTCGAGACACATTCTCACGACGAGCTGTTCCAATGCCTCATCTTGTCGGCCAAGGCCTTTGATCTGCGCAGTGACTTTCATCCTAGGGGTACCTTCAATATCTTCGCTCCGTAGTGCGGTCAAAGTGAGGGAACTTCGCGACATCGCTTGTAGTAATAGAGCTCGCATGTGGGCTTCGCCATCGGGATTGCATATCAACTCAAACCCATAAGTGACTTCCTGTTCTTCTCCAGCCGCCTGGGCCGGATAGAGACGATAGGCGAGCGGTCTAAGAACGATGTTCGTGCAGAGCACGGCGGCCGTCAGAATCAGAGCATGAAGAGGATTCCCCAATCCGGAAATTGCCCCGATCGCGGCCGAGCACCAGATCGTCGCCGCAGTGTTCAATCCCCGGACACTTCCGGCGTCCTTGAAGATTACGCCTGCGCCCAGAAAGCCAATGCCCGACACTACGTAGGACACAATTTGCGCTTCACCGCGGGAGTTGTCGCGGACCATGAAGCCACACATCACGAAGGCGGCGGCGCCAGCAGCGACCAATGCATTAGTGCGGGTCCCCGCCATTCGCTGGCGCCACTGCCGTTCCAATCCAACGCAAACTCCCATCAGAAGCGCCGCGCCAAGCCGAAGAACAAAAGCAAGAATCGTCATCTTTCTACTCCTTCGCTCTCAAGCGCGGTTCTGGCATCGGATTTGACCTGCTGGTCCGAACCGTCGCTGACTTGCCGATAAGCGAGCGGACCACGGTGCAGGTCTTTTCAATTTCTCCCCGCTCCAGGATCGATAAACCAGCCACCAACTCGGAATCTTCGACTAGCGTCCGAAGTAACGCTTCGAGGTCACGCAACTCCACATCGGTAATTCGCCGCTGTTCCACGGTTCACTCTCCCAATAGGCTCTTGACACCCGACATTTCGCTGACGTTTTTCAGACGGTATTCTGTCTGAGCCAGCGGGGCCGCGTCGGCTGCCTGATCCCCAATGCACGCTGCGTGCCGCAGAATGCGTTCAAGGTGCCTGCAAATCAGCATTAGATCCACATAGGTCGCGCCACCTGATGCCGACGTGAGTTGAGAAAGCTTCTCATACAGCGCCCCACATTCGGCTCGGAGCGGGACTTCCCGAGGCCGCACCAAAAGGGCCTGAGTGCGATCCAGAGTGCGCCAGCTTTCGATCGCTCCTGACAGACATTCCTTGATCTTTGCGCCAAGTGCCGAGATCTGACTCGATACTTGAGAGGGTGGCCTTCCGTGCATCGTGGAGCTCAATGTCACTATTTCGTAGGCGTAGTCCCCGATTAGTTCCAAATCCACGATCGCGTCGAGAACGCCGGTAACAAGGCGAGCATCGCTCGCAACCGGCGCCTGCAGGGTGATGAGGTTCAAACACTGGTCGTGAATGAGTCGGTGCTGATGATCGGTCTGGGCTTCAAGCTCACTGGCTCTCGCTGAGAGACCAGGGCTTGGATCAGTAACCGCCCTCAACGCCTCGGCCAGTAGAGAAAGGGTCGCATCGCCCATTTGGATCAAATTCTGACGAACCGATTCGAGTTCTTGAACGTAATGTGTTCTCATCATAGGATGTCGCTCGTCTTCTGCTGTCGGTCGGGCGCACGTTGTCGCCCAAGATGCCCGATCCGCTCGTCCAGAGTCCGAACCCGTGCGATCAATTCCAGAACGCGCGCATCCTCCTCCGCAGTGACTGCCCTTGATTGCGCTTCCGCGGCCTGGATGATCCGGGTTGCCTCCGTAAATAGCGCAGTTCGTTCTCGTTCCCTTCTTTCACGCTCTGAGATCTCTTCCATACCAAATCTCCTCACTCTACGGAAGATCAAAATGTAAACTTAGCGGCGATCTGCGAGACGCGGGGAGCCGCCGCATGCGTCACATACCCGAACGTAGCGCTGTTGATGTTGCCATCTACAAAGTCGTCGCCAAAGAACTGCGTATGGTTAAACGTGTTGAACGTCTCGAACCGGAGTTCGAGCGTTTTCGACTCCGTCAACTTAGTGAGCTTATGAAGTGCCGTGTTGTAGTTGGCCATCCCTGGTCCATAAAAGAACCTCCGCGACGAGGTACCAGGGGTTCCAAGTGCGTTGGGAGTGAAGAGCGAGGTATTGAAATAGGGCTTGCCGTTGCGTGGATCGTGATTGATCTGGAGGTCGCCCGGAACCACATTGGGAAGATCGATACTGATTCCGTTGACTCCGTTATTCTGGACGCCCAGCAAGGCATTGTCCCCGAAGCTGGCGAATGTGACTGGCAGACCCGTTGAGAAGCGGGTGATGCCGGAGACAGCCCATCCCAGGACCAGCCGGTTCCTGGTGTGGAACAGTTTCTCGAAGGGAAGTTCGTAGCTGTAGCTAGCCACCAGGTTGTGCTTGATATCGAAGTGCGAAATCCCATACTGTTTGCGATAGTTATATGGGTCCACTTGCTCCTGCAGATTGGACGACCAATCCAGGGACTTGCTAAAGCTGTAACTGGCGAGTAGCGTGAGCGCCCCCTTGGTCCGTTTCAACGTGAGCTGTAGCGCGTTGTAATTCGAGTTGCCCATATTGGCGAAGTATCCGTCGCTTCCAATCGCATTGCTGAACGGCGCGCGCGTGCCGTTCACGACCGTTCCGTTCGCCCGCGTGTAGACGCCGTTTTCGCCGAACGGGCCGCAGGTCGGCGTGCCGGGAGCTACGTCCTGAGGTTGGCTGAGGCTCATGCACAACGACGGAACGCCAGGGTTTGCTCCCAACGACGTAAGCAGATGCCGCCCAAGCGAACCGACATAACTCGCCGTTGCCAGATAACTGGAGCCGATCTGGCGTTCAATCGTAAAATTCGCCGTCATGGCGTAAGGCGTGCGGTTCTTGTAGAAGTAGCTGATCGCTCCGTTGAGCGGTACGTACCTGCTCCAGTCGGTAACGAACGGATTCTTAGCCGACACGTTGTAGGGCGGGACATTCACGGGAAACTGCTGCGGATATTGGGTCCCGGTCAGGGCACCGACAAACGGCTGGTCGAATTGCGGAGGCTCCGAACTGAGATAGGTCAGTCCGTACGGTGGGTTTCCGGTAGGATACGCCACCGTCAGGCCTTCGATCGAAGTGAAGAATCGTCCTCCGCCCACTCGAATGCTGGTCTTCCCCGGACCACCGGTGAGCTTCGCAAGCAGGCCGCTGGACCAGTTAGGTGAATAGGCCAGACCAAAACGCGGTGAGAAATCGTTCAGCGGAGTGCGGGCGATAGTGGAGGGTACGCCGGGGTCCCCGGGCAGCACATACCCAGTCGGCGCACCGGGGAACTGGACCGAGTTCTCACCGTAGATCAGAGTCGAGATCTGATTGTGCTCCTCCGACCACGGCCGGATGTAGTCCCACCGTAAACCGTAGTTCAGTGTGAGATTCGGCCGGATGCGCCAGCTATCCTGGGCGAAGATTCCCGCGTTGACTGAGAGTTCGTAGAACGCCGGCGAAGACTGTTGCGAGAAGTTATCCGGCAAGCCGAGGAGAAAATCGGCGAAGCCGTTACCCGTAGATTGGGCGCCCGAGCCGAAGAATGAAAACGTGCCATTGGCAACCAGGTTGGGGAGTTGCTTCACTTTGAATCTCGTATACTGCCCGCCAACCTTTAGGGTATGGTTGCCGCGGACTTTCGAGAAGCTGTCGTTCGCCTCGTACGTATTGTTCACCTGGCCCAGCGAAAAGGGATTCGTGCCCACCGTGAACGTGTTGAAGTACAGAGTCTCCACGCCCTCATACTTGGGGAATCCGGGTTGAATTCCCGTAGGGCCTGTCGAAAAGCCTTGATCCGCCAAGCTGACCCCCACGCCTCCCTGCGGCGTACCGAGTTGATTGTTAAGGCGCGTGAAACTGACCCGCGCCTCGTTCACAGCGGTCGGACCGAAGCTGATCGTGTGGCTCAAGACAAGCAGTTGCGTAAGGCCATTCGAGAGCGAATTGAAGCCTGGCACCGATGCTCCGCCGAATCCGCTCGGGTAGGGATTGTTTTGGTCGTACTTGTCCGCGAAATAGTAAGCGCTAAAGGCGCCGCGTTTTTCGGAGTTGAGATCGACGCGCATGGAACCCTTGCCATCGTTGAGCCGGTTCTTTTCCGCGCCGGAGGAGAACAAACTCGCACCCAGACTGGGCGTTGGGATGTATTTTAGTAAACGCGTTGCGGGTACAGAGAACGCTCGTTGCGGGATCACTGCGTTCGGAAAAACACACTGCTCTGTGGACGTGCAGTTCGGCGCGTAATAGGGCTCTCCCGTGGTCACGCCGTACCCTAAGTGATTTGTCAGCGTTTTTGCCAGGTAGTCGCCATTCACCTGTCCAGTCAACGTATTGGCCGCATCTGAGAAATTGCCCCCGCGATTCGCAAGCGAGGGGACCTGCACGAGACCAGTCTCCAGGCCTTGAATCGTCCGCTGTCCTTGATAGTCGCCGAAAAAAAACAGCTTGTTCTTCCGGATGGGACCGCCCACTGTTCCTCCGAACTGATTCTGCTGGAAGGCCGACCGTTCCGGAGAGAAGAATCCGCGCGCATCGAGATCGGTATTGCGGAGGAACTCGAACAGAGAGCCGTGGAATTCATTGCCTCCCGACTTGGTGATCACGTTGATGATGCCGCCACTAAAGCCGCCGTACTCCGCATCGGCGTTGCTTGTCAAAATGCGAAACTCGGCGATGGAATCGAGATTCGGAACGATGCCGGCTTGCTGCCCGATGGTCTCCTGGACACTCGCGCCATTCAGGTAGAAGCCGTTGGCCGACTCGCGTTGTCCGTTGATCGAGAATTGGCCGGTGTTGCCGTTTCCCGCGACAGGCACCGAACCGAAACCCCCTCCTGACGTGCTGTTGCCGGCGCCGCTAGTTGTAATCGGCGTGACGCCGCCCTGAATAGCCAGAAGGTCCGTATAGCTGCGGCCATTCAGTGGCAGCCCAGTCACCTGTTTACTGCCGATCACCTGGCCGAGCTTGGTATCGGAGGTCTCAACCTGCGTTGCGTCTTCGGTCACCGTCACCGATTCATTCACGCCCGCAAGTTCAAGCCGCACCTCCAACTGCACTGCGCTGCCAAGATCGATGGCGATATCCGACTTCTTGTAAGGCCGGAAGTTCTCAATGCTGACCACCAATTCGTAGGCGCCGACGGGTATCACGGGAAACGCAAATTCGCCTTGATCGTCCGTCTCAGTCTTTTGTTTCACCCCGGTGGCTTTGTTCGTCAACGTTGCTGCCGCGTGGGGGATTAGATTTCCCGCAGGATCCTTCACTGTCCCCAGGATCTTACCCGAGGTGTCCGCCGCTAACGCGGTGACGGTTAATGCTACGAGCGCCATCGCCCCCATCGTCAATTTATTCCGAAATGACATGAATCCTATCTCCCTTTGATTGAGCACACTTCGTCTTAGGGCGTCCACTCAATGGGCCGCCTCATCAAATGTCTTTCAGTGGTTAGGGGAACCCGGCCTAGCCAGAACCGCAGGCCGGCGCACAGAAAAGCGAGGTCTGCTAATTCTTTGCCGGGCCGGATTCGCCCGGTCTACTCGGAGGTTCCGTGACCTTCGAATCATCCATAAGTTCAAACATAATCGACATCTCCTTTCAACGAGTCCGGAGCCCGGCTACTACATCCATTCGGAGACGCACTTCAAGGAGTCTTTCGACCCACCGCGCCGCGGTACGAACCACATCGACGGTTTTCATCCGCATTTTCGGTCACCTCCTTTCCCTGTGATATGGCCCTAGCCATGAATCGCGCCTGCAAGCTGCATTACGCGAAAAGCAAGCAATCCGAACATGAGCAGTAGATAACCCCGAAGTGCGAACAGGCAGATCCTCACCGTCCTGGTCATCGGCATGGGTCCCAGATGTTCGGTCCCCACCTTCTCCTCCGGCACATCATCCAGCGGATGCACCACCAAAAATGCTGGTCGGTCGTGTTGCATCCTGTCATCCAGTTCGATCATCAGGGTCGTCATTGTCTTTCTCCTCTACGAATTCGGAAATAACCGGGGCACAGCTACCTGAGCTGCTAGGAGCAGCGATAGAACAAACAGCAGAATCACGATCGCCCAGTTCACGAAGTTATTCCAGCGCTTATTGGCGAATCGTTCGCCCAAAACCTCTTTATCGTTCAGCAAAAGCTGTAGGAAGATGATTGCCGACGGCAGCATGAGCCCGGCGAGCACCTGCACGCTCAGAATGATGAGCTGCAAAGGCGCCCGAGGTATGAGAACAATGCCCGCGGCGGCAATCACGCACAACGCATAGACCGCGTAAAATGCTGGGGCCTCTCTGATAGGCTTCTGCAAACTATGCGGCCAGCCACGCACTTCGCCGTAGGCCCATGCGCTGGACAGCGAGATGGTGGTCGTGCCGAGAACCGCCGCGTTGATCATCAGGAGCAGGATCGCGTTCTTCATGAACGGACCTAACACGCTGCCCAACTGCACCGCCATTTGAGCGGGGTCAGTGAAGTTCCAGTGCCGCAGGAAAGCTGCGTTGCCGGCCAACATCATGCATCCGGCGACGAGGATTGTGAACACAGCGCCAATCAAAGTGTCGAGGCGTGCCCACTTCAAGTCCGAAAATCGGAGCCGTTTGTCGGCGACGCAGCTTTGCTGAAAGAACAACTGCCAGGGAGCGATGGTAGTTCCGACCGTGGCAATAACTAGGAACAACCAACCGGCGGTCAATCCGCTGCTCGGCATGGAAGGCAGAACCGTGTGCCTCAGCACGTCTCCTACGACTGGATGAACTCGAAGAGCGATAGCGAACCATGCCAAGTCAAGCAGGCACAGAAAAACCACGATCCGTTCCCACCGCCGATAACTGCCCGTTAGCACCAAGGCGGTAAGCGCGATGGCCGCTACCGGCACGCCAAACACCGGGTTGACGCCCAACTTGCCGAGGGCCAGCGCGATGGCCGCGAATTCGGTGACGAGAGTAAGGAAGTTGAGCAACAACAAATCGGCCAGCGAAAATCGTCCCCACCACTTCCCAAAACGCCGATAAATCATGGCGGCGTGGCCTTGACCCGTCGCTATTCCCAACCTTACGACCATCTCCTGAACAAAGTAGGAGATGGGCAGTAACACCAGCAGAAGCCACAGAAGGTGTGTACCGTATTGGGCGCCGGCCTGGACATACGTAGAAACCGCGCCGGCGTCGTTGTCGGCCTCCATTACGATCAGGCCGGGGCCGAAGACCATCAGAAACGTGAGTACGTGCGCAACCCATTTGTTGGAAACGCGGATCGGTTTCGCTGCAGTACCCGTAAGGACTTCGTTCGGATCTGCATGGTTCATCGTCACCATGGGAGTCTTCCCAAGTCGTGAGACGGCCCGCCATTGTCCCCTCGCACGGGCACACCTCCGGCGACAGCTCGTTAGACCGAACTAGTCGCGTGCGAGCGAACAACGATTGGAAACCTTCGGATAAGCGCGGAGAGTGAACGATATCGAATCAGAACGAGGAGCTTGTCAGAGACGGAGGCTCCGCTGACTCGGTATCGATCTGCTGTTCGCGCAACCGACTTCCACCGTCAGACATGAATGGGCCTCCTTTCTCCTAAAATTCGGCGGGACCGGTCCGGTCTGCCAAGACCAGAGTATACCGGCCGGGGTATCCTTGTAAAGAGTTTTCTGCGCTTATTTTTATGAAAGAGGTTTTCATATGGCACACACCATCGAGGAGAAGAAGAGGCTGCTGAACCGCGTCCGGAGGATCATGGGCCAAGTCGCGGCCATCGAGAAGACCCTGGATCAGGAAGGGGAGTGCGCCGAGGTCCTTCACAACATCTCGGCCTGCCGAGGCGCCATGGATGCGTTGATGGCCGAAGTGATCGAGGGTCATATTCGCTTCCACATCCTTCCTGCGAACGGTGGCGCAACCGACGAGCAAACGCGTGCCGCTGACGACCTCGTCACCGCTCTTCGCGCATACCTCAAGTAGACCGGGTTACACAGTTCGTGAAGCGGCTCATGGACCACATTAGCGAATACTATGACAACACCACGGATAATGCGACTTCGGTGATTCCCCCGCGGGAAACTTCGGTCTTAGGTCGCGCAGCCGATTGCTTCGCACCACGCGAGTGCAACAAAGAGCGAATGATCACAGCTCTTGTCGTCGCCAAGATCGCAATCCCCTGGGACGGCAAACCGCTCGGCCAGTGAAGGCCCGATCGTGAGAAGAGTCTCGGTGATCACCTCATACGAAGCGGTCATGTTCTGAACTGTGAATCCCGCTTGCCCCAGTAAGCGGCCAATCTTGCGGCCCACGTTAGGATCCTTCGAGCCACTCTTCTGGTTCGCGACGTAGGCGGCCAGGGCCTGAGCCGGACGGTCTGATGCTGCATCGATAAGAAGCCCACCCAGATCCGCTGCTTCCGGGAAGACTGGGTCGTCTACGCCAAAGCGTTACCGGATCTGTCGGCTTGACGTCGTATAGCTGCGATTCAACAAGACGGCCCAACGCCCAGACGCAAGGTAGCGCAATCGCTGTTCCCCCGGCGATCATCACCAGCGCATCCAGGAGCACCAGCCAGATGGTAGAAAGGCGTGTCGCCCCAGCGCCAATCGAATACCGAGCTCGCGCGTGCGCTGGGTCACCACGAAAGACATGACACCGTACAGGCCAACCAGAGAGAGCATCAGCGCCAGTGTGCCGAAGGCGGTGGAAAGTGCCGCCAGCATGCGCTCTGTGTTCAAGGATCGGTCGATCTGCTCATCCAGCGTCCGGAAAGTGGCGGGCAATGCCGGATCTGCGTTGCGGAGGATCGCCCGCATTGCTGTGAAGGCTGACTCGGGCGTTCCTCGAAACCTCACGTAGAAAATCGAGCCAAAGTACTCGGCGCCTACTGCGTCCCTGGCTCGAACGATCGCCAGGTCCATCCCACTCGAGCGCAACAACCAGCCGCGCCGAGCATTAGACCGGGATGATTTTGCGCGTTCGCCTGAGTCCCAGTGGGAATTCCGCCGGCTCGGCTGCGGATAGAGGGGACGAGCGGCGAAAGGTCGCGCAAACGCTGAACCGGCCCTGTTCACCTTTAATCGATGGCTTCCTGGTCGGGAGAGATATTTCAGCATTCAGCTGGAGGATAATCCCGACAGAGGTGGGTGGTTTCCCACCGCAGGCCGTTACCATTTCTCAACCAAACGGTTACCACAAAAAGCGGTCTCGTGGCCAAGATTGCGCACAAACTGAATAGGTACAAGATGATTGTGCCCACGTGGAGGGAGCAGACCCAAAGACGACGAGTCGTTATCGCGCTAGGCATCCTCATGTCGTGCGGCCCATGTGCTTCCGCCTTAAATCCATCTCTCGCCATCAATCAGTACGCGCACACCGCGTGGAGGGTCCGCGAAGGGTTTTCCAAAGGTACCATCCACCATATTGCTCAGACGCCCGACGGTTATCTGTGGCTCGCCACGGAATTCGGCGTGCTTCGTTTTGATGGCGTTCGGACCGTCCCATGGCCGCCAGAGAGTAAGCAGTTTCCCAGTAGCGATATTCGAAGCCTGGTGGCCGCGCGCGATGGAAGCCTTTGGCTTGGCACGGCGAAAGGGCTCGCAACTTTGAAGGACGGCACGCTGACCGTGTACCCGGAGCTTGCCGGACACGATATTATTTCGCTCCTAGAGGATCGTGAAGGAACGGTATGGGTTGGCTCGTGGTCAGTTCCCAACGCTCGTCTCTGCGCGATTCAGCATGGTCGCGTCCGGTGTTACGGAGATGATGGCCGTTTTGGCGCCGGGCTGTATTCTTTAGGTGAGGATGGAGGCGGCAACGTCTGGGCGGGGGCGCATACCGGGCTGTGGCGAACGAAGCCGGGCCCGCTGAAACACTATCCGGTGCCAGTCACGCCGCCTGAAGTCGGCGCTCTGGTCGAGGGCGACAACGGCGCACTCTTGCTGGCCACGGACGATGGAATCAAGCAGCTCGTTCACGGGAAAGTTGAGGCGTATCCAATTCCCGCCGTCGGGCAGCAGTTCACCCCTTCATCGCTGCTCCGGGACCGCGATGGCGGTCTTTGGATCGGAACGTCTGACCGGGGGCTCTTGCATGTGTACCAGGGCAGGACCGATCAGTTTGCGCTGTCGGACGGTCTCTCCGGCGATGACGTTCAAAGTCTCTTTGAGGATCGTGAAGGCAATATTTGGGTAGCCACCATTGGTGGCATGGACCGCTTTCGCGACCTCGCCGTCCCCCCGATTTCTGTCAAGCAAGGTCTCTCTGATGCCGGCGTCATGTCCGTACTGGCGGCCAGGGATGGCGGCGTTTGGCTCAGCACTGTTGATGGCTTGAACCGATGGGACGACGGGCAAATTACAATCTACCGCAAGCTAGGCGCACGTTTGTCGGCGCACGCGGCGCAGCGGCGCCTTCCGAGCCAGGACCGTCAGGAAGCGGTGCGCGAGATAGCCGATAGCGGATTGCCTCGTGAAGGCTCGAGTTCGCTTTTTCAGGACGATCACGGGCGGATTTGGGTCGTCACACCGGCAGGCACCGCATACTTTGAGCATGGCCGGTTTATTCCCGTAGCCGCCATGCCCGGCGGATTCGTGAATTCCATCGTCCAGGACCGTACGGGGGATCTTTGGATCAGCGACCAGACTAAAGGTCTTTTCCATTTGCGCGGGCAGCGCGTCGTCGAACTGATCCCCTGGGCCAGGCTGGGACGTAACCGCTCGCCTTCCGTTCTCGTCCCCGATCCGGCACAGGGGGGTCTATGGATTGGATCCTGGCAGGATGGCGTCGCGTATTTCAAGGATGGTCAGGTCCGGTCATCGTACGGAGGCGCCGACGGGTTGGGCGAAGGGCGTGTCAACGGCTTGAAACTTGATCCCGACGGTACGCTCTGGGCCGCAACCGAGGGCGGGTTGAGCCGGCTGAAAAACGGTCGTATTGCCACGCTGACCAGCAAGAACGGATTGCCCTGCGATACAGTTCACGAGGTGGTTGAAGACGACGACCGTTCGTTCTGGCTGTACACGGCCTGTGGCTTGGTGCGCATTGCCCGGCCCGAGTTGGACAGTTGGACAGGCACAGTGGACACGGGCTCGAAGCGGACGATCCAGGTCACAGTTTTCGACGATTCGGACGGAGTCAGGAGCCACGCGGGCACTTACGGGTTCGGCCCGCGTGTCGCCAAGACCAAGGATGGAAAATTGTGGTTCTTGCCTCTCGATGGCGTCAGCCTCGTCGATCCGCATCACCTCACTTTCAACAATCTCCCACCGCCGGTGCACATCGAGAAAGTCACCGCCGACCGCAAAACCTACTGGCAGAGCTCGACCGGCAATGCAGCTTCGCACCCACGTCTGCCTCCTCTGGTTCGCGATCTCTCGATCGATTACACGGCGCTGAGCCTGGTCGCGCCGGAGAAGGTCCATTTTCGATACAAGTTAGAGGGCCAGGACCCGGACTGGAAGGAGGTCGTTAACGACCGCGAGGTGCAGTATTCCAACCTTGCCCCACGCAACTACCGCTTCCGCGTCTTGGCCTGCAATAACAGCGGTCTGTGGAACGAGGCCGGCGACTTCCTTGATTTTTCCATCGCCCCGGCGTACTATCAGACCACTTGGTTCCGTGCGTCGTGTGTGGCTGCCTTTCTGGCGTTGCTTGGTGCGCTATATCGGTACCGCCTCCATCAGATCGCGCAGGAATTCAACCTGCGTCTGGAAGAGCGGGTCGGGGAGCGGACACGCATCGCACGCGAACTGCACGATACACTGCTGCAGAGCTTCCATGGGCTAATGCTCCGCTTCCAGGGAGCTCAAAACCTGCTCCCCTCGCGTCCGGCGGATGCCCATCAGGTACTGGAGAGCGCTCTTGATGACGCTGGTCAAGCCATCACCGAGGCGCGGGATGCCGTCCAGAATTTACGTTCTTCCACGGTGGTGACCAGCGATCTGGCGCAAGCGATTAGAGCTCTGGGCGAAGAACTCGAGGCGCATCATACATCCGATGCCGCGAGCCAGGAACCAGCGACAATGTCCGTGTCGGTGGAAGGGACTCCGCAGGACCTGGATCCGATTCTGCGGGACGAAGTCTACCGGATTGCCGGCGAGGCGCTGCGCAATGCTTTCCTTCACGCACGGGCGCGGCGGATCGAAGTGGAAATCCAGTACGGCGAACGGCAGCTTCAGGTGCGGGTGCGGGATGACGGAATCGGCATCGACCCGAGCATGGTTGATAAAGGGCGGTCGGGCCACTACGGTCTGCCTGGAATGCGAGAGCGCGCCGAACGAATAGGAGGGCAGTTGAGTGTGTGGAGCGGACGTGGCGCAGGCGCCGAGGTCGAGTTGCGGGTCCCCGGCTCGATCGCTTACCGGGCTTTGGCCCGCCGCAGCCTTCGGCTGTTTGGCAGGAAGACGCGGACGAACTCATGAGCATCGATCCATCTCCGATTCGCATTCTCGCGGTCGACGATCATCAACTCATTCGCGTAGGGATTGCCACGCTGATCGCTCCGGAATCCGGTATGAAGTTGGTAGGCGAAGCCTCCGACGGACGCGAGGCGATCGCAAGGTTTCGGGAATGCCGCCCAGACGTGACGTTAATGGACTTGCAGATGCCGGAAATGAACGGTATCGATGCGATCATTGCCATCCGCGACGAATTCCCCGAGGCACGAATCATCGTGCTGACGACGTACACCGGCGACGCTCAGATTATGCGCGCCGTGAAAGCCGGCGCTCAAGCTTACTTGATCAAGAACCTCTTGCATAAAGAACTTTTGCAGACGATACGCGCGGTTTATGCCGGGCGCAAGACCATGTCCCCCGAAGTGGCTGCCCAAGTTGCGGCATTTGCGGGCGATGATGTATTGACGTCGCGCGAGATCGACGTGCTTCGGCTGATCGCCAGAGGCAATGCCAATAAAGAGATCGCGGCTCAACTCTCGATTACAGAGGAAACCGTCAAGGGCCGCATCAAGAACATCCTGCTCAAACTTGGCGCAAGCGACAGAACCCACGCCGTCACGATCGGGTTGCAGCGCGGAATCATCGAACTCTGATCACTCGAAAGAGTGAACCTGCCAACGCGTTCTAGGCTTTCGCATCGTCTGATCGACGTCTTAACCTGAGAGGGGGAAGTTCGGTTGCAGCGCTTATTTTCCACTTTCGCGAACGGCTGGCCCGGCGTGGGCCTTCTCTGCCTACGGCTTGGCGCCGGCGTTGTCTTATTCCATGACGGCCTCGCCGGATCGATGGAGTCTACCCACCCAACACAACTGCTGAAGCTGCTGGTCGAAGCCGCTGCCGTACTGTTCCTGGCCGCCGGATTGTGGACACCCATCGCCGGCGGGATAGCGTCGATGACCGGGCTGTGGGGCGCCTTATGGGGCACTGGCGACCCCTGGAGCCAAATACTATTGGCAATGCTGGGCGTCGGGTTGGCTATGCTCGGACCTGGCGCCTGGTCCCTCGATGCCCGCCTCTTCGGAAGAAAGCGCGTCATAATTCCAGATCGCTAGAGCTATCCTTCACTGACTCTAACGAGTGATTCGAGACTTCACTATACAGTCAAACCACAGGCTTGATTCGGGGTAGTAGCGGGGCGGTACTACGGACAGAATGAGTGTAGAAAGTCAAGAAAGGATAAGCAGTGCCACTCGTTTCTTCTCTTCCAGAGCAGGTGTCGTCCGTTCCGCCCCGGCGAATGCGCTATCAGCATTGCGGAGGCTTGTTTAAGGAGTTCGGTCCTTTCCGGCTGGACACTGACAATCAGTGTCTCTGGCGCGGCGATAACGGAGAAGACGAGCGTCTACCTTTAAAGCCGAAGCCGTTCGCCATTCTGCGATATCTTATGGACCACGCCGGCCGGCTTGTTACGCAGGACCAACTCCTCGAAGCCGTGTGGCCCGATACTTATGTTCAACCCGAGGTTCTGAAGCGGCACATCTTCGAAGTCCGAGACGTGCTGGGAGATGATTCGAAGGATCCCACTTATATCGAGACCCTGCCCCGGCGCGGATACCAGTTCATCGCGGCCGTTCGGAATGCGGCATCGGCTGAACACACCTCGGCGGAGATCCCGGTGCGAGCCAAAATCGTCGGAAGAGCTCGAGCGCTCGGTGAGCTGCGAGCGTGCCTTCAGAAAACGTTGGGAGGCCACCGGAAAATCCTTTTCGTCACGGGCGAGGCTGGTATCGGGAAGAGCACCCTCGTGGACGAATTCCAGCGGCAAGCGTTTCAGCAGCAAGGCGGGGCAGGCGCACACATTCGTATCGGCAGGGGGCAGTGCGTAGAAGGTTACGGGGGCAAGGAAGCTTATTACCCGATGCTGGAGGCGCTGAGCAATTTATGTCGGGGCTCCGAAGGAGACTCGGTGGTCCAGGTTCTCGCCGCGCAAGCTCCTACCTGGCTGGTTCAATTCCCTGCGCTGGTAAATCGCCAACAGCGCGAGATCCTGCAGCGCGAAATCCAGGGCGCTACACAGCAGAGGATGCTGCGTGAGATCAGCCAGGCCCTCGAGACCATCACTGCAGAGAGACCCCTTGTGCTGGTTTTGGAGGATCTTAATTGGGTGGATCCGTCCACGGTCGATCTCATTTCCGCTCTTGCGCGTGCCCGTGGCACCGCGAAGCTGATGATGATCGGCACATACCGCCTGGCAGACATGTCGCTCTCCGATCATCCATTAAAAGCGGTGAAGCAAGATCTATTGGTTCATCAGCTATGTCATGAGCTTGCATTGGAGCCGCTGCGGGAAGAAGAAATAGCGGCATATTTGGCCAGCGAGTCGCCAGACGCCTGTGCTCCGAAGGGCCTCGCCGCGCTGCTTCACCGGCATTCGGAAGGCAATCCGTTGTTCATGGTGGCCGCAATGGACCATATGAGCCAGCGGGGTTTACTCTCGCGCGAGAACGGAACCTGGAAGCTCAACGTTCCGATCAAACAAATCGATCTGGAGGTGCCGGAGAGTCTGCGTCAGATGATCGAATTGCAGATCGAGCGGTTGAGCCAGGAAGAACATCGAGCTCTGGAGGCAGCGAGCGTCGGTGGGGCTGTGTTCTCCTCCGAGGTCAGCGCCACCGCAGCGAACATGGACGTTGAGCAGTTTGAAAACCTGTGCGAAGGATTGTCGCGCCGACACTACATCGTGCGTTCGGCGGATAGTAAAGAATGCTCTGACGCAATCGCAGCCTCCGAGCGTTACGAGTTTGTCCATGCGCTGTACCGCGAGGTGCTGTATCGACGCCAATCACCTGGGCGCAGAGCGAAGCTACACCTGCGAGTCGCTGAGCGGTTGGAGACATTATACGCACAAAGGCTGAGTGAGGCCGCAGCTGGGTTGGCGCATCATTTCGAACACGGTGGGGATCCGCTGCGTGCCACGAAGTACCTGCAGCTCGCGGTAGACACGGCCGGGCGGCGGCTTGAGACTGGTCAAGCGACCGATGTTTTTTGACGGTCTATATGTAACAGCCAAAGCGGGTGAATGAGATTGTTGGGCAATGGATGAACCTAGATCACTATCGATTGCGCTGCGTAGAGGAGTGGCCAGATAGTCCTTACAAGGAAGCCGCGATCGCATGGATTCGTGGCCGCACCTAAACGGCCTTTCCGATATCCTCGCCTACGACGCTGACGACCGCGGAAATATGGCCGCTGGTTGGAGAAGAAATGTGATCGAAAAACGAAAGGATATGTTGAGGTTGAGCGTGAGGACTGATGATATGGAATATTCCGAATGTGATCTGGCAGGCATTGACGCGGACCTTCTTTATTCGGCAACCATCCGATCATTCGCTTTCGACGCCGTGGCGTTGTTCATTAGCGTCTTAGATAATTGGTGTACCCGCGTATTACAATCCCGGAGTGTGCCCGACGGCCTGCTCGAGTTCCGCCCAAGCAAGCAGATATCCCAGACTCGCCTGGAGATAATCCGCCTGAGCCTTATACGTTGCGGCAGTAGCTTGGCGCCGTTCGGACACCAATACCACGTCCTGGGTCAACTGGTTCTGTGCTAATCGCTCACTCTCCTGCCGCAGTTTCACCACCTGGTTCGCTACTTGGACGAGACTCTTGGTCCGCTCCAGTTTGTTATAGCTTCTCTCAATTCCAACGGCCACCTGGTCCTTTAGCCGGCGTAGATCTTCTTCCACTTGCGCCAATTGCGCGTCGCGCTCGCGCACGGCCGCGCGTCGTTTGCCGAAGTCGAACACATCATAACTGAGAGTGACACCGAACGTGCCGAAGTTCCGTACAAGAAAGGGAACGCCGTCCTGGTAGCTCTGGCGCGCATAGGCGGTAATATCTGGGATGTAGGCCGACTTCGCGGCGATCAAGCCCGCCCGTGCCTTCCGGACCGCTTCCTCCGCAGCCAAAATTTCTGGGTTCTCCGACCATGCGGTCTGTGTATACTCTTCGCGCGGGCGCAGCTCAAAAGTCGCCGGGACTGCCGGATCAAGTTCGAGTATTGTGTCTAGCGGAAGCCCCAACAAGTCGTTGAAGTCCGTGCTGAGATCGGATAGCTGGAGCCCAGCGGTGAGCACAGACTGTTGACTTTCGAGCAGGCCCGCGCGACTTTGTATCGTCGCTACATTAAGAGCATTGCCGTTGCGCACGTC
>Ga0209526_10001287_pt1 | contig 16718 bp, 18 predicted proteins | sample JacPinW_OM2H0_M1_FD_188566 | JGI IMG/M metagenome (GOLD analysis project Ga0209526, IMG submission 188566) | Forest soil microbial communities from Algoma, Ontario, Canada - Jack Pine, Ontario site 1_JW_OM2H0_M1 (SPAdes) (version 2) | ecosystem: Environmental > Terrestrial > Soil > Boreal... | reverse complement strand
AAGCTCCGGTACCGGACTCGGCAACGGGACGATCTTCCGATCTGCAAAGAGCCCCGCGACCTCGCCAAGCCGAATGGCAAATGGGTCGCCTCCTACGCGGATGCCGAGCAGGTTCGTGACGTCCTGCGTCACGGGGAGAGGGACTTCGGCAAACGTCTGGTCGAAAGCGCGGCGGAGCTCCCGAGCCCGGTTCACCGCGTCCGCTCGCACTTCCGTCATGGCCTGCCTCCGCAGGACACCATCTCCGCGCGGGACAGCGCAACCAGGGCTTCCCGCGTGAACCCACCCCCGAACAGAAGAAGGCGCGATCCGTCTTCGCGCTGAAGGAGCACGAGAGCTTGTCCGAGCTCACGCCGGGCGGCATCCTGGTTGCCAGCCCGCCGAGCCAAGAGCCCCAGGTGCAGTCGTGGCATGGCGAAGCCAGGATCCAGATAGATTGCCACCTGATCGTGATCGACCGCGCCTTGATGGTCGCAGGCTTCTTCCCGACAAAGTGCCATGAGGTAGTGCGCTCCCGCACTCATCTCGTCCAAATCGAGCAGCTCCAGGCACACTTTTTCGGCTTCGGCAAGGTCGCCGCCGTGCGTGAGAAGCACTGCTCTGAGAAGCAGCACATCTGGGTCGTCCGCTCTCTCGGGCGGCAGGGCGCTGAGCATGGCCTGCGCTTCGGAGAATCGTTCTTGCCTCAGCAAGTCGATGGCGAGCCGGAGGTCCCCAGTTGCCCTCGGAGTGCTCACCCGCGCGACCGCGGTAGTAGGTCGACTCGCGCTAACCGGTAAGGACGTCGGTGCCGTCAATGCTTGGATACGTTCGGAGGCACGGCGGATGGTCTCGACCCAGGAGTTATCCAGGCCGACGACTTCCGGGAGACTTGTATTGGGCGGTGCGAATGAGTCATCGAACTCTGCTATAGATCCGCCTGGGCGTTCGGAACAGTCTCGCCGCTGGTAGTAAAACGTTTCGTGGGTGTGTCGAAGGTGGAAGTCCTGGGAGAGTCCCCTTAAGGTCTCCGCATGCCCTAGGAACAGGAAGCCCGCGGGCCTCAGGCACCGCGAGATCCGGGCGGCCACAGCTTGTGCGATTTCCGGTGTGAAATACATGATGACGTTTCGGCAAAACACTATGTCGAACGCCTCGCTGCGCCAGAGCGCGCCATCGTCTTCGACAAGATTTCGCTCTTCAAACCTAACCATCGGCCGGATCCGGGCGTCGAGGAGGAAGTCGCGACCCTCGGCACGGAACCAGTGCGCGCGGATTTCAGCCGGGGTCTCCCGGAGCGACCACGATGAGTAACGCGCTCTGGCAGCCTTCTCGAGCATCGCAGAGTTAATATCAACTCCTAGGATCGACACTTCCGACGGGGCCGTGTCAGGTAATTGATCGCGAAGCAGGATTGCCAGCGAGTAAGCCTCCTCCCCGGAGGCGCATCCCGCTGACAGGATCCGAAGACTGCGGCGTCCAGCCTGTCCTCGCATGCAGTTGGGTAGCACAATTTCCTTGAACGCCCTGAATTGGTCCGCATTGCGGAAGAAGTACGTTTCTGTCACCGTGAGCTCTTGGGCGAGAATGCGAAGCTCCTCGCGCGTTGCCTCAGGGGACTCAACGTGACTTACGTAGGCACTGGGGAGGCGGCCAGTTGCCTCGATGCGCCGGTGCAGTACCTCGGTCAGAAAACCCCTCTTGCCATCGTCAAAGTTGAGCCCAAACCGCCGCGCCACGAGAGTGCGGAAGCGCTCGGTGTCACGCGGTGCCGGAAGCAATGTCATGTCGCTCCCCTGCCGTTTTCCAGCAGCTGCCACTGTGACTCGAGTACGAATCGTGTTGCTTGCAGCACGACCAGGAACTCTTGGTCGAGCGTACCGACGGCTGAGACAACGTCGGCGCTTGCGTCGTGAAGGAGCGGCGGCAAGCTGTGGAGGGTTGCGGCGGGAAGCTCGCGGACTCCCAGAACTTCTTCAACTGCCAGAGCCACACGGCGCTGGCCCGCACGCACAGCGACAAATCGAGCAGGTTGTGCGTCGTCGCTTGTTCCGAGGAGGGCACCAGCGTCGACTACAGGAACCGGAGCTCCACGTATCAGCGAGACACCTTTTATGAACGAAGGCATCCCGGCGAACGATTCGACGCGCAGCGGTCGCATGGTCTCCACAACATGCTCCAGTGGCACTGCGCAGAGACGTGTCCGCACGCGGCAGAGAAGAACGCGAGTTCGTTCCATCGACCAGTCTGTCAACCCTGTCCTGTCTGGCGTTTTCACGCGCACGGCCGCTTCGGTTCCGCTCTTCAAGTTGCCCTCAAAATTTTCGCTTCGAGGCACGGCCCTCGCACTGAATTCTGTTCGCGGACAGTAACGCGTCGGCAGTGGGCGGCTACATACTCCTGTGTGAGCCGCAAGAACCGGACCACGTCGGCAACGGTCCAGAACGCCATAACGTCTGTGGATGACTTCACGGTAGGAAGGGAACTTGCCGTGAGGACTTCGAGTAGGCTAGTCGACAATTCTCCGTAAGTAAAGGATGCTTTGCTGGATATGCTTGATAGGTAACCGTAACCGGCCGCCCTCGCGGGCTTGAGCATTAGCGCCCTGATGCTTTCTCCTGCTGCTTCTGTTTGTTGGGCTTCAACGTGTTGAATAAGTGGCGCATAACACACAACACCATAGGGAAATGTGCAGAGAGGACGATAGCAAGGATAGTTTCTTTTCGAGCTTCGTAACCGACTCAGCGCCCACGCCGTCTATGGTTTTATGAATACTGCGCATCCGGTGTCTCGCAACCCTTATGTTAGGTCTCTTGCGCGTGGACTGTCTGTCATTCGCAGTTTCACGGTGGATTCTCGACTACAAACGGTCAGCCAGGTCGCCGCGATGACAGGGCTCGACCGAGCCGGCGCGCGCCGCATGTTGCACACTCTAGAGGCATTAGGTTATATCCGCCGCGAAGGACCGAAGTTCCATCTGACGCCACGCGTTCTCGATCTGGCGTATATCTACCTCTCGACGACCCCGTTCTGGGGCATTGCAGAACCAGTTATGGAGAAGCTGGTTGGCATGGTTCACGAGTCCTGTGCGACGTCAGTTCTCGATGGCACTGAAATCGTCTATGTGGTCAAAGTCCCCGCGTACAGAATCATGACCATCAACCTGCCGATTGGCAGCAGGCTTCCCGCCTACTGCACTTCCCAGGGCCGTATTCTTCTTGCCGGTCTACCGGCCGCGGAGCTGGACCGAGTACTGAAAGAGAGCAACATCAAGAAACACACAAAGTACACCGTTACCTCCATTCCTGAGTTGAAACGTATCATCAGGCGGGATCACGACCGCGGATGGTCGCTACAGAGCCAAGAGCTGGAACAAGGAATTTGCTCCATTTCAGTTCCCATTTTCGACCGATCCAGGCGCATCATCGCGGCGATGAATGTCGCAGGTAGTCTATCCCGCACGACCCCTAGAAGGATGATCTCAACGATTTTGCCCCGATTGAAACGCGCCGCTCAAGATATTGGTTCCCTGCTTACGGGTTAGTTGTTTCCGCTCGTGGGTAGGAGCGAGGCTAGCGGGCGCCAACACGTTTTTGTAAACGACTCAAGCAACTGGTCACGTCAACGCGCTACGGCGACTCGCCCCTTCGTTTCAGACGCTTGCCCGGGAAGGTCCTGAGATAAATAGAGAATATATGACAGCAACGTGGGACCCACCAACTCTGCAGGGTTTTGCCGGGGGAGATTCCCTTCCGGCGCGACACACACACGATTCTAATGCGATTGCTTGTCCTGCCAGCTCCAACAATTAATCGTGACATCGCAATCGGCCCTGCTCTGGTCGGAGTGCATGTGGCACCTCTCAGGGGAAATTAAATAGTTAATGGTGATGAATGACAAGATCACCCCTCCTTCGTGAATAAAGCCTTCCCTGACATAAATCGGATGCGCACCTAGACGGCGTCTTGATCTGGATTTGGACCCCCAGTTCCCGCTTGTGAACGAAGCCCGGTTTGGCTACGACCGCGGGGTTTTGAAACGCTGGGCACCTGGCACAACCGCCCCTTTTACTTCGCCCCGACCCGTATTTCGATTTTCAGGACAGTGTCTCGTATTTGCGGGGCAAGCACACCTTTCAGTTAAACGGCGAGTTCGCGCACATCGAGGTCGATGAAGCCTCCTATGACAACGGCCGGGGGGATTCGATTTCCCGGGCAAAGCAACCTCTGAAATCTCCAAATCCTTTCCGTTGGAAGACTTCGTCGCTGGAAATAAATCTGTCGAGAGGATTTCTCCTCGTCGGCAACGCGGTCCGCAAGATTACCTGGAGGTCGTCCGTGTCAGTGTTCGTTCAGGATCACTGGCGCGTCGCCCCGAATCCCGCTCTCAATCTGGGCCTGCGCTACTTCATACGTGATCGCCGATCAAGTCACCAAGTGCTTTTTTTAACTGGGCTTGCTGGATTTCGGGAGGTCAGCGGGAAGCGACTGGCAATAAACTCGCACTAGATTTACATATGAAGGTGGTGAATTACGCCAGATCAGACAAACGTCAGGACGGCTCTGTACTGCTAATCCTCAAATTCGTTGCGCGCCGCGCAGAAACATTGCCCTCAAGCGGCAATACTCGTCGGCATGTGGTCTGCACATGTTTAGTTGCGCCTCCGCCGCGCTGTTGTAGCGCCGATTTTTCGGCAAGGTCATACCACGAACCGAATCCCACAGCTAAATCAATCAGTTCGATTCTGGGTAAACGCACTGCTGCCCGCACGAGATCCGGGCGGGCAGCAGTGTCAGATCAGAGTTTTGGCTTACCAGATCACCTTTAGAGCAAATTGAACGTCTCGCGGTTGTGTCGATAGGGTATCGATTCCTCCGGTGCCTGGTGTCAACGATCCGTCCTGATTTAGTACCTGGGCGCCCGCTGTGTTATTTACTGGCTCGGGTGGAAGGAAGTTAGAGTGATTAAATATGTTGAAAATCTCCGCCCGGAACTGAATGTTGAAAGTTTCCGAAATCCTCGGGATGGCGGTATTCTTCACCACCGAGAAATCGACGTTTACCAGGTGTGGTCCAGTGATGGAATTGCGGCCCGCATTGCCGAGGAGATTCGCGCAATAAACCCGCCCGCTAGGTGCCGGGGTTGCGGCTCCTGGGAAATCGCCGCACTGGGAGGCAAACGAAGCCGGTGCCGTCGGAGGAGTGTAGCAATTTGCATTGATATAGACAGGGGATGCACCGCCTATAAAATTGTGGTTAATGGGATCGCAGCCGGGAATGCGATTGGGAATGCCAAATTGGTCGGCGCCTCCGTTCCCTAAGCCCGCGGGGTCCCCACCAATGATGGGGGTAGTTGGAACCCCAGAATTATATTTGACGATTCCGCCCATTTGCCATCCGCCCAGCGCCGTCTTGGCAAACCCGGTGAATGACTGTGGCGTGGGTACAGCCCAGAGGCCATTGACGGCCACGGTATGGGCAACGTTGAAGTCAGAAGGGCCTCGGAGTGATTTCGGGGCAAAATAATACAATGAGTTGAGGCCTTGCTCGAACGTATCTCCTGCGATGGTTGAGGAGCTTGCGTCAAGGGACTTTCCCCAAGTGTAGGCGAACTGAAATTGGAGACCGTGGCTCATCCTCTTGATCAGATTTACGCCCAGAGCGTTGTATTGGGAGTTAGTGTTCCAATAGATATACCGAATGATCCCATTGGTCGGGTTAATCTGCGCAGTGGTTCCCGCTGCGTTGTTGCCTGGCGTGCATGAACCATCCGCGAGTATCGGGGCGCCGCAGGGAAACAGCAATCCCGCGGAGGTCTCGACACCTTGAGTCATATTGCCATCATCACCTCGAGTCAGATTGTGGACGCCATGGGAGCCCACATAACCCGCCGTCAGCGATAGAGTCGAGGTAATTTGGCGCTGGACGTTAAGGTTCCACTCCTCCACGTAGTTTCGGTGAGGATGTGTTTCAATCGTGGAGGTGGCTAGCTTGCCTGGCTTGATTCCCGGTGGTGGACTCACCAAGATAGGCTCCCCTTGCGTGGGAAACTGCCCGGTCAGAAAGGAAGTGGTACTACCGGCGGGCGCGTCCACTGAGGAAAATATCATGAACGGCCCGGACTGGTTTTCCTGCAGCAGGAAGTAACCCGGCAGCGGCAACACGTCGTAGATACCAAAGCCCCCGCGGACCGACGTCTTTCCATCGCGGAACGGGTCCCACGCAAATCCAATTCGAGGCTCAAAATTGCGAGTCGTGGGGTTCGCGTAGTAAGGACCAACGCTGCCGCAGCTACCGCCCGGTAGCGACCCCAGAATGGGCGACGTAAACGGCTTCCCGCATCGGGGCGCCGGGTCGGATATATTCACCAGGCTGGTAATCTTGCCCTGCGCATCGTTGATGACGGTGGTCATTTCGTAGCGAAGGCCAATGTTCAACGTCAGGTTGGGACGGAAACGCCAGTCGTCCTGGACATATCCTCCAAAAAGCGTCTGCCGAAGTTCGCGCGGCGTAATTGCTTTGGGGATTCCCTCCTCAAAATGAATAGCGTTATTGGTGAGAAAATCCGTTAGGGAATTGAACTTCCACAATCCGCCCTGGTTCTGAAACGCTTCAAAATTGTATTGCACCCGTTCGACGCCCCCGCCAAATTTCACGGTATGGTTCCCATGGGTCCAAAATGCATCGTCATAGAACTGATAATTATTAAAGGTGTGAAGGTAATAGGAGCCCGTGCCAACGCCGCCCGGCATCCTGGTAAATCCTGGAATATTTATCTCGGGCGCGTTCTGTCCCGCTGTGCCCAGTGCTGGGTCTGTCGCTGCGGGATTGACCGCAGTGGTGGGGTTAACATTGACCACATGAGTGCGGCTGTAGCCAACTCGCGCGGCATTGAGCACACTAGGACTGAATGTGTGGCTCTCCTGGAGCACGACGGTCTGCCGTCTCGTCTGTGAGTGCAGGATATCGTTGTTGAAGGCATCCGGCTGATCGAAATACGTGTTGTCAAATAGATACGTCCCGCCCAAGCTGTCACTCGCCGAAAACCTGTGATCCACTCGGAAGGTATAGAAATTCTCCGGCACTTTTTGCACGCCGGAGTTGATGAACAGGGCTTTGTCCCCGTTGGTGGTGCCGGGCGTCGGAGTTGGGTACATCCGGAACGCCGCCGTCGCTGCAGGGTCCACCGCTACGGTGGTACCGTCCGCCAGGTGCCCCGCCCGCGCAGCCAAAGACGGAACCTTGATCGTCGTCGTAATCCCCTTCGTCTGGCGCATCCCTTCATAGTCGCCAAAGATGAAAGTCTTGTCCTTGATGATGGGCCCACCCGCCGCGGCGCCGAACTGGTTGCGCCTAAAGGTCGCCAAAGGGGTGTTGGCGGTCCTGGAAAAGTAATCTCGAGAGTCAAACGCACTGTTTCGCAGGAACTCGTACACATCGCCATGGAAGGCGTTCGTGCCCGACTTGGTGATGGCGTTTACGACGCCGCCCGCGGCCTTCCCGTACTCGGCCGGAAAGCCCCCCGTGAGGACAGAGAATTCCTGGATGGCGTCCACGCCCAGTGCGGCGCCGATCACGTTGCCCGGCCCGCTGTTGGCGTAATCGTTGACGCTAATACCATCGAGCCGGTAGTTGTTGGTTGTCGTCCTCTGGCCCGAAATAGTGAGCTCCGCTCCGAAGCCTCGATTCCCGCGCGCGGAGGTAGAGTAGTCCATCTGTTCTTCGATCAAAGCGACGCCAGGGTGAAGAGTAGCCAGCGAAGTCCAGTCGCGCCCGTTCAGAGGCAAGTCGAGCACCGTCTGAGATTCGACCTGTCCAGTCAGCGCTGACGAAGTGAGGTCGATCTGCGGCGCAGCTTCAGACACCTGGACCGTCTGCGATGTTTGCCCGACTTTCATCGGGATGTTGAGCGATTGTTGAGCGCCCACGGCTAGCGTTATACCCGATTCCACAGCCGTGGTGAATCCCGCAGCCGTGACCTTGACGTCATAATTCCCCGCCGACAGGTTTGGGAGCGTGTAAAAACCAGCAGAATCCGTGGTGGTGTCCTTCGTAATGTCGGTTGCTGTATTCTTGACGGAGACCTGCGCGCCGGCGATCACTGCGCCAGACGGATCCGTGATCGTGCCCGAAAGAGTCGCTCCGGTCACCTGCGCATCGCCCGAAACGGCTACGAACAGACTGAAAACCAGTGCTATCGCTATGGCGAAACTTCTGGTGAGCCTTCTGGGATTCCGACCGACCATGCTGCACCCCCCCCTTGAACAAACAGGAATCGTTCAACTTTTGAAATCTTGACTTGGGTCCACGGACCGGGACTGCGAGATTCCGATCGCTTGAGGCCATTAGAATCCTCGGGCGATTCCGATGTCAAGCAGTTTTTTTGCGGAGTTCGCCTGTTCCAGGAAGGCCAGACTCGTACAGTCGCGAGCGTTCATTGTATTTCGAAGCGGATGGAACTTAACTTAGGCGATGTGAGGAGCAATGCCGCCGCGCCTGGCGTCCGCGGCCGAAGGAGTTGGTTCCTGCGTCCTGGGTTCCCATCAACTCTTCTGAAGCAAGGCCGAAGCTCTCGGATATCTCTCGCATCCTCGATGCCGAACACCTTTTCGATGAGGTTCGTGGTAGTCACTGCTCCGAGAACGGGTATCGGCTTTCGCGATAACCTCGTCGCGGGTCATCGGATTCCCCGGAGTGCCATGCCCAGCCTCGACACGCTCGGCAAGCTTGGTTCCATCGATAGGAGTAACTTCGACGATCGCCACGCGCGTCGGTATGAAGGCAAAACCCAATCCGGGGAATCAGGGTACGTACCACGGTTTTGCTATGACCGCAACGCACGGAACCGAATCTCCGCCGCCGCAATCGAGATGCTCAACATTCCAGCGGCTTAGCGATAGCAAGAACACGTCAGCTACAAAGCTCAGAAGCAAAAAAACCATGGTGATCCAGAATTGCTCGCTCATGTTTTTGGCTCCGTTCCGGGACGGCGAACTTCCTCGTTGAGTATTCGGACGGTCGTGGTGTCGGATGCTTCATTCTGGATTTCAATCGGCGGATATATTCCTGGAGAATACGAAGCGATTCTCGAACGCCGGGACCGGCTATGCTTCGACAGATCGGAAACGGGCGGACGGCCAAATCATCCATGAGGTAGCCGACTCGGTCGGGTATGTACTGCACGGTCTTGGTGTCAGTACGTTCTTCCTGGGAGCCTACTTCACGCTCTCAAACAATCTCGCTTTGTTAGGGATCTGCTCTTTGATCTGGCGCGCAATCTCCTCAGCCATTTTCACGACTTCTGATTTCTCCTGACCAGGTTGGGGTTTGAAATCCATTCCCAGTGCTCCGATTGCTTTGCCCGTGAGATCTTCGAGTCGCACCGTGACGTCATAGCCATCTTTTTCCTTCTCGACGAAGGGCTTTCCTGTCTCGATCGGCAGAGACTCGTCCTTGTCACATTTCTCATTGAGGTCCTTCGGGTCTGTCGAGGCTATGGTCACGCACCCGTGCTTGCCAGGCGGCGTAGTAGAAAGTTCAAGGCCAGAAACTTCCGGGTGACTCTTGAGCGCGTTTTCGAGGAGCTGCTGGGCAACGATCTTGCCCGAGCTGCCTTGTGCGCGCAGTTTCGGCGTAGGGCAGCTCCAAAAAAGCCCGGTGAGAAGTATCGCGGTGGTTAAGTTTTTCATCAATGATCTCTTTCTCGACCAGAATCCCGAAGTGTTCTTCCAGAAACAGGTTGTCAGGACGAACCTTAAGAGAACCTTAAGACTTCTGCGAGCGTGTCTTGTCATGAGTTGGACTGAATAGGCAGTTCCACGACCATTCGAGTCCCATGCGGCACGGCATGATGGGCGACAATTGACCCGCGGTAAGCCTCAACTAAGGCCTTTGCTATCGCCAGCCCCAGGCCATAGCCCCCGGATTCGCGTGAGCGCGAGGAGTCGACGCGGTGGAACCGCGAAAACACACGGGAGAGTTCTGCTGCAGCAATACCCGGACCTCGATCTTCGAACGAAACCGTCACCTTTCCCTCGGATTTCTCGAGAGCTACCCAAACTACGTAGCCCTCGGGGCTGTAGCGAATCGCATTCTCGAGCAGATTGCTCCAAACTAACATCAGATCTTCAGGGTCCGCACTCATGACCGCGGTGCCGGTTTCCCGGAGTTTTACACTGACGCCGCGCGACTTGGCAAGGCCCTGCAGACGGTCGATCGCTTCCTGACAGGTAACAGCAATATTGACAGCTTCTAGATCGCGCCGCACTCCTCCAGCGGCCCATTGCTCGGCACGCGCCAACCGCAACATCCAGTGAAGGAGCGTTTCCAGACGCGCTAGATCTATTAAGGACTGTGCGACTCCAATCCGGTATTCTTCGTTCGACCGCGGTTTGTGCACCAGCGATTGCAATGTTGATTTGACTATGGCGACAGGCGTTTTGAGTTCGTGAGCCGCATTTCCCACGAATTCCTGCTGCTGCGCGAAAGAATGCCGCAATCCCCCCAGCATGTTTTCCAGCGCCTGCGTTAGCGGAGCCAGCTCCTGTGTTTCCCGAGCCGCAGCGGATGAACGAAACTCCCAGTTCTGCGTCGAAATCCTGCTCGACTGCTTGGCGAGATCGCTGAGAGGAGCGAGACCACGACGGATTCCCAGCACCGCCAACCAGGCCGTTGCTGCCGCCAAGACGAAGCTCGCAATCGCAACTACCGCAGTGATGGACAGGACTTGCGCTTGCAGGTCGGCGGCATCGGCTCCGTAGAACACTGTCAAGGTCGGGGCCAGAATTTTACTTCTATCTTCCTCATCAGGAAGTGGAATACCACTAACAAGAACGCCTCGATAAGGCCTGCCGGAGAATCTGAAATTCCAGCTCGCGTTCCCGTTGAACTTCCCCGGGTCCCATCCGGTAGGCCAGTTGGGCGAACGTACCAGGGTTTGTCCACCCTCCGTTACTTCGTAAAGATCCGCGTGTTTCGGATTCAGTGGAGAGATCAGTTTCGGATCAAACGAATTGTCCGACTCGTCCTCGGGAAGCAACGGCACAATGCTCATGGCACGGGAATTCAGCGCGGCATCGAACGCCTTGGTGAGCTGTTGACGCGTGAGCGGGACGACCACGGACATTAGACCGGCCGCCAAGAGCAGCTGTGAAATAACTATGGTCGTAACCAACCTTCGCTTGATGGACGTGCCGGACACGTTAGCGCCGAAGGATATAGCCAGAGCCGCGTACTGTCTCGATCACTTGGTTTGACGAATAATTCCCAAGTTTCCGCCGGAGGCCTGAAATGTAAACTTCGATGACATTGCTGAATTTCTCCCAGTTGTAATCGTAGAGATGCTCAAGCAGTTCGGTCTTCGAAACAATCGCCCCCGATCGAGACATCAAGTATTCCAGCACGCGATATTCCATTGCCATCAGGGTCACTGAGTGCCCGCCAACGTGCACCGACTGGTCTGCGGTGTTCAGTTCGACGTCCCCAATCGTGATCTTCGGTGAGGAACCCGCCTTTCCACGTCGAATCAGAGCTTTCGCGCGCGCCAGCAGCTCTCCAAGGTCGAATGGCTTGGTCACATAGTCATCGGCTCCGGTATTGAGCAGTCTTACGACGGAATCCTTTTCGTCACGGGCCGTCAACACGAGCACCGGTGCTGCGTACCCGTCATCTCGAAATCGCCTCAGCAGGGTCAGGCCATCCAGACCCGGAAGCATCAGGTCAAGTAATATCAAATCATATGGATTCGCTTCGGCCATAAAGAGCCCGTCTTCACCCTCATTGGCGACGTCGACGGCGTACCCGCCACTTTCCCGTAGGCTGCGGGCGATGTTATCCGCGAGGCGCCGCTCGTCCTCGACAACAAGAACTCTCACTTGTCACCTCGCCATCGGTATTATCGACGAACTCCTGATCATTTACGTCAGAGAATATCAATCCCGGTCCGAGATTAAAAACCAGGGTGTCCGCCACGCCCTCTAGCAGACTCTTGATAAACTCTTTCATGGCACAGACTGTATTTCGTCAAACCTTAAGCTTTCCTTAATTCAAGCGACGGTAGACCGGAAAAGGTGTCGCGGGCTTGGTGCTCTTCGTCGGGCAGTAGAACGCACCACGTTGCGCTCCGCCCCTGTTGTTTGAAATCGAGTATAGTAGATATGTGTGTAGACTAGTCCTCCACGGCCCGATTGGAATATACCTTGCGTACAACTAGAAGCTCCTGCGCGGTCTTACTTTTTCTTATTTTCCCCGCACTTGTCGCGCCACAGACAGACCGGCCGAGCGGCACAACGCCCGCTGAACAAAATCAGCAATCGGGGAGCTCCCAGGCTCAACGAGATCCATCGGGCGCCAATACCGACTCAACGAATCAGACGGCTGAGCCTCCTCCCGGCCCTGCTTCCCAATCCCACGGTGACCAGAAAACAGACAATTCCGAAGGCAAGCAGACTAAGCGTATGCTATGGGTTGTTCCAAATTTTGCCGCCGTGGACGCCCACACGCAGCTTCCCCCTCTGTCCGCCCGAGGGAAATTCGTGCTGGCGACGCAGGATAGCGTCGATTATTCGTCGTTCGTTTGGGCGGGAATACTCGCTGGACAAAGCATGGCATTAAATTCGTATCCCGAGTTGAGACACGGAGTCGCTGGATACGGCCGCTATTATTGGCGGGCGTTTGCGGATCAAGCGTCTGGAGCGTTCTTCACAGAAGCAATCGTCCCCGCGATCACGCACGAAGACCCGCGCTACTATACCCTTGGCTCTGGTGGTTTTCTCCGCCGAACGGGTTACGCGCTTTCTCGCGTCGTCCTGACCAAGACCGATTCCGGGGGCAGAAGCTTTAACTTCTCTGAGATCGCGGGGAATGGATTGGAAGCTGGTTTATCGAACCTCTACTACCCGCCGGAGGAGCGCGGGTTGCGCAAAACGGTCGATAACTTTGCCACGCAGATGGAATCCGCCGCCCTCAATAACATCGCCAAGGAATTCTGGCCGGATATCCGTCGGAAGCTTCTTCGACAGAAATAGTCAATCCGTCTTCCCCGGCAACGCGGCTCTCATAAGGCTGGGAGCATGCCACGGGTTCTGAGCGAGCGAACTTTGCATTTCAAACAGATTTGCAACTGCCGCCTCATTCACCGTTGCCGCAGATCGCCAGCGTCTCCCGCGGATCAATCCTATCCTGTCGACACAGGAGTCCTTCGATTCTCCCCCGAGCAAGCTGTCAGGGCGGAGTCTAAGAAGCTGCTGCCCTTGCCTTGAGGACTACCTCACAGCCCCTTGTCGGGTCGTAAACTATGTATTCGTGCCGAGATGACGAGGTTAAGGCGAAAAATCGCATCTTGGCCTGTTCCAGACTCTCAGCCTTCTCTACAAACAGGAGTGTACCATTAGGAAGTTTTTCCAAAATATCGTAGGTGCCACCCATGTTGACCTCCCTCTGAAAATTTCTGGGTCGGCTAGGGTTAGCGAAATCTTGGGGCGTTCCGGCTGCCAATGGGTTGAAGGGAAAATTCTGTTCTGCTAATGACAACTACATTCGTATTCTGTGCCCCATTTGTGAGGACGTCAAGAAATAGATTCTCTCAACGCCGTGATTAGGACGAACCTCTGAATCCTCCACCCAACGGGCAAACAACATGGCCAACAACGCCCGGAGGCATCCATCAAGTATCTCCTCGTAGAGGCAAATAAGAACGGATTTCTAGAGAACCTCCTGATCGCATAACAAGTCGGTTCGACGTGAACTCGACGTACGGTTCATGACTGATGGGCTCGCGAAGAACAGAGCCAGCCCCGATTGCCGCCTGTGTCTCGACAAAGGGACGAAAGCCCCGATCTCGGTCGCTGCGGCTCACCACGGAGATCTGCAGCGTAGACAAGGCTACACCGTCGCCACGGTCGTAGAGGAGTCCTGAATCCTGCAGGTAAGCATTATTATGACGCTGCACAAAAAAATTCGGACCGTGTGGAATTTAGCAAGCTGCTTCCGGACGTCGTTGTGATCGCACAGGAGGCGAATGCGCAACTAAAGCAGCAGATGCTACGCTTCATGGCAGGCGACGCTTGAGCTGACCGACAGCGGCATGCGAGATATCGAGTCCACCGTCGACGCAGCCGGCGAAGATTTCCTTCAGCATGCGAGCACATCGGGGCTTGGGAGCGTTCACTGATTCGATGGCATGTGCCCTACGAAGTGTTCATTAGTTGAGAGATTGGCAATTTCTTGCAGTCTGGCGAGTGCGTTTTTCAACCCAGGTACGGAAGCCCGCCATAACGCGGGCACCGTTCGCGGTGCCCCCCGCTCCGACGCGCCTGTGCCGCCAATCCGGCCCCCTGCAGCGCCTGCTTCACCCAGGTGTAACGGAGACCGATGCTCTGCTCCTCGCGCAGCTGCTCGTGAAAGCGCCGCACGTTGAAATCGAAACATTTCTCCTGGTAAGGCTTGCGCACACGCTCGACGATCTCGACCGGCACGCGCTTCCAACTCGGCTAGACTTTCCGGCGATCCAACAGCTCGTCATAGCCAGATTTCTCATAGCGCTGCCGCCATCGCCTCATGCTGCGATCGGAAATCCGAATGATCTCCGCCGCCTGTCACGACGTGATTCGTTTCGCCATCGCTCGCAAGATCACTACGTTGGAGTTCCATGCCACGTCCGGCGCGTACTCCTATCCCAGCCCGTCTCTCAAAAGCGGACATTTCACGTGCCAATTCAACCGGAACTTTGTGTGCTACCAACACGGCGACTTCAAGGTATAAGTGGGCGGTGATAATGCTAGGGCTAATCGCTACTCTCGCCGCTGGCCTGTTCAGTGGCGCGTCGATCTATATCAACTTGGTCGAGCACCCTGCCCGAATCGAATGTGGCACAGCTTCGGCAGTCGCCCAGTGGGCTCCGAGCTACAGGAGGGCTGCCGTGATGCAGGCGACCCTGGCTGCAATAGGATTCCTCAGTGCGATCGGCGCATGGCAATTGGGAAACGGGGTTGTGTGGCTGATTGGCGGCATCCTGCTGGGGCTCGTGATTCCCTTCACGTTCATCGTGATCTTACCCACGAATCGAAGGTTATTGAGCCCAAATCTTCATAAGGAATCCCCCGAAGCCCGGCAGTTGCTGGACCGCTGGAGCAGATTACATGCGGTGCGAAGCCTCTTGAGCTTCAGTTCGTTCCTGGTTTTCCTGGTCTCACTCAGCAGGAGTTTCTACTAGTTGACTGCCTAGGGCTCGGCGATTTGCTTCTCCATCCACGGCTGGCTCAGGTGATCACGACGACACTGCGGCCGGATTGTTCCTGGCGTTGCCACCGGCTCTCGACATCCGCCAGCGGAACTGGCTCGATCTCGATGCGGATCGCGCGCCGCCCGCGTCATAACCTGCTGCATGGCATCTACCGAAACCTCGCGCGACGGTATCCCGGCGGTTTCCGAGGATGGTCAACGCCGTGCTGCGCAGCAACGCAGCCCGCATCGAGATCGCCGGCGCTCTCGCCCACTTGCACCAGACGCGTCTGCTTGTAATCGCCGCAAGGAGCACCCTTCGCAGGACATCCCCACAAGTAGTCGGTCATGACGTCGAACCCTGCGTGTCCGCCTCTCGCGCAAATGCGTCCATGGGGAGTCGCCGGGCTTGTCAAGCTGTCGCGCCCAAGGCTCGTTTCTTCTGTTCGTCTGAATGGGATCCAATACGGGAGACGACTGCGGCTGTGAGGCATTTGCGACGGGCACCGCACTCACCATTACCCCAGTTAGGGTGCTCTCTACAGTGCTTGCCTATCAGATTGAGTTGTAAACGCGTCAAGTTTTAAGCGACGAGTTTTTGTTCTTCGCAACATCGGTCGTTTTGCTTCTGTAGTTGATCGAATGCGGGTCGCGGTGGAGAATCCCCGAGTGGAGCTGTGGGCATAATCTGTGCGAGTTTCGGGCGCAGGAGGCCAGTGTAGCTGCGGGAGAAGAACAGAGCTACGCGCAACCCTTCCTGTGTGATCCGATAACTGTGGCTATGCGGAATTGGTTCGATGATTCGGTGCAGGCCCAAGCGCCGAAGGTCATAGGTCATTTTGCCTACGGGGTAATGGGCTGGGTCGAAGCCCAGCAGTGGAGCGAGCAACGATCGGATTTCCTGGTTGGTGAAACCCCGCAGCGGAAGACCAAATAGGCCCAGCACAGGGAACAGAGCCTGTACACGCGCATCGCCGAACCGCAAAGGCGAGGCCCGTTGCCCGTCGACCTGCACGGGACGGACCACTTGATCGAACGCGTCTTCGCCAATCGCGCAATCGTGGGAGACCCTTTGGACGTCGAGCAGGCGTCGGTTGGCTGCAAAGCCGATCTTCCGTAAATCGGGAAGGTTCTTGAGTCGCTTGCGTCAAGCAGCACGCAGGCAGGGTGCTAGCAAAGGAGCATCTGGCGTGACACGTAGCCGCGAGTCCATCCCTGTCCAATAGTGCCGCCAGCCCTCACAATAGACATCAATATCCGCACCAGGGAATGCCTTGCCACCCTTGCAAGGGGACAGCACCCGTCGATAGCTGGCACCAGACTGACACCCGTCAGGCCAACCGTTCGGGCGAATACCAGTGGCCTTAGTATCATCGCCGGAACATCGCGGACTGCGTGTCGGACGCGCGTGGCGATATCAGTAAGGACGGATTCCCACCCGGTAATGAAAGACATCGCCAATACAAACACGGCGAGACGGGACGTCGCAAAATTCGCATTCCGTGCTTGGTTCCCAGGCGC
>Ga0209526_10001286_pt1 | contig 16723 bp, 11 predicted proteins | sample JacPinW_OM2H0_M1_FD_188566 | JGI IMG/M metagenome (GOLD analysis project Ga0209526, IMG submission 188566) | Forest soil microbial communities from Algoma, Ontario, Canada - Jack Pine, Ontario site 1_JW_OM2H0_M1 (SPAdes) (version 2) | ecosystem: Environmental > Terrestrial > Soil > Boreal... | reverse complement strand
TTCGTCAGCGTCTCGGGCCGCTTGGTGAAGACGCCGTGCTTGGACTGCCCGGCATTTGCGCCCAGGACGCGCAGGCCCCCGACCAGAACCGTCATCTCAGGCGCCGTCAGGGTCAGCAATTGCGCCCGATCCACCAATGCCTCCTCAGGCGACATGAATTGCTCGCCGCGGAGATAGTTGCGGAAACCGTCCGCGCGCGGTTCGAGCGGAGCAAACGAGTCCACGTCGGTCTGTTCCTGCGACGCATCCATGCGCCCCGGCGTGAATGGAACCTTCACGTCGTGGCCGGCTTTTTTCGCAGCTTGCTCGACGGCCGCGCAGCCGCCGAGAACGATGAGGTCAGCAAGCGAAACCTTCTTGCCGCCGGACTGCGAAGCGTTGAATTCCTTTTGGATCGCTTCGAGCGTCTGCAGCACCTTCGCCAGCTGCGCCGGCTGGTTGACATCCCAGTTCTTTTGCGGCGCGAGGCGAATGCGCGCGCCGTTCGCTCCGCCACGCTTGTCGGAACCGCGGAAGGTTGCGGCCGACGCCCAGGCCATCGAGACCAGCTGGGAAACGGCCACGCCAGACGCGAGGATCTTGGCCTTCAGAGCCGCAATGTCCTGCTCCCCCACCAGCGGATGGTTCACCGCGGGGATCGGGTCCTGCCAGATCAGGATCTCGTTCGGCACCAGCGGACCGAGATAGCGATGGATCGGACCCATATCGCGGTGGGTAAGCTTGAACCATGCCCGGGCAAACGCGTCCGCGAGCTGATCCGGATGCTCGTAGAAGCGCCGCGAAATCTTCTCGTAGGCCGGGTCCATCCGCAGCGACAGGTCTGTGGTCAGCATGGTCGGCACATGCTTCTTCGACTTGTCGTGAGCGTCCGGGATCGTGGTGGCGCCGCCTTTCGCCTTCCACTGATAGGCGCCGGCTGGGCTTTTGGTCAGTTCCCATTCGTTGTTGAACAGGTTGTCGAAAAAATGATTGCTCCACTTCGTCGGCGTCTGCGACCAGGTGACTTCCGGGCCGCCGGTGATGGTGTCGGCCCCGAAGCCGGTGCCATGCTTGCTCTTCCAGCCGAGGCCCTGATCCTCGATGAGGGCGCCTTCTGGCTCCGGGCCCATGAATGACGGATCGCCGGCGCCGTGGGTCTTGCCGAAGGTGTGGCCGCCGGCAATCAGCGCGACGGTCTCCTCGTCATTCATCGCCATGCGGAAGAACGTTTCGCGGATGTCCCTGGCGGCCGCGACCGGATCCGGCTTGCCGTTCGGCCCTTGCGGATTCACGTAGATCAGGCCCATCTGCACCGCGCCAAGTGGATTCTGAAGCTGGCGTTCGCCGCTGTAGCGTTCGTCCCCCAGCCAGGTCCCCTCGGGACCCCAGTAGAGCTCTTCGGGTTCCCAGACATCGGCGCGGCCGCCGCCGAACCCGAACGTCTTGAAGCCCATCGACTCCAGCGCGACGTTGCCCGCGAGAATCATCAGGTCGGCCCAGGAGATTTTCCGGCCGTATTTCTGCTTGATCGGCCACAGCAGGCGGCGCGCCTTGTCGAGGTTGGCGTTATCCGGCCAACTGTTGAGCGGCGCGAAGCGCTGCTGGCCGGCGCCGGCGCCGCCGCGGCCGTCAGCGATGCGGTAAGTGCCCGCGCTGTGCCACGCCATGCGGATGAACAACGGCCCGTAGTGGCCAAAGTCGGCCGGCCACCACTCCTGCGATTCCGTCATCAACGCATGGAGGTCCTTGATCACGGCATCGAGGTCGAGGCTCTTGAATTCCTTGGCGTAGTTGAACGCCGTTCCCATCGGATCGGACAGGGCAGAGTTTTGGTGGAGAACCGCAATGTTGAGCTGGTTCGGCCACCAGTCACGGTTCGTGTGCATGACCGGGCACTTGCCCGCGCTCTCGTCAGTCTTTGCGTCCATTTTCTTCTCCGCGCGTGTACCGCTTTGTTCCCGCTCCGTATACAGGGATCATCGGTTCTTGGAAAGTGATCCAGCTTGGTGACCGGCGCAAGACCAAGAGCTGCCTCCTGTGTTAACGACAGGCGATCTGCCGATGCGATTATCACTGACGTTTGGGCAGTTGCAGAGGAAAGCGGCGCCGGAACAAGCGTTAGGAACTTCCGCGCGAGAATTGCCTTATCAGGCCGAGTAGCGACATCGTTCAATTGTTCCTGCACGCCCAGGATGCATCTTGCGTCCAGCCCATGCTGGTCGGGAGATGATCTTCCGCAGCAAGGTACCAAATGGCCGGTTGCGCCATTCTGAACAATCAAACTGCGCTGGTGACAGGCGCGAGCTCCGGGATCGGCGCGGCAAGCGCGACTGCATTGGCTGCAGCGGGTGCCAGCGTGGGTATCAATTACCCGCCGGGCAACAAGGCCGCGGCCGAAGAAGTGATTGCACAAATTCGGCAGGCCGGCGGGAGGGCGGCCGCATTTGAAGCCGACGTCTCGAAAGAAACTGAAGTGCAGCACATGTTTGCAGCTCTCATCGCTGCATTTGGCCGCCTGGATATTCTGGTGGCAAATGCCGGCCTGCAACGCGATGCAGCCGTGACGAAGATGACACTGGACGAGTGGCGCGCGGTTCTCGATGTCAACCTCACCGGTCAGTATCTTTGTGCTCGCGAGGCCATCAAACAATTCATCAGTCAGGAGGCCTCCACCGTATCGAAAGCGGCTGGCAAGATCATCTGCATGAGCTCGGTGCACGAGGTCATTCCCTGGGCCGGGCACGTCAACTACGCCGCGTCCAAGGGCGGCGTCATGCTCATGATGAAGAGCTTGGCGCAGGAAGTGGCGCGATCGAAAATCAGAGTGAATAGCATCGCGCCCGGCGCCATCAAAACGAACATCAACAGGGTCGCCTGGTCCACGCCCGAGAAGGCGGCCGAGCTGCTCAAGCTCATTCCCTATGGACGCATCGGAGAGCCGGAGGACATTGCGAAAGCCGTGGTGTGGCTCGCCTCCGACGAGTCCGATTATGTCACCGGCACCACCTTGTTCGTGGACGGCGGGATGACGCTTTACCCCGAGTTTAGCGACGGCGGCTGAGAGCATACAAAAAATCGTGAGCCGCTTACGCTTGGCTGCGGAAACCCACGGCAAGCGTGCTAAAGCGGCACCGAACGCCACCAACCGAATATGGTCAAAGCGGAAAAAGCCATTCGGCCCGATGGACCGCTGCTGTTCTTCGGCGGTCCCTACAGCAACCTGGAAGCAACCCGGGCGCTGCTCGATCGCGCGGCAGCGCTCGGCATTGCGCCCTGGCGTACCGTCTGTACCGGTGACGTCGTGGCCTACGGCGCCGACCCGGCGGCAACGGTCGAGCTCCTGCGCAACTGCGGATGTCACGTTGTGATGGGGAATTGCGAGGAGAGTCTTGCTGCGGGTCGGGCGGATTGCGGCTGCGGCTTTCCCGAAGGGAGCCAATGTGAACGAATGTCGGCCGCCTGGTTTGCCCATGCCGCCGCCGAGCTTGATGCCGGCGCGCGGGCTTGGATGGCGGGACTGCCGCGGCGAATCGATATCGAGATTGGCGGCTCTCGCTTTGCCGCGATCCACGCAGGTGCTGATCGCATCAACCGGTTTGTCTTTGCTTCCACCGCAACCGCCGTCAAAGCCGGCGAGCTCGATAAGACCGGAACAGATGCCATCATCGCAGGACATTGCGGATTACCGTTTACCCAAAAACTCGGACAGCGGTTGTGGCACAACGCGGGCGCGATCGGATTACCGGCGAATGACGGCACGCCGCGCACCTGGTACAGCGTCCTCAACATCGAGCACGGAAATATCGTCATCGAGCACTGCGCGCTCGAATACGATTACCGCACGGCAGCTGCCAAAATCCGCCGGGCAGGCCTGCCGGAGCAATATGCGGTTGCCCTTGAAACGGGATTATGGCCTGGCTGTGATGTATTGCCGCTCAAGGAGATTCAACATCGCGGCTTGGCGCTCGCGCAAGGCAGGGTCTCCTGGCGGCCCCATCGAGCAGAGAAGGGGCGCAGCAAGCGGCATGGGTCAGAGGTGCTATGGCCCGCTGTTGATAGCAACCGGACGCCCGGGCTCGACGCGCGCAAGTTCAAGGACCCGTTTTTCACGGCAAATGGCGAGCCGCGCGCGAGCGTCGCGCTCAAGCGGCTCAAGACCCTTTGGTTCAACACCGGGACGCTGTGCAATATCGCGTGCCGCAACTGCTATATCGAATCGAGCCCGAAGAACGACCGGCTCGTCTATCTCAAGCAGAGCGAAGTCGCGGCCTATCTTGACGAGATTGAACGGGACGGCTGGGACACGAACGAAATTGGATTTACCGGCGGCGAGCCGTTTCTCAATCCGGAGTTCATCGCAATTCTCGAGGATTGTCTCGCGCGTGGCTTCCGGGTCCTCGTCCTGACCAATGCAATGCGGCCCATGCAGCGCAGCAAAGCAAAGCTGCTCGACCTCAATGCGCGCCTCGGCGATAAACTGACCATCCGCGTCTCGCTCGATCATTTCACGCCGGAACGTCACGAGGATGAGCGCGGCCCCGGCACATTCCGGCCCACCCTGGAAGGCCTGATCTGGTTGGCGCGATCGGGTTTCAAAGTCGCGGTAGCGGGTCGCACCATGTGGCATGATGAAGAAAATGCCGAACGTGCGGGCTACCGCCGGCTGTTCGATGAGCACAACATTCCGGTCGATGCGAATGACCGGACTGCGCTCGTGCTGTTTCCCGAGATGGACGCACGCGTTGATGTTCCCGAGATCAGCGATGGTTGCTGGCAGAGCCTGGGCAAGTCACCCGACGCCGTCATGTGCGCAAGCTCGCGCATGGTAATCAAACGCAAGGGCAGTGGACGCCCGGCGGTGCTTGCCTGCACGTTGGTGCCCTATGACGAGCAATTCGAGCTCGGGCACTCGCTCAAGGACGCAGCCAAGCCGGTTCGGCTCAACCACCCGAACTGTGCCAAGTTCTGCGTACTCGGAGGTGCGTCATGCAGTGCGAGCTGACCATCGATCATCGATCCCCTCGCCACAAATCGTAACGGCGGGCGGCCCCAACGCCTTCCCGGCGACGCGCCCGGCCGCGCGGGTCACCACGCTCGCCGAGCTCCCGCAGCTCATCGGACTCAAATAACGGTCAAAGTCCCGCAACGGCCGGCAGCGGCCGCACCTTGGCATTTCGCTCGGCCTTGAGCAGATCAGCAAGCAAAAAAGCAAGGTCGATCGATTGCTCGGCGTTGAGCCTCGGATCGCAGACCGTGTGATAACGGTCCTTGAAATCGGCATCGGTGATCATGCGGGCTCCGCCCGTGCATTCGGCAACATTCTGGCCGGTCATTTCAAGGTGCACCCCACCCGCGTGGGTGCCTTCGGCGCGATGAACCGCAAAGAATGTTTTCACCTCGGAGAGAATGCGATCGAAGGGCCGGGTCTTGTAGCCGGTCTCCGAGGTGATGGTGTTGCCGTGCATGGGATCGCATGACCACACGACGATCTTGCCTTCGCGCTGTACGGCACGGATCATGCCGGGGAGCTGATCGGCCACTTTGTCCGCCCCGAGCCGCACAATCAGCGTGAGACGCCCCGCCTCGTTCTGTGGATTGAGAATGTCGATCAGGCGGAGCATCTCGTCGACCTTGCTGCTCGGGCCGCATTTGAGCCCAAGCGGATTCATGATGCCGCGGCAGAACTCCACATGCGCGTGATCCGGCTGTCGCGTGCGGTCGCCGATCCACACCATATGAGCGGAAGTGCAGCAGAACGTACCGGGACGGGTGGAGTCCTCGCGCGTCATGGCCTGCTCGTAGCCGAGCAGGAGCGCCTCGTGGCTGGTGTAGAAGTCGGTGCTCTTGAGCTCGGGGTGGCGCTCGAGATCGAGCCCGCAGGCCTGCATGAAGCCGAGCGCCTCGGAGATGCGGTCAGCCAGCTCCTCGTAATGATGTGACTGCGGGGAATCCTTGACGAAGCCAAGCGTCCATTGTCGGACATTGGCAAGGTTGGCGTAGCCTCCGTGCACAAAAGCGCGCAGGAGATTGAGGGTTGCGGCCGAATGGCGATAGGCCTCGATCTGCCGTGCCGGATCGGGACGGCGCGCTTCCGACGTGAACTCGACGCCGTTGATGATATCGCCGCGGTAGCTCGGCAGCTCCTTGCCCTCCCTCTTCTCCGTCGGTGCCGTGCGCGGTTTTGCGAACTGGCCGGCAATCCGGCCGACCTTCACCACCGGCAAGGCGGCGGCGTAGGTGAGCACAACGGCCATTTGCAGGAAGACGCGCAGGAAGTCGCGGATGTTATTTGCGCTGACGTTATTCGCGCTGGGCTCCGAGAAGCTTTCGGCGCAATCGCCGCCATGCAGGAGGAAACCCTCGCCCATGCCGACGCGGCCAAGCGCCTGCTTGAGGTTGCGGGCTTCGCCGGCAAATACCAGGGGCGGAAACGTCGCGAGCTCGCGCTCGACCTTCTCCAGCGCGGCCTTGTCCGGGTACTCCGGCACCTGCATGATCTTCTTCTGCCGCCAGCTGTCTCTGGTCCAACGCTCGGGCATGACCGCCCTCCACTACGCTTGCGCCCGGCTTGTAGCCCGGATGAGCGAAGCGATATCCGGGGAGCACTCTCGCATATCGCGGAGCTTGCCACCGGGCGGCGCTTCGCGCCGACCCGGTGGCTCATGCAGGCTACGGTGCGGGCGGGATTTTTCGGCCCTGCGGGCTTATACACGAGACGGCTGAGCCGTTGCCAGCGGCATTTACTCCGCTGCTTCGCGCTGATAGCTCACCGCCTTCTCGCGCAAGGTTACGAGCTCTTCCGCCGCCGTCGGATGCACTGCAATGACGTTGTCGAAATCCGCCTTTGTCGCCTTCATCTTTACCGCAATCCCGGCGAGCTGAATCATCTCACCGGCATCGGGTCCGGCGATGTGGCAGCCCACAACGCGGCCGGTTTCCCCGTCCACCACGAGCTTGAAGAATGCGCGCGTGTCGCGTCCGGCAAGCGACATCTTCATGGGGCGGAACGAGGTCTTGTAGATGTCCACTTTGGCAAGGCGCTCGCGCGCCACGGCCTCGGTCAGTCCGATGACGCCCAGTTCGGGTTCCGAGAACACGGCCGTCGGCACATCGGTGTGATCGACCGCGGTGGGCCGGCCGCCGAACACGGTATCGGCGAAAGCGTGACCCTCGCGGATCGCAACCGGCGTGAGGTTCACCCGGTTCGTGACATCGCCGACGGCGTAGATGTTCGCGACCGATGTGCGTGAAAACTCGTCAACCGCAATGCCGCCCGTTTTCGCAATTTGTACGCCTGCCGCGTCGAGACCCAGGTCCGAAATATTGGGCCGCCGCCCGGTCGCGAACATCACCTGATCCACCACGAACGATTTTCGATCGGACAGCTCGACGCAAAGCCCATGCTCGACCTTCTCGACGGCATCCACTGTTTGCTTCGTGATGATCGTGATCCCACGCTTCGCCATTTCCGAGCGCAGATGCTCGCGCACATCGTCGTCGAACCCACGCAGAATGTTTTCGCCCCGGTAGACCAATATCACTTGCGAGCCAAGGCCGTGGAAAATGCCGGCAAACTCAACCGCGATATAACCGCCGCCCTGGATGAGGATGCGCGCGGGCAAGTCCTTGAGGTGAAAAGCCTCGTTGGAGGAGATGACGTGCTGCAAGCCGGCAATCTCGGCGCCGAGGGCCGGCGCAGCACCGGTCGCGATCAGAATGGTGTCAGCTCGCACCCGGTCGCCATTTGCGAGCAGGCACACCGTGTTCGCGTCCTCGATCTTCGCGCGGCTGCGCACGAGCGTGACTTTTGCGCGCTCGAGGTTCGCAACATAGGCGGCCTCGAGGCGTGCGATCTCGCGATCCTTGTTGGCGATCAGCTTTGCCCATTCGAACGCCGGCTTGTCCAGGGTCCAGCCATATCCGGCGGCATCCTCGAACTCGTCGGAGAAGCGCGCGGCATAGACCAGGAGCTTCTTGGGAACGCAGCCGCGAATGACGCACGTGCCGCCTACCCGGTACTCTTCGGCCACCATGACGCGTGCGCCGTAGCCGGCCGCGATGCGGGCCGCCCGCACCCCCCCTGAGCCGGCGCCTATGACGAAAAGATCGACGTGATGATCCATCAGAAACGCGAATAGCGAATGGTGAGCAGCGAATAGGAAATCAGCGCTCTCTCCCCACTTTAGCCATTCGCTACGCGGTATTCGCTAAATTTCGTGTCCGCGCTTTTTCATTTCTGCGCGCATCCTGCTCATGATTTCTTCGGAAAGTTTTTCTGCCCAGTGCGCAGCCGCTCTCACGCTCTCATCCGCGATTGCGGGCTCAGTTGAAAGAAGCTTGCGGCCCAGCGCCGATTTGTAGAACGCGACCGTGTCCTTGAGCTCCTGCTCGGTGAACCGGTCGGCATAAAGCCTCGCGGTCGCGTTCATGACTTCGGTGGCGCGCGGGGCAAACTCGTTCCGCAGATTGGCGGCAACGTCGTTGAGGTCCTTGCCCAACATGGGATTGGTCTGCAGGAACATGCCTTTCGCTTTCTCGACCACGCCGACAATCAAAGGTTCATAAAGCGTCTTTGCGCCTTTGATGGTGACTAGCTCGTTGGCTGCCGCGAGCGCGGCTGGCGAGGGTCTTTGCTGCGCCGGCGCTGTGCCGGCGGATATGACCAAGCCGATGATGGCGGCGCGAGCCACGCCGGCCAGGGAATAACGCAACATGGGAACCCCTCCTTTGTTATTTTGCAGTCTAATGCCGTTCCATGACTCGCACGCCGTCCGAGCCTGCCAGCACCGCGGCGTGAGCGAGCCCGATAAACAGACCATGCTCGACCACCCCGGAGATGCCGTCGAGCGCCTTGGCCAGCGTTCCCGGATCGGCGATGCGCCCAAATGACGCGTCCACAATCCAGTGCCCGCCATCCGTGACGAAAGCGTGGCCGTTCTTGCCGCGTCGAAGCAGCATCGGCCCGGTACAGCCTGCGGCGGAGGCCGCAGCTTCGATCTTGCGCCGTGTCGCGGCGAACCCGAACGGCACCACCTCGATGGGAAGCGGGAAGCGGCCGAGCGCCGGCACCCATTTGGATTCATCGGCAATGACGATCATGCGTGCGGAGGAAGAAGCCACGATTTTTTCGCGCAACAGCGCGCCACCGCCTCCCTTGATCAGGCTCAAGTCCGGGGCAATCTCGTCAGCGCCGTCGATGGTAAGATCGAGGCAGGGAGCCTCATCAAGGGTCGTAAGCTGTACTCCAACCTGTTCGGCATCCCTTCGCGTCGCCTCCGATGTCGCCACCGCGATCACATCAAGCCCCGCGCGCACGCGCTCGCCCAGGAGTTCGACGAAATGGCGCGCCGTCGAGCCGGTGCCCAGTCCGAGCCGCATTCCCGGCTGCACAAATGCAAGCGCCCGGGCGGCGGCAGCGCGTTTTTGTGCCTCAACGCCCACGATTGGGGGATACCGCCGTCAAAGGATAACCATTTGATGCATCTAGCCCGGTTTGCGCGCGCGAGCATAGAGCATGTCTCGCAAAAGTGGGAACGGTTTTGCGAAAAAGGACGTGCTCAAACAAAGACATAGAACAGGATGACGATGCGAAGAAAAGTCATCCTGCTCTATGCGCACGCCACCCGCCTTGCCATTGCGCTTATCCACCGGTAGCGGTCGGGCATGATGCGTGAGGACCGCAACGCCCCTCCCCTTGTCGTTTTCGATCTTGACGGCACGCTGGTCGACACGGCGCCTGATCTCATCGGCACGCTTGATGTCATCTTTGAGCGCCACGGCATCCCGAGATTATCCTATGAGGATGCCCGCAACATGGTCGGCGGCGGTGCCCGCAAGTTGATCGAGCGTGGGCTAGCCGCCGAACGGTGCCCCGTTTCAGCAGCCCCTCTGGATCGTCTCGTGCAGGAGTTCGTTGCGCATTACGCCGCCCACATCGCCGACCGCTCACGGCCCTTTCCGGGCCTTGATGCCGCCCTCGATGCGCTTGCCGTCGTTGGCTGTCACTTTGCGGTGTGCACCAATAAGCTCGAATGGCTGGCACGGCGGCTCTTGGATGCGCTGGGGCTGACCGGGCGGTTCGTTGCGATCTGCGGCGGCGACACGTTCGGAATGCAAAAACCTCATCCCGAAGTCTTGCGCCGCACCATCGCTTGCGCCGGGGTTGCGGGCTTGCCCGTCATGGTCGGTGATTCCATCACCGATGTGAGCATGGCCCGCGCAGCAAAAACTCCAGTTATTGCAGTAGCCTACGGGTACACCGAGATAGCGCCGCAGGAGCTCGGGGCGGATCGGGTGATCGAGACCTTGGCCGAGCTGCCGGAGGCGATTTTCGACCTCGTTGGCCGGATCGCGCAGCCCGAAGTAAGTTAACAAAGGCCGGGTTTTTACCTTATCAACGCCACACTTCAGGCCGACCTTCAGGCTGCACCCATGCGGGGGGGACTTGGGCGTGCTGTCCCGCCACATGTGCTGGGGTGCTTCTGGGGTAAGGCGCTTGTCGCCGAAGTGGTGGGGTCTAGTCATGAGCCGAGTCATTGCCATCGTGGCATGTGGCTTATCTGTAGCCGCGTGTTCCGGATCAATGCCCAGCCTGAATTTTCTGAGCTCGTCGCCGCCGACGGACGCGGTGCGGTTCGAGTCCGAGCCGCCGGGCGCCGAAGTCAAGACCGGTTCAGGACAGGCATGCCGTACCCCCTGCGAGCTCACCGTTGCGGTGGCATCGGAAGTCCCCGCGACGTTTGCACTCAATGGATACCAGTCGCAGACCGTGTCGCTGCGATCTGATGGTGGCGGAACATTCTCTTCGGCTCACCTTGCGCCCAATCCGGTTTATGTCGAGCTCAGCGCAGCGCCGCCTCCGGCGCCCGCGAAGAAACACATCAGGAAGAAACCGGCCGTAGCAAAAGTTCGACCGAGCAGCTCGGTGGCCTCCGCGGCTTCTGATGCGCCTGCCCCTGCGACGGCCGCGCCGGCACCATCTGCATCTGCCCCGACCGAGTCGGCGGCCTCTGCCACCAACTATCCCTGGCCCGAGCCTCCCAAGGTGAAGTAACGGACCGGCTGGCCTTCGAAACTTTCCGTGAGAGGCCGGGGCTCGCCCCGCAAGTCGGGTTTACCCGACTTGCAGAACGCTTGATGTGCGGACCTCGGGCAAGCCCGAGGTCCGATGCCTCTGGCTTGATGGGCTGCCGCTGTTATTGAATACCTTTACCGTCTGGCTCATATCCGTCACAATTCCTATATCAGGCGGAACATGATGCAGGCTGCACAAAATCCTCGCTGGGACGGGCTCGTGGATCCGTTTGCGCGCGCGATCACCTATCTGCGCGTCTCGGTGACGGATCGATGCGATTTTCGCTGCGTCTATTGCATGTCGGAAAACATGGCCTTCCTGCCGAAGGCCGATCTTCTCAGCCTGGAAGAGCTCGACCGGCTGTGCAGCGCCTTTATCGCGCGCGGAGTACGCAAGCTCCGCCTGACTGGGGGCGAGCCACTGGTACGCCGGGGCATCATGACGTTGTTTGCATCTCTTTCGCGCCATCTCGCCGCCGGCGCTCTGGACGAGCTCACCCTCACCACGAACGGCTCGCAGCTCCCCAAATATGCGCGTGAGCTTGCAAGCCATGGAGTGCGTCGCATCAATGTCTCGCTCGACACGCTTGACGCCGACAAGTTCCGCGCCATCACACGGTGGGGCGAGCTCCCCAAGGTGCTTGCAGGGATAGACGCGGCACAAGCGGCCGGCCTCAAGGTCAAGATCAACGCCGTCGCCCTCAAGGGGGTCAACGAGGACGAGTTTCCCGCCCTCATCGCTTGGGCGCATGGCCGTGGCATGGAGCTCACACTGATCGAGGTCATGCCGCTCGGCGATGTCGGAGAGGCCCGGCTCGAGCAGTACCTTCCGCTTTCGATCGTTCGGGCGCGCCTCTGCGAGCGCTTTACGCTCAACGATATCGATTACCGCACCGGCGGACCTGCGCGCTATGTCACTGTCGCCGAGACCGGCGGTCGCCTTGGCTTCATCACGCCGCTTACGCACAATTTCTGTGAATCCTGCAACCGCGTGCGGGTCACCTGCACCGGGACGCTTTATATGTGCCTGGGACAGGAGGATGCGGCGGATCTGCGCACGCCCTTGCGTGCGTCGCAGGGCAACGAGCTTTTGCATGCGGCTATTACCGAGGCCATCTCGCGCAAGCCCAAGGGGCACGATTTCATTATCGACCGCCGCCATCAACACCCGGCGCTCGCCCGCCACATGAGCGTCACCGGCGGCTGAGCAGCGATTTCAATTGACCTTGGCGCGCCGCTCCAACAATGTGAGCGGGGTGGCGCGCCAGGGAGGACGCATGGCGGCACTGCTCAAGCTCAGCCGTGCCATCGATTTTGTGAATGACCGGTTCGGCGAAGTTGCCAACTGGCTTGTGCTGTTCGCCTGTCTCATCAGCGCCGGCAATGCCGCGAGCCGTTATCTCTTCAGTGCGAGCTCCAATGCCTGGCTCGAAGTGCAGTGGTATATGTTCGCCGGCATGGTGCTCCTGGGCGGCCCCTATACACTCAAGCTTAACGAGCATGTGCGGGTCGACCTCCTCTATTCCTCGGTTTCAGAGCGCGTCCGTATCTGGATCGACATCGTCGGCGGGCTGACATTTCTCCTGCCGATTTGCATCATCCTCGTCTATTTCACGTGGCCATGGTTCGTCGACTCCTGGCGCATCGACGAGACTTCGTCGAACGCGGGAGGTCTCGTACGCTGGCCGGTCAAGCTCGTTCTCCCGGTCGGGTTTGCTTTGATGGCGCTGCAAGGCATCTCCGAGCTGATCAAGCGAGTGGAGGCGCTCATCCATCATCACCGGTTGCACTACGAGTACGAGAAGCCGGTGCAATGATCCATTTCGTCCGGGAAAACATGGCGCCCCTGATGTTCGGGGGCATGATTATTTTCATGCTGGTCGGTTATCCGGCGGCCTTCTCGCTTGCCGCCGCCGGCCTGTTCTTTGGTTTCATTGGCATTGAGCTTGGTCTTATCCGGCCGGACTTTCTCGGCAATCTGACCTACCAACTATTCGGCATCATCTCCAACGACCTCTTGCTCGCGATCCCGTTCTTCACCTTCATGGGAGCTATACTGGAGCGCTGCGGCCTTGCGGAGGATCTCCTCGATTCCATCGGACAATTGTTCGGACCGGTGCGGGGCGGGCTCTCCTATGCGGTGATTTTCGTCGGCGCCATTCTTGGCGCGATCACCGGGACTGTGGCGGCCTCCGTGATTGCCATGGGCGTGATCTCGATGACGCCCATGCTCAAATACGGCTACTCGACGCGCCATACCATGGGCGTCATCGCTGCGTCAGGCACCATCACCCAGCTCATTCCGCCCTCGCTCGTTCTCGTGGTGCTGGCCGATCAGCTCGGTCGTTCGGTCGGCGACATGTATGCCGGCGCCATCGGCCCCAGCATCATTCAGGTGGCGCTGTTCTGTATTTGGGTACTCATCGTGAGCTTGCTATGGCCCAAGGACGTACCCGCGCTGCCGCCTGAGGCGCGCACGCTCAGGGGCTGGCGCCTTTTGATCAAATCCCTGCGCGGCATCGTCCCTTCGCTGGGACTGATCTTTCTGGTGCTCGGTACCATCTTCATGGGCCTTGCCACGCCGACCGAGGCCGGAGCGCTCGGCGTGGTCGGCGCGATCGCGCTTGCCGCCTCTTATGGCACGCTCTCGGGCAAGCTCCTCTATCAGGGCATGTCGACGACCATGCGGATTACCGCGATGGTGGTCTACATCCTGATCGGCGCGCGAACCTTCAGCCTGGTCTTTCAGGGCGTCGGCGGCAAAGTCTGGATCGAGGATCTGCTGACGTCGCTACCGGGCGGCCAGGTCGGTTTTCTCATCTTCGTCAATGCTTTCGTCTTCGTAATCGCGTTCTTTCTCGATTTCTTCGAAATCGCCTTCATCATCATTCCGCTGCTTGCTCCGGCTGCAGACCGGCTCGGGATCGACCTCATCTGGTTCGGGGTGCTGATCTGCGCCAACATCCAGACGAGCTTCATGCATCCGCCGTTCGGATTTGCACTATTCTACTTGCGCGGAATTGCACCCGCTTCGATCAAGACTTCTGAAATCTATTGGGGCGCAATCCCGTGGGTGCTGCTCCAGGTGATCCTTGTGGTCATTGTTATTTTCTGGCCGGGGTCCGTTACCTACTGGATCGAGCGTGCAACAAAGATTGATCCTTCGAAGGTCAAGATCGAAATACCGCAGATCGATCTGCCGCCGCCGATCGAATTCGGCCCGCCGCAACAACGTCGCTAGCCGGTAGGTTGGGTCGAGTTCTTCACGAGACCCAACGCCTCCCGCAACACGAACCGTTGGGTCTCGCGCAGTCGCTCGGCCCAACCTACGGAGGAGCGCACAGATCAGCGGAGACCGACATTGCTCTACGTGCGGTTGCGATTGCGCACGAGGTAGCTGTCGTAGGTCAGCTCGGCCACCTGCCACCACAGATATTGGTCGTTGCGGAAAGCAAGCAGCGCCTCCCACACTTTTTTGAAATCGGGGTTGGTCGCGGCGACCTCGGCGTAGAGATCGAGCGCCGCCCGCAGCGAGGCGTCCATGATAGCTTGCGAGAAGGGGCGCAGCTGCGCGCCGCCCGCGACCAGCCGCTTGAGCGCGGCTGGATTGACGGCATCGTATTTCGCCTGCATCCACTCGTTCGACATAGACGAGGCGGTCCGCAGGATCGATTTGTAGGCAGGCGGCAGCTCGTTCCATTTATCCAGATTGACGAAATTGTGCAGCATGGGCCCGCCTTCCCACCAACCGGGATAGTAGTAGTACTGCGCGACCTTGTAGAAGCCGAGCTTCTCGTCGTCGTAGGGCCCGACCCACTCGACCGCGTCGATGGTGCCTTTTTCCAGCGCCGGATAAATATCGCCGCCCGCGATTTGCTGGGGGACCACGCCAAGCTTGGAGATGACCCGTCCGGCAAACCCGCCAATGCGCATCTTGAGCCCGTTGAGGTCGGAAACGTCCTTGATCTCCTTGCGAAACCAGCCGCCCATCTGCGCGCCTGTATTCCCGGCAGGAATTCCATAGATGTTGAACCGCTTGTAGAGATCGTTCATCAGCTCCATGCCACCGCCGAAATACATCCACGCGGTCTGCATCCGGCTGTTGAGCCCGAACGGCACGCAGGTGCCGAAGGCGAAGGTCGGGTCCTTGCCGAAATAGTAGTACGAGGCGGTGTGACACATTTCGACCGTGCCGCTCTGCACCGCATCGGCGGCCTGGAGCCCAGGCACGATCTCGCCGGCAGCGAAAACCTGGATCTGAAATTTGTTGTCGGTCGCTTCGGCAACCGCCTTGGCGAAGGCTTCCGAAGCGCCGAAGATGGTGTCGAGCGATTTCGGATAGCTCGATGTGAGCCGCCATTTGAGCTCGGGCATGGACTGCGCGACTGCGGGCTTGGCAATGGCCGTCGCCGCCGCGCCGGCGGTCGCCGTTCGGAGGAATTGTCGGCGTTGCATTGGCGCTTCTCCATGAGATTTTTGGCTATGTCGCTACGCGCGAGCATAGGTTGGGTCAAGCCCTCGCAGGACCCAAGAGAACCCAAGGCTCAGGAGTTTAGACGGACTTACTGGGCCGCGTCACGGACGCGACCCAGGCTGTTCATGAGCGGGCGCCGGTGCGAATCATGAAGGTGTCATAGCCGTACTCGGCGACCTGCCACCACAGGTACTCATCGTTCCGGAATGTCAGGATGGAGTCCCATACCTTCTTATAATCGGAGTTGGCGGCCGAGGTCTCGGCATTGACCTCGTTCGACGCTTTCAAGCAGGCCTCCATGATCGGCTGCGAGAACGGGCGCAATTGAGTGCCCGCCGCAACCAGACGCTTCAATGCCGCCGGGTTGCGTGCGTCGTAGCGGGCGGTCTGCTCGACGCTACAAAGAGCCGCGGCGGCCGTGACGATCGCCTGATAGTTTTTCGGCAGCTCATTCCACTTTTGCAGGTTGATCATGAAGTGGTTGGCGGTGCCGCCCTCCCACCAGCCCGGATAGTAGTAGTATTGCGCGATCTTGTAGAAACCGAGCTTCTCGTCGTCATAAGGCCCGACCCACTCGGCTGCGTCGATAGTGCCTTTCTCCAGCGCCGGATAGATGTCACCGCCTGCGATCTGCTGCGGCACCACGCCGAGCTTCTGCAAGGTCTTGCCGGCCCAGCCGCCGATGCGGAATTTCAGCCCCTTGAGATCATCGACGGTCTTGATCTCCTTGCGGAACCAGCCGCCCATCTGCGCGCCGGTATTCCCGGAGACGAGGCTGTAGGCGTTGAATTTTTTGCCGAACTCATTCATCAGCTTGAGCCCATCGCCATCGAAAAACCACGCGTTCTGCTGGCGTGTGTTGAGCCCAAATGGGACGGCACAGAAAAGTGCCCAGGTCGGGTCCTTGCCAATGAAATAGTAGGCAGCCGTATGGCAAGCCTCGACGGTGCCGTTCTCGATAGCGTCGAGCACCTGGAGGCCGGGCACGATCTCGCCTGCGGCGAACGATTGGACCTGGAACTTGTTGTCGGTGGCCTCCGCCAGGTATTTCGAAAAAGTCTCGCAAGACCCGTAGAGCGTATCGAGCGACTTCGGCCAGCTGGCGGTTAATCGCCAGCGCACTTCCGGCATCGATTGCGCGATCGCCGGCGCCGCAACGGCCGACGCGGCGATGCCCGCGCTGGCTACTTTGAGAAA
>Ga0209526_10001285_pt1 | contig 16730 bp, 23 predicted proteins | sample JacPinW_OM2H0_M1_FD_188566 | JGI IMG/M metagenome (GOLD analysis project Ga0209526, IMG submission 188566) | Forest soil microbial communities from Algoma, Ontario, Canada - Jack Pine, Ontario site 1_JW_OM2H0_M1 (SPAdes) (version 2) | ecosystem: Environmental > Terrestrial > Soil > Boreal... | reverse complement strand
AACGCGTCGGCATCGGGCCGCGCGGCACAGTGCGTCATCAATCCATATTTCGCGATCGCGGAAGAGCCCACGAGGTATCGGCGGCATCGCCGTGTCTACTAAAGCCTATTTTGGAGCACGGCTTTTATTCGGTGCTGTCACCTTCCGTTCGCCCATGCGCTCACGGATGGGAGCACCACTCACAACCTGTGCGCACTTATCGAATGCCCGTATGACTACGGTGATCGCGCCTTTGTCGTTGAAGCTTGACACGCTTCGTGCAAACAGAATCACGCCGGGGGATTTTGAGGGCTCGGCACCTAAACCATCGCCGCCTTGCGATTATACTCCGCCCAGGCGGCGTTGGCTTTTCCGGACCCAAAATTGTTGCCACAACGAAACGGCCCCAGCCCGGGGGCTGAAAGCGCTGAGGCCGACCGGCGCTTGCGGTGACTGGAATCTGCTCGGGCATTGATCTATCGATTCAGAATCCTGCGTAGTGTGCGTCAATATAGCAAGGCTTGTACATCGCTTGCAGCACCTTGCCGCGCAAGAAGATCATGCGAGGCGTCAACCCGCCGCGTGCGGCGATCCAGCGCTGCACCGGCATCGGATATATCGAATACAGCATCAGGGTTGCTTCGCGATCGGTGATGGTGCGGCCCTTGGCGCCGAAATTCCACGCGGCGTGGAAGGCTAGCGTTGCGCGCGAGGTCACGCAGATTTTGTCGTGAGGGACCGCACCGAGAACGATGGTGCAGGCCGAGGCACAGAGACCGTCAATGACCACGGTTTCGCCGGATGAGCGAAGGCCCTGATATCTGTCGACGTAGGTTCCGATCCTGCCGCCGCGGTCGTCCGCGATCCGGACTACCGCATGACTTGCTCCCACGCCCGCAAGCAAGAGAACTGACGCGAGCACGCCCGTGACTGACCTCATGTCCCCACCCCTTGGTTCGAGCAAGCCGACTTGATCGTTTTGCGTGATGCGCGAAACAGCAATAACCTCGTTCGATTTCGTGTCTTTGTCTAGGCAGCCGCGATCCAAAAAGATTAAATTCACGTTGGTCTCGCCCGCGCCAAGTGGATGACGGAGTCCGGGTACCGGCAGCTGCTACGCAGCGGTTGACGTCGGCAGCGCTGACGATCTCGCCGGCGGGCCAAGGGGACCAAGTTCGGCCGGCCTAGCGCTTTGGACGTTGGCCGGCGTCGGCGCGCTTACTCACTTTCGCGCAGTTGCCGGTTTGATATTCAGCGGCCGCTCGGCCGCGGTCGGTGCGCCCCGGGGCTGATGAACCCCCGGCAGCCAGGACTAAGCTGCGTCTTGTTCCTGTGCAGGCAGGCCCTGACACGGTCGACGTTCGGAATCTCGGCGCTGCACAAGCGAAACGCGTCGCCTGTACACGCTTGTTGCCCTTCAGGCGTGTAGGCCTCTGCTGCCGTCGGCAGCACCAAGACCGCAAGCGCCGTTGCCAGAAGGCGGGAGCTTTCAGCCATCGCCAGAATATGCGCCCCGGACCCTCCGTTTTCCAGCCCGGTAGGCAGTCGCGGACGGCTTGGGCGGACGGCGGTTCTTTCACGGGGCCGCCCTCCTGCCTCTCGTCGGAGGCGTCCCTCAGCCTTAGTTTGATGCGTTATTTCTGTCGAGACGCAACTTTTCACAGATCACCGCCGTTTTGAACTTGTTCGGATGGCATCATCTAGAAGGAGAGAGCCTATGAAAAATAAGCTCGCAGTTTTTTGGATCGCCGCTGTGGGCGGCCTTGCCCTCATGACCGGCGCGGCTTCTGCCATGCCGAAGGGGCTTCTTGGTTCGATCAGCCAGCTGTCGAATATCGACGAAGTCCGCTATGTCTGTATTGCTTGGCGACAGTGCGGTAAGAGGCCGAACCACTACGGTGGAGGTCGTCGCTTCTACGCCCCTCCGCAGGGATACGGTGACTGGCATCCAAGCTATCCCGCGGACGAGCGTGACATGAGCCCCGCGACTCAAGCCGCTGAAGAGGGCGGTCGTTGAGAAAACTGGGCGTCTATCTTGCCGACCTCTTACGGTTTCGATCAATGGTGAGGCTGGCAGGGATCTATCACTTCGTCGGACAATGCCGGCTGACGGAAGGGGCCAACGAGAGAGGCCGCCCTCAGTTGGCGGCCTCCTTCATGATAGCTTTGACAACGGGCCACGCGGCGCATGGTCTTCCCCGTCCGTCAGATGATCTTCGAGGTTATCGGCGATCTCATCGCAGACCGACGCTAACGCAAGCAGTTCGGTTTTAACGAGAGGATCGTCGGCCCGCTCGACAAGTTTCCGATACTTGGCCGCTTGATCCCGTAGATAGTTAAGCCAATCATGTATGCCGAACACAGTCCCGCTAAGCTTGGAGTCGTGACAATCCATAGTCGAGCTTTCACTAGCACATCGAATGCGTAAAGCTGATGTAGGTTCGCAAACTGCCGACACCATTAAATTGGGCTTTAGTTCGTGCTCGGGGCTAAAACAAAAAACCTGCCAGCGTGAACCGGCGGTCGCGCGGCTAGTTTTCAATTCCCCGAATCAACGGAAGATGGCATCTAGCGCACGGGGTAGGTCAAAGCGAGTTTCCGCGATGACCAACAAAGTGATCACCATAGAATTTATCGTTCCGACAATTGTTGCCACCGTGCTCGGGATCGCGCTCTCGATCTGCGGAGTATATTTGATAGACTGCTACCTTGGTCCCATCGACCAGGCGGAAGCCCATTACGCCGTCACCGACAGTCACTGATAGCTGAAAATCCATCCCCCTACGGGGCCCCCGCGCAGTCGGCCGCCAAGGCCTCACGAAAGCCTCCGGAACAGATAGACCGGGCCGTGGCTGCCCTGCTCGCGATTGCGTTCGACCTTGCCGTCGTCCACCAGGCGATCGAGCCGCGCGCGGGTCTTGCGATCATCGGGGGCGCCGATCAGCCGCGAGACCGCTGTGCAGGACAGCCACGCTCTTGCCGGCATTATCTCCATGATCTTGGCCTCGGTCTTGCGTGCCCGCATGCGCTGCGGATCGTTGCAGGCGCGCTCGGCCAATTCGCGCAATGTCGGTACGCGGGAGCTCCGGCCTTTTCGGACCATCGAGCTCATGAAGCCTCCGTGCAGGCGAACAGGTCGCCGACGGCGCTAGGACACGCCATCTGAGGGCGGCCCGGTTTCACTTTTTCTTTGGCTTTAGCCTATCCATGGTGGCCGAAGAGGCGAGTTTTTCCTTCAGTTCGAGACAGGTCTTGCGGACTTCCGCCGTCACCAGCGAACAGTCCTCAATCTGAACGAAGACGCGCTTGGCCTCCTCGCGGTAGCCCTGTGCGGTTTCCTTCAACTCCTCGGTCACGGCGAACGCATCGCGGGTCATCGCTTCGCATTGCTTGACGCGCTCGATCAACTCCGCGCCCATCGCCTCGATTTCTTTCGCCGCAGCTTCGTATTCGCGGACAACGGCTTCCGCCGATAGCTTGCCGATCTCCGTGGCTCCCTCGCGGTGCTCGACGTAATCGGGTATCGCGATAGTCGGCGCACGCACCCTAGGCGGCGCGAAATCGAGGGAATGCTCACTGCGGATCGGCGGACTGTTCCGGACCTCTGCCTCAATCTCTTTTTCCAGATCAGCAATGTTGAAGACTTGTCCTGATATTGACTTTACCATCGCCAGTACTCCCTTGGTTACAAAGTACAGTCCCTGTAATCGGGCTTGGTCAGTCTCAGCTTCATTGACGCCGTGGTATCGCGCTGTTGTGGACGAGTACTTTTCTCTTCTTAGCGCTCGACCCCGAACACTTTATAGGATGCAAAAACGCCACGTATGTTCAGTCGGAGACCATGTTCACGACATTGTGAACATTGGAACCTAAGACACAAATCTGGAGATCCATTGGCTGGCCGACGGCTTCCACCGCTTAGGCTCTGGCCAGAGCCCTGTAGACGGACTCCCGGCAGGCGGCAGCGCGCTTTCGTCATCAGGCTTCGCCAATAGCCCAATGAGAGGACCCCTGCTTGGCACCAATTCCGCCATCGACCGTGAAGACGCGAAAGTCGACAAGATGATTGGGTCGATCTGCCGGGGATGTTGATGCTTCTGGGCCGCTCTTTCGACCGAACAACCGCCGTCACATGAGCGGAGCGGGCGATGTCGGTGGCGACCGGAGAAGCCTAAGCGTAAGGGCGCCGGGCGCACTTCGAGATTTAGCGTTGGTTTGGATCTCCCACACGCCGAATTACCGACCGATCATGAACATCGATTAAGAACGTCACAATCACGTCGAACGCGATCAAAACCCACACGGCAAGGCCAGTGGACCAAAAGAGAGTGTCGATCATGAGCCACCCCTCAGTTCGCCTGGCTGGTTCGGTTGAGTATACGCGACCTTTAGTCGACCTCAATAACTCCGGGCCTCAAACACGAGTTCGACGTGACGGTTCAAAGCCAGACGCCAAATGGGGCCGCAAGCCTGACGGCTTCGAGGTGGAACCGGACGCCGGCCTCTCGCGTTTTCTTCGCATGAGGATTCCGGACGAGCGGCTCAACCTGGTCATGCTGGCGGTAGTAACGCTGTTTACCGCCGGTATCGCCACCGGTGCGGCCTTCATGCAACGCCCAGCCGCTGCCCAGAAACCGGTCTACCTTGCCGACCAGACGCCGGTCCGCGTGGTCGGCCCGGCGTTCGTGCCCAACACCAACCCGCGCGATCGGTAGCGATCCGGGCCATAACTTGATCGAGAAAGCTCCGGTTTCTCGACCTCTTGCAGCGACGAAAAGGTCGCAATCACAGCTAGCAATGACGCATCGATATTTTGTGGATGATTGCGATGCGTATTGTCCCCGCGCACTCGAAGAGTGCGATTAGCGAAGTTGAGTTCGATCGATTGCTGGATGCGGTGAGAGCGGCCATCGAGCCGACCTTCCACCAGCCACAGGCGGCCGCGAACGATAACGGGCTGGCCTGGCCGTTCCGTCCGTTCCCCGAGGAATGGTGGGGATCAGACCGCCCGACCTGAAGGCCCGAAAGGTGCCTGCCAAAGATTGGTGCCGGCGGGATTGATCCCGTCCGGGCTACCCCTCCCAGGCCTCCACCGTCGCTCGTAAGGCAGTGACGGCCATTTTTCTTGTTGATCGCCGCAGGAAACGCCGCACTGGGCCGCCCCGCGAAGGTGCATCGGGCCCGCCGGCACCCGGTTTATCGCTGGTCCCGCACGAAACCTGTTTCCGTCCGGACGAAACCGTCCTGAAACAGATGGGCCGTACCAATACGCAGGCGGAGTAGAGAGTACGGAGGCAATCATGTTCGTCCCCATCCTCAACCTGGTCTACCGTGAGTTTCTCAGAAGCGTTCTTTCGGGCATGGCAACCCAGGGTGCACGGCGATGACCGGGGTGGTCACGGCACTATTTGTCTTTTTCAGTCTTAGTGTTTTCCTGGCTCACGCATTTGACGCGTATCGCATTCGCTAGGGAAACTCTCGTTCTGCGTGAGGTGTCACATGGCAGATGCAAAAGAACTTGCCGAGCGCGCTCGCATGTTCGAGGAGCGAGCAGAAAAAGCCACCGATCCGGTATCCCGGCAACATTACCGGGAAATGGCCGCCCACTATCGGTCGTTGTCAGTCGAGCATCAGGACGTGGCTGTCCAATAGACCGCGCGGGATCGAAAACTTGGCGCCTGTTCATTTCGGCGTGACGGTTACGCGCCGCGAGGGGGCGGTTGAGCCTTTCGAGACCGGCCTCGATGACGGCAATCTCGTCTTCGATCTGACCGATTGGCGAACTGAAATCGTAGCCGGTTCGGAGCTTGAGATCGACGGCCAACCTTTGTCGATGCATCCGAAGATCTTCCAGGGCGCGCCGGTTATTCAGCCGGATATAAACGTCGGCGATTTGCTCAATTGCTGTTTTCATAGCGCCCCCAACGACAAACGATGTGGGCACTATCTGACGAAACGAGCGCTGCTACACCCGCCTCCGATCGCAAGCGCTGCAACCACCGGGTTTATCCGCAGCATATCCACAGCCTCACAGTCGGGAATTTGGCTGCTCCAATAGAGACTTGCCGCGCGCGAATTCACAGAAACCAGGTTGGCCATCACTAGAGCATGATGACTTTTCTTCGAATCGTCATCCCGCTCTAACTTTTTGTTTGAGCATGATCTCTTTCGGAAAACCGGTGCCCACTTTTCCGGATCATGCTCTAGGCTCAGAAAGAACCCGCGCGGGTGACCCGGCGGAGGCTCGACGACAATCATCAACCTCGCTGGAATCAACGCCGTCACTAAATCCGCAGGCGTGTTCGCGGGGGCCGGCCTACAGCATGATCCGGAAAAGTGGATACCGGTTTTCCGAAAAGATCATGCTCAATCAAAACCCTAGAGCGCAATGATGGTTCAACCCAATCTCATCGTGCTCTAGTGTCCTGATTCACAAGTTCGAGTCATCACAGATTCGCGTTGCTGTGCCAGAGTTGTGCTGGGACAGGAAGGGGATCTCGGATGGCTCGAAGGATGGCAGAGCTGGTTCTCAGCGAGGCGGAGCGGACGGAGCTGAAGCAGCTTTCGTCGCGGCGCAAGACGGCGCAGGCGTTGGCGCTTCGCGCCCGCATTGTTCTTGAATGTGCGCAGGGTTTGGAGAACCAGGAAGTTGCAGCCAGCTTGGGGGTTGCCAAGAACACGGTCGGCAAATGGCGCCGCCGGTTTGTCGAGCGGCGAATGGACGGGCTCCATGACGAGCCTCGCTCCGGCGCGCCGCGCTCGATCGAGGATGACCGTATCGAGGCGGTTATTGTGAAGACCTTGGAAAGTCTGCCGGGGAATGCCACGCATTGGAGCTCGCGCGGCATGGCCAAGGCGTCCGGAATCTCAGTCTCCTCCGTGCAACGGATCTGGCGCGCATTTGGCCTGCAACCGCATCGGATCGAGACGTTCAAGCTTTCGACCGATCCCGACTTCGTCGCTAAAGTGCGCGATGTCGTCGGGCTTTACGTGGCGCCACCCGAGCATGCGGTCGTGCTCTGCGTCGACGAGAAGAGCCAGATCCAGGCGCTGGATCGTAGTCAGCCCATGCTGCCCATGCGGCCCGGCCAGGTTGCCCGGCGCAGCCATGACTACAAACGGCATGGCACGACTTCGCTCTTTGCCGCCCTCGACGTCGCCACCGGCCAAGTGATCGGAAAGTGCTATGGCCGTCATCGGGCAACCGAGTTCCGCAAGTTCCTCGACGAGATCGAGGCCAATGTCCCCAAGGGTCTCGAGGTCCACCTCGTCTGGGACAATTACGCCACGCACAAGACGCCGCTGATCCGCAATTGGCTGGCCAAGAGGCCGCGCTGGCACGTCCATCCGACGCCCACAAGCGCATCCTGGCTCAATCAGGTCGAGCGGTTCTTTGCCCTGATCACCGAGCGCAAAATCCGCCGCGGCATCTACCGCAGTGTCGCCGCGCTCCGAGCCGATATCGCTTGCTTCATCGAACGACACAATCTCGATCCCAAGCCCTTCAGATGGACCAAATCCGCAGACGACATTCTCCGATCAATCGAGCGCTTCTGCCTCTACAATGCCCCGGCGAACGCATGATCAAATGCAGTGAACTTCTGGTCCATGACACTAGGGCTTCTTGGTATCAGCGGTCAATGAGTTCGGCTTGGCGCGCTGAAGCCGCTTCGCCTGGCGGCTCCGCTTTTTTCCGTCGTCGCCCAGCTTCTGCTCGTCAGCGCTCGACTTCGACGAAGCATCTGTTCCAACCACTTGGATGGCAGGTTCGTCTTTGACCTGGGTGGCGGCTTGCACCGGGACGGCAGGGGCCGGTGTTTCCGTCTTTTCGGCCTGTGCAGCAGGTTTCGGCGGTTCTTCGATTGGTTCGCGGCGCCGCTCGAGAAATACCTTGCACGTAAAGGGGAACACGATTTCCCCTGAAGCGGTGACACCGATAGGCGTACATCCGCCCGGCGGTACCTCTTCCTTGTCCGGTGGCGCAACAGGATTCAGCCCAACCGCTCCCGTGGTCTGAGCGAAGGCAGTTCCGGATATCGCCAGCATGGAGAGGACCAGCAGGTGGATCATGGCCCTGGAGGGCCATTGTGCCGGGAAAATTCCGGCGCAGTTACTCGAACGCGACGACATTGAGGCACCACCGTGAGAAAGCGCGCCGGACGGAACCCGCGTTTGTTGTTCGCATTGTGGCACTGATGGGCTGCGATGGCGAAAATAGATCGGGCTAGCCAACCTGACGCGGCCGAAACTCCGCTGGGTCAGACATTGCCGAATCTAAAGGCATCTTGCGCCCGCGATGTCGCCGTTTCGTCACATCTCATCCAAAACCAGCACTTGTCCACAGAAGCTAATGTCGCGGTTCTTGATTCCAAAAATGCGCTTTGCTCGAATGCTAGTGGGGACCGAGGTGCATCATGAAATGGATGAGAGAGCGCGACAGCTTGATCGCGCAAACGATGGCGTTCGTTCAGACGGTGACCGGCAAGAAAGAGGATGCCGCGCCGCAAGTCCGGATCGGTGCCGCAAAATCCGATTTCGAAATCGCCTCACTCGACGCGATCAGAAACGCCCTCGACATTGTCGAACCGCCCAAGGAAGTGCTCAAGCGGGCGCTCAAGGAGACGGTGCAAGCAGCGCCGCCAAGGAGCGTCCAGCCGGCGCGGCCGATCGTGCCGAGCGAGTTGCAAAACGAGATCCGCAGCCGGATCGCCAATTTCCGCGCCCATCAGGAGCGTTTCAACCGCGAGCGCGCGGAATATTTCAACGCGACACTGACAAGGTTGCGTGCGGCACTCGACGAGGCGCGGGCCGCCAACATCGGCAAATAAAACGGCGCGACTATCGAGCGCTAATTTTCGCCAGCACCGGCAGCAGATATTTTAAAAATTCCTGCGGGTTCTCGCTCATCGGAAAATGTCCGAGGCCCTTCATGATGGTGGCCTCGCTGCCCGCAATGCTTTTTGCCACCGCAAGCATCTCTTCCGGCGTGCAGGAATAGTCATATTCGCCCGACAGCAGGAACAGCGGGCAGCGCTTGGTGTCGATCTCCGCGACGCGGGCGCGGATATCGCCGTCGATCTTGTAGAAATAGAGATCGCCCTTGAACACGCCGGGCCCGCTTTGCATGTAGTGCCACAGCGTTTCCCAGCGGTCGCCCTCCGGCGCATCGGGCCCGACCAGGCCGGAGACGATCGCGGCGCAGACCTCGCCGCCATGGACGTCGGGGCGATGCAGGAAATTCAGGTCGTAATAGGGATCGACATGCGCGCCGGATTGCAGCCCGATGATGGCGCGAAAGCGGTCGGGGCGTTCGAGCGCCAAATGCAGCGCGATGCGGCCGCCGATCGAACACCCGATCAGGATCGGCTTGTCGAGCGACAGCGCGGTCATGACCTCAAGCACCATGGTCATGTATTGCGCCGAGGTGAGCTGATATTCCTCATTGTGCCAGCCCGAAGGCGGTGAGGATTTGCCGTGCCAGGGCATGTCGAAGGCGATGACGCGGTGGTTACGCGTAATGCGCGGATCGTTCATCAGCGCGCGATATTGCCGGGAGTCGCTGCCGGCGGTGTGCAGGCACAATAGCGGCGTCCCCTCGCCCGCCTGTTCGACATAGATGCGGTGCGGCCTGCCGAACAGATCGAGATGCATGTAGCGGCCGACAATCGGTTCGAATTCTGCGCTCATGCCGCAACTCCCGGGCGCAGCTTGGCGAGCGCCTCTTTGAAGTAGCGAAGATGGGCCATGAAGATCTGGAGATCGCCTTCCGCCTTCAGAACGCGCCGCCGGATCAGCGCCATCAGATCATTCGAACCGGGCGGCGGCCGGCTCGACCAGAATTTCTGCCATTCGGCCTCCGCCGCGCGCAGCGCAAAGGAGGACGACGGCATCACGAACGGCCCGCGTGTCACGGAGACGATCCGGCCCTCGAAAATTGAAATCAACCAGGCGGTCGGCCCGACCTCGAGCAGAAACGTCGTCGTGAGATAGCGGCCGCGCCTGACCAGCGCCGCATCGTCATTGACCCGCTCCTTGAGCGCCTCGATCATGTTCCGCCCTCCCCGATTTTGACGAAGGCCGTGTTATCCGGCGGCCTCTCTTGGGATGCATGATCAGGGGAAACGGTGCCGCGTCAATCGGCTCGATCATGATCCGATTAGATTAAATCGGATCATCATCTCATCTCTCTGTTTGAGCATGATCTTTTCGGAAAACCGGTTCCCACTTTTCCGGATCATGCTCTACAGCCAGGCGCATACCAGCATGACGTTGGCCGCGCAGGCGACCAGGAGCGCAACGGTGAGCGTCAGTCTTATCCGCTCGCAAAAGGTATGCAGCGTCGTTCCCATGCCTGCGATTTTCCGGCGATTCTACCCGGGGAGTCCCGAGGATTCTTTTTTTCGGGATTCAGGACTCGTTAAGGACTCAGGGACTCCCGAAAAACGGACGAAAAACGACAGATTTTCCCCTCGCCCACCCGTGAAGGTCCGGAAGCCGGGAAGGCTGAAACTCCAGCTAATACCCGGCGTTAAATGGCTTTATTGGAGCCGTGCGATGTCCTATGCGCTGTTCTGCAACGACGCCAAGTTGAGCAAGGCCTACCCGACCGAGGCCGACGTCTGGAAGGAGGCCACAAGGAGCGGCCTCGTGGTCGACGCCGGCTCGGCAGGGAAAATGCCGGCGCCGCGCCCCGTGCTCGACAATGATTACGAGATCAGGCCCTGCCCGCCGGACCCCGATGAGGATCCGGCCAGGAACAAGGCGGACGCCGAGCGTCAGGCGCTGGCTGAATTGGAGTTAGGTTCGTGATCCGCGCGGGTCGCGGGCCTACGGCGCAGATTTGGCCATCACGGCGTGGCCTTCATATCAAGGCGTAGCCTTGGCCAGCGACGCCTGCTCGGAAGCGAGCGCCACGCACACCTTCCGGCGGTGCAGACCGCGGATCGCGCCGGTGACCTTCAGCACCTTCCCGGCAGGACATGCGGCATCCTGCACGAAGGCTATCTCATAGGGCGCCAGCACGAGAGGCTCGGATCTCAGGATGGTTTGCGCGGCGCACGGCAAAGCGGCCGCAGAAAAGATCAGCACCGACGCCAATACACGCATGTTCGTTGTCCGCCGCACCCAACCGGCGAGAGCATCATAGCCGAATTGCATGACAAGTTGCGGAGGCGTCCGAAAATTATTTTTTCGCACGGCCGAGGCGTTCTCGTGCCAGCAAGAAGGCCGGCGCAAGGCCGGCCTTTTTCCAATCCTTCTTCGATCCGCCTGGAGGACTTGATCAGTATTTGGCCGCGACCGGGCCACCCCAGCCGAAGCGGTAGTTCACGCCGAGCTTGACGGTATGATCGTCGTCGCGGAAGCGGGAGCCGATGATCGGCGCCGGTCCGCGGGTGAAGGTCGTGCTGCCGAAATTGTAATACTGGTACTCGACCTTGGCCGACCAGTTCGGCGCAAACATGTATTCGAGGCCGGCGCCGACCGTATAGCCGTCCCGGTGGTTTCCGTCGGTCGTAAAGCCGACCGGGACGCCGCCCGTCGCGACGCCGAAATTGTTGCTGTCGCGCCAGGCATAGCCGCCCTTGGCGTAGAGCAGCGCCGGGCCCCAGGTGTAACCGAACCGGCCGGTGACCGAGCCGAGTTGGTTGTTCTTCGCGGTTATCACCGTGCCTCCGGGGAAGAGCACGCCGTTGCCGTTGTTGTTGGCGAGCCAGCTATATTGGGCTTCGGCGCCGACCACCCAGTTCGGGGCGAATTGATAGTCGAAGCCGCCTTCCACGCCGCCCATGAACCGCCCGCCGCTTCCCTCCAGGCTGTTGTTGCCTGCGAAGGCGCCACCGACATGGCCGCCGATGTAGAAACCGGTCCAATTATAGATGACCGCAGGCGCCGTATAGGCCGGCGCCTTGGTGTAGGTTCGCGCCGGCATGTCGGCTGCGAACGCGGGCGCAGCGAAAGCCAAAAACCCGGCCGCGCCGAGCAAGAACCTCTTCATCGGAATTCCCCGTTACTGTCGATGGCGACAACAGTCAAACAACGTGGCCTCAATTTGGTTGCTTCGAGGCAATGTCGGACCTGTGATCGTCAGCAACTATGACGATGAAACCACGACGGCTTTGGTTCCACCGCGTGGCCTTCGTCGCCAACAAATAGGTATTGGCCGTTGGGATTTGTCGGGGCGGGCGGCCAACCGGTTCAAGGCTCGCTGAAAAGTGATCGGGTTTCCGCAAGAACCCCAAAACGGGACAGCTAGCGCACCATCTTTTCCAGCTCGGGGAACGGCGCATAGACCGCGCCGGCGCAGACTTCGCCCGCATTCTCGACCAGGCGGTCGAGCCGGCCATTGACATACATCACCGCGCGTTCGCGCGTCTCGCGATAGGTTCCGTCGGATTCGCGGGGATAGAAACGCAGGCAACTGACATAGCGGACCCGTCCCCCGACCGTGCGCTGCACCGGCTCGGCCATCTCGGCATTGCGCACGCCCACGGGATTGTTGAGGTAGGTCCGCATGAAGGCCAGCAGTTCGGCGCGATAATTGTCGGGATAGCGCTGGGTGGCGCTGCCGTCCTCCATAAAGGACGTGGTCCGGCCGTCCTCGCTGCCCAGGCAGCCCGCCAACGCGATCGGCAGCAGCATCGCAACGTGCCTTGCTGATATCCTCAAACGTGTGGCCCGTCTTCCAAAGGTGATGCGCAAAGGTGATCCGTCAGGGCTCGTTCTAGACCTTCGTCAAATGAAAGTGAAACCGCTTTCAGTTCACGCCGGTGCCCACGAACAAAAACGCCGGTCCGCCGCCATCGGGGGCAATGGCGGACGGACCGGGCTTGAAATCCGCCGGCGCGGCGGGGGGCAATGTGGAACGAACCGCGCCTTCGCGGATCAACGTCAGCCGCGCTTGGTCGCGGGCGCAACCTGCTTGATCGAGGCCTTCGAGACCTTGTGCGTCTTGAGCGAGCTCATCTTCTTGTGGGAACGATGATGGCGATGCTGCTTGGCGTGGTGGCTCATCTCGGCCTTGGCGTTCATCGCGCTCGGCTTGGTCTGCGTGGGCTTGATGACGGCGGCCTTGGTGTCCGAGGTCTTGGTGTCCGAGGTCTTGGCAGCGGGAGCCTGCACGGTCTTGGCGGCAGGCGCCTGCACGGCCTTGCCGGAATCCTTGGCGGGTTCAGCGGCGAGCGCCGGCGCGGCGATAACGGAAACCGCAAGTAGTGCTGCGGAAATGGTCTTCAACATGATTCGTCTCCTCTTTCAGACGGGGGATCTCGAGGTGACCGGCCGAATGGTCCGGGCTCTTCGATCATGCGTGCGACCTTAACCAGGCCGCGCTGAACCCACTGTGAAGCGCGACGTTCGACTTCGTTCATCTGCATGACATGTTCGTCATGTTCGAAATGCGGCTGTCAAACGGGAATGTTTGAAGGCGACGGGTGTTCAACTCTGCTGAAGCAGGTGTAGGATCGCCGCACCGAAAATCGGGAGAAATGCATGAACAAATTCGCCATCAGGCTTCTGACGCTCGCCATGTTCTTGGCTGCGCTGATCGCCGCGCCGCTCGTTTCCGCCGCTTACGCCGCCGGCGGCGACAACCCGGCTCCGCCGGCTTCCGACTCGACCAAGGACAAGAAGAAGGGCGACAAAAGTTCGAGCATCGACGACCCGAAATTCCTTGCCGGCTATCGCACCGCCTATGCCACGATCTATGACCGCAACGATTACAGCGCGGCGATCGAGCAATTGAAGGCGCTCGGTCACGACGACCGCGCCGATGTCGCCAATCTGATCGGCTACTCCTACCGCAAGCTCGGCGACTACAAGCTTTCGCAAGTGTGGTACGAGCGCGCGCTGAAGGCCGACCCGAGCCATGTGCGGACCTGGCAATATTACGGCCTGTGGCAAGTCGAACAGGGCAACCGCGACCAGGCGCAATATCATTTGAACAAGATCGCCCAGCTCGCGGGCACCGACAGCGCGGAATACCGCTCGCTCGCCGCCGCCTTGGAAAAGCCGCCGGGCACTGGCCTTGTGTATTGAGCATTGCGACGTCAACAGGAGACATGCATGAACAGATCCGCGATCAGGCTTTTGACGCTGGCGGCGTTTTCGCTGGCGCTGGTGACAGCGCCCGTCATCACCAGCGTCTATGCCGCGCCCGACAGTGACGCGCCGGCACCTACCTCAACCAAGGGTAAGAAAAAGAAGAGCAGCGAAGCAGCCTCCGGCAGTGAATACGCGGCGTTCGCGAACGGCTATCGCGCGGCCTACGCCACGATTTATGATCGCAACGACTATGCGGGCGCGATCGCGCAGTTGCAGGCGCTCGGCCATGACGACAGCGCCGCGGTCGCCAATCTGATCGGCTATTCCTACCGCAAGCTCGGCGACTACAAGCTCTCACAAGTCTGGTACGAGCGCGCGCTGAAGGCCGATCCGAACCACGTCAAGACCTGGCAGTATTATGGGCTGTGGCAGGTCGAGCAAGGCAACCGCGATCAGGCACAGTATCATCTGAACCGGATCGCTCAGCTCGTCGGCACCAATAGCGAGGAATATCGCTCGCTCGCCGAAGCGCTCGAAAAGCCGCCGGGCACCGGCCTCGTCTACTGAATTCGACGACGATAGCAGGAGCCAGGCATGAGCAAATTTGTGATCAGGCTTGCGACGCTGGCAATGTTCTCGACGGCAATGCTGGCAACGCCCCTGTTCGCGTCGGTGTGCGCTGCCGGCGGCGATCCACCGGCGAGCGACAGCAAGCCCGCGCCCAAGGCAAAGAAGTCCAGCGCCCTCAGCCCCGGCATTGAGGACGCGGCATTCGCGAACGGCTATCGCGCGGCCTACGCCACGATTTATGATCGCAACGACTATGCCATCGCGATCGAGCAGTTGAAGGCGCTCGGTCGCGATCACAACGCCGCGGTCGCCAATCTGATTGGCTATTCCTACCGCAAGCTCGGCGACTACAAGCTCAGCCAAGTCTGGTACGAGCGCGCGCTGAAGGCCGACCCGGACCACGTCAAGACCTGGCAGTATTATGGGCTGTGGCAGGTCGAGCAAGGCAATCGCGACCAGGCGCAGTACCATCTGAACCGGATCGCGCAGCTCGTCGGCAAGAACAGCGAGGAATATCGCTCGCTCGCCGAAGCGCTCGAGAAGCCGCCGGGCACCGGCCTCGTCTACTAAATCCTGTCCGACAGGAAGCCCGCGCAAAGTCTTACTTTGCGCCGGTTTTTTTATTGCTTGGTCAATGCCTCGACCTCGGTACGGAAGGCCCGGCGCGACGCATCGCGCGAATAAAACATGTGCCCGCCGGGATAAACCACGAGCTTGAGGCGTTGCGGCGTCGCGAAGGCCGGCAACTGGTCGAGCACCATCTTGGTCCCGAAATACGGCGTAGCGAGATCAAACAGCCCGTGGCCAACGAGCACCCTGAGCTTGGGATCGAGCGCAAGAATCTGCCGCAGATCCGCAACCGACTGAGGAGGATTGGTGCCGCGGCCGAAATCCCAGGCTCTCTCGACCGAACCGTTGAGAAGCTGATAGGACCCGTCGGGCCGCCAGTTCAGCTTGCGCCGCGTCAGATCGACGATCGCGCTGGTCAGCGACGCCGTCAACGCTTCGCCGGAAGGGTCGCTGAAATGGAAGAAGTCTGAATCCGGATAAGGATCGAGGCCCAACACCGACGCGTCGTAGCGTCCCGTCACCTTGCCATTGCGGCGGTCGAATTCGCGGCGAAATTCGATCGCATCGAAGCGCCCCGCGAGCCTGCGGCTGACCGCCTGATCGATCCCGGTCAAGGCGGCAACCCTGTCGGCGACGCGGTTGGTGGCCTCGATGTCGGCCTCGCCCTTGATCAGATCCGCAACGAAGTCACCGCGCGCATAATTCTCGACTTCGGCGAGGTCGGCGCGGTTAACCGCGCCCCTCGCCTCGCGCGCCACCGCGGCATAGCTCGGCAGGCTCGCCACAAATTGCAAAATGCTGGAGCCTGAGAATTCGCGGAAGTCGAGCAGCGGCGAGATCAGGATCAGTCCCCGCACGCCGACGCCCTGCCGGGTCTGCAGATTGCTGACGATCTTGGGACCGCGGATGCCGCCGTAGCTTTCGCCGCCGACGAATTTCGGCGACAGCAGCCGATCATATTTTTCAAGCCAGCGGCGGATCACCAGCGCAATCGAGCTCACGTCGCCATCGATCGAATAGAATCTCTTGCGCACGTCTTCGCCGGCCGCGACGAAGCGGCTGTAGCCGGTCCCGGCCGGATCGATGAAGACGAGATCGGTGAAGTCGAGCCAGGTCTCGGCGTTCGGCTGCAGATCGGGCGATGCGGAGGGCGTCACCGCATCGGCATTGATCGGCAGCCGCCAGGGACCGCTATTGCCGAGCTGCAGGTAAGCCGACGCCGCGCCCGGCCCGCCATTGAAGAGGAAGGTCACCGGACGGCTCGTGCGATCGGCGCCATCGAGTTGATAGGAGGTGTAGGCGATATCGGCCTGCGGCTCGCCCTTCTCGTCGAACAGGCGGATTGAACCTGCCGTCGCGGTAAAGGCGAGCGATCGTCCAGGGAGATCGAGCGTGTGCCTGGTCGTCGCATCCGGCGGCAGACGATGTTGCTCGGCGGCGGGCGTGTCGGCGGCATCCGTACCGCGCCTGGATGTGTTGATCAATAACGCGGGCTGCGCGAATTTCTCGCGCACCGTGACGGCGGATGGATACGAGACAACCTTCGCAGTCAATCACCTCGCTCCGTTTCT
>Ga0209526_10001284_pt1 | contig 16731 bp, 12 predicted proteins | sample JacPinW_OM2H0_M1_FD_188566 | JGI IMG/M metagenome (GOLD analysis project Ga0209526, IMG submission 188566) | Forest soil microbial communities from Algoma, Ontario, Canada - Jack Pine, Ontario site 1_JW_OM2H0_M1 (SPAdes) (version 2) | ecosystem: Environmental > Terrestrial > Soil > Boreal... | reverse complement strand
CCAACGCCGACCGCGCAGGCGCCGAGCCCACCCGCATTCGGTGTGTGCGAATCCGTGCCGATGATCAATTCGCCCGGAAAGGCATAATTTTCCAGCACCACCTGATGGATGATCCCGGCGCCCGGCTCCCAGAAGCCGCAGCCGTATTTCGCCGCTGCGGAGCGGAGGAAATCGTAAACCTCCTTGCTCTCATCGAGGGAAGCGCGCAGATCGGCCTCGCCGTTGGTCCGCGCCTGAATAAGATGGTCGCAGTGAATCGTGGCCGGCACCACGACGCGCTCGCGCTTTGTCTGCATGAACTGCAGCATGCCGCTCTGGCCAAGCACATCCTGAAAAACGACGCGATCGGGACGGAGCGCGAGATAGCTGCGGCCGGGCTCCAATTCCTGCGCTTCAGGGGCGTCGAGATGACCGAGCAGCACTTTGTCCGCAAGTGTCAGCGGCTTCTGCAGCCGACCGCGGACGATGGCCAGTTTTTGCCGCATCGTCGCATAGAGCTCGGTCACCGCATCCGGCGTGGTTTCGATCGCAATCATGTCTGAGTTCCCTCGGTCCGCGAGAGAGAATAGCCTTCGCCGGACTGACGATCCATTATATGATAACCACGGTATTCATATCGATTGGAAATGGCAAATGGAGCTCCGGCATCTTTTGCCGGTGCTGCTCACGACCGGCTTGAGCACCAGCGCGAGTGTCTTCGGGATCGGCGTTGATCACCTTCGCCGCGGCGCGGCGTGCACGTTCGTGTTGTTCTCGCGCAAACGCGGGATCAATCAGCCAGGGCTGTCCTTTGCGGGCGGCGCCTGCGCGACCAGCGTCCTGTGCGGCAATGGGCAACGGGCTCCATGAAGCCGCATTGAGATAGCAAAACATTTCGAGGAATGTTGAACAGCGCGCGTTGCGATGGCAGCATTTCGGGTTTCTTGTGTTGGCGTGGCGACTAAGGGGCCTCGCCTCGGATCAATCTCGGGCCAGGCTCCCCGCCTTTCAGCACGACGGATCACGGCCGAGCGGGTCCGGCGTATGCGGTAGTAGTCGCTGTTGCGGGGCGAGGGCGCAAGCACGCGCAAATTCTTTCAGGGCCGCAACGACCTCGGCCGGGCACTCCTGATGGGGGCGGTGGGCGCATTGCTCAAAGACAATCAGACGCGCATTGGGCAAGTCGCGCGCAAGGCGTCGCCCGAATCGGACCGGAACGACGTCGTCTTCACGACCCCAAATCAGCAGCGTCGGCAGATGGATTGTCTTGAAGCGCGGCACATAACGCGCGAGCTGCTTGGGCTTGATGAGACGTGCTGTCTTGATCATCGCCTTGCGGGCGCGGCGGCGGCCGAAGTTTTGGCGGTAGACGGCACTGAGCAATCCCGCAGCCAGTGGCGGGAAAAGGAGGAAAAGTGGAGGATCAAGGGCGAGCGGCCCCAACGGGCTGCGGAGAACCTCCATACCGAATGGAATTTCCTGCGGGTACGCCGGCGCCCCGATGAGACAGAGCGCGCGAACGCGGGAAGCCAACTCATGGGCGTTCCTGAGCACGGCCAACAAGATGATAGTCCCGCCAAGGGAAGCTCCCACCAGCGTCAGGTTTTTCAAATCTTTCATGACGATGAAGTCCGTCAATACATCGGCGAGGCGCTTGAGCGTATAGCGAAAACCTTTTGGAGTGGGCGATTCGCCGCAGCCGGGCAAGTCGATGGCATGGAATGAAAAGACGCCGCGCAGCCCCTCGCACACGTCGCGCCAGATGAGCTTGTTGGAGCCGAAGCCGTGCACGAAAACGGCGGGGTCCCCCGCCCCACCAGTTTCGACCGCGAGGCAGCCGGGGTCGAATGTCTTCATCCCAACCTTTGAACCTTTCGGAGGCGACAGGCGAAGCCCAGCGACCTACCGGTCGAGCAGCCGACCAAATTCGATCTCGTTATCAACCTGACCAGCGCCAAGGCGGCGCGCGCCCGGCTTGTCGCGTTACTGCTTTGCTTCTCCAGCCAGCTGCGCCTCGCCCAGCGCATAGAGCGTCTGATTGTCGATACGCCCGGTGACTTTGATTCCGTAGTGATCCTGGAATTTTCGAATGGCTTGCTCGGTCTGGGGACCAAGGACCCCGTCGATGGGGCCGGGATCGAAGCCTTTTTTCGCGAGTGCCTGCTGGACTTGTCGAATTCCGTCCAAAGTGAGGCTGGGCACCGCGTCCATATCCAGTTGCTGGGGATTCGACGCGGTGGAACTTTGTGCCTGGGCGAATTGATTTGATTGCACGGGCTGGGCCGTCGCGCTCAGAGAGGCGGCCGCGATTACTGCGACAACAAATCTCCACATGGGAACCCTCCTTCGTGCAGTGCAGATAGCGAGTTGGGAAGGATCAGTTGGGATTCTAATTGGTGTCTGGAGAACGCGGCCGATGCTGCCGCGGCACGCCTTTGATCCCAATCGCAACCTGCCGAAGTTGATGCAATCATACGTAGACTTCGTCTGCTTCTTAGCTGCGGGGCTCGCCTGAGTTCACCGCGCGAACGTGGTCACCGTCGCGAACGAAGGCGCCAGCACGGGCAATCACCATGTCGCCGTCGGCAACGCCTTCGCGAATCTCTGCCTGATCGGCAGAAATCAAGCCGACGGTCACGCGATGCGTTTCTACGCGATTGTCGCGCACAACCTGCACCACGGCGCCCCCTGTGCTGTACAATACCGCGGAGAGTGGAACGGCGGGGCCGCAGCGCTGACCAAGACCGATAATCGCCCGGCCGAAGGCGCCCACACGCAATTTCCCGTCGCTGGCCATGGAGACTTGAACCTGACCGAGTTGGGTCGTTGGGTTAATGGTGGTGGCAATCTGCCTTACTGTGCCTGACAACTGCCCGATACCAATGATCTCGACTTTCGCAGCTTGGTTGGCCGCGAGCCTCTGCAGGTTCTTGACCGGCGTCTCGGCGAGCAGGTCGATCTCGCCTCGTTCGGCAATCTGAAACAGCGGCAGCGCCTGTGCGGACGCTGTCGCCCCAAGCACCGCCGAACTGAAAGTAACGACGCCAGCGACCGGAGCCTGCACTCCAATATTTCCGCCGGGCTGGCCTTCCGGGGGGGCCAGCCGCGCGAGCACCTGATTTGCCCCGACGCTGTCGCCCGGTGCGGCCAGAATTTGCGAAATCTGCAAACCCTCTCGGTCGGGGCGCACTTGAACCTCTTTGCGCGGAACGAGGACGCCTGTAACCTGGATCGTATCGCTGAAGCACACACGCTTGGCCTGAGTCACGGTTACTGCCTGATCGGATAAGGTCGGGTCAGCAGCCTCGGCGGCCAATCTCTGCGCCGGAAGGACTACCTGAACGGCGCTGATCGCAAACGCGATGGCTCGCTTCAACACGCCGGCGTCGAAGGCGGGCATCTTCATTGCGCCGCTCGCGCGCTGGAGGCGTGGGGTGATGCGGTTGCGGAGGCCGCTTGCTCCCGCCAACGCAGTACCTCGTAGGCCGGTATCGGTCGGTTGAATCCTTTCAGGTTGAGCTCACCGATCAGGACAGCTTCCACGCATGGTTCCACTGAGCCAAAGGCACGTTGGCTGATCACGATCTGCCCTGGCCGCGCTTCGCCACACAGTCTTGAGGCCAGATTGATGACGCTGCCGATCGCCGTGTATTCGCGCCGACGCTCGAAGCCGATTTGACCGAGCGTGGCGTATCCAGAAGCGATGCCGATGCCGAATCCGAGCGAGTGCCCCTTGCGCCGCCAGGCGTTCGCCAATTCATCGACCCGCTCGCGCATGTCGAGTGCAAGCCGGACGGCGCGCCCGGTATGGTCTTCACATGGAATGGGATCATTGAACAAAATCATGATGCCGTCGCCCAGGAAGCGCTCGAGCGTGCCCTCATGTCGGAAGATCAGCTCGCCCAGGCTCTCATGATAGTCGCGCAATACGGCCATCACTTCCTCGGGTTCGGTAATGTCGGTGAAGGTGGTGAAGCCGCGCAGGTCACAAAATAGCACGGTAATGTCGCGCCGGTGGCTCGCCAACTGCGCCTCCGCGGTTTCCGAAGAGGCAATCATCTCAGCGACCTGCGGCGCGAGGAAGCGCTGCAAGCGGCCCATTCGTTCGATTTCCGTCAGTTGCTCGGCGACTCTTTTCTCCAGAAGCTGATTCCAGCTTGAAAGCTGGGCGGCCTGCTCCGCGAGCTGGGCCGCCTGTGCCTGAACGGTGTCGTGCAGCTCCTTGATACGCAGCATCGATTTCACCCGCGCCACCAGTGCCGATTGCTCGAACGGCTTGGTCAGGTAATCGTCGCCGCCGGCCTCGAGCCCGGCGACAACATCGCGGGTATCGGCCTTCGCAGTGACCAGAATGACTGGAATGAAACGGAGCTTATTGTCCTGCTTGAGCTGCCGGACGACGGAAATACCATCGAGTTTTGGCATCATGACGTCGAGCAGCACAAGATCGGGCTCGAACTCGCGCACCTTTGCGAGCGCATCCTCCCCATCCACGGCAGTCACAAGCTGGTATCCCTGCGCGGTGAATCGCACCCGCAGCAGCTCCAAATTGGTAGGATTGTCATCGACAATCAGAATGAGTGGAGGCGTTCGCACTAAAATCCTTTCAATTCACTTCAGGAATTCGCGAACCTTCGCGAGAATGACGCGCGGGCTGAATGGTTTTGCCACATAACCGTCACAGCCCGCCGCACGCGCCTTGGCATCATCGCCCGACAAAGCATAGGACGTCACCGCGATGATCGGTATCTGCCGCAACTCCGGGTTGGACCTGATCCGCCGGGTTGCCTCATATCCATCAATGATCGGGAGTTGAATGTCCATCAGGATGAGATCGGGCCGACTCTCTGCGGCCATCGCCACGCCCTTGGCGCCGTCCGGCGCCATCATCACTTCGAACCCCGCGTTGGTTAAGAGGTCGTTGAGAATGATCCGATTGTTCTCGGTGTCCTCAATAACGAGAATGCGCTTGCTCATGCGGCCTGCCTCTGCTCGTTGGCGCGCACCGGCAGCACGATGGTGAAGGTCGAGCCGGCACCGGGGGTTGAATGCACCTCGATATTGCCGCCGTGCGCACGAACAAGGCGGAGAGAGATCGAAAGCCCCAGGCCGCTGCCACCCTTCTCACGCGTGATGCTGTTATCGACTTGCTGGAACTCGTCAAAAATGCGCGCCTGATCGGCCAAAGGGATCCCGGGACCCGTATCCTCGATCGCAATCTTAAAATGATCGCCGACGGAGTCGACGCGGATCTCGACGTAGCCGGTGTCGGTGAATTTGATTGCATTGCCCACGAGGTTGAGCACCACCTGGGTCAGCCGCCGCTCGTCTCCATAGCCGATCGGAAGGTCCGGTGGAACGACGGATCTGACCTCAATGCTCTTGGCATGGGCCAGCGAGCCGGTCGAGGATATGACTGTTTCCACGATTGAGTGGAACGAGTAATCGCTCAGCGAGAGGCTAAGCTGGCCGGCGTCGATCTTGGAAATATCGAGCACGTCATTGATCAAGCCAAGCAGATGCTTGCCGTCCTTCTGAATGCGATCGAGCACTTCGAGCGCCTTATCCGGAATCGTCCCGTAAAGTCCATCCACGAGCAGCTCGGAAAACCCCAGCATACCGTTCAACGGAGTACGAAGCTCGTGGCTCATATTGGCGAAGAACTGCGCCTTGTGTTCATTTGCAATCGCAAGCTCGCGTCCCTTCTGCTCCACCTCCCGGAACAGCTGGGCATTTTTCATTGCGAGCACGGATTGATGAGCAAATGTTTGCATCAGCTCCACCGTTCGCGACGGGAATTCTCCAGCCGCGCGACGCTGCACCACGAGCGCGCCCAGGATCTCGTCTTGCGCGAGAAGCGGCACGATCAGGACGGAGCGGTAGCCGGCGGCCAGAGTGGCATCCCGGAGCGGAAAGTTGGGCGCGGTCGCCAGATCCGGGATAGCGATTGTGTGCCCCTCCTTGGGAGCCAACCCCAGAATGCTCTCGTCCAGCCTTATTGTGGCAGCGCGAATCACATCCTGAAAGCTCTGCTCGAGCGCATGCGCCTCGGCGAGCTCGAAGAACTTACGTGACGCATCATACCGGTAGATCGCACCGGCATCGGCCTGGCTGAGCTCCACGGCGCGATTCACGATGGTTGCAAGCACGGACTTGATGTCGAGCGACGATACGACCGCACGCCCGATCTCTTCGAGCGCCTTGAGCTCGCGGACGGACTGGGCGAGATCATGTGTACGCTGCTCAAGATCACGGGTGCGCTCGGCAACCTTCTGCTCCAGCCGACTGTAGGATCCCTGCAGCTGATCCGCCATGCGATTAAAGTGGTCCGCAAGGTCCGCGATTTCGTCTCCGGGCCGCACCTTGATACGGTGACCGAAATCGCTTGTCTCCAGCTGCCGTGCCCCCACCTGCAACACCTTGATGGGTACGACCATTTGTCGCGCGAGCAGCACCCCCGCGCCCGCGGCTAGCGCGACACCCAGCGCCAAAAGCAGCGCGGTACGATCGAGAACTCGATAGACCGGCTCGAGTGCTATATTGCGCCGCTGCTCAAAAAAGACGCGCCAACCCAGGCCTGCAACGGGCGCCGAGGCTGTCAAAACCGAGCGCCCATCGGGATCCCGCCCGAACTTCGCCGGCATGCTGGCGCTCTCCATGCTTGCCACAACTTGCGGAAGCTCAGCGAGACTTGTGCCGGGATGCCGCGTGGGGTCGGAATGGGCGAGCAACCGGCCGCTCACGCCTACCACATAGGCCTCATAATCTGCTCCGATCTGGGCAGGATCGATTAACCCAGACAGGAATCTGAGATTGACCTCAGCCACCGTGGAACCGGCATCTCGGCCGGCATGGGGCATTGCAATCGACACGAATGGATCAAGTCCGTCGAAATAGACTGGCGATAACCAGATCGCTTGACCGCGCGCGGCAGCGAACCTGGGATTGCTGGAGTAATCCATGCCGCTTCCGACAACCACCTCCGTCCGCGTGACCCGCAGCTGCTCGATGCCGGCGCCGTCGAGTTGAACCAATCGCTCAATCGAGCCCACCTGCTGAAGCAACAGCAGATAATCGGAGCGTCGCTGATCCACAGTGGTTGCGCTCGCTCGGGTTGCAAAACTGATCTGGCGTTCCATATCCTCGATAGACTGCTGAATGCGCCGGACTGTCGTCTGAGCTTTCTCAGATAGCGCCCTGTCCAGCAATTCGATCGTGTCTTGATACGTAAGCCAGGTTTCGGCACCGCCATTTGCCAGCAGCACAACAAGCACGAGGCCAACGAACGCGACGACGTATTTGCCGAACAGTCCGCGCGGACGCCAGCCGCGGAACGCGCCTTTGAACCAATCCTGAGACGCGATTTTCAACGCAGTCCCATGCGCGTGTCATCGGCGGGGACGGGCTTTACCTTGTCGCCATCGCGCAAAGAGCTTCCCGCATTGGCCACCACCAAGTCGCCTTCGCTCAGTCCCTCGCGAATTTCGGTATCGGTATCCGATTGGTAGCCGACCCGGACGCGCCGTGTCTCGATGATGCCGTCGCGCACGATCTGCACGCTCGGGCCCTCGGTACGGTAGAAGACGGCTGAGCGAGGAACTGAGATCCCGCGACTGCGATTGGCCTCGATGGTCGCGCGCGCAAACATTCCGAGCCGAAGCTGCGGATCACGCTCCATCGACACGCGCGCGTGGCCCAGCTGGGTGCGCGCATCCACTAAGGCAGGAGCCAGCCGCACTGTTCCTGAGAGCTCGCGATTGTTCTCGATTTCAACCCGAGCGGTCTGTCCCGGCGCCAGTATCGGCACATGAATGCTCGGCACTTCGGCCTCAAGCTCGATCTCGTTGTCGGCGGCGATCCGATACAGCGGCTCGGTTTGTGCGGGTGAGAATGTCGCTCCCACCGCGGCAGTGCTGCGAGTGATGACTCCCGTCACCGGCGCCTTCAATGTGCCAGTCGTAGCAGGGGTCGCAGGCGCCCCGGGACCGGCAGCTTCGGTGGCGGGACGGACCATGCGGACCAGTACTTGGCCTGAACTCACGCGATCGCCTTCGCCGGCAAGCACCTCGGTGATTTTGAAACCCGGATTGTCAAGGGTAACGATCGCTTCCGTGCGCGCTACCAAAAAACCCGTCACTCGAATTTCAGCGGCGAACCATGCCTGCGTCGCGCGCACCACGATCACTTGGACCTCGGCGGATGAACTCGCGTCGGCCGCCGCCGCGGTTGTGCAGGGACAGTCAATATCCCCGCCCGGCACGACACCAAGCACGACGCCAAGGACCGCAATGCTGATCGGGGCAAAGGATTTCATGACCCGCATCCGAGCTGCAAGCTCACTCTGCCCCCGACGAACTTACTGCAATTCCCGCAAAACCCGAAATCCGTTGACGGAATATCTGACATCGGTGTCATATCGGAACCGCGCGCTCGAACGCACGTATCTGGCTGCGCTGTCGTATCCTCCTCCACGCAAACCCCGTAGCCGGCATTGTCCGGCGGTCCACGCCTTCCCGTCATTAGGGGCGCCGCGATAATTATCGTTCCAGCAGTCTTCCACCCATTCGGCGGCATTGCCGGCGGTGTCATAGAGCCCGAACGGGTTCGGTTGAAATGAACCGACAGGCACTGTTTGTTGCCCCGAGCCGGTGTTGCATTCCCGGCAATTGGCCTGCTTGGAACCGACATCTCGGCCCCACCAATATGCCGTATTCGTTCCTGCCCGCGCCGCATATTCCCATTCCGCTTCGGATGGAAGCCGGTATGTACGTCCGCTCTTCTGAGAAAGCCAGGTTGTAAAATCCTTGGCATCCATCCAGCTGACATTGATCACCGGGCGCCGGCCGCGTCCCCAATTACGATCGTCGGGCTGCTGCTTGCACCCGTTTTCCGCGACACAGCGATCCCATTCCTCGAAAGTCACTTCGTATCGGCCGATCGCGAACGGCTTCGCGATAGTCACGCGGTGCATCGGATTTTCGTATTCCATGCTCGATCCCATATCGAACGCGCCTGCGGGCACGACGACCATCTCGCTGCAATCCGAACAGTCCCGCAAGATATCGCCGGGCTTGGCCTCCCCGCGAGCCGGTTCAGGAGCGGGAGTAGGAGTAGGAGTAGGAGTAGAAGTAGGAGCAGGAGTGGACGAGCTTGACCCAAAAGAAAACTCCTCCACCAGAGAGGACGCAACCCAAGGGACCTGCTCGTTATTGGAAGCGCGCGACACGCCAATGCGGGTGCGGTCGAAAACCTCTTGCGCCGTCAAGTTAGGAACCCGAAGCTCTTTGATGAACTCACTCGCAAATATGCTGTTGGTCCCGCTGCTCTCGTTGATCAGCCTGCCTGGCGCAGTCGAATACATTGCGAGCGTGCCTTCCGGCGCGTCGAGCGGTCCAAGCCCAGCCGGCGAGGCGCGAAAGCGTCGCTCGAACGGGTTCCTCCGGGCGGCATCGATGATGACGATCTTTACCTTTGCGCCTTTGCGATGCATTTCCGCCAACAAATTGTCGACGCTGAACCCGTCGCGCCGGACTTCCGCTTCGGTCCAAACTTGTGCGTTGACGGGAAGAAGGTAAGTCTGCCTTGCAACCTGAATGCCGTAGCCGCTGAAATAGAACAGTGCGGCCGCTCCGGAACGGATTTTTCCGGTGAAGGCATTGATCGCGCGTTGCATGTCTTCTTTGCCGACATTCTCCTTTAGGTCAACATCGAAGTCGCTGCGACGAAATTCTTCCGTAACTGCGCGAACATCTCTGATCGTGGTCGAGAGCGGTGTGCTGGCATCGGGATAGGCTGCGTTTCCAATCACGAGCGCGACGCGCCCGGCTCTTTGCTGGGACCCTGCCGATACGACCAGTATTGCGAAGGTGATCACAACGCTCAGAGAAAACAGGAGCCGCATTATCATTCCACGCCTTTTACGTTGGTTCGAACGACCTTCATCTGCCGCGTCGCTGAGTGCATGCTCCCGATTTCTCGCACTCCCGGCAATTTCGTCAGCTATCTGAATATTCTAGCCGCATTTTCCGGCTCTGCACAACAGGCAAGGCCGGCCGGCAGTTTTGCTCAAATCAAGGTTGCTTCAAACTGCGCTGCCTTTCGCTTGCGCCCAGGGTGCGCGGGCAAGTGCGCTTCTCAGCGCTGAAGGGTTCCCTTATGATTGCCACCGTTCCGGCTGTAGTATCGTAGCCGAAACAAGCCCGGAAGGAACGGCAACCGATGCGCATGTTTGGAAAAATCAGTGACCACGAGAGGGCAAAAACCTCGACGATCTTGCTGCTCGTCGGCCTACTCGGGGCCGGCGTCACATTAGCTCATGCGCAAAGGACGGGAGGTCCGACGCCCTCCGGTCCGGGCGCCGAGGTCTACTTCATCGATCTCAAGGACGGCGCGACCGTTCCGTCCAAACTCAAGCTCTATTTCGGATTGCGCAATATGGGCGTCGCGCCGGCAGGCTCTGATCGCGAGAACTCGGGTCATCATCATCTGCTGATCGATACCGACCTGCCGCCACTCGACAGGCCCATACCGAATGACTTCAATCATTTGCATTTCGGCGCGGGCCAGACCGAGGCGGAAATAACACTCAAGCCCGGTCCGCACACCTTGCAGCTCCTCATGGGGGATAAGGATCACATTCCCCACTCGCCTCCCGTCATGTCGCCGCGTATTCATGTGCGGGTCGAAGGAGCGCAGGAAGGGGCCGGCTTGACCGGAGGACCTACCCCATCTCCTCCCGGCGCCGAGGTCTATTTCAGCGACCCCGTCAAGGAGGGGGCGGTGCTTCCACCGAAATTCACCATCTATTTCGGCCTGAAAAACATGGGCCTTGCCCCCGCGGGCGTGGACCGCGAAAACTCAGGCCATCACCATCTCTTGATCGACACAGATTTGCCGCCACTCGATCAGCCGATTCCAAACGACTTCAACAATCTTCATTTCGGTGCCGGGCAAAGCGAAGCGGAGATCACGCTCAAGCACGGGCCGCATACGCTTCAGCTGCTGTTTGGAGACAAAGACCATATTCCCCACACCCCCCCGGTGATGTCGAAGCGCATCAATATCCGTGTGGTCGATCCATCGCTACGCAAGCCTTCCCCACCGGACGCGAAGGTTTATTTCGTCGGCTTGGCGAATGGATCCTATCTGCCAGCGAAGGCCACCATCCGCTTTGGCCTGTCCAATATGGGCGTAGCGCCGGCCGGAGTCGACCGAGCAAACACGGGCCATCATCACCTGCTCATCGATACCAAGCTGCCTTCCCTCGATGATCCAATTCCCAACGACTTCAATCATCTGCATTTCGGAGGCGGACAGACGGAGGCCGTGGTGACGCTGACCCCTGGCAGACACACGCTTCAGCTTCTCCTGGGCGACGAAAATCATGTGCCGCACAACCCGCCGGTGATGTCGCAGCCCATCACGGTTAACGTGACCAGCACGGGTCGCTGACCAGGCGAATATCGCACGCCTAAACGGTGCGTGCGGGCTTGGCCGCTTCAGCAAATATGGGCCTCGGACGGCTCGCGTGGCTCGGCTGGGGCGGGCGAAGTCGCATGCGCCGGCCCGTGCATTGCCACCTGCGGCGGCTTAATCGCGTCCGCCTGACCGATGAAGCGGCCGAATACGCGCCCGAAAAATCGGCCGAAATCATCCGTGAGCGTGAAAAAAGCCGGCACAAACAGCAATGACAGTAGAGTGGATACGAGCAGGCCGCCAATGACCGCGATCGCCATGGGCGAGCGAAACTCGCCGCCCTGTCCCAGTCCCAAAGCGCTCGGAGCCATGCCAGCGGCCATGGCGATCGTCGTCATGACGATGGGTCGCGCCCGTTTGTGACCTGCATCGATGATCGCGGCCGTGCGGTCGATCCCCTGGTGGATATTCTCAATCGCAAAATCTACCAGCATGATCGCATTCTTGCTGACGATCCCCATCAGCATGAGAATGCCAATGACAACCGGAGTGCTGATCGTCAGGTTTGCGAGGAGAAGCGCCATGATCGCTCCCGCGACCGACAATGGCAGCGAGAACATGATCGTCAGTGGTTGTAGCAGGCTCGCGAAAAGCACAGCGAGGACGACGTAAACCGCAGTGAGCCCATTGCGCATCGCAGTGCCGAAACCTTGGAACAGTTCGTCCTGCAGCTCGGCATCGCCCCCCTCGGAGACGGCGACGCCCGGCGGGAGGCTCTTCATTATTGGAAGAGCCTTCACGGCTTCCAATGCATCGCTGAGGGCTGCGCCGGGGGCGAGATCGGCCTCGACATTGGCCTGCCGTTGCCGATCGTGCCGATTGATGCTGATCGGGCCTTCTCCAAAGTTGATGTCGGCAAGCGCCGCGAGCGGCACCAGGAACCCGCGTGGAGACGGCACGCGTATCTGCTCCAGAACCTGCCGATCGGAACGGGCTTGTTCTTCCAGAAGCACACGGATGGGGACTGTGCGATCGCCGGCATCGAAGCGAGCAAGCGCTGGGCCGACATCACCGATAGTTGCGACGCGGATCGTCTCCGACAAGCTCTCAGTCGTTATGCCCAAGCGAACGGCCAAATCCCGGCGCGGATAGATCCGCAGCTCCGGGCGGTTGAGCGTTGCCATGGACACAACGTTGGAAACCATCGAAAGCCGCCGCATTTGACCGGCGAGTTCATCCCCCACGTTCGCGATGGTGGCATTGTCGCTGCCGGTGACAATGAAGATAATGTTGCGCTGTCCGCTAGTTTCGTCGAGGAACCAGTATCGAATGTCAGGTATGTTCAGAAGATCCCGGCTGATCGCCTGTTCGAGTTGTTGCTGCGAGAGTGACCTCTTGGAGGCCGGTACATAACGAATCGTGAGCGTCGCCTTGCGCACCTCAAGAGTGGAGGGCGGAACCCGTCCGCCATCGACAAAGATGCTTTCGACTTCCGGCCGGCTGCGCAGGCGATTTGCAATGGTGTCCGTGACGGCTTGCGTATCGGTGAGCTGCGAGCCGGGCGACAGATCCACGACAAGCACCGAACGCGCGGTATCGAAGGGAGGCAGAAAACCCGTCGCCAGAGAACCCGCCGCCCACATCGTCACGACGAACACCAACAAGCCAACACCTATCGTGGCGAACCGGTGCCTGACCGACCATCTGAGAAGCTGATGGTAATGACGCGTGACGAAGCCATCAGCCTTCTCTCCATGCTGGTGTGGCTTGAGGAAATAGGCCGCCAGCATCGGCGTAATGAACCGCGCGCAAAGCAAAGAAAACAGCACTTGCACCGACACAGTCATTCCGAATTGCTTGAAGAACTGTCCCGGAACAGAAGACATGAAGCTCGCGGGAAGAAACACCGCGACGATTGTGAGGCTGATGGCAATGACTGCAAGGCCTATTTCGTCGGCTGCTTCGAGCGCAGCCTGATAGGGCGATTTGCCCATTTTGATATGCCGCACAATGTTTTCGATCTCGACGATCGCGTCATCAACCAGAATGCCGGTTGTGAGCACGATCGCGAGCAGGCTCACCACGTTGAGCGAGAAGCCGAGCACGCTCAAGACCCAGAACGAGGGAATGATCGAAATCGGCAGGGTCAGTGCCGCGATGATGGTCGCGCGTACATCCCGCAAAAATAAAAACACGACGATAATGGCCAGCGCTGCGCCCTCGTAAAGCGCGTGCATGGCCTCCCGGTAGTTTCCGAGCGTATAGGTGACAGAGTTATCGATCAATTTGAGTTCGATGTCCGGATTGGCTGCCTTGATCTTTTCCAACCGTGCAGCGACTGCGTCTTCGACCTCAACATCGCTGGCGCCTTTCGCGCGCGTAATGCTGAAGCCGACCACGGGCGCGCCGTTGAAGCGGGCGAAGGTGCGACGTTCGGCAACCGTATCGGTCACGAGGCCAAGATCATCGAGCCGCACCTCGCCGCCCGTGGGCAGCGCGATTCTGGTCGCGGCGAGTTCCGCAACCGTTTTGGCGCCCGCAAGCGTGCGAATCGCCTGGTCGCGAGCACCGATCTCGGCGCGCCCTCCGGCAAGATCGACGTTGCTGCCGCGAAGCTGCCGACTCACATCGAGCGGTGTCAAACCGACGCCCTGCAGCCGAACCGGATCGAGTCCGACTCGAATCTCTCGCTCAACGCTTCCGATGCGCTCGACGCTCGCCACGCCACGCAGACCTTGCAAGGCGCGGATGACCACGTCTTCCACGAACCATGAGATCTGCTCCGGCGTTTTGCTCGGTGCGATCGCGGCATAGGTGAGAATTGGAAGCCCTGCAATGTCGACCCGCTGGATCATAGGGTCATCGATGCCGCGTGGCAGATCCAGACGAATGCGCGTGACCGCGTCTTTTACATCGTTGAGCGCGCGATCCTGATCGGTTTCCAATCTGAAAATGATTGTCGTGCTCGAAATGCCGTCGGTGATTATTGAATCGATGTGATGCGCACCCTCGACGCCGGCGACGGCGTCCTCGACCTTCTTGGCGACCTGCGATTCGAGCTCTGCTGGGCTTGCGCCGAATTGCGTGATCACAACCGCTATAACGGGAACATCGACATTCGGCATCCGCGTGATAGGCAGCTTCTGGAAACTTACCAGACCAATCGCGATAATTGCCGCGGTGGCCACAATAGGCGGAAGCGGATTCCGGATCGACCACGCCGAAACGTTGAGCGCCATCAATATTCTCCGCGCAATTCGGCGAAAAACCGGCCCACGTTATCGCCGCAGCTTCGCAAAAAGCAACACAGTTTTCGATCAATGCCGATCTATGCCGAGAATCCAGGCGCCGGACACCGAGCGCCCGTTGGCTCCTGGTGCGGGAGACACCACGCGCCGGGCGGCGGCTTGCAATTGCACCTGACCGTCCATTTGAATCGACAGCGAAACCGTGAATTAATGTCGATTCCGCGGCCATAGCCGTCTGCCGGTCTGACCGCCACGATATGATACCGCCCCTGCAACCGCGAGGTAGCTAATGACCCCTCAACGTTCGGAAAAGATTGCGCATGCCGTCGAGCGCGGGGTCTCGCGGTGGCGGGAGTCAAATGCTGCCAGGTCGCCTCGCATCCAGGCAACAACAAGCGCCGACGTCATCCAACCGATGCCCCGGCGAAAACCGGCGCACTCGGTCGACGTCGCTCATGTGATCTTGCCCATGGCGAAGAGGCCCGTGTTCAAGCCGGGAATTGTTCGGCCTTTGCAGCGGATATTCGTTTGGTTCTGGCTCTGTGTTAAATACTTTGGCGGAAATGCCCTTGATCGATTGCGCGGTCGCGCTTCGGTCCAGCGCCGCGCGGTGCGGCTGCGGGAATTGTTCGAGAGCGCCGGCGCAAGCCTTGCCAAGCTTGGGCAGCAGCTGTCCCTGCGCGCCGACATCCTGCCATATGCCTACTGTGCCGAATTGAGCAAGATGCTCGACCAATCTCCGGCATTTCCCACTGCGCAGGCGATTGAGATCATCGAGCGCAACGTCGGACGTGCGCTTAACGAAATCTTCGAGACCTTTGATCCAGAACCGATCGGGTCGGCATCGCTGGCATGTGTGTGGCAAGCGAGATTGAAGTCCGGCGAGCACGTTGCCGTGAAAGTGCGGCGGCCCGGAATTGGTCCCCTGCTCTCTGCGGATTTGCGTGCCCTGGAATGGCTTCTCATGCTGGGCGAAATGCTCACCGTCATCAAACCGGGTCAGACGAAGGATCTTCGTAAAGACCTTCGCATCATGCTGATGGGCGAGCTCAACTTCCGGATGGAAGCTCGTTACAACGAAATGTTCCGGCTGCGCGCGGAGAAGGAGGCCCAGGGCGTTACCGCGCCACGCGTCTTCTTTGACTATTGCAGTGATGAAGTTTTGGTCAACGAGCTGGTTTCCGGAATTTGGATGTGGGAGCTGATGGCAGCCGTCGATCGAAAGGACCAGGAATTTCTGTTGATGGCGCGAAGCCAGGGTATCGACCCTACCGTGGTGGCGCGCCGTATCGTGCAAACGACTCATCGCCAGTTGCTGGATCATATGTTTTTCCACGCCGATCCTCATCCGGCCAACCTTGTCATCCTGCCCAACAGCCTGATCTGCTTCATTGATTTCGGCGCCGTCGGGCGATTCTCCACCGAGACTCGAAACACCTGGCGCGAGATCCAATATCACTTGAGGAATCATGATATTGAACGAATGGTCCATGCCTCGATAAGTCTGGGAGGACGGCTTCCACCAATTGATGTTGATGATGCCATGCAGGCGATGGACCAGATTTTCGCCGAGTGGGTCTTCGCGGTAACCAGCACTGATGCCGAGTGGTGGGAGCGAAGCACGGCTCAGAACTGGCTGCGGTTCATCAATGTTGCCCGCGAGTACGGCATCCCTGTGAGCTTGCAGACAGTGCAGTTTTTCCGGGCGACACTCCTGTACGATTCAATCGTCGTGCGGCTGGACAAGAGCGTCGATCCCGTGCGCGAGTTCAAGGGATACGCTCGACGCGCGGGAAAAGAAGCGCGACGCCGCGTGCTCAAAAACGTGCAAAAGCGGCTCATGACCGGGCCGACCAAGATGGATTACTTGGGTATCGAGCAACTCGCCGACATGGTCAGTCAGTTCGTCTTCCGGCTGCAGCGAAGCGTAGAGGAACCCATTCTCAACTTCCGGCACGTCGTCGGCAAGATCGCTTACTCGCTCTCAGTTCTGATGAGGCTCGTTTACCTGATGATGTTCGTCGTTGGAATTGGGCTCGTCGCAAATCTCATCTCGCAGACGTGGTTCGCCCGCCAAATCTCGTGGACC
>Ga0209526_10001283_pt1 | contig 16733 bp, 14 predicted proteins | sample JacPinW_OM2H0_M1_FD_188566 | JGI IMG/M metagenome (GOLD analysis project Ga0209526, IMG submission 188566) | Forest soil microbial communities from Algoma, Ontario, Canada - Jack Pine, Ontario site 1_JW_OM2H0_M1 (SPAdes) (version 2) | ecosystem: Environmental > Terrestrial > Soil > Boreal... | reverse complement strand
ACGCTATGGTTCAACATCGCGCATTACGCGATTCGCTCCTGGCCGTGGATTGTCACCGGCCTTGTCGCGGTGGCGGTGTACTCGCCGATAGGGGGGCTACATCCGAGTGCGGAGTTTGCCGCCGAGCCGGAAAAGGGCTACGTGATGGTGCTGCGCGATTTCCTGCCGCCGGCGTTGCGCGGCTTGATGGTGGCGGCATTTCTTGCGGCGTTTATGTCTACGGTGGGCACGCAGCTCAACTGGGGTACGTCTTACCTCATCAATGATTTCTACCGGCGTTTCGTGGTGCGCAAAGGCAGCGAGAAACACTACGTCTTGGCCAGCAAGCTATTTATCGTCTTTCTAGTGATTTTGAGCGGGTACACAGCGGCACACATTACCTCGATTCAATCTGCGTGGCAGCTTTTGCTGGGCATGGGCGCGGGAACTGGCGGGGTGCTGCTGTTACGCTGGTATTGGTGGCGGATCAACGCTTGGAGTGAAATTTCTTCGATGGTGGCCGCGTTTGCCGTGTCCATGTCGCTGCAGTGGGTGCATTTCTCCGGGAACAGTTCCGTGGCGTTCGCGAAGAGCACCATGATTACCACCGTGGTCACCAGCGCAGTGTGGTTGATTACAACCCTTCTTACACAGCCGGAAAGCGACGAGCGCCTGGTGAAATTTTACAGACGGGTGCAGCCGACAATTCACGGCTGGAAGCGCATCGCCGCGCTCGCGCCGGAAATCGCGCCGGTTCGCGACTTTGCGGCGAACACCTTTGATTGGGTGATGGGCTGCACGCTGGTTTATTGCGCGATGTTCGGCATCGGCGAATTGGTGCTGCAAGCCTGGCTCTCTGGATTCGTGCTGTTAGCGTCTGCCACGATAGCAGGCTACCTGATCTACTGGAGCCTCTCGCGCCGTGGGTGGCAGACATTGTCTGGAAACCTCGAGAGACCTGTTGCACCTTCGGCCGCGGAGGCTCGGCTGCAACACACGGATTAGGGACAGGATCGATCTGGCGGTTGAAAAAAAGAGCGGAGATCTCTCTCCGCCCTTTGCTAATGACAAGCCCGCACAGATGTTATGACTTCACGTGCGGGGACGCCTTCTGCAAAACTTCGGTCAGTTGACGAGCCTCGGGAGGCGCTTGAACCCTGGATTCGGTGATGATCTGCTCCGCATTTACATCCCGGCCGTACAGGCGGCGGTTTGCCTCGTTATCGGGATGAACCGTGGAGCCTTCCAGCGAAACGCCGGCAAATACGCCACGGGCGCGCGAGTAGCTCAACATTTCGGCGCGGAACGTAATGTCTGTGGCGGCTTGCGCATCGCGGCCCTTCGGACCGGCGGCAATGGAGGCATCAGCGCCCAACTTCACTTTATTGTGGAGCAGACTCTCTGCTCCGCGAGCATTCATCACTAAGATGACGAAGTCGGTTGCTTGACCACCGATTTGAAAGCCCACGCTTCCAGCCTCCAGAGCCATCATCACCGGGGCGCCCCAGGGGCCTGAAAAGTCTTTGCCCGAACGGCAGACCATCACGCCGCGTCCGTAGCTGCCGCCAACGATGAAGGCGGCCTTGACGACCGAAGGGAACACCATTACGCAGCGTGCTTTGTCGAGCAAATCCTGCGGAATATCATCCGGTATATCCAGAATCTCTTTCAGAACCGTTGCGGCATTTTGGATACGGTCGACTTCTTTTTCGTCTTTGTCTTTGGCCGCAGAAACGGACGACCAGGACAGGAAAATCAGTGCCAGGACTCCGGCTGCCAGCACAGTCAAACGATTTTTACTCATCAGAAATGCCTCCTTTTGAATCGACCATGACCAGGATACTTTTGAACGAGATTAGGTAGCGCGGCGGCCAGACGACGCAAGTATGACCACGCCTCCGATTAGCGCCAGCGCTCCCAGGATGGGTGGTATGGGGATCGTGTTGTGTTCTTCTTTGGTGGCTTGGATAGGGCCAATGTCCAAGACCTTCTTGTGCGTGGTGTAAGTGAAGCCCTGATAGGCGAGTCCCAGGATTCCGACGACGATTAGCACGATACCAATGATCCTCATATCGTCAGTTCTCGTTCAAGACCTGCGCAGTAGGTGGCCCATCAATGTGACAAGGAAAAGAATGAGGAAAAGATAAAACAAAATTTTGGCGATTCCGGCCGCCGCCACCGAGATGCCGGTGAAACCGAGCAAGGCGCCGATCAGCGCGACGATAAAAAATCCGAGTGCCCAGCGCAACATCCTTAGACCTCCTGTGTGCTTTTCTTACGGGTGATTACTGATTCTGATTACGGGAGTGCCCATTCGGAATCGGGCTGTGAGATGGTCCCTGGCGCCACGCGCCCTTAGGGCCACGATTCTGCCCTCAGTCTTGCAGAAAACGGAACTTACTCCATACCGACTACACCCTAGGAGCATCCAAAGCTTCGTGTAGGCAAGGAACGCCGGCTAGGCGTGCAGTAAAGACTGCACACCTGGACGGGGACAAATGTAAAAACTTCGGGTGGCTGAGTTGGTTTCCGGCGAGTACTAAAACTACTCGAGCGTCTAAGCCTATATGGCACAGCCATTTGGATATGATTTCAATTGGGAGCGCGAATGGCCGGATTAATGCTCCATCTGAGCCTGGCATTCGAGGTGTGTGTAGCGGAATGATTCTGGACTCCTGCACTTTCTCAAGCGCCGTTGGAGGAACACATGGAAGCTCTTCGTTTGCTAGTGGCCGACGATCACGAAATAGTGCGCAAAGGTTTGCGTTCGCTTCTCGAAGCCCAACCGGGTTGGCAAGTCGCCGGGGAGGCGAGCGATGGGCGTGAAGCGGTGGAGAAAGCCAAGGAATTGCGGCCCGATGTCACGGTGCTCGATATTGGTATGCCATCGCTAAACGGGTTGGAAGCCACACGGCAAATGCTCAAGAATGATGCTCGTGCGAAGATCTTAATCCTGACAATGCATGAGTCCGATCCCCTGATTCGAGACGTGTTAGACGCGGGCGCCCGCGGATACGTGCTGAAGACGGATGCGAGCCGAGATTTGGTGACGGCGGTGAACGCAGTGCGCAGCAACAAAACGTTTTTCACGGCCAAGGTAGCGCAGATGGTACTCGACGGCTATCTGGACCAAGCTCCGAAAAAGGAGAAGCCACAACCTGAGTCTCCAAAAACGCGGCTCACTCCGCGTCAGAGAGAGATCGTGCAACTGCTCGCGGAAGGCAAGAGTAGCAAGGAAGTGGCGGTGCAATTGGGTTTAAGTGTGAAGACTGCGGAAACACACCGTGCCAATATCATGCGGCGGCTTGACTGCCATTCGGTGAGCGAACTGGTGCGCTACGCAGTCCGCAATAACATAATAGAAGCCTGATGCGCCCCACCCTCGGCCCCCTGTCTCCATCAGTCACAAAAATCCACATTTCGGCATCGTAGGGTCTTCTCGATAGTCCGCCGTATTCCTTCGTTTGGCGTCTGTGTGTTTCTCTGAATGCGGATTACCTAACAGGAGGTTTCCATGAACTGGGACCAAATCGAAGGAAAATGGAAGCAGCTGGTCGGAAAGGTCAAGGAGAAGTGGGGCAAGCTGACCGATGATGACCTTCAGATGATAGGCGGCAAGCGCGATCAACTCGTCGGCAAGGTCCAGGAGCGCTACGGAATTGCCAAGGACGAGGCGGAGCGCCAGGTGGACGAGTTTTCGCGAACTTACACCGACGAAGCCACGACCCGCGAAAAAATCCGCAGCGCGGGGCGATAGCCAGACCCGAGAGGAAAAACCAAGTGCATTTGGCAGCCGGGGCGCAATGCGCTCCGGCTATTCATTTTGCCCACCGGATTTTTAACGTAGCACTTCGATCGGACGATCGTATCCGGTCATTTCCAAGTAACCGGCCCCTATGATTGGCGACCGGCCTTTACGTCCGCTCAACACGATCGCGCCTTCCCAGTAGACCGGTAAAAATCCGGCAGGGGATGCGAGTTCCTGCGAAAACAAGAACGTCGAGCTTTCCAGTTCAATTCCGAGCTTCGCAACTGAGATTTTCCATCGCAGCGGATAGGCAGCACCCGTGACTGGACTCGTCCATGCAGAACCTAAAGGCTCGAGTTTGAATTCGCTTTTGCGTAAGTGCGTGGAAACGCCCCTGGCGTCCACAAAAGTTCCCGCGGAATACGGGTCGATGGAACCATCCTTGCGGCGGATATGGAAGAGCATCAGCTCCGTGTGGTCTTCGAGCTGAATGCTCATCCAGTCCCATCCCACTTGATCGGCCTCAAGTTGGTGCGTGAAGAATTCATGGTCCATCCAGGCCATGCCTGTCACTTCAAAGCGCCTGCCGGCAAACTGAATTTCGCCAGTCGTGTTGAGGCGTGTCAACGAGATGTAGTGGGAAGCGCGGCCTGCTCCTTCGGCTTTTTGGCTGACGCCGTTCTCACCGTGTATCACCGGCGCCTTTGCGGACCGAAGCGTGAACTGAAACGAAAAGCTCTCGTCAATGGCTTGCAAAATTTGCTCGTCATTGCGCCATGCGACCTGCCAATTGCCGTTCCAGATTCGGCGCTGCGTATCGCTTACGCCGGCAATACCGGGTCCTCCGCGGTTCGTGCGTTCCGCGTGAAGAAACTTGCCGTGGTCCAAATCGCTTAGCGCAAGGTGCGCAAGATATAGGTCGCGCACGTCCCAAGTGCCTGTCGCGCTGGAATCGCGATCGACGCCCCGCCGAAAAAACGTCAACTCAAATCCGAAATGGTGGCCGTCCGCCGATTTGACGTTTCCGGTGTAATACCACCACTCGGTCTGAAAGTCTGAATGATTAAAGTGATCCCGCGGAAACTTGTAGTTATAGCCGGGGAGGGCAGCCCTGTATTGTGCGCTGGCCGTGGCGCCGAATAAGAACAGGACAACAATACATGTCCATCTACTCTTCATGTACGACCTCGACCGGATTGAGTCGCACGGCTACGTGTGCGGGATATAGGCCGGCCAAAACAGTCGCGGCATACACTACGGTCAATGCTCCCAGGAGCACGGCAACCGGCCAGTGAAAGCGAATCGTCCATCCGAACGATTGCTTATTTATGACGTAAATAAGAATCAGAGAAAGTGTAAAGCCCAGCGCGATGCCGGCGAAATTGGCAAGCAAACCGATCAACCCCGCTTCGATCACGATGAGCTTGCGAATCTGTCCACTCGCGGCGCCTAAAAAGCGGAGTAGACCCAGCTCGCGTCGCCGGTCGATCACCAAAGCTAGCAGAGCGCCCGCGACGCCCATTACGGCAATGAGCACCGCGATTGCTTCCAGAGCGTAGGTGATCGCAAACGTGCGGTCGAAGACGCGTAGCGCCTCGCCGCGCAGATCGCGATTCGTGAACACCAGCACGCGGTGCCCGGCGGCCGCACTTTCGATTTCGGCACGCACGTCTTCAAGACACGCATTCGGAGCGACGTAAATTGCCAGGTTCGATGCCGCGGGGTCCGGCAAGTAGCGCAGCATGACGTTGCGGTCCATCAGGATGCTGCCGCGCTCGCTAGAATAGTCATAGTAAACATCGGCCACGCGGAAGGAAGGGCGACTCTCGCCGAGTGACAGCGTGATCGAATCGCCGGCGCGCAGATGATGCTTATTCGCGAACGGTTCGCTGATGAGAACTTCGTTGGAATCGCGCAGTTCAGCTAAAACCTCGTTGGTCCTGCGGCCTGATAGAAAATCCGCGTTGTGATAGGAGCGCAGGATGTTTAGTTCGACCGATCCAAGTCCCGCGGGCATGGCTTCATAGCTGATCTCGTATTCGCGAAGCCGGTCGATTGCGGCGACGCCCGGCAGTCGCGCGATTTTTTCGGTGAGCTCCACGGAAATGGTCGGATGCCGGTCCGCGGCGGGATTTCCCGCCGGGCGGAGGTATAGGTCGGCTGGGAGCTGGTCGCCCATCCAAAGCAGAACAGTTTCGCGGAAGCTTCCGACCATGATGCCCACAGCAGTCATCATGGCAATCGCGGTGGAAAGCGCACCGACCAGCACGGAAGTACGCCGCAGTGAAGAGGAAAGGCTTCGCGACGCAAGCACTGCCTCAACGCCCAAAACTCTTTTCAGCGATCGCGAAGCAACTGAGGAAATGATGTCGACCAACGCGGGCATCGCGAACGCTGACGCGCAGATGAGCAAGAGCGAAGCGAAATAGCCGAACAGCGGCTTGCCGCCGATTGCGGGAAGACGCGACCCTGCCGCAGCGGCTAATGCCAGGGCAAGAGCAATCCAGATATCGCGCGTTTTGTGGACCTGAGTTGTGTACTCCCGCTGTCCGCGTGCCATCGCTTCGACTGGCGGAACAAGAGACGCCTCGCGCGCTGGTGAGTATGCCGAAGCCACAGCAACGACAACGCCGACGAGAAACGCCACCAAGACCGAAATCGGCGTCAACGTGATTACGTCCGGGCGGCTGCTGACATACAGCGCCTCTACGGTGGCGCCCATCAGTTGAACTGCTCCATCGGCCATGAGTCGGCCCAAGGGCATAGCAATCAGTGCGCCGAGGAGGCCGAGGCACGCGGCTTCTGCCACAAACGCCGCCAGAACCAGGCCGCGGCTTGCGCCCAGGGCTCGAACGATTCCGATTTCGGAGCGACGCCGTACCACGGAAACGGAAATTGTGTTGTAAATCAAAAAAGCTCCGACAACCAGCGCGATGTAGCTTAACAACTTCAAGTTCCAACGAAACGCCGCGAGCATGCGGCGATTCTCGTTTGTCCTCGCGCCAGCCGCGCGCACTTGCACGCCGAGCGGAACCACTTGGCGAACCCGCTGCTGCCACTCCTCCAAATTTGGAGAGTCCGGAACCCGGATCAAAATTCTATCGATGCGCCCGGAGCGGTTGACGGCGCTTTGAGCAGCGGAAATATCCATTACGATCGCGGATGTGCTGCCATTTGAGTCTGGAAAGACGCCTCGCACCGTGTACGTTGCGACCTGATCGTTGATGAGTAGAGTGATGCTGTCGCCGGGTTTCCGCCTCAAGCTCTCGCCAACCCATACGCTGTCCTTCGCGGCTAGGTATTTCCAGGCATCATCGGCGCCTGAGAAGCTGAAAGAATTTCTGCCGCGATTGGCTTGCGCCACAAGATCCAATCCAACCAGTGGAATACTTAGCTTGGTGTCTGCAAGGAGCGCATAATCCTCGATCCGCGACGTTATGCGCATCGGGTACGGCAACGCTTCGAGGATCCCCACTAGATTTTCCCGGACTCCTCCGGCCGTTACAATTTCGAGATCGTTGTCGCCTGCAAGCGTTTCCATGGACGACCGGAACGAGCCTGCCGCAGCCGTCCCAGCCAAGTCGATTGCGAGCACCACGGCAACACCGAGCGCGATCGCTAGCAGAGTCAAAAGAGTGCGCACGGGCTCGCGGAACAACGGGCGCAGGATCAGTCGATAAAAAAGAAGGAGTCGAGACATTCTTAACGTCGGGTCACTTCCGCGATTTCTCCGTCACGCAGCTTCACCACAACATCTGCAAGCGCCGCGGCCTCTACACTATGGGTGGCCATCATTGTCGCAGTATTTTGTTGTCGCGTGAGGCGTTGCAGGAGTTCGAGGATCAAGCTGCCCGCCGAGGTATCCAGATTGCCGGTCGGTTCGTCCGCCAGCAGAATGGCCGGGTTATGCACCAGCGCTCTTGCAATCGCCACGCGCTGCATCTGTCCGCCCGAAAGCTGATGTGGATACCGCGCGCCAAGCTCATCCAGATCCACCCATGAAAGCCGCTCGCGCGCAACGGTCCGCGCGTCCCTCTTCCCCGCCAGCAGCAGCGGCAGCTCGACATTCTCAAATACGGTCAGCGTGTGAATCAATTGAAAGGACTGAAAAATAAAGCCGATCTTCTCGCGGCGGATCCTGGCCAGCGCCTCGTCGCGCAGCGATGCGGTTGCCGCGCCGTCGACAAGGACCACGCCAGAACTGGGAAAATCCATTGCGCCCGCCAGGCTCAGCAAGGTGGATTTGCCGCAACCACTGCGCCCTACTAGCGCAACGAACTCGCCCCGAGAAACGTCCAGCGACAAATTATTGAGCGCCCGGACTGATTGCTCTTCCGTGAAATAATCCTTGGCGACGTTCTGGAGGGAGAGCATCGGCATGAGGAAATGGTGGCGTAACGACTGTGGCGCAGCAACCATTGCCCCGCCAGCACAGAGGCGAAACAATCAGAATGGTATGCGCGCCGCGCGTCTAGTGCTTTAGGGAAGCCAGCGCCTTTTCAATCGCTCCGGTAACTTCCGGCGAATCGGGAGTAACCGCAGGCTCGAAGCGCGTGAGGATTTGACCGTGCGGCCCGACCAGAAATTTCGTGAAGTTCCACTGAATGTCGCCGCCAGTCTTGGGATTGGCAGACTTGTCCGTCAGATATTGATACAGTGGCGTTTTGTCCTCACCCTTCACGGAAACCTTCGACATCATCGGAAAGGTTACGTTGTACTTTGACTGGCAGAAGGTCTTGATTTCCTGATTCGTTCCCGGCTCCTGAGCGCCAAAATTGTTGGCCGGAATCCCAACGATCACAAAGCCGCGATCCTTATACTTTTCATAAACCGATTCGAGCGCTGTGTATTGCGGCGTGAAGCCGCAGCGGCTGGCGACGTTCACCAACATCAGCACTTTGCCTTTGTACGCGGAGAGCGGCGCGGGTTGGCCATCAATAGTATTCAGCGTGTAGTCGAAAACATTCTTTTCGGCACCAATCAAAGCCGCGACGCAGAAAAGCAGGCAGAGCATGGCAGGAACGAATAGTCTAATCATTTTTCCTCCGTAATCTTTTTACATGGAATTGCCGTCGCCTGCAAATTGGCCGCGCCATGGTCAGCTCGATGCTTCCTGCGCTCGAGCCTGCTCACGGTGCCCATTGAGCCTGTACCCTCAGTGTTATAGACTGCGCGCGCGTCAGTTCCGGAAGTTCTCACAAAACGCAAGGGACGGATTCTCCCGCGCTGTTCGCTCAATGGCGCGGTCGAGACTTGGCGTGTGGCGAGCGGCGGCAATTCTTAGAGGAGGTGTAGATGCTGTATGCATCTGAGGTCGCGGTTGCGCACCGCGCTCTGGCAACGGCAGACCTGGTCATCATCGGGGTCTACTTCGCCATTGTGTTTGGCATCGGCTTGTACTTCGCCAGGAAAGAACGCACCTCCGAAGACTACTTTCTCGCAGGCCGTGATATTGGCTGGTTCTTCATCGGCGCCTCTTTGTTCGTATCCAATATTTCCACCGAACATTTTATCGGTCTCTCTGGCACCGGCGCTTCCTCGGGCCTGGCCGTCGGCCATTTTGAATGGCTAGCCTGTTTGATCTTGCTGATTCTCGGATGGGTTTTTGTGCCTTTTTATCTGCGCAGCAACGTCTTCACCATGCCTGAATTCTTAGAGCGGCGTTTCAATCGCGCGTCCGCCGTCTATCTCGCGGGTATCTCCATCATTGCTTATATCTTCACCAAGATTTCCGTCCAACTTTACGCGGCTAGCGTGGTCTTGGAGCGTGTTGCCGGCTGGTCATTGTGGAAGACCGCCGTGGTTCTGGTCATCGCCACGGGCATCTACACTGTCGCCGGCGGTTTGGCCGCGGTCATTTATACCGACACTGTTCAGACGCTAATTCTGATCACGGGGGCCGTCGCGCTCACGATTATCGGCCTGGGACGAGTCGGCGGCCTCGAACATCTCCGCACGATGGTGCCGCCAGAGTACTTCCACATGATCAAACCTACCTCCGATCCAAACTTCCCGTGGACCGGCATATTTTTCGGCGCACCTATCCTCGGCATCTGGTATTGGTGCACTGACCAAGTGATCGTGCAGCGCGTGCTCTCCGCGCGAGACGAGGGCCACGCCAAAGCGGGAACCATTTTCGCGGGCTTCCTGAAAATCCTGCCAGTTTTTATGCTCGTGCTGCCAGGCATCATGGCCTTCGCTCTATTCCCAGAGCAGGTAAAAAAGCCCGATTTCGCATATCCCACGCTTGTGCTGAATCTGTTGCCGGTCGGACTCGTCGGGCTGGTGATGGCGGCGTTGCTCGCCGCCGTAATGGGCGCGATGAGCTCGGTCTTCAATTCCGCTTCTACGCTTGTCACGCTCGATTTTTACAAGAAGATTCGGCCGCAAGCGTCCGAACGCCAGCTTGTCAATTTCGGCCGCATCGCCACTGGCATGATGGTTCTCCTCGGCCTGCTGTGGGTTCCTTTCATTGGCTACATCAGCAGCCAGCTCTATATCTACCTGCAAAGCGTTCAGGCCTACATCAGTCCGCCGATCTCCGCGTGCTTTATCCTAGGAATCCTCTGGCCCCGGCTCAACGGCGCGGGCGCTATCACTTCATTGCTCACCGGCTTTGTTCTGGGTGCGACGCGCTTCGTCCTTGAACTCGCGGACCGCGCTGGCGGCAGCCATTTTCAATCCCAAGTTGTCCGTTGGCTGATCGACATGAACTTCTTGCATTACGCGATTTTCATGTTTGTAGTCTGTTCCGCAGTGCTCATCGGCGTGAGTCTGATGACCCCAGCTCCCGATCGCAAGCGCCTCGCCGGACTAACGTTCGCCACCGTTGACGAGAAAATGGATGCGATCCCCGTCGGCACGCCCGTGCGCAAACCTGCGCAGGAGACTCCTTTGGAGCATCGCCTAAATGTGATCTTCAGTGTCTTGCTTGTAGCCACGGTTGTTGGTTTGTGGATTTACTTCCGCTAGGAACTGAGTCGTCGCGCAAACACCATGAACGCAACCTCGATCCAGGCTCTCAGGCCAAATGTTACACAGCAAGAAGCTCTGCGTAAGTTTTCCGGAGCTGGACCCTCCGCCCTGTATTGGAGAGTGCGCCGCGGCCCGCTGCAGCGAATTGCCGACGTCTATGTTCCGTATTGGCTTTATCGCGTGCAGTACAATATCGGGCGCGCCGCGCATAGCACCCTTTTCGCTATGGACGCGGTCAACGGTTCCCTAGACCTCTTCACATTTCCGCGCGTACCTGCGGCAAACGATCTCGTCAGCATTCACACGCGAAATCGCGTCGCGCCTTCGCTGCAACGCTCTTACGCCGAGGCTGCACTCCGCCAAAAAGTTCTGCGCGTGATTTTTCAGCAAGGCTTCTTCAAAGTCCGGGATCTGAAATTGGAAATCGCGCCAGAACCTCTCGAATTGCATGTTCCCTATTGGCTGGCTTTTTACGGCAATGCTATTTTGCGCTGCCGCGTTATGGATGCAGTTCGCCGCCGCATTGAGGGCGCCAAGGCTTCCGCATTTTTTGAAACGTGGTTAGCAGCTTCTTGAGCGCGCGTCTATCGCGTAGTCGATGCTTTGTCAGACGCATCGCTCAGGGTTGGACTAGTTCATGTGCATACGGAGAAAAAGATGCTGGGTTTTGAAAAACGTTGCGCTATGGCCGCTTTCATTCTGGCTCTATCCAGTGCGTGCGGGTTTGCTCAGGGCTGGCAACACCTCGGCTCAGTGCAGCGAGTGGAAAAGCTTAAGGATGGCGTGGAGCTGACTGCAGGCCGCGCCAAAGTGCGCATCACCGCATTCAACAACGCGATCGTGCGCGTGCGGGTTGCCCCTCAGGGCAATTTCCCGAAGGACTCCTCCTGGGCCATTATTGGCACGCCGCAGCCTCCGGCGGTGAAAGTCGACGATGCAAAGAACGAGCTAAAGATGACCGCCGGAAATACCACGGTCCTCGTACAGAAATCGCCGCTACTGATCCGGTTTGCCGATCCCGCCGGAAATGTGCTCCTTGCCGACGAGCCCTCACTCCCGATGGCCTTCGATGGGTCCCGCGTCCATGTCTGGAAGAAAATGCCGCTCGACGAGAATTACTACGGCTTGGGCGATAAGACTGGTCCCATGAATCGCCGCAATCGCGCCTTCACAATGTGGAACTCGGACGTCTTCGGCTGGGGCGAATCTACTGATCCCATGTACAAAGCCATCACTTTTTTCATGGGCCTGCGCAAGGGTATCGCCTGGGGCGTGTTTTTTGACAACACCTACCGCAGCAGCTTCGATTTTGGCAAAGAATCTTCAGACTATTTCTCCTTCGGTTCCGACGGCGGCGAGCTGAACTATTATTTTTTCGCCGGCCCAGATCCGAAAAAAGTCGTCGGGGAGTATACCGAGCTTGTCGGACGCTCACCGTTGCCGCCGCTCTGGACCCTCGGCTATCAGCAGAGCCGCTACAGCTATTATCCTGAAGCGCGCGTACGCGAGATTGCCGCAACGCTGCGCCAAAAGAAAATTCCCGCCGATGTCATCTATCTCGACATCGATTACCAGCAGGGCAACGCCCCGTTCACTATCAATCGCGAGTATTTTCCGCATTTCGAGCAAATGATCGCTGACCTGCGCGCACAAGGCTTCCGCACCGTTACCATCACCGACCTGCACATCAAGAAAGATCCCGGCCATGGCTACGCACCCTATGATTCCGGAGTCAAAAGTGACATTTTCATAAAAAAGCCGGACGGGTCTCTCTTTGTGGGAGTCGTCTGGCCGGGCGAAAGCGTGTTCCCCGACTTCACCCTAACGCGAGCGCGCGACTGGTGGGGCACACTCTACAAAGATTTCGCAGGCATGGGCGTCGCCGGCTTTTGGAACGATATGAACGAGCCCGCGCTCTTCCAGCGTGCTGATAAAACCATGCCGCTCGACACCTTGCATCGCCTCGACGACGGCACGACTCTCGATCACCGCGCGATTCACAACGTGTATGGAATGGAAAACGTCCGCGCCACCCAGGAAGGTCTGCTCAAACTAAAACCGGACGAGCGCCCGTTTGTGCTGACGAGAGCTGCATACTCGGGTACGCAGCGCTACGCAGCAACGTGGACCGGAGACAACAGCAGCACCTGGAATCATCTCAACATGAGCACGCCCATGCTGCTAAGCCTGGGACTTTGCGGCTACGCTATGGCCGGAGACGACATCGGCGGATTCGCTGGCTCGCCGCCCGCCGATCTCCTCACCCGCTGGTTTGAAGTTGGCGCGCTCAATCCCATTTACCGCGACCACACAGCAACCGGCACCAAGGACCAGGAGCCCTGGGTCCATGGGCCGCTGCACGAAGCCATTCGCCGCCGATACGTGGAGCTGCGTTACACGCTACTGCCCTACATTTATACCGTCGTCGAAGAAAGCTCGCGCACCGGCCTGCCCTTCATGCGCCCGGTCTTCCTGGACTACCCGCAAGCCGAAGATTTTTATGGCAATAACCGCGATTTTCTTTTCGGCAGCGACCTCTTTGTCGCACCAGTCACCACCGAAATGGTCGACGCTGAAGAAGTCCAACTCCCGCCCGGCGACTGGTACGACTATTGGAGTTCGCAGCGGCTCAGCAGCAAAAGCAAACTCACTTTGCATCCGGCGCTCGACGAAATGCCACTCTATGTTCGCGCGGGCGCGATTATTCCTACACAGCCTCTCGTGCAGAGTACCGGCGAAAAGCCTAGCGGCCCTCTTCAACTGCGCGTTTATGCGGGAGACGACTGCCGCGGCTCGCTCTACGAGGATGACGGCCACAGCTTCGCGTACCAAAGAGGTGAGCTACTGCGTGTGAAGTATTCATGCCAGGCTTCGCCCGGTTCGGTCACTATTACTTCCATAACTGAGAAGAGTTCGTTTCAACCGTGGTGGAACAGCGCCGAAGTGACGGTCTTCGGAGCCAGCACGCAGCCAAAAGAAGTCAAAATCGGCGATCACGCCATCCACGAATGGCGCTACGACGCGTCCGCGCACTCCGTTATTCTCAATGTGCCGGATGCGGCGAAGAACTGGGCACTTACTCTGACGTTCTGATCATTAGTTTAGGGCGAAAATCGAAATCGATTGCGCCGGCGCGTCGATGTGCGCTTCCGTCCCCGCCAGCTTTATACGCGCTTCCCCGAGTAATCGAGCGGCGCCCGCCGCACCTTGCAGCGGCGTGTCGCGCAAAGTAAGGTCAAGTTCGCGCGCTTTCGAATTGTTGAAGACGACCAGCAGACGCTCTTCTTCCGATTCCCGCGCAAAAACGTAACACGAGTCGTCGGAAAAGAGATGCCATAAGCGGCCCCCGCCGAGTGCCACATGAGCGCGCCGCAATTTCAGAAGCGCCTGAACATAAGAAAAAAGTTCCTGCTGCTCTCGTGTGCGCCCGGTTTCGGTGAATGCATTCCGAGAATCCTCGCGCCATCCGCCGGGAAAATCCCGCCGATTATCCGGATCGCCTCCGCCCGGCATACCGATCTCATCGCCATAGTAAAGCTGCGGAATCCCGCGCAGGGTAAGGGCAACGCCAAACGCCAGTCTCAATTTCGTTAGCGAGCTTCCTTCCGAGCTCGCAAACCGCGTGACGTCGTGATTTCCAAAGAAGGCGACTAGTTCATCTGGCCGGGGATAAAGCGTATCGTGCCGCAGCGCATCAGCGATGCGTCCAACGGGCGCGCCATTCAGCAGCACATCGCGCAACACGAAATACATCGGATAGTCGAACACCGTGCTCACGCCCGTATCAATGCCATCGTATTGCTTTTTTCCCCCTGCAAAGAACGAAGTCACGCTTGCATCCGGATGAAACACTTCTCCGATCGTGGTCAACTGCGGATAAATCCTCCGCAAGCCTGCGTGCCACCGCGACCAGAATAGCCGCGAAACATAGGGAAAAGTGTCGACGCGGAATCCATCTAAACCCGACGACTCCGTCCACCAAATTGCGTTCTGCAGCAAATACTGCGCCACAGCCGGATTTTCTGTGTTCATGTCCGGAAGAATGTCCACGAACCACCCTTCTGTAAGGTTGCGCCATAACCGGGCCGGTGCGTGCGGATCAACAATCGATTCAAATAAGTCGTGACCGTGGTTTTCCCCCTCGCCGTAGAAAGCACCATTCACTGGCGCGGAAGAATTCAAGTGGTGCTGCACCGTGCCGTGAAACCAATCCGGCAGTGGCGGCTTTGAAGCCCATGGATGCTTTGGCCCTACGTGGTTTGGCACGATGTCGAACAATATCTTCATGCGCTGCTGATGCGCTGCGGATACAAGTTCTTGATAGTCCCGCAAGCTTCCCAGGTGCGGCTCAACGGCATACAGATCTACCGCGCCATAGCCGTGGTAATCCTCAGTGGTGCCGTTCTTCACGATCGGCGTCAGCCAGAGCGTCGTGACGCCCAAATCCTTCAGATAATCCAAGTGCTCCCGAATCCCGCGCAAGTCCCCGCCGTGATACGCGCGCGACTTTGACCTGTCGTGCGACCCCGTGGTCCCTGCAGGTTCGTCATTCGTCGGATCGCCATTGGCAAAACGGTCCGGCATGATCAGGTAGACGACGTCTGCCGGCGTAAGCCCTTGAAATTTGTGAATCGTCTGCTCGCGAGCCGCGAGCGGCAGTTCAAACGAGGTAGCGCCAGTCGGCGTGATGATGCGACAGACCGCCGTGCCCGATCTCAGCTCTCCTCCCAATCTCAACCACACGAAAAGGTAATCTCCGCCCGCAGTCCCCTGCGTCCGTTCCACCACCAAGTTCGGGAGATTGCAGGAGACCCCCGTCGCTTCCAGATGTCGCCCGCTCAGCAGTATCATGAGCTCTGGCGTCAGCCCCAACCACCAATTTGGAGGCTCAACCTTCGTCACCAAGGGTGAGTTGTCTGTAGGACTTGTCGACTGCCGGGGCTTTGCGGTGAGTGGATGCGCCGCAAGACCCATGAGACTTAAGACCACGAATAAGCGGAAACTCAGCGCAAGCAGCACGCCGCAAGCATAAGAAAAAACAAGGCCCTTCGCTAGCTTCGGATTTTGCTGGCCGCCTCTGTGAACACGAGCGCCCCAAACGCCTCCGGGACATGAAAATTCGGCTCCGGCGTGTTCGTGGGCCGCCAAGCCGAATAAAAGCGCGGCTCTGTAGCCCCTTCCACCCGGAAAAAATTGACCTGCCACACCGCCGGAAACTTGAAATGCTCAACTAAGCTGTTCATCGGCAGCGCTAGAACCGCACGCCACTCTCTCTTCTCTTCATCGACAGTTACGCGCCGTCTCAGCCCGCTTTGCAGGTCACGTTTTTCTCCCGGAGCGATGTCGAGGTCAATCCACAATCCATTGGGCGCTACCTCTATTTCCTTGTAAGCGCGCGACTTTGACGCCGGTGGCTGCAGGAAAGCCTCGCAAACGTCGCGCTCCCACAGGTGATCGCGACGCCCGGAAGGCCCCGAATCGGCAAATACGGTAATGCTCCTGTAGAAGGCGTCGAATCGTAGAAACAAGAACTCAGAATTCCACAGCACCCGCACCTGTGTTTCTCTGTGCCTATCCGCGTTCTTCCCCTGCCAGTCGGCGTTAAACCAGATAGGGGGCGCTGTTTCCCAGGCTTGCTCGGGTGGAAATCCTTCCTCATTGGCCGCGCCAAGCATACGAACCGCAAACGCAGTGTCCATTCTTATGTCGGTCATATTTGTCGATTCTGATGTTCGCACGCCCTAGTCGACACTCCCGCTACGCGTGCTCATTCGATTACACTGCTGCATGCCAATCTTCCTTTGCCCCGCGAACTGTTTGCGCACGCCGGCAGCTTACGCAAAAATCGAGGCGCTAAGCCTGTGCTAGCATCGATTTTGCCCAATTCGCTGACCACTTTCGATGCGCTCGAATGATTCAGGAGGCCACAGCATGGTTGAGACTGTTAGCCCTGCCGAGCAGTTCACCACCGGAGCTATACGCCGCAAGCCCGAAGACTTCGAGTTCGTAAAATTTCGCATGGACGAAGGCG
>Ga0209526_10001282_pt1 | contig 16760 bp, 8 predicted proteins | sample JacPinW_OM2H0_M1_FD_188566 | JGI IMG/M metagenome (GOLD analysis project Ga0209526, IMG submission 188566) | Forest soil microbial communities from Algoma, Ontario, Canada - Jack Pine, Ontario site 1_JW_OM2H0_M1 (SPAdes) (version 2) | ecosystem: Environmental > Terrestrial > Soil > Boreal... | reverse complement strand
ATCTTGCCGAGTGAAATCCGGTCATCGAAAACCTTTAGGACCATGCGGAAACCTCCCACCGACTCACTTCGCCTAGCGCACGTAAAATCGGGCGGCGACACAATTCCGAAAAGTCGCCTCCAAGCCTTGACATCATATCAGCTGCATGATGTTCTCTTCCCTTCTGGTGTGATTGGCTTTCATCTAGTGAAAAATCGGCGTGCTTGACGAGCGCGCCCAAAGATCGAACTGTATCACGGGAGCAAGCATGGAGAACCGAAGCACGGCAAGGACCGTTGTGGCATTGCAAAGAACCGTCACTCGAGAAGGGGCGCGGCCGGTCGCGCTGCTCTTGATTGCGGTCCTTCTGTTGGCCGGGCAGAGTAGGGGGCAAACGATTCGAGTGGACGCGACACCAAGCCGCGTCGTGAACTCCTTCCGTCCGCCGTATGCGCTGGGTTCAACGGTCGATCGCGTTCCCAGCAACGCCACCGACGCATTTTTTAGGCCCGAGGCGATTAAGGAGATCTTGTCGGCCGGATGGGGTGCGATCAGTTACCGGCAGAACACCGAGTTGTTCGTGCAGGCCTGGCATTGGAACCCGAAAGGAAAGTGGAGCGACCCCGCAGGCAAAGGTTACTTTACCGGCGATGCAAACCCGACCGAGATGATCCGGCACTCGTACGGTTATGCGTTGCAGCACCGGGGCTTTACGCGCAATGGGGGCACTGAGGACACAGGTTTTTCGCGGCTGAACGACGGCGACGCCGCGACATATTGGAAAAGCAATCCGTATCTCACCAAGCTTTTTACGGGTGAGGATGATGCGCTGCACCCCCAGTGGGTAGTCATCGACCTGGAGGCAAAGCAGGACGTCAACACCGTTCGCATCGATTGGGGCGAACCTTACGCGCGAGCATACGAGGTGCAGTATTGGACGGGCAGTGGCGATGCCATGGATGAGCAAGCCTCAGGCGAATGGAAGAAATTCAAGTCTGGAACGGTCGCGAACGGCAAGGGGGGCAGAGCGACTCTCCATCTCGATTCCTCGCCGGTGGGCACAAGGTTTGTGCGCATTCTGATGACGCAATCCTCAAATACTTGCGACACGCACGGCGCAAACGACCGCCGTAACTGCACCGGTTATGCGATCAAAGAACTATATCTGGGGACAATCGATGAAAAGGAGAAGTTCAACGACTTGGTGCGGCACTCTCCGGACCAGAAGCAGTCGGCAACCTATTGTTCTTCGGTCGATCCTTGGCACGAACCTTCAGATCTGCTGGTCGCGCCGGACCACATGGAGTCGGGAGATCAGCCGGGCTTCGACCTCTTCTATACGAGCGGCATTACGCGCGGGTTGCCGGCCATGGTGCCCATTGCGCTGCTGTATGGAACACCGGAAGACAGTGCCGCGCAGATCGCCTACATTGAGAAACGAGGGTATCCAATTTCTTACATCGAAATGGGCGAGGAAGCGGACGGCCAATACATGCTGCCGGAGGACTACGGCGCTTTGTATTTGCAGTGGGCCACGGCGCTTCATCGCGTGGACCCGCGCCTGAAGCTAGGAGGCCCCGCGTTTCAAGGAGTAACCGAGGACATCAAGGTTTGGCGCGATGCGCAGGGCCGCAACTCCTGGTTCGGCCGGTTCCTCGACTACCTCAAGACACACGAACGGATTTCCGATTTTGCTTTCATGTCTTTTGAACATTATCCGTACGATGGTTGCGAGACGCCGTGGAAGAATCTTTACCAGGAGCCGCAACTGATCAGCCACATCATGCAAGTGTGGCGAGACGACGGACTACCCCCAGGAGTTCCCATGTTCGACACGGAAACCAACGCTCACGGTGGCGAAGCTTCCGTGGAGGTGTTCGGCGCGCTTTGGCTTGCGGATTCCTTCGCTGGATTTCTAACGGCCGGCGGCAAGGGTACATTTTACTATCACGCCCTTCCCTACTCTCCCCCTCATCCGGCCTGCAAGAACAGCTGGGGCACCTATCATATGTTCATGGTGGACCAGAACTACGGGATCAAACAACGCATTTCGCAGTACTTCGCCGCCGAGCTCATAACCCAGGAATGGGTCCAGCCGAAAGACGCCGAGCACCTGCTGTTTACCGCTGCGAGCGACATTCAGAATGCAGATGGGCACGTGCTGGTCACCGCGTACCCCGTGCTTCGCCCCGACGGGCAATGGTCGGTGATGCTGGTCAACAAGGACTACGACAACGCCCGGCAAGTTCGCATCGTATTTCACGATAGCGAGGGCAACTCGGACGATGCGTTCGAGGGGCCGGTCACGATGATCACCTTCGGGAAGACCCAATACCAATGGCACTCGGCCCGTAAACAAGGTTATGCCGATCCGGACGGCCCGGCGGCTACATCCACAGTTCCCGGCGGCGCCAAGACAGTCTACGCGCTGCCACCGGCGTCGGTGACCGTACTGAGAGGTAAAACGGGGGCTTCACCCGTACAGAAAGACATACGTCACTGAGGATCGCGCCCTGCGAGAGTAGTAACCAAGCGCGCGCACCGAGAGGGGGCCGGAAATGCAATCTATCTGGGGGTCCCATCTCGCCGAGTCACTCGCGCTTCCCCCAATGAACCGCGGTCACGCCCTTGCGGATCGACCAAGTGCAGCGAAACGCGCGCAATGGCAGATGGTGACTTGATCGTCTGGTTCAGGCTGAGGGATTCTGTGGGAATCACGGCCGCAAGTGAAACGGCGTTCGCTTCGACGCCGTTGTCATCGTAAAGGTGCGCCACCAGAGTGCCGGGGAAGAACACACCGAAAGAACCTGAAAGGATCACGCCCGTACTGCTTATCGACGCTTGAAGGGCTTCACCGACCAGTCCCGCATCCGTGATCGTCTTGAACTCATTTCCAGCCCGCGCCGGAAACCACTTCGTATCCATCGCGTACGTGAGCCCAGGCTCGAGCCGCACGAGGGGACTATTTAGCTCGGCTTCCATGTAGAAAAGAGAATCATCGGGGTCGGCCGGACTGACCGGCTCACCATCTTTCTGTTTGCGCTCTGGTGGCCGTCCGTTCTTGTAGAAGATCACCGACGCATCACCTGGATATTCCGCGCCCTTCACATAGGAAAAGCGTTCCGCCATCGCAAAGTGCGTTGCTCCATCTACGACCACGACCCAATCGCCCGGCGAGTCGATCCACACTTCGCTCTGCAGGTTCATCCAATGCAGAGTGAACCAGCCGTCTTTCACCGCGAAAGAAGGGTCGCTAGCCAAGCCGGTACGCACACGATAGCCACCTGCAAAAGAACTGTGGGAGTCTGCCCGCGTGAAAGCCCAAAAATCGTGATTGAAGTCCGCGGAGTTGTGAGGATCGACCGTATCGTACTGCGACACCGATTGCATGGACCACTGGATGGGATGGGCGGTAGCGTTCTTCATGACCGCATGAAAAGAAATCTCCGGCGAATCGCTGTCGATACTGATGTTCCGCGAGTACTGCAGGCCGGTTCGCGCATCGGCAGGTCCGTCCAGTTGCACCGCGCAAACCGAACTTTGCGAGAGAATCTTGAAGGCATACTCGCCGTCGTCCAGGGCGTCAGAAAGCGGCCCGGCCCAGTGCTGTTCGTCCTGGGTGCCTTCAGGCAGAGGCCAAATTTTGTCACCACCGTAATTGAACCAGCGTCCCTTCGGGGCTCCTTCGGAAGGGGGAAAGTATTTTCCCGCGTAGCGCGGATTCACAAACAGATAAGCGTGGCCGCCAAAGGTGACTTGCATAAGACGGCCACCGAGTTGCGGGACAATCGTAAGCGTTACCCATTCGTTCGCGAGCTGCTGGGCTCGCCAGCCGTCAAAGTCAACAGACTCGATGCGGCATGACCCGTGCCTCGGAGCTGCGGGTTGTGCATTGCAGAGGTGCGCCGCCAGGAGCAAAGCCGCGGAAAGCGCGAAGTGAGGACTTGTCCATCTTTTTTTCACGTAGTGAAAGTTCCTGTGCAACCAAGTTTTGCACGGACTCTAACACTTCTTTCTTCTTGACACTAGTCCGCCCTTTGGTATTAATTCGATTCAATGTTTCCGATGTCTTTTCGTCCTGGGATTCCGGTGCGCCCCAGTTCCGCGAGCTGCCTCTTCGAAGGAGAGACCGCTCCAACATTGGAGAACTTTCATTATCGCCTCTCTACATTTCGTCTGGTGAGAAGCGACGACTTGCCGCAAGCGCGGAGCAATGTGTGAACGAACGTTTCTTCCAACGGAGGTATCGATGCGTCTCTTCCTGAGGTTGCTGCCTGCTGTCATTCTCGCCGGCGTACTCGGAGCGGTTGCCTGGGCCAGCATTACAGGCAGCGTCTCTGGTGTGGTCACGGACCCAACTGGGGCGGTCGTCGGCGGTGCCAAAGTCATCGCCACGGAGACTCAGACCGGAGTCCGCAATGAAATCACCACCGATAGTGCCGGCTTCTTCAACTTCCCGACGCTGCCGATCGGCGTCTATGACGTTGAAGTTGTCGCGAGCGGCTTCAGGGCTTACCAGAAGAAAGGTGTTGTGGTTGATGCCAATTCCGCCTTGCGCGTGGATGTGAGCCTCCAGGTAGGCGCCACTTCGGACGTCGTTACCGTAAACAGCGAGGCGGTCCATGTGGAGACCGAAAGCACCCAGAATGGGGAAGTGATTGAAGGGAAAAAGATCGTTGCGGTCCCGCTGAACGGGCGCTCCTACACCGATTTGCTTTCGCTGCAACCGGGTGTTGTTCCTTCGGCATACAAGAACCAGGCTCCAGACACAAACAATCGCAATCCGTCTGGAGACCTGAATGCGGGAAATCAGTCTGTGAATGGCCAGCGTGAAAGCGCGAATGGATTCATGGTGAACGGCGCGAACGTCATCGAAGGCCGGAACAACGGCACTGCCATTGTTCCGAACCTGGATTCGATCGAGGAGTTTCGCATCATCACCAATAACTTTGACGCGGAATATGGGAACTACAGCGGCAGCCAGATTAACGTTGCTACCAAGGCGGGTACCAATACGTTTCACGGCAGCGCGTTCGAGTTTCTGCGAAATACCGCGTTCGACGCCCGCAACTTTTTCGATCCGGTGGGCACTATCGGAGACTTCAAGCAAAACCAATTCGGCGGTACCGGCGGTGGCCCCATTCGGCGTGACAAGCTGTTCTTTTTCGGGGACTATCAGGGAACACGACAAATTAGAGGTAAAACGGTCACTACCAACGTGCCGTCGACAACGGTCTTTCCGGATGCCAATGGCAATGTGAACGCGTTGCCGCTGTTCACAGCTCAATCGCTCGCCAACCCTGCCAACAACCCTCAAGGTCTTCCAATTCCGACGGTCAAAGGCGGCAACTGGCCCGCACTGCTGAGCGGCCGGCTAGGAAACGCGGTTACCGCAGGCGAGCCTTATTGGACTCCGGGTTGCAACTCAACGGCTGTTTGTGTATTCCCTGGGGGTGTCATTCCCAAAGGAAATGCAATCTCGACGATCGCCTCCAACCTTCTGCCCTCCCTTGGCTTTCTGAGTGACCCGGCAGGCTTCGGGTCCTTTACCTCCGCTTTGCCGCAGCGACTCCGGGACGATAAGGGTGCCATTCGGATTGATGACAATACACGTTTCGGCGCGCTGTCAGGGTACTACTTCTTGGATGACTTCGTGTTGAACGATCCGACTCCGTCGGACATTGGCGCCAATGTGCCCGGATTTGGAGACTCTAATATTGGCCGCGCCCAGTTGTTCAGTCTGGGAGATACGAAAACCTTTGGTCCGACCGCGGTCAATGAGTTTCATCTCAGCTTTATGCGTACGGCTGCGCATTTTGGGCAACCGGTAGGGGGCCTTGGGGCAGGTAAGCTAACCTCTCTAGGGTTCGCCGCTCCGGCTGGTTCCGGCGCGGGATTCAATGGCGGTATCGCGCCCGTATCGCCTGCACTCGAAGGTGTACCGTATTTCAATTTGGCCACCCTTGGAACCACATTCGGCGTTCCCCAGATCACCACCGGTCAGTTTAATAACACGTATCAGATTGGAGACAACTTCACCAAGGTCTTGGGAACTCATACCTGGAAGTTCGGCGGACAGTTTCACTACGACCAAATCAACGAACGCAACTTCTTCGGTGAGAACGGATTCTATATCTTCGATGGAAGCGAGACGGGAGTTGATTTTGTAGACTTCATGCTAGGCGCCCCAGGTGGCGGCAGCTTCATTCAGGCAAGCCAGCAGCTCCTCGATTCGCGCAGCAAGTATTTTGGCGCTTTCGCGCAAGACAGTTGGCGGGTTAAGTCTAGTCTCACGTTCAACTACGGACTACGTTGGGAATTCGGTCAGCCTTGGTACGACACGCAAAACAAAATTGACACGATCGTCCCCGGGCAACAGTCCAAGATCTTCACCCTGGCTCCTAAGGGCCTCGTTTTTCCAGGGGATGCGGGAATCCCACAGACGCTGGCGCCGACCCAATACAATGCATTTTCGCCGCGACTCGGCCTGGCGTATTCTCCCCATGCATCGGAAGGGTTGCTTGCGAAATTGACGGGGGGACCAGGAAAAACGAGCATTCGGGCCGGATTTGGAATCTTCTACTCTGCATTTGAGGATCTAAGTCAATTTCAGGAAGTCGGCGACCTCCCATTCGGTCTCTTTTGGAATCCGGGTGGCCAGAAACTTCTTGAAACTCCGTACGTCGATCGAGTAACTGGACTCGACGGACAGAAGTTTCCGTTCGTCCTGCCCGTAGGGGCCACTCTACAACATCCCAACACTACGTTTGATTTCTCGCCATTTCTTCCGCTGACCGGCAACGCCGAGGTGGCGTTCAATCACAAGAACCGCCTGCCTTACGCGGAACATTTTGACCTCACCGTGCAACGGCAGGTGGGAGCCAACACGGTTGTCAGCTTCGGTTATGTCGGCACTGCCGGACACAAACTCATAACCTACGTCAACTCCAACCCGAGCGACCATAATTTGTGCCTTTTCTTGAGTCACCCAGCTAATTTGGCGCCGGGTTCGCCAACTTGTGGTTCGAACAACGAGGAGGCTCCCGCGGGAAGTCCGTTTGTCTTGGCCCCGGGGGTCTCGGCGCCAGGGTATCCGGGAATTACCTCGTTTTCGTCCTCGCGACTTCTTGCCGGATTGAATAGTGCAAGTGATACCGTGGCCGCATTTGGAAGCAACGCCTACGAAAAGACAATTGCCAATTCGGCGTATCATTCTTTCCAAGCCACTGTTCGTCATACCAGTGCCCGCGGTGAATTCCTTCTCGGCTACACCTATGGCAAATGTCTCGATAACTCGTCGGGTCTTGAGGATCCCACGAATCCCTTCAATCCGCGGATCAGCAGAGGACTCTGCCTTTTCGACGTGAAACACAACTTCGTGAGTAGCTACTCCGTGCGGCTGCCGTTCGACAAACTGTTCCATGCAACGAATGGCTGGTCGAATCGCATCGCAGGCGGCTGGCAGCTCTCTGGCATCACAACGTTTGCCACCGGCCTGCCGGTTCAGATTTCCGAAGGGAAAGATATCTCCTTGGCTGGATCCATCGGAACGGACATCCCGAATTTTACTCCGGGTAGGATCATCAACAATTCGGATCCCCGTTCGGGCCAGCCTTATTTCAACGTCTCGCTTTTCAGCAAGGAAAGCCCGGGACAAATCGGAAATTCCAACCGGCGTTTTTTCCATGGCCCCGGCTTGAACAACTGGGATATGGCCCTACAGAAGAACATACGCTTCACGGAATCGAAGTTGGTTGACCTCCGTCTTGAGGCTTTCAATATTTTCAATCACGCTCAGTTTAAACCGCAAAGTGCGACCGCTTTTGGCAGCATCGATTCGAGTAACTTTGGAATCATCAATGCTGCAAACGATCCGCGCATCCTGCAAATCGCGGCGAAATTTCACTTCTAGGGACAACTCTCTTTCTCCTTGCAAATAGAGTTTCAAGCGAAGCCTAGCTCCTGAATGGCTTCGCCAGCACCAGGAAGGTTTTCCCGGTTTCATCTCCACATCGTGGCGCGACGGTCATTGGCCATGGCTCTCTCCTCAGCTCGTTGAATGTTGGTCGTCGCAAATAGCTTTAGAGAACGTTAGAGCAAGATGGGCTTGATGCCCGTCAATTCACAGAATTCCGCCAGCGCTGGGTACAAATCACGCCCATACCCGAGACATGCATATTCGTTGGTCCAGTTTTGGAGTAAAGCTTCCATGTCGCAATGCGCAGTGACAAAACCGTGAGGCCAGAAGGGTATGCCGCATTCGTTCAAACGCCGATCGAGTTCTTCGCGCGAAGGTTCGAAGATGGTGGCACGAGTCACGATCATCCGGAACTCGCCGTTGACTCTGCCAAGGCGAGCCAGGACGCCCTCACCGGCCTTGCAGACTAATTTGACTGAGAGTCCGCCAGCATCGCCTTCCGTGGGGATGCCGTGTTCGGCGAATCCGGCAGGTCCCAGCTTGCTCGCCAGCGAAGGCGGACAAGCGCCGTCGCCAATGATCTTGATTTCTTTTCTTTTCTTGTCGATATGCTGGAGATCCCCATAGTAAACGCGTTCGCCGCTGAGTTTGGTCAGCAACAGAACGGTGAGAGCGGTATTGAAATCGCCCAGCGTGGACGTTCCATATCCGTCTTCAAGCATCATGCTTTGGGCAAAACATGTGGCCGAATAGTCGTCCGCCAAACCGGGAAAGGATTGGATGGTGTAGAAAGCAAATTTCTCGCGGTCCACGATTTGCTTAATGGCGAGATATAACCGCATGGACCGTTCGTTAATGGGGTTGCGTTCGGGCGATGCACCAAAGAGCATCTGGATCCGAGGCTCGAGTTCCTGGAGTTGCTTCGTCGAAATACATTCGGCGACGTGCAGGAGTTCCGTGGTGTCTCGAGAATCGATGTCAATCCCGAACATACGCATCCACTGGGAAGGGTCGGCCGCGCCACAAGTCTGCCCCATGCCGCGCCCGCCAAATGTTCCTAGTGTGGCCATGTTTAGCGAACTTTTCAGTTGCGCCGCGCGAGCATAGCTGGCAATCGCCGTAACAGTTTCCGGGTCATCGGCCTCACCGTAGATAAACTTGTGGGCGACGCCGATCTCCAAGAGGCCACCGTGCAGGACGAGCCCGCCAACGGGCCGCCAGCCCTGCGAGCCTGGGTGAGTCCAAAGCAGCAGCCCTTTTCCCGTTGCAGCGTAGTCTCTTATCGCCCCAACCAGATGAGCAGCCCACACCCAGGTTCCGCTGAAGAGGACGACTGCATCGATCTGGTCGTCATACTTCATCTTCTTCATGGCGACTCGGGCTTCCTCCTTGCTCGCCACGACGATATCGTGTTCCACCAAACGCAGGCCGGTTTCAACGAGCGCCTTTTTAGCGAGATCAACGATAATGGCATCGATGAAGGGCTTCCCCATGGGGTCTTTCAAGCCGTCCTTGTGAACTCCATACACAATGAATCCGACCGTGGGCTGAATCACGTTTCTTCTCCTGGTTGAATCAATTCTTCAGAAGGACCTCGAAGGCGTGTCAACGCGGTGTACAAGAGGCCGTAGTCCTTCACCTGCCTGGCATACTCGGACGCGAGCCGACGATCCGGCTCGATGACCGCAACTTCCTGGATCATTTGTGCAACGGCGTCGGGAATATTCCGGTAGATAGCGGTCGCCACTCCGGCGAGAATTGCTCCACCAAGACAAACCGCTTCCTGACATCGCATCAGATGAATACGGCGTCCTGTCAACGCCGCGCGAAGCCGCAGTCCCATAGCGGAACGCGTGCCGCCGCCGGTCGCGTAAATGTCCTTGAAGTTTCCCGCGGCCGTAGCGAGGATTTCGCTCATCTGCGACAGTTCGCAAGCCAGGCCTTCGAGAATCCCTTTATAGATGTGCCCGCGACCGGAATTAGCGCCGAGACCGACGATGGCTGCGCGTACCTGCGGATTGAAGTCTGGATTGCAGCTGCCGATTAAATGCGGCGTGACCAGTAATCCGCTTGGCCCTGGGGGCGCGATCGACTCCAATCGCGCGTAGGTATCCCCTCCTTCGGAATCTATTTCCACCTCATTACTGCCACAGCGGAGCAGGTCATGGAACCACTGAACCATGATCCCAGCGGGAAAGTAGGCGAGAGTGATGAATTTCTCTGGCACCACGTGGCAATAGGAGTTCAGGCAAGCACGCAGCGCTTCTTTCCCAAGCTGCGGCAAGTCTGACGCGGCCGCAATGCATTCGTACGTGCCCATGGAATCAGAGACCCGTCCGCTGCCGATCGCGCCGACTCCTAACGCGCCACACGCCTGGTCGTGCCCGCCGACAATAACCGAAACTCCTTTAGGTAAACCGAGTAAACCCGCCGTCTCTGTTGTGAGTCTCCCCACCACGGTCCCCGCCTGGACCGGAATAGGCAGAGCTTCCGTTTTCAAATCCGCGAGCGAAAGAATTTCATCGGACCATCGGCGCTGCCGCACATCGAACGCCAAAAAGCGAGAAGCCAGAGAGTAGTCGATGTATGGCGGAAGCCCCAGACGAAACAGGAGATAATCCGTCACGCTCAAGAAACGCTTGGTGGCATGAAAAACCGCGGGGCGATGCGTGCGCAGCCAGAGAATCTTGGGAATCGGATACATCGGGTGAGCGATCTGACCGGTGATCTGAAACAAATGCTTCCGGTCAATTTTCTGTCCGAGCCATCGCGATTCATTCGTCGCCCGATTATCGATATTGAGGATAGCAGGCCCAGTAGGTTGGCCGGTGGCGCCTATCGGAATAAACGTCTCGCCGTGAGAGCTAAAACAGAACGCCTGAACCGGATCGTCGCCCGATGCTTTCGACAACGCGCGCGAAACGGAACGCACAGCGTGCCAAAATTTGCCGGAATCCATCTCAGCATGCGAGGGCTGAGGAAAGTCCGGTGTATAAGACTGCCCCTGCCGGGCCAGCACTTCTCCGGCTACGGAAAAAAGCGTGCCCTTGCATCGGCTCGAGCCAATATCGATGGACAGCAGACTCACTGGCGTTGCGATTCCTTATTTTGGACTTACTTCCAGCAACAAATGCTCCTGAAACTTGGCAGAGAGCTTCGCATTTTGTCCGTCGACCGTGCCTAAGTCGCGGCTGTTTTCATAATCCAGCACGCGATACGTGCCGGGTCCGAGCCCTCGCAAGTCAACAGTTCCCTGCCAGGAATCGGAGGTATAAAAAGCGTAATACATCTTGCCGTTCTTCTCGATGGCATACGCCTCGGGAGAGTCATAGCCGTAGACGTAGAGATCGCGGAATGTCCCGTCCGAGAGCATTTTCTGGTTATAAAGGCGGATCCACTTCCTCCAATACAGCTCTTTCTCGTGGGTCAGCTGGACACTCCGGAATTTCGATCCGTGGTCCGGCCAAGTGAACTTGGTGCCTACGACACCGCCCACGCCGATGGTGGATGCAAAGTCTTGCCCGGAGTCCTGCTCATTCCTTGTATTCGCGCCGGTAATTTTAGTGAGTTCGACGTGATCTCCATACACGGCTGCCCCGGGCCCCATCAGCGCCTTATACATCTTGATACGACGGCGCACTTGGATCGACCCCACGGGATCTGCAGTTACGGCCTGATCCATAGACGAAAGCCACGCCATGTTGGGGGTCGTGCCGCAAGGACAGCTCTGCGTAACACTTTCTGGTTTCAGAGTGCGCGTGGTCTCAAAAATAATTCTGTACACTTGCCCCATGGCCTGCGTGGATTCAACGGGAGATTTGTGATGATGCTTGACGTTGTAACAAGGCGGCACAGCGAACGAAAAATCCAATTTGTGGCCGTCAAACCCCCACTCGCGAATGAATCGCTCCGTAAGCTGCCGGTAATATTGCTGAACTTCAGGGACGGCGGGACACAAGCCCGCAAGGCCCGCGGTCATCCGTGCGTGCTTTCCGTCCTTATCCAGCATCAGCCAATCCGGATGCTGTCTAACTACGTCCGCAACTTGGTAGGGTTGGCCATTGAGAACGTCTTTCCCTATGCCATCTTCCACGACGATGGGAATCCACCAGAGCGTAAGCTGAATACCCTCGCGATGAAAATCAGCAGTCAGTTTTTTTATGCCGTCAACGCCAATGCTGGAACGCGGCTCCCAATCGCCGCGACTCTTAAACCAGCCAGCATCCAGGGTGGCCCATTTCAGTCCTAACTCCTTTAGTTTCGGTATTGTTCCCAGCATTTGCGCGGGCGTGAATTTTAGCTGATAACCCCAGCCGCACCAATTGGCCGCGTAGTCCGCACGCGTAGGAGTGGGAAGCTTCCATCCCAGGGCTTGCAGCGCACCGGAGTACAAGTGCAGCGGCGCATAAAAATCGCCGTGAAACAGCGCGATGAAACTGGTCGGAGTGGAATAGGTTGCGCCGGGAGGCAACAGCATAGATGGCTTTAATTGCAGTGATGTGTGGACCCGGCCATCCACTTCTACTTTCACTGGAATAGACAAAACTTGCGGCAGCCTTTCCAAGTGGCCGATCGCTTCTCCACCTGTTTTCGTCCAGAAAGCGACGACTGGAATTCCGCCACCCTCGCCGAGATCGCCCGGCATTACTTGTTCCATGGCGTTTTCCCGGGAGAACTTCTCCGTTATCAGAGTTATCTCGTCCTTACCCCACTTTTCGCTCGCTCCATGGAAGGACCACATCTGATGAGGAGCAGCCGCCGGGTCCGTTAAGGATGCATTGAACCGATGCGCCTGCGCGATCACTTGATCCAGTTTCGTGGTTTGGGTGCCCGTATTCTTATATGCCGTGGTGCTTACGGCCAGCGTTGGAAAGTCGTCGTAGACTTCGATAACAACGGTTTTCTGGATTTCGGGATGCGAATTGCTCTTGCCAGAGATCTCGATTCGCTTACCAGAGGTTCCCAGACGGTGGCTGGTATCGACGATCCTTGCCTGTTCGAAATCGAGAACAAAATCCCGAACGTCTTTGCCGTCAATTACAACCGCCTCAACCGTTCCGGCTCCTGCCGCGGGTTCATCTAGGGTGAAACGCTCAGCCTCTCGCCCCAAATAGCCTTGTAGATATCCCGACGGGAAAGCGACAAACTCTGCTTCGGGCGTGCTGATGAGGATACTGTCCGGCTGGTGGATCGTGACAGAGATTCTTGAAGTGGGTGGTTGTTCCGCGATTTGCGGTTTTGTCCCGTGGCAACCAGCGTTTGCCAGCGAAAGAACCGCGAAGAATAGACCCGCAAGGAATGACCATTTCACGGCATTTGAAGCGTTGTAGTAATTGGCACTCATCGATTTAACTCTCACCGCCGCAATGAAAGTGCGGTCCGTTCTTGAACATCCTGAGTGCAGGAACCGCTTCAGAGAAATTTTTTAACTGGAACTTCGAATTCGCGACCAATCTTTGTTTCTCGGATGCGCACTTCTCCGCCTACCATGGAGACGCTTGTAACTCCCTTGAAATCCGTAGGCACGTCAACGAGTAGCGTCATGAACCGTACTTTTGTTTCCGCTTTGGCTGCAAGCCAAACATAAGTCGGTTCTCCAAACAGACTTCCCTGCGTGACTGTCTCTCGGCGTGGAACCGCAAATGGCGTGGTACTGAACTCCATGCCGCGGCAAAAAGTGTGGCCGCGCCAGGGAGGCGAAGTCCGATACAGTCGCTCTTCCCAGTTCCCTACCCAAGGAAAATCTTTGCGGCAAAAAACATATAACACCAGCAACCCCAGACGCGGGTTGCAGGCGGCTACGTAGGCAATCTTGAATTCCGGATTTAATAGCTGCACGGTGTAGTGTCCGAATCGCTCTTCTGGCGTAGCGCGCAAGTTGATCTGTCCGCCGTTTTTAGCGGGAGCCAGTGGCCAATCGAATTCAGCATCCGGCTGGATCGGGGTTTTTGCACTGTAACTTGCGGGACATGCTTTTCCACGGGTGGCCGGCATGTCAAAAATCGTGGTGCCACACTCCAGGAAGGGCGGGCCAAACGTGACGTGCTCGTTCCAGCAAATAGGGCGGTCAAACGTGCTCAGGTTCAGCGCGGTCTCTTCACAATAAACGACAGCGTGGTCGCGTTCTACAGAGATCTTGCGGCTGAAACGAATTTGCGCTTTTGGTAACTTCAATCCGTACTCTAACGTCGGCGCGGGCGTCTGAGATATCTGCAGGACATTCCATTTCAACGCCGGCGCTTCTCCATGTGTGCTGTGTCCGGCAGCGGTTTCTTCGCGGGAAGGCGGCCCGAAATAATCGAAGCTGAGGCTATGTCCTGCGATTCCGGCCAGTAGCCTTCCGTCTGGCGGTCGACCATAGACCCTTGCATGTTCCGCAGGAGCGTACTTGTAAGGATCGATGGTCTTCCAGTGCGGTTTCCAAAGCGGATTAATCCCTGCATGTTTCTTCGAGACCAGCTCACAGATATGGCCGCCTCCTTTGAGAATCGAAACATGTCCCCACAGGCCTTCCAAGCGAAAGCCCGGCCGGCCGTCCAGGACGTCCGCGCAGCGATAGACAGATTGTTTGTGTGCTTTTCCCGGGCGCTCCATTATCTGCTCTTTTGCAAGACCTCCGTGCCCTCCAGGACCGTTCGCGCACGCCGGAGAAATGACCCTATGTCTTCGGACTGAAAAACGTTTCGCCCGAAGAATACGCCTGCGGCCCCCGCCTCCATGGCGCCGCGTACGACGTCCAGTGCCTCGTCCTCGGAAGTAGAGCGACTACCTCCCAGAACAAGCAGGGGAATGGGGCACTCCTGGATAACCGAGCGCATGGATCTGGCGTCTCCCGAATAGTCGGTCTTAATCATGTCCGCCCCCAGCTCGACTGCCATGCGCGTGTGAAGCTTCAACCACTTGGGATCCGAATAATTGGTGACAACATTGCCTCTCGCCAGCGACTCCACAATGAGCGGAATTCCAATGCGCTCGCATTCACGTGCCACCTGGGCGTTGCGGGCCACCTCTTTGGTTTCGAAGTCCGCGTCCCCCGTTCCTACAATCATGTATGTGAGTACGGCATCCGCTCCATGGCGAAGGGCATCTTCTGGACTCGCCAGCATGCAACTAAGGGGCTTACTATCTGTGCCTTCGGTGAGGTTTTTCCAAACAGTGGTCCAATCGATGCGCGCCACCAAACCAACGGAACTACCTGGTACAAAGGAGTCGCAGCAACTGCGCAACAGCCCCAGATTGAGCAAAACGGCGTCGACTCTGGCATCCACGAATTGCCGGATCTGTCCGGCGGGGCTCTCGGTGCCCGGTATGGGACCAATCACCAGCGCGTGGTCGAAAGCAACAACCAGGGCACCCCGTCCCTGTCCGCGCAGAATTCGATTCATACGGATTCTCTTCCCAAAGTCGCTCACGACGCTCTCCTTGCCCAGAGTTGCACGGGCGGCGAGGCTAAAAGTATACAAATCATGTCCCTTTGTCAATCATATTTGTCCTATCTTGTTTGTTTGTGTTTGTTTCAGAGCATACTTGGATGGCGCTGAACTGAAAATCGTGCCGTCATTTACTAAAAGTGTCGTTAAGTGTCTTTGCATCTATCAAATAGACGAATTCCAGATTGGCGTCGGCCCGGAAGGATCTCTTGCCTACGCAGACGCTGCATCTGGCCGAAGTCCTGCAGTTGGCCCTACGAAACGGTTCCCGGTTATAAGATGCCGCTTTCAGGACGATTCCTTCCTACCTCTTGTTCGCAAAAACACCTTCCTCGCGCACGGGTACGAGTTAATTGAATAAGCCCATCTGCCCCAAGCGAATCTAGGTTGAGAGGTCTTGAGGCCGGCTAAGGGATTCTTTCGATCCAAGCGACAGCGCCCCGTTCGATCGCGGGGATCACAAAATCGGTCTGATTGCCTTTACGCTTCCCGCTGATGTTTTGGACTTCGCCAAGGAATGGCAGTACGCGAAGTTCGACGTTCTGTTTCGTCATAGTGCGTATGGACACATTCGTGGCAGGCGCGGGCACAACCACCTTGTGGGGTAGCAAGCCGCTGAAATTTGCGAAGAAAATATGCGGTCGGCCATTCACGGATGAAATGTTGGAGGCCACTGAGGGCGGGGCCTCAATGCTCAGATCCGCCGACGTGTCGAGGGCTGCAAGAAACTCCCTGGGCGTGTCTTTCGAGCCTTCTGTGAAATTTTTCTCGAGAGCTGCGAGATGGGCTTTTCCGGGGCACTCTTTAAATCGCACGATGTTCGGAGATCCTGCCAGCTGGGTCGCGTCCGCGCCCGTCACGACAATGCGGCCGCCGCCGGAAACGTAGGAGCCAAGCTGTGTCCTCTCGGCATCGTCGAGAATACTCACATCCGGCAGAACCAACACTTTACCCCGGAAGCCGGCCAATGACCTCGGTGTAAGAATCTGAAACTCACGATGTTTCTGGAGAAGAAGAACAACAACGCCCCGGTAGGAGGAAAGGAATTGCTCGCTTGTGAAGTCACGTGCCGCCGGCGAAAAGTAAACTCCGACGGGCTGCATCGGCAAACGCGGCGAGTACAGGGTCTTCTCGTTTTTTTCAATCCAGCCAAAAATTTCCTTTCGAGTGGCCATATCGTTCGAACCGGCCATCACGTGTCCTGGGGCGTCCCAAAAATTGGTACCCGCCATAACATGGGACATGGCTAGATTTTTCATGGGCTCGCGCGGACCGACACTCTTATCCTGATCCCAGGAATAGTTCAATATCCACGTAGCTTTACCCTGCGCAAACGCGCGAAACGAAAGCATCCCGACCTGGTAAAGGAACCAATCCAGCGCCGTTCGCGACGACGCCATGTGATCGCCGCCGCCGAACTCATATTCGTGAGC
>Ga0209526_10001281_pt1 | contig 16767 bp, 12 predicted proteins | sample JacPinW_OM2H0_M1_FD_188566 | JGI IMG/M metagenome (GOLD analysis project Ga0209526, IMG submission 188566) | Forest soil microbial communities from Algoma, Ontario, Canada - Jack Pine, Ontario site 1_JW_OM2H0_M1 (SPAdes) (version 2) | ecosystem: Environmental > Terrestrial > Soil > Boreal... | reverse complement strand
AGCTCACCGACAACGTGAACCAGCTGGCCGCTTCGCTGACCACGCAGATCCGCGCCATCTCCGAGGTCGCCACCGCCGTCACCAAGGGTGACCTGACCCGCGCCATCACCGTCGGCGCGGAAGGCGAGGTGGCGAAGCTCAAGGACAACATCAACCAGATGATCTTCAACCTGCGTGAGACCACGCAGAAGAACCAGGAGCAGGACTGGCTGAAGACGAACCTGGCCAAGTTCAGCTCGATGATGCAGGGCCAGAAGAACCTCGATACCGTTTCCCGGCTGATCATGTCGCAGCTGACGCCGCTGGTCAGCGCGCACCAGGGCGCCTTCTTCATGGTCGATCAGGACGGCGCCACGCCGGTGCTGAAGCTGGTCGCCACCTACGCGTACAAGGAGCGCAAGAGCGTCGCCAACCGGTTCCGCGTGGGCGAGGGGCTGGTCGGCCAGTGCGCGCTGGAGAAGAAGCCCATCCTGCTCACCAAGGTGCCGGGCGACTACATCCAGATCAGCTCGGGCCTGGGAGAGGCCCCGCCGCTCAACATCATCGTCCTCCCGGTGCTCTTCGAGGGCGAGGTGAAGGCGGTGATCGAGCTGGCCTCCTTCAATCCCTTCAGCGCCATCCACCAGATCTTCCTCGATCAGCTCACCGAGTCCATCGGCGTCGTGCTGAACATGATCGGCGCCAACATGCGGACGGAGCAGCTCTTGCAGCAGTCGCAGGGCCTGACCCAGGAGCTGCAGACCCAGTCGAAGGAGCTCACCATCCAGCAGGAGGAGCTGAAGCGCACCAACGCCGCCCTGGAGAAGCAGGCCCTGGAGCTGGAGGAGAAGGCGAAGCAGCTGGAGGAGCAGAACACGAACATCGAGGTGAAGAACCGCGAGGTGGAGCTGGCAAGGGCGAGCCTGGAGGAGAAGGCCGAACAGCTCTCGCTCATCTCCAAGTACAAGAGCGAGTTCCTGGCCAACATGAGCCACGAGCTGCGCACGCCGCTCAACTCGCTGTTGATCCTCGCCAAGCTCCTCGCCGACAACAAGGACGCGAACCTGTCGGAGAAGCAGGTCGAGTACGCGAAGACGATCTACGCCTCGGGCGGCGATCTGCTCTCGCTGATCAACGAGATCCTCGACCTCTCCAAGGTGGAAGCGGGCAAGATGCAGATCGAGCCCCGCGACATCGCGCTCGTCGACCTGAAGGACTACTTCGATCGCACCTTCCGCCCGGTAGCCGAGCAGAAGGGGCTTCGCTTCGAAATCGAGGTCGCCGACGCAGTGCCGACGCACATCCGCACCGACCCGCAGCGGCTGCAGCAGGTGCTCAAGAACCTGCTCGCGAACGCATTCAAGTTCACCGACCAGGGCAGCATCCGGCTGGTCATGGACGCGGCGCGCGACCGCACCAGGCTCGAATCGGACGTCCTGCACAAGGCCGGCGCCGTCCTGACCTTCTCGGTGATCGACACCGGCATCGGGATCCCCAAGAACAAGCAGAAGATCATCTTCGAGGCGTTCCAGCAGGCGGACGGAACCACCAGCCGCAAGTACGGCGGCACCGGCCTCGGTCTCTCCATCTCGCGGGAGATCACCCGGTTGCTGGGTGGCGAGATCCACGTCCAGAGCTCGCCGGGGGAGGGCAGCACCTTCATCCTCTACCTCCCGGACACCTACGTGGGAAACGAGGGGGAGGAGGAGCAGGACAGCGCCGCCGCCCGCGCACGGGCGCGCGCCGCCACCGAGCAGCGCGAGCGGCGCACCGAGCCGCGCCGGGTGGAGGGGCCCCCGCCGGTCGCGAACTTCCTGACGGAAGTCACCCCCTCGGTCCCGGACGAGGTGGTCACCCGTCCGATCGACGACGATCGCGAGCACCTGCGCGAGGGCGATCGCATCTTGTTGATCATCGAGGATGACCTCAAGTTCGCCCGGATCATGCTGGGCATGGCCCGGGAGAAAGGCTTCAAGGGGGTGGTGGCGACCCGCGGCGACACCGGCCTTGCCCTGGCCAACGAGCTGCAGCCCGCCGCCATCACGCTGGACATCCAGCTCCCGGTGGTCGACGGGTGGAGCATTCTCGATCGGCTGAAGCGGAACCCGCGCACCCGCCACATTCCCGTGCACGTCATCTCCGTCGTCGAGAAGAGCAAGAAGAGCGCGTCGATGGGAGCTTTCGCGTATCTGGAGAAGCCGGTCAGCAAGGACGCGCTGGAAGGCGCCTTCAACCACATCTCCAGCTTCGTGAACAAGAAGGTGAAGAAGCTGCTCCTGATCGAGGACGACGAGGTCCAGCAGCGGAGCATCGCCGAACTGCTCCGAGGAGAGGACGTCGAGATCGTCGTGGTGGCCAGCTCGCGCGAGACCTTCCAGCAGCTGGAGACCGGCGACTTCGATACGGTGGTCCTCGACCTCTTGCTCGTGAACGACGATGGCGGGCGTCTGCTCGAGGACATCAAGACCCAGTCCAGGTTCCAGGACATCCCGGTGGTGGTCTACACGGGGAAGGATTTGTCGAAGAAGGAGGAGGCGCGCCTCAAGAAATACGCCGAGTCTGTCATCCTCAAGAGCGGTCCCAGCTCGCCGGAGAAGCTGCTCAGCGACACCGCGCTCTTCCTGCACCGGGTCGAGGAGAAGCTTCCGGCCGAGGCGAAAGAGATCCTGCGCGGCAACCGCGAAGAGGGCGAGAAGATGAATGGAAAGAAGGTCCTGATCGTCGACGACGACGTGCGCAACATCTTCGCCGTCACCAGCGTGCTGGAGACCCAGGGGCTCGAGGTGATCTACGCCGAGAACGGAAAGGACGGAATCTCCGCGCTGGAGCGGAACCCCGACGTCGACGTGGTGCTGATGGACGTGATGATGCCGGAGATGGACGGCTACGAGACCATGCGGGCCATCCGCCGCGATCCCTCCCACAAGGCGCTCCCGATCATCGCCATCACCGCCAAGGCGCTGAAGGAGGACCGCGAGAGGTGCATCCAGGCAGGCGCGTCGGACTACCTGCCCAAGCCGGTGGAAGCGGACAAGCTGCTGGAGCTGATTCGGCTTTGGGCCAGGAGATGAACGGAAGATTCCCATCCGTCCCGCCACCGCCCATCGTGATCGGCGGGATCGGGCAGCCGGTCGAGGCGGACGCGCCCCCCGCGCGGATCCTGATGGTCGACGATCACGCGCCGAACCTCATGGCGCTGGCGGCCATCCTCGACCCGCTCGGGCAGGACCTGGTTCTCGCCAATTCCGGAGAGGAGGCACTCCGCCACCTGCTCGAGTCAGACTTCGCCCTGATCCTGATGGACGTGCAGATGCCCGGGATCGACGGAATCCAGACGGCGAAGCTGATCAAGGACCGCCCGCGCAACCGGCACATCCCCATCATCTTCCTCACCGCCATCCACAAGGACCCCTCCTACATCTTCCGCGGCTACAAGGAAGGCGCGGTCGATTACCTGCTCAAGCCCTTCGACCCGGAGATCCTGCGGGCAAAGGTCTCGGTCTTCGTCGATCTCTGGCGCAAGAACGAGCTGCTCCGCCGCCAGCAGGCGATGCTGCGCGCGCGCGAGCTGATCGAGGTGGAAAAGCGCGGCGAGCTGCGCTTCCGCGCGCTGACCGACTCGATGCCGCAGTGCGTGTGGGCCGCGCGGCGCGACGGGGAGATCTACTACTGCAACCGGATCTGGCGGGAGTACGCCGGCGACCAGGCGGGCATCACCTTCTTCGACGCCGTCCCCGCGGATGAGCTGGAGGAGGTGCGCCGGTCGTACCAGAACGCGATCGCCTCCGGAGAGCCGCTGGAGCGAGAGCAGCGGCTGCGCCGCAAGGATGGCGTCTGGCGCTGGCACCTCTGCCGCATGGTGCCGGAGCGCGACGAACGCGGGCGCATCCTGGGCTGGATCTGCACCGCCACCGACATCGACCAGCAGAAGCGGATCGAGGAGGTCAACAAGGACCTGCTGGCCAGCGAGAAGGACGCGCGCAAGCAAGCGGAGATCGCCAACCGCACCAAGGACGAATTCCTCGCCACCGTATCGCACGAGCTGCGCACGCCGCTCAACGCGATCCTCGGATGGACCCGGATGCTGCGGACCGGCGCGGTCGAGCCCAAGGCGCTCAGCCGCGTGCTGGAGACCATCGAGCGCAACGCGCGCGCCCAGACGCAGCTCGTCGAGGACATCCTCGACGTTTCGCGCATCATCGCCGGCAAGCTCCGGGTGAACATCCAGAAGATCGACCTGCACGCGGTGGCCCGCGCCGCGCTCGAGGCGGTGCGGCCGCCGGCGGAGGCGAAGGGGGTGGTGCTGGAGGCCAACTTCCAGGCCGGCTCCGGCGAGTTCTGCGGCGATCCCGACCGCCTGCAGCAGGTCATCTGGAACCTGCTCTCGAACGCGATCAAGTTCACGCCCAAGGACGGTACGGTGGAGCTGCGGATCGACCGCGTCAACTCCGACGTGCGCGTGACGGTGGCCGACACGGGGGTCGGGATCGCCAATTCCTCCCTCTCCCACGTCTTCGATCGCTTCTGGCAGGCGGACAGCTCCATCACGCGGGCGCAGGGCGGGCTGGGCCTCGGCCTTGCCATCGTCCGGCACCTGGTCGAGGTGCACGGCGGCGTGGTCCGGGCGGAATCGGACGGCGAAGGAAAGGGCGCACGCTTCTGCGTGCAGATGCCGGTGCGCGCGGTCGCTCCCGCACCCGAGCCTTCTCCATCCGATGCCGTCGACGCGGCGCCGACTGCGCTCGAGCCGGAACCGGTCCCCGAGAAGCTCCTCGACGGCGTGGATGTGCTGGTGGTGGACGACGAGCCAGACGCTCGCGACCTGGTCACCGCGGTCCTGGTCAAGTGCGGCGCGCAGGTCCGCACCGCCAGCACGGTGGACGACGCCATCGCGCGGCTGCGCGAACGGCGTCCCGACGTCCTCCTCTCGGACATCGGCCTGCCCAGCGAAGACGGCTACGCGCTGATCCGTCGCGTCCGGGAGATCGATCCCGCCGTGCCGGCCGCCGCGCTCACGGCGTATGCAAGCCCCGACGACCAGCGGCGCGCGCTGGCCGAGGGGTTCCACGCGCACGTGCCAAAGCCGGTGGAGCCCGCGCACCTCGCGCTCCTGGTCGCCTCGCTGTCGGGCCGGATCGCGGCTAGCCTGTCTCCGCCAGGGCCACCCGGCCGGCAGGCTGCCGCCGGTTAGAAAGGCCCGTTTTGAAGCTCAACGCCATCGAGGTGCCGCCGCGCGCGCCCGGGCTCTCGCGCACGCTGGTGCTCCTGCACGGCTACGGGGCCGACGAGCATGATCTCGTCCCCATCGCCGGCGAGCTGGACCCGCGGCTGCGGGTGGTCTCGCTACAGGGACCGATCGCCCTCGGCGGGCCGATGCGGGCCTGGTTCGCCCTGACGCAGGATCCGCGCGGACAGATCTCGTTCGACCTCGAGGAAGCTCGCGCCGCCGTCCAGGGCGCCGCCGCCGCGGTGGCGGAGATCGCCGCGGGCTCCCCGCGACCATTCCTCCTCGGCTTCAGCCAGGGGGCCGGGATTGCCCTGGGGGTCGCGCTCCTGCGCCCGGAGCTGGCGGCCGGCGTGCTCTCGCTGTCCGGAGTGGCCCGCGCGCTCGACGATCGCGACCACACGGCGCCGGACAAACTGCGCGGCTTCCCCGTCTTCGCGGCCCACGGGCTGCAAGATCCGCTCATCCCGATCGAAGTGGGCCGGAAGCTGCGCGGCGACCTGACCAAGCTGGGCATGGACGTCGAATGGCACGAATACGACATGGGCCACATGGTCATTCCCGAAGAGATCGCGGACGCGAAGGAGTGGCTGGAGAAGCACTCGTGATTCGGATCAAACGCCGAGCACGCGGAGCACGCCGAGAGTTTTTTGTTAGACTCCCAAAAACTCGGCGTGCTCGGCGTGCTCGGCGTTCGATCTGAAGAAGGAACCATCTGAAGAAAGAACCCATGGGCACAGAGATCGAGAGGAAGTTCTTGGTGAGGACGGAGCGGTTGCCCAAGGATTTGCCGGAGGGGAACGAGCTGGAGCAGGGATACCTGAGCGTCGACCCGACGGTGAGGGTCCGGCTCGTGACGGGGCCCGAGGGCACGCGGCACGCCGAGCTCACCATCAAAGGCAAAGGCTTGATGTCGCGCGCGGAGTTCAACTACCCCATCCCCAACGAGGATGCCGAGGCGCTGCTCGGGATGTGCGCCCGCAGCCTGCGCAAGGTGCGGCGGAAGATCGGCCGCTTCGAGCTGGATCATTTCCGCGAGCGCGATCTCTGGCTCGCCGAGATCGAGCTCGCGGACGAGCGCGAGCGCTTCCAGCGGCCGCCCTGGCTCGGTGACGAGGTGACGAACGATCCGGAGTACGCAAACTCCCGCCTTGCCACGCCGCGCGGCGCGAGTTAGGGAACCGGGTCTTTGGACCCGGTCCATCCGGAGGTGTCAGATGCGCAGGATCGCAGCGTTTTTGTCCGTCGCGCTCGCGTTCGCCGCGCGCGCCGCGGACCCGGAGATCAAGTTCGAGAAGTACACGCTGCCCAATGGACTCACCGTGATCCTGAGCGAGGATCACCGCCTCCCGCAGGTCGCCGTGGACGTCTGGTACCACGTCGGCGCCGCCAACCAGACGCCCGGACGCAGCGGATTCGCGCACCTCTTCGAGCACATGATGTTCTCCGGCTCGAAGCACGTGCAGCCCTCGCCTTTCCAGGTGCTGGAGACCATCGGGGCTAGCGGCGTCAACGGGACCACCAGCTTCGACCGCACCAACTACTTCGAGGTGGTGCCTTCGAGCCAGCTCGCCGCCGCGCTCTGGATCGAGTCGGACCGGATGGGCTACCTGCTCGACACGCTCGATGAGAAGAAGCTCCGCGTCCAGCGCGACGTGGTCTCGAACGAGAAGAGGCAGAACTACGACAACCGCCCTTACGGTCCTTCGGGATTGCGCCTGTGCGATCTCCTCTTCCCCAAGCCACACCCCTACTACGAGTGCGTGATCGGAGACATCGCCGACATCCAGGCCGCGTCGGTCCAGGACCTGAGGCAGTTCTTCACCACCTGGTACGGTCCGCAAAACGCCTCGCTCGCGATCGTCGGAGATTTCGACCCCAAGGTGGCGAAGGAGCTGGTCGAGAAGTACTTCAGCCCCGTTCCACGGGGCCCTGACGTCAAGGTAACCGACGTGCCGCAACCGGCCATCGGCCGGCTGGTGAAGGAGACACTCGAGGACAAGCTGGCGGAGGTTCCCAGGCTGATCCTGGCCTGGAAGGGCGTGCGGCAGTACACCGACGAGGAGCCCGCGGGCGACGTGCTGGCCGACGTGCTCGGCTCGGGGAGGACGTCCCGGTTGTACAAGGCGCTGGTGTTCGACAGGCAGCTCGCGTCGGGAGTGAGCGCCAGCAACAATACTCTGGGCCTGGCCGGCTGGTTCCAGATCACGGTCACCGCGGCCCATGGCCATGGTCTCGACGAGATCCGGCCGGTCGTGGCGCAGATCCTGTTGGATCTCCAGCGGCAAGGCGCCACTCCGCAGGAAGTGGAACGCGCCAAGCGCAACATCATCGCCAGCCGCCTGCGAACGGTGGAGCGCATCGGCGGCTTCGGCGGCAAGGCGGACCTCCTCAACAACTACCAGGTGTTCCTCGGCGATCCGGGATACCTGCCCCGGGACATCGCCCGATACCGCGCGGTGACGCCGGCGTCCGTACAGGCCTTCGCGACCAAGGTCCTCGTTCCCGTGGAGCGCATCGAGCTCGACGTGGTCCCCGCGCCGAGGAAGACCGCCAGCGCGGAAGGAGGGCAGCGATGAAGCGCCTCATGGCAGCGATGGCGCTCGCCGCGGCCTGCACCGGCTCGCGGGAGGAGTCCAGGACGCCCGCGGCGCAGGGAGCGCCCGCGGTGGAGGCGCCGCCGGCGCCCATCGCGCCGCCCGCCCCGATCGCGGAACCTCCGCCGCGGCCAGATGCCGGCGTGGGTGGGCAGGTGGGAAAGGACACGCCGCAGAAGACCGATCCGAGCGCCGTCCCGCCGCCCGCGGCGCAGATGGCGCAGGCGGAACCGCCGCTGATGCCGGACGCGCCTTTCCGGGCGCAGCCACCGCCGCCGCTCGCGCAGCAGCCGCGATTCGACCCGCCGGTACCCGCGCAGCGCAAGCTCAAGAACGGTGCGCGCCTGCTGATCGTCGAGAACCGCTCGTTGCCGCTGGTCGCTGTCGACGTGCGCTTCCTGCACGGCGTCGACGGCGATCCGAAGGAGAAGCCCGGCCTGGCCGAGTTCGTCTCCGACATGGTCGACGAAGGCACCAAGGGGCGCTCGGCGGAGAAATTCGCCGAGGAGGTCGAGGATCTGGCGGCGCACCTCAGCGCAAGCACCTCCCTGGAGACCGCCAACGTCCACCTCAACTGCCTGACGGAGACGCTGCCCAAGGCCCTCGAGCTGATGGCGGACGTGGTGGAGAACCCCGCTTTCCGCCCCGAGGACGTGGAGCGCGTCCGCGTCCTCAAGCTCACGGCTCTCGAGCAGAAGAAGGCGAACACCGGCGCGCTGGCCGCGGATCAAGCGGCCCGCATCCTCTACGGCCCGGACCATCCCTGGGGGCAGCCGGCCGGAGGGACGCCGGAATCGATCGCGTCGATCACCCCGGCGGACCTCGCGGCCTTCCACGCGCGGTTCTGGGTGCCGAATGACGCGGTGATCTCGGTCGCGGGTGACGTCAAGGCGGCTGAGGTGGCGCGGCTTCTCGAGGAGAAGTTCGCTTCCTGGAAGCCGCGCCCGGTTTCCAAGAAAGCGCTTCCGCCCCTCCCGAGGCTCGCGCGCCGGGAGATCGTGGCCCTGGAGAAGCCTGGTACGACGCAGTCGCAGGTGTGGGTCGTCGGGCATCTCTTCAAGGCCACGGACCCGGACGCGATCCCCCTGCGGGTCGCCAACATGACGCTCGGCGGCCTGTTCACCAGCCGGCTCAACATGAACCTGCGCGAGAAGCATGGGTACACCTACGGCGTCGGCTCGTCGGTGTCACTGATGCGCCGGACCGGGAGCTTCTCCGCGCGCGGCGGGATCGTGGCACAGAACACGGTGCAGGCGGTGGTCGAGTACGAGAACGAGCTGATGAAGTTTTCCGGCGGAATGGTCACGCAGGCCGAGCTGGCATCGGCGAAAGAGGCCCTCATCCGCGGGTTGCCCGCCAATCTGGAGACCAACGACGCGGTGTCGGGCGCCATGGCCAACCTGGTCTCGCTCGGCTTGCCGCTGGATTACTACCGGACGTATGCGGCCAAGGTGGGAAGGGTGTCGCAGGCCGACGTGAAGCGGGTGGCGACGAGATGGATCAAGCCGGCCCGGTGGCCGGTGGTGATCGTCGGGCCTGTCGCCCAGAGCAAGGAGGCGCTGGAGAAATTGAACCTCGGACCCGTGTCCATTGCGCCCGCCGTTCCGGGCGGAAAGCCAGCGGCATCGGCGCCGTAGAAGTCGTCATCGATTCGGCACGAACTGCCAGCGGGCGGTCACTGCCACGCGGAGGGTCAGCTCCCCCGGCTCGATCGGAGTCGACGCCGCTGATTTGTCCATCATCGCGGCGGCGCGATACAACGGCCGCGCGCCGACATCGGCCGTCGACAGCTCGAGCAGCTGCCCCAGGCCACCTCCAGCAGCGCGCGCCATCGCCTCGGCGTCGCCACGCGCCTTGCCGATCGCCTCGGTGAGCGCCTGGCGGCGGCCCGCGTCCGTGTTCGAGGAGAAGAACTCGAGCGCGTTGATCTGGTTGGCGCCCTTGGCAAGCGCCGCGTCGATCACGGGGCCGACCTGATCCGTGCGGCGCACCTCGACGCGCACGACGTTGGTGACCACGTAGCCGATCACGGTCGGATTCTGGCCCGCGCGATCGGAGCGCGTCTCCGCGTACACGTTGTAGTTCTCGGTGGAGATCTGCTCCTTCGGGATCCCGGTCGCCGTGATGGCCGCGATGATCGCCTGCTGGCGCGCGTTGTTCTCCCGCGCGGCAGCCGCGGCGGTAGCGGCCCGGGTCTGGACGCCGACGAGGATGTTGGCGCGGTCGGGCGTGAGGCGTGCTTCACCGGATGCGGAGGTCACGATCTGGGGCAGATGGGTAGAAGCGAGAGGGACCGGCGCGCCGGTATCCGCCTGCGCTGACGAGCAGAGGATCCCGAACGCTGCGATGCAGATCACCGAGCTGCGAAGACCCACGAAGACCTCCTCCGGTCCGCTTGAATCACCTACAGGTGAATGAGAAGCGGCGAGGGGCACCAGTGGGGGGCACCAGTTCCCTCGCCGCTGCGCGGAACCCAGAATCTGGATCGCGCGCCGCAGTTGTATCCCTCGTCGCCTGCCGCCGCAGCGCAAACGGTTCGTGCGGACACACACAGACTCGCGTCTGTGCGCCGGAAGTCGCTTGCAATCGCGCCGGCTTCCTTCTGGTCCGCGATCCAGGCATAATTTGTCAGTAAAATCAGTATGTTACGATATCGGGTCCCGCGGTGCCGCATCAGCCCGATCCCGGCCACCCCTCTACGAAGGTCACAGTTTTGTAGTATGAGCGAACCGCGACTGCCGCACGCTGGTCATCGAACCCATACAGGGAGCGAACATGACGAGACACCGAGTGACACTCAGGATCGGCGCCGCTTGCCTGGCGCTGGCGTTTGCCTCGGAGAGCCGCGCAGACATGGCTGCGGCGAAGAGGTGGGTGGACAAGGAGTTCCAACCTTCGACGCTGACGAAGGAACAGCAGATGAAGGAGATGGAATTCTTCATCAACGCAGCCAAGCCCTACAAGGGCATGGAGATCAACGTGCTCTCGGAGACCATTCCGACGCACGAGTACGAGTCCAAGGTGCTGGCCAAGGCCTTCGAAGAGATCACCGGGATCAAGGTCAACCACCAGGTGCTCGGCGAGGGCGAAGTGGTGCAGGCGGTGCAGACCCAGATGCAGACCAACCGCAACCTGTACGACGGCTACATCAACGATTCCGACCTGATCGGCACGCACTCCCGTCTGCAGTCGGCCGTGAACCTGACCGACTGGATGGCGGGCGAGGGGAAGGACGTCACCCTGCCGACCCTCGACGTCGATGACTTCATCGGCAAGTCGTTCACCACCGGGCCGGACGGCAAGCTCTGGCAACTGCCCGACCAGCAGTTCGCCAACCTGTACTGGTTCCGCTACGACTGGTTCAAGCGGCCGGACCTGAAAAAGGCGTTCAAGGACCGCTACGGCTACGAGCTGGGAGTTCCGCTGGACTGGTCGGCGTACGAGGACATCGCCGAGTTCTTCTCGGTGCACGTGAAGAACATCGACGGCGTGCGCGTGTACGGCCACATGGACTACGGCAAGCGCGCACCGGACCTGGGCTGGCGCATGACCGACGCGTGGCTGTCGATGGCCGGCGCAAGCTCCAAGGGCCTCCCCAACGGCCGTCCGATCGACGAGTGGGGCATCCGCATGGAGGCCGGGTCGTGCAACCCGTCGGGATCGACGGTAACTCGAGGCGGCGAGGCGAACGGCCCGGCCGCGGTCTACGCGATCCGCAAGTGGGACGAGTGGCTGCGCAAGTACGCTCCGCCCGGCGCCGCCGACTACGACTTCTACCAGTCGCTGCCGGCGCTGGCGCAGGGCAACGTCGCGCAACAGGTCTTCTGGTACACCGCCTTCACCGCCACCATGGTCGCCCCCAAGAAGGAGGGCAACAACACGGTGGACGACAAGGGCATGCCGCTGTGGAGGATGGCTCCCTCGCCCCACGGCCCGTACTGGCAGGAGGGGATGAAGCTCGGTTACCAGGACTGCGGATCGTGGACGCTGTTCAAGTCCACGCCGGTCGACCGGCGCAAGGCGGCGTGGCTCTACGGGCAGTTCACCGTGTCCAAGACGACCTCGCTGAAGAAGAGCCACGTGGGCCTGACGATCATCCGCGACTCGGACATCAAGCACGCGTCGTTCACGGAGCGTGCGCCAAAGCTCGGCGGCCTGGTCGAGTTCTACCGCTCGCCCGACCGCGTGCTCTGGACGCCGACCGGCATCAACGTGCCCGACTATCCGAAGCTCGCGCAGCTCTGGTGGCAGAACATCGGCGACGTGAACTCGGGCGTATTCACTCCGCAGCAGGCGATGGACCGCCTGGCCAACGAGATGGACGACGTGATGGCACGCATGCAGGTCGCGGACGAGAAGGCGAAGACCTACAGCGGCTGCGGCCCGCGCCTGAACGCGCCCAAGGAGGCGAGCTACTGGCTGGGGAGGCCCGACGGCCCGAAGGCCAAGCTCGCCAACGAGAAGCCGCCGGGCAAGACCATCGACTATGACGAGCTCGTCAAGCGGTGGAAGACCAAGTGAGGCGCTGAACGATCGACGGAGGGGCCCGGCGGCATGCGCCGCCGGCCCCGGTCCGCCCAGATGAGCCTCGCATTCAAAGACGTCGAGCTGCACGTCCCGGGGGAGACGCCGCACGTCTACCCGACGACCATCGAGCTGGCGACCAGCGGCTTCAACATCCTGCTGGGGCCGACGCTCGCCGGGAAGACGACGCTGTTGCGGCTGATGGCGGGATTGCTGCAGCCCACGGCGGGCCAGATCTGGTTCAAGGGGCGCGACGTCACCGGTGTGCCGGTGCGCGATCGCCGCGTGGCCATGGTCTACCAGCAGTTCATCAACTACCCGCACCTGTCCGTGTTCGAGAACATCGCCTCGCCGCTGCGGGTAGAGCGGGTCCCGGGCGCGCAGGTGAAATCGCGAGTGGGCCGGATCGCCGAGCTGCTCCGGCTTGGAGCGCTCCTGGACCGGAGGCCGAGCGAGCTCTCCGGCGGCCAGCAGCAGCGCACCGCGCTGGCGCGCGCACTGATCAAGGACGCCGACCTGGTGCTCCTGGACGAGCCGCTCGCCAACCTCGATTACAAGCTGCGCGAGGGCCTGCGCGACGAGCTGCCCAGGCTGTTCGCCGATCGCGACTGCACCGTGGTCTATGCCACGACCGAGCCGGTGGAAGCGTTGCTGCTCGGAGGCCACACTGCCACGCTGAACGAAGGACGCGTGACCCAGTTCGGTCCCACTGCGTCCGTCTATCGCCAGCCGGTGGATCTCACCACCGCGCGGGCGTTCTCCGATCCGCCGATCAACACCGCGCAGGTGGTGAAGCGGGGCGGTCGCATCGAGCTCGGTGACGTGATCGGATGGCAGGCGCAGGGCGCCCTCGCGGCGCTCGCCGACGGGCCCTATACGTTCGGCCTGCGCCCGCACCACGTCCAGCCCGCCGCCCTCGCCTCCGGATCGGCGAACGGTGTTTCGATCACCGGGCGGGTCTCGATCACAGAGATCAGCGGCTCGCAGAGCGTGGTGCACTTCGACCTTCACGGCAGCACGTGGGTATCCCAGTCGCACGGGGTTCACCGCTTCGACGTGGGCGAGACCGCAAGGTTCCGGCTCGAGGTTGCGAGCGGCCTCTATTTCGCACCGGATGGGCGGTGCGTCAGCGCCGGTAGCCCCTAGGGGCGGGGACGGAGATGGCGCGGATCAGCCTGACAGACCTGCGGCACACCTACCGCGAGCGAGCGCGTGACGACGCGGACTGGGCCTTGAAGCGCCTGGACCTGAACTGGGAGGCCGGCAGCGCCAACGCCCTGCTCGGGCCGTCGGGCTGCGGCAAGACCACCCTGCTCAACATCATCTCGGGGCTGTTGCGGCCGACCGAAGGGACGGTGCGCTTCGGCGAGCGCGACGTCACGGCCCTGCCGCCGGACGCGAGAAACATCGCGCAGGTGTTCCAGTTCCCGGTCGTCTACGACACCATGAGCGTCTACGACAACCTTGCCTTCCCGCTGCGGAACCGCGGCATTCCGCAGGTGTCCGTGGATGCTCGCGTGCGCGAGATCGCCGCGATGCTGGACCTGGAGCCGACGCTCGATCAGCGCGCCGCCGGGCTCACCGCCGACGGCAAGCAGAAGATCTCGCTCGGCCGCGGCCTGGTGCGCGCCGACGTGAACGCGATCCTCTTCGACGAGCCCCTGACGGTGATCGATCCCCACCTGAAATGGAGACTGCGCTCCAAGCTCAAGGAGCTGCACCAGCGCTTGCACACCACCATGATCTACGTGACGCACGATCAGACCGAGGCGCTCACCTTCGCCGATCAGGTCGTGGTCATGAACGAGGGCATGGTGGTGCAGGCGGGCACGCCGGTGGAGCTCTTCGAGCGGCCGCGCCACACCTTCGTCGGCTATTTCATCGGCTCGCCCGGGATGAACGTGCTGCCCGCCACCTTCGAGGGCGGGGTCGCTCGCGTGTTCGGCCACGCCGTCCAGACGGCCGTGCCGCCAAAGGCGCCGCCGCCCGGCGCGCGGCTCGAGATCGGCGTGCGGCCGGAGTTCGTGCGCTTCTCCACGGCGGGAATCCCGGTGCGCATCGCGAGGAGCAGCGATACGGGCCGCCACCGGATCGTCGAGGCGCAGCACGAGAACGCGATCATCAAGCTGCTGGTGAACGAGGGCGAGCCGCTGCCGGGCGAGCGCGCGTTCGTGTCCTTCGACCCGAAGTACACGCAGCTGTACGCGGACGGCTGGATCGTGGAGGGCGGCCGCCCATGAGCACCAAGATTCCCAACCAGAAGGGCTGGTTGCTGGTGTTGCCGGTGGTGGTGCTGGTCGCCTTCAACGCCATCATTCCTCTGATGACGGTGATCAATTACTCGGTCCAGGAGACCTTCGGCGAGAACGTCTTCTTCTTCGAAGGGGTGAAGTGGTTCGAGGCGGTGCTGCACTCGAGTCGGTTCCACCTGGCGCTGCAGCGGCAGCTGCTCTTCACCGGCATCATCCTGGCCATCGAGGTCCCGCTGGGCGTGGCGATCGCTCTTGCCATGCCGCGCCGGGGCCCCTGGGTCTCGATCTGCCTGGTGCTGGTGGCGATGCCGCTGCTGATCCCCTGGAACGTGGTCGGCGCGATGTGGAACCTGCTCGCGCTGCCGGACATCGGCTTGCTCGGACGTACCCTGAACGCGATGGGCATCAACTACAACTATACGCGGCAGCCCTTTGCCGCCTGGGCCACGCTCATCGCGATGGACGTATGGCACTGGACGTCGCTGGTGGTCCTGCTCGCGTACGCCGGCCTCAGCGCGATCCCGGACGCGTACTACCAGGCCGCCAAGATCGACGGCGCCTCGAGCGGGGCCGTGTTCCGGTACATCCAGCTCCCCAAGATGAAGCGCGTGCTCACCATCGCGGTGTTGCTGCGGTTCATGGACAGCTTCATGATCTACACCGAGCCCATCGTCCTGACCGGGGGCGGGCCGGGCAACGCGACCACGCTGCTGTCGATCGATCTGGTGAAGGTCGCGCTCGGCCAGTTCGACCTGGGGCCCGCTGCCGCCATGTCGCTGATCTACTTCCTGATCGTGTTGCTGCTGTCCTGGATCTTCTACACGGTGATGACGAAGGACGAGGTCCAGTGAAATGAAGCGCTTCGCCTGGCTGGTCCCGGCCCTCTACATCGTGTTCGTGCTGCTGCCGATCTACTGGCTGCTGAACATGTCCTTCAAGAACACGAACGAGATCCTCGGCTCGTTCACGCTCTTCCCGCGGAACTTCACGCTCGAGAACTATCGCAAGATCTTCACCGATCCTACCTGGTACGGCGGCTACCTGAACTCGCTCGGTTACGTGCTGATGAACACCGTCTTGTCGGTCAGCGTGGCGCTGCCGGCGGCGTATGCGTTCTCGCGCTACCGCTTCCTCGGCGACAAGCACCTCTTCTTCTGGTTGCTCAGCAACCGGATGGCGCCGCCGGCGGTGTTCGCGCTGCCCTTCTTCCAGCTGTATTCAGCTATCGGGCTCTTCGACACCCGCCTCGCGGTCGCGCTCGCCCACTGCCTCTTCAACATCCCCCTGGCGGTGTGGATCCTGGAAGGGTTCATGTCGGGCGTGCCGAAGGAGCTCGACGAGACGGCCTTCGTCGACGGCTACCCGTTCTGGCGCTTCTTCGTCCGCATCTTCATCCCCACCATCGCCGCCGGCGTGGGCGTGGCGGCGTTCTTCTGCTTCATGTTCTCCTGGGTCGAGCTGCTGCTTGCCAAGACGCTGACCGCGGTCGATGCCAAGCCGATCGCGGCCACGATGACCCGCACCGCCAGCACGTCGGGCTACGAGCTCGGCCTGCTCGCCGCGGCTGGCGCGCTCACCATCATCCCCGGCGCCTTCGTCATCTACTTCGTCCGCAACTACATCGCCAAGGGCTTCGCCCTGGGCCGTGTCTGAGAGGAGCCGCCGTGAGAGGACAGCCGAGCGGACTGGGGTGGATGGCCTGGACCTGGCAGACGGCCGCATTCTGCATCTTCATCGGGTTGCTGCTGGTGGGCATGGTGGTATGGGAGTGGCGCTCGCCCGGAGGCGCTCCGCGCCGCGGCATCCTGCACATAGAGACCACGCGCGGCGACCGCCTGTTCATCTCGATCTTGTCCGCGGCGTACATCCACCTCGGATGGCTCGCGCTCATCGGCACGCCCCTCTGGGGCGCGACGCTGGTGTCGGTCGCCATCGCCGTCCTGATCTTCCGCTACGTCTGAGCGGGGAGTCTCGCGCGGCCGAGGCCCTGATTCTGACGGCAGGGTAGGATGGCCGCCCGGAGGGAGCGGTGCACGAGGTCGCCGTCATCGGTGCGGGACCGGCCGGCTTGGCCGTGGCGGCGGCCTCGACCCAGCAAGGCTTAGCCGCAATGCTGCTCAGTCAAGCGATTGACGTGGTCGTCGTCGTTGACGTTGTCGTGTGCGTGGACGGCGACGGCGACGGCGACGTG